>Ga0208900_1000132_pt1 | contig 44358 bp, 35 predicted proteins | sample AntAceMetag02UKK_FD_184763 | JGI IMG/M metagenome (GOLD analysis project Ga0208900, IMG submission 184763) | Saline lake microbial communities from Ace Lake, Antarctica - Antarctic Ace Lake Metagenome 02UKK (SPAdes) (version 2) | ecosystem: Environmental > Aquatic > Non-marine Saline and... | reverse complement strand
CATCCCCGTTAAAGGCGACACACACGGACATCTTGTCCAGAACGCCCTCTTTTTTAAGGGTTTCTAAAACATGGAGCACGACCAATAACCCGCCCTTCATGTCGCACACCCCCGGTCCCAGGGCCTTGTCGCCCTGGATGGAAAACTGGCGTTTCTCAACCTCGCCAAAGGGGAACACCGTATCCATATGGAAATCCGGGGACACCATACTTAATTATGGGCTTAATCACACGATGGATCATTTGTGATGATGCAGAATACCTAACCACCTTGTCCATTGAATCTACAGGCGTATTGATTTTCAACAAATCGGCGTTTAACACCGTTGATACCACCATCCATTGAGGCCAGCAGTGGATATAAATCCTGTGTTTTTTACTTGTTTGGAGATGTGGCGTTGAGTTGGTCCGTGAGGATTTTCATGACATCGTTGGCCATTGCAGCAGTTATTTTTTCATCTTGCTTTATGTATATTTCACTGTACGGTGAAAAAAAGTTAACAGGCAACAGACTTCACTGTACGGTTAAATTTAATATTTTTTTGCAGTTTTAACCGTACGGTTCATTAGGGGTAGATGTGAGAAAAGATATAGAATATCCATATCGTATCCGCCTGGTTAAATCGCTATTAGCACATACGCATCACCATTTCCACGGGCTGGGGCGCTTCTGGTTCTTCCTGGAGATAGACCATGATACTTGCGCTAACAATACCTTTTTTACAATATTTGGACTGTTTTTTCAATTCAGCGATGATGTTACCTGCTTTTTCAATGGAACAATGCCGGCAAGTCTGCCTGGGAAGCTCCAGCACGACAACGGAAACAGTGATCAAATCAATTTTTTTAAGAAGCCCTTCTCTGTCCTTGGCCACCATGAACCCTTTTTCCATGCTCTCTTTGTCATAAAAACTTTCTGCATTCTTCTGAAATTGCCGGGCAAGTTGTGACATCTCTGTCTCCACTTCAACACGATCCATGTTTTTGATGCCCATGAAAAAATCGTCCCCCCCGATGTGTCCCACAAACCGCTTGTCTGAAATCTGGAATTTTCTTAAAAGGTCGGCAAACATCAGTATCAGACGATCTCCGCTCCTGAAGCCATACTTGTCATTAAAGGGTTTGAAATTATCAAAATCAAAATAGACCAGATGATAGGTGGATGAAAAATCCGACAGACTTTTACTGAAGTATTCATGGATCATGGTGTTGCCGGGCAGTTTGGACAAAGGATTCTGATTTCTGGCAAGGGTGAGATTCTTTTCGTTGATGATTTTCAACATTGCCTGGGTGCTCAAAATGCCGATGTATTTCGTATCCTCCACAATAATTAGCCCCTCATTATTATTATATTGGGTATAGGTTTCAATGAGCTTTTCAACGGAGGAATGAATATTTGCAATGGGAATTCTTTTGGTGAATTTTGAAATATCCTTTCCAAAGGAGGGATTTTCCAGCAATTGTCGACCAAATTTTGAAAAGATGTAATCGTTGAACGCGGTTTCACACACCACCCCCACGGGTTCTTCGTAACGGTTTACCACCGGGAAAAATCCCCCATGTCCTCCCTTCCTGAATTGTTCCATGATGGTAATGATATCGCAATCAGAGAACACCGGTTTAATGTAGCTGACCTCATTGGCGATGAGTGATCGATCTTTGAACGCCCCATTTCGCCTATCTTCCCTGGAGAGGGTTTCAATGGTGTTATACCGAATCTTCAATTCTTTCAGATCCAGTTGGGGACGCTGCACAAAATACCCCTGGATCATGTCACATCCGATCTCTTTGCATTGAGAATACTCATCCCTTGTTTCAACCCCCTCTGCCAGCACAAGGCTTCCCATGAAATGGGCAAAACTGACAATGGTGGAAACCACCAAACGTTTTTTGGGATCATTTCCCATGTTCTGGATGAAAAACCGGTCAATTTTGATATAATCCGGCTCGGCATAGTACAGGAGTTGAAGTCCGGAAAATCCGATACCGCAATCATCCACAGCGATTTTATACCCCTGCTGGCGATATGCACTGAAGGTTTTGGGTACATCCATGCCAGCATGAAAAGGATGTTTTTCAGAAATTTCAAAACAGATATCATCATGGGAATATCCATATTCCTTTAACATATCCATGGTATTTCCCGGGGCATAATCCCTGGAATCAAACAACCGGTTGTCCAGGTTGTAAAATAATTTGGTATGACGATGCTGTTTAAATTGGGCAAACTTGATAATGGCTTTTTTGCGCAAAAAAAGATCCACCTGATGGAGGACCCCGTCCTGGTACGCACTGTCGAATACATCTTCAATGGAATTAAACCCCGCCGCTTCCCAGCACCGCAATAATGCCTCAAATCCAAAGGCATTTCCCGAGTGAATATTGACAATGGGCTGAAAGGCATAGTCCAATTTTGACAATCTTGTTAACCATTCTTTATTGATATTGTTTACCATTTTAGAACCATTTCCTTGGACGCTGTAATACGTTTTCCATGTTGATATCTATTAACGGGGTCAACTCCCAGAGCAAAATCTTATCGAATTCAAATGAAAAACGAATAAGAATCTTGGGTCTCCCTCAAAAGTACTTTACACTTCATAGCGCAATCCCCATGTACAGGGGCTTTCTTTCCAAACGACTGTAAAGTCCTTTGGAATCATATGAAGAATGCCAAATTTTGTTGTTGTTATATTAAACTGTATTCATGAGAATATAATCAGTTTTGTGTTAGCATCAGATAAGAGACTGGTTATCCGAATGCTATGTGAGCAGGCCAAAATAGGGGAAGATGTGGTGCGGCCCGATTATTTACGATTCATCATTTTTATTCTTTCATAAAACACGCCATTCCAATGGCCAATGGTGTGATCCATCCAGAAATAATCAATTCATAATAAATGACACATCAAATACGAACATTCCAGTGGTAGGGTATCGCCAAAATCTAAGGCAAATGCGCCACCAGTCATAAGATACCCGGTTCATGTTGAATGCCAAATCAAACATAAACCAAAAGCTTAAGGCGCAGGTTCTTAACTTTGGCAACTTGAATTTATCAACGGACACATTGATTTTTAAAAAATTTAATCAAACGTAAAGGAGATGAATCATGACACAGGCAAGAATGGACACCTACCACCCCACACAAGATGAACCCTACATGAATCGCCGGCAGATAATGTATTTTAAAGAAAAGCTCATGGAACAGAAAATAGAAGTGCTGGAAAAAACACTGAAAATCAAGGCCAGGATCAAACGATTTAAAACCAACCCGGCAGATATTATTGATCGAAGCAATTATTATATGGACATGGAACGGGATCTTGGCAATTACGAGCGCTACAGCCAGCGGCTCAACCAGATTCATGACGCATTAAAACGCATGGAAACCGGTCAGTTTGGATATTGTGAACTCACCGGGAGCCCCATCGGTCTGGAGCGGTTGAAAAGTGTGCCTTTTGCCACTATGTCCGTGGAAGCACTGGAACTCTTTGAGGTGCCAGGCAAAAATTCAGGCGCTTATTCGCCAGCATGCTATTATCAACCCTGTGTCTGATTCAAAAAAAGAGAACGCATCCCATGACAGCCAAACCCAAACTTCAGCAAAGTGGAGGGAACCCAGCGCCCCTTCCCATGACCCTTTCACATCTGTTGAAAATCATGGAAGTAAAGCCCCAATCCAGCGACAATTACCCCGCATCTCTGCCCTTTTCGCCCCGAGATGTCACCGCTGGTGTGGAAAATGAATTTCAGACGGTGGTACAGGGAAAAAAACAGGACGTTGATCTGGCCATTGCCATTGAAACCTCCAGTTATTATAAAAATCTTATCCGACGCACCGCTTCCGGGGACACCTCCAAAAAAACCATGGATACCCTTGAAGATTTGCTGTCCCCCGGGAAAGAAAATAACTGGGCTGGCAGCTGGGTGAGGTTGCCTCTCAAGGCATTGAATACCTATGCCCGCCACATTCTAAATTCGGATTTAAAGTCGGACAAAACAGAGCCCACATCTGCCCGGAGAACTGATGCGGATACCTTTCATTTTAAACAGGATGGAGACGCATACATCCGTATTCCTGTGAGCTATCTGTTAAAACTTTCCCTGGCAGATGCCATGGGAGAAGACCAGGGTCGTCACCCCTTTGTCCGCATCACCGGAGAAAAGATGATGGCCCATTATCTCAATGACAACACCTCACCGGAAACCTTTTCTTTTTATCCGGTCCAGGCGGATTCTTCCCGGGGCGTGGGGACGCTGATGGCCCGGGAAACCCTCATCAGATTCGTATTTACCCAGTTGCTGGTACAATATGCCCAGGAAAAATTCAGCCTCACGGCCCAGGGGCAAACTGTGCAGGTATTTTTCTCAGCCTCCCCTCCCCTGTGGCAGAAAAAACTTAACGATGCCATTCCCGATACGTTTTACCGCCACCTGTTCATGAGCCCTTGTCTATCGGGTTGGGCCCAGGGAGAGGAAAAACACCGTTATATGAAATTGTGCCACAAGGTTCTCAGTCGAAGCCGAATTAACAGCCTTGGCAAATTAAAGGAAGCCGGGATCATCACAACAAATCTTGGGGTTCTACCCAACAGTTCCAATATCAGCCTGGCCAACAACGGCACCCACATCAGCATGGGCAGCCTAAAGCTGGGACGTCTGCTAAAAAATCCAGAATCCGGCTTTACGGCCCTTCATGAAAAACAGCTGGGGGATCTGGTGATCAAGATTGTGGAGCATTTCCTTCCTCTTTTTCCCGGAATTTATAGCGCGGCTCCCTACCGTCTGGGGTTTGAAGACTTCCACCCGGAACAGGCCCTTGGCTTTCTTCCCCATGAAATCGACTTTACCCATCTTCGCATGATGTGGAGGCGATGGAAAAAAAAGGCCAACATCAGTATTCTGGGTAAACCCATCACCCCCTTCGGGCCCGTGTGGCTGGACCGGTTCGTAAGCCAGGCATTTCACCTTCAGGGGGATTTTATCCCCGATTACCGGCTCATTGATTACTTTGTATCCCTGATGAGCACCCATGAAAGCCCGGAACTTGATGGCACCCTGGGCAACGGAGACCGGCTTAAAAAAGATCTTTCCCAGATGGGGGTATTTGACACCCGCATGCCGCTTTACCAGCTGGTACGCATGCGATCCTTTTCTGATATGGGTTTTAGCGGGTTTGAGCATCGATACCACAGTATTTTTGAAAATATTTTAACGGACATGGGCGGTGCACTGGACCTGCAGAACCTCATTACCACCCTGGCCTATCATTATATATTCTCCGGTCAAGTCACCCATGCCAGCATCCCGGATACCCCCCATGTGGAGAGCGAGCGCAGGCAGATTTTTTTTGGCAGTGCCATCAACCTGCCCACTTTTTACGTCAAAGCCAACACCAACAATCTGTTTTTAAAAAAAATAATGTCACAGGTTCCCAAAACCCGAACCAGCAGACGATACCCCGGATACACCCGGGTGCACCGTATGGATTATTTAAAAGCGCTGGTTAACATCATCCAAACCGATGGCCGTGAACTCGTGGCCCAGCAACGCATGAAAGGGGTTCTTTCCGATCTGATGGCACGCCTTCATGCACCGGATCTGTTTTCCGCCAGTGGACGTCTGGTCAACGGCATTTTGGGAGACACGCGTAAAATTTCTCCCATGCAACTAAAGGGTGAAACCTTCAACCGAAAAGCAGAAAATTATTACATTGAGCCGTTGAAAAAAAAGCAGATGGACCAAGGGGTAACAATGCTACAGGAAGCCTTTACCCGCATGGATCTCTGGGCTCATTCCCGGGATACAGACTGCCGGGAAGCCATTGCCAACATTCTTGGGGAAACAGATTTGTTGCGATTTATTAAATCCATAAGAGTGCCATTTTTAGAGGGAACACTCCCACAGAAGCAGCTCAAACAGTTCGTATACCTCATTATTTTATACGTGGACAGAGAAACCCGAAACAAACCCACTGCATAAAAACTCAATTGTGGCATATTTTGGCATCCTTCATATCATCCCAAAAGTACTTTACACTTTTAAAAGGATGCGTACCGTAAAATGGGCACCCATCTTTTAAAAGTGTAAAGCGGGAATGAAGTACACGACAGATCCAGTATGGATAAAAAAAATCACCCAGCTTTTAAAAAATCTACCTCATTCCGGGGAGTGGTGATAACTGCAGGATAAAGACCTTCAATTACAGGTACTTGGTTAGACATAAATTGCTGATGGTTTGGCAATGAACTCTTTTCACCACACTTCGACATTGAAAGGTGATTGGAATCCAAGCGCTCCTCTGCCACATTGGTCGTTGGATGATGCAGGCGCTTTTGCTCTACTTTTCCAACCACCAGCTCAGCCATGTTGCCCAACATCTGCTGCATCTGAAACGCCTGTTTGCGCAACAGTTCTGATGCAGAGGCCGATTCTTCAGCGGCAGATGCATTCTGGTGAACCACCTCGCTCATCTGCTCCACCTCCAGGTTTACCTTTTCAACATCATTGGCCTGGATCAGGGATGTTTCAGAAATCCCCTTGAGCAACTGACCCACCTGATTGGCTGAGGAAATTACTTCTTTAAACGTGTTCTGGGCCTGGTTCACCACTTTGCCTCCTTCATTGATGCGAACAGCGGTTTCTTCAATAAGCATAGAGGTTTCACGGGCGGATTCAGCGGTACGTCCGGCCAGGGAACGCACTTCATCAGCCACCACGGAAAAAGCGGCACCTGCCTCTCCGGCCCGGGCAGCCTCCACCGCTGCATTCAAGGCCAGTATATTGGTCTGAAAGGCGATATCATCAATACTTTTAACGATTTTTTGCGTTTTTTCACTGGCTGCTGCAATGTGTTCAATGGATTGAGTGAGCACCGCCATTTTTTGTCTTGCCGTGTCTACAATGGCATTGGTACTTTGCATAAGTTCATCGGCATGGGTGGCATCATTGGTGTTCCGATGGATGGTGGCGGTCATCTGTGCCAGGGATTGACGGGTGTTTTCAAGGGAAACCGTCTGACTACAGGCACCTTTGGCAAGGATGTGACTGGAAGATTCAAACTCCCTGGATGCTACCACAATGTGATCCGCTTCCCCTTGAATCTGCATTACCGTCTTTTTCACAGGGCCAGAGATGGTTGAAGCCAGGAAAAAGGCAATGACAATGGTGACAGCCGTGAATCCCCCACCAAAGAGGAGGTTATCATCCCGAATCTGGTGGGCAACGGCCATAAACTCATCCCGTTCCTGGGTGACGGCGACACTCCAGTTGTTCATTTTAACCGGGGTAAATCCGGCAACTTTATTTTTATCCTTGAATATATAACCTGAAACGCCGGTTTCCCCGGCAAGCATGGCCCTGGAGATCCCCTCCATACCCGGAATATTCCTAATATTAAGCGTCAATTGGTGTTCAGCATCGGGGTGGGCCAAAATCAGTCCCTGGCCATCTATCATAAATGCATAACCCCTATTTCCCACACGGATGCCGGATACAAGGGCTCCCACGGCTTCCAACTTCAGTTCCAAACCCAGAACCGCAGCAAATTGATTGCGTTTATCAAAGACAGGAGCACATATGGTGATAACTGGATTACCGGTAATGGGGGAGGTTTGAATGTCTCCGACGGAAACTGTCCCATTTTCTCGGGAGGATGCAAACCAAGTCATCTCTGCGATGGTATTCCCCTTATATGGCGTCTCACCACTGGCGGTGACACCGGCAAACAACGCTCCTTTGACATCCCCGAAAAACACCCCCTCATAAACAGCTCCCAGGGATTCAAGATTTTTCAGTAAACTGGCATTCACCCGTTTTTCGGTGAGCTCGTCAATTCCCATGCCCCCGTAAAACTGAATGTCCATGCCTCCGAAACTGCTGTAGCCACTGGCCAGTCCTCGGGCAATGTGGGTTTGCTCCTTTAAAAAGCGTTCCACGGACTGTGCCAGACCGTGGACAATGCGCTGGGACTGGGTAATGGCCACCTGTTCCATGGCATTGCTGGATTTAAGGCAAGTAATGTATCCGATACATGTAAGCGGTACAATTACCAGAAAGGCAGCACCCATGACCATTTTTGTTTTCAGTCCCAGACGGGTATTTAATTTTGAAAGAAAGGGCATCTGCACAAGGATATTCACGTTGTTCTCCTTAATTAAAGAGCGGAAAGATAGTTTACATCGGCAATGACATCAAAAACCCCAGCACCTCATTATTTTATACGTGGACAGAGAAACCCGAAACAAACCCACTGCATAGAAACTCAATTAAGGTTTAACCCTTCAGCGACACGTTGCTCACGCCAAAGAAACCATGGCCAGGGAATCAATTTTATCAAAAAATTGCCCCAGGGTTTCAGGTGAGTGGGAATCTGAGCTCAACACGATGGGGATCTCTTTTTCTTGGGCCGCCTGAATAATCCAGTCACTGGGATACTGTTGGCCCACGGGATGATTAAATCCGGCCGTATTCACTTCCATTTTCATTCCCTGTTCCCTGATGACATCCAGTGTTGAAAGCACAAGCCCCCTGTAACGGGCATCGGACTCACTGAAAAAAATCTCACCGACATTGTGCTTTTTAATCACATCCATGTGACCGGCTATATCAAACAACCCCGTTCGATATCCCTGCTTCAGAGTTTCATAATATGCCCGGCAAAGGGAAGGCACATCATAATCAAAGTTTTCCAACAAAATATCAAATTCCGCTGTGGTACCATTCACCATGGCCTGGCACCTGCCTTTAAAAAGTGCATGCACCGATACAATCATATGGTCCCAACCCATATTTGAAATGTCCTCTATCCAACGATAGTACTGAGGTATGTACTCCATTTCAATCCCCATATTGATTTCCAATCGGGAACCAAAGCTTAAGCGGGCCTCCCTGATGGTTTGCCGGTACAGCGCAAGCCTGTCATAAGCCATGGCGTACCGTGTGGCATGGGGAAGGGGCATGTGGTCGGTAATTGTAATCTTTGAAAGCCCTTTTTCAATGGCACGCTGGGCCATCTCATCAATTGATGTACTACCGTCCGAGAACAGGGAGTGCATGTGATAATCGCTGTATTTGTCCATATTCATATTCATAAATTCCATCATCAAATAAAGAGGTAACCGCCCTGCCTTCCCAGGCAGGATGGCAGGGAATTTCCATAATTTTTGCCAGAGTCGGTGCCGTATCAAGTACAGACAGAGAAGATGTAATGTGCCTCCCCTTCCCAATATCTGGACCCCAGGCGATAAAAGGAACATTAATGATTTCAGGTATATTCTCAAAATGATGTTTCTGGTTGCCCCCGTGGTCACTTTGAATTACCAGATTATAACCATTGTGTTCACTGTGTTCCGAAAGGGAGAGAACGGCACTATAGATCTGTTCCACGGCCTGATCCGCCTCCTGAACGGCGTTCAGATACTCCTTTGACATCCACCCGGAACGATGTCCCACAAGATCTGTCCATTCCAGATAGACAAAACAAAAATCCGGGCTCTCGGAAACGATGTGGCGGACGGCCTCCTGGGCCAGGCGTTTCAAATGGAGTTCATTACAATTTTTACGATAAAAAGAGAGATCCATTACCCCGGGCGGGGCCAGATTGCGCAGATGGTCCCAGGAATAAAAGGCGGAAACCACCCCGCCGTGGCTCTTGATATGGGTAAAAAAACTCTGGGACAGCGCCGAGGTATCCGGCAATCCGGTATTGGTGGTCACCCCGTGAGCATAGGGGGCAAGGGAGGTGAAAATGGAAAAATGGGCTGGCAGGGTCAGGGGGGGTGAAACCGTTTTCATTTCCAGGGAGAAGGCCCCTTTTTCCATTAAAAGGTCAAGTGTAGGGGAATATCCCCTGTTCAGGGCATCGCTTCGAAGCCCGTCAATTAGAACAAATATTAATTTTTTCATCATTGTGCCTCTTTTCGTCTCAAAAATTCATACACCAGTGCCCCACACAGGGTGAGGCAGATAAAAACAACACCCAGGGCGTTCATTGCCGGACTGATGAACACCCGCAAACGGGTGCCGATGTAAATGGGCAATGTCTGTTCAATACCAATGGCAAAAAGAGTGGTATTGTAATTCTCAAAGGACTGCATAAACGCCAGGGCAGCTGCGGAAATCAGGGCCGGTTTTAAAAACGGCAACGTAATTTTCCAGAACACCCGACCATGGCCTGCCCCCAGATCAAAGGCGGCATCCTCCTGGATACGGTCAAACCGCTGGGCCCTTGCCATGATCAGCAGCATGCAATAGGAGACAATAAAAGAAGATTGCCCCATAACTGCGGTCCAGAGCCCTCCGGGAATATTCATCTGTGCATCCCAAAACAAAAAGGTGGAGATACCAAGAACAATTCCCGGCACCAGAATGGGCGACACCATAAGAGCATAGAGCAGGTTTTTTGCCCGGAAATGGAGACGCGTCAGCAGCAAGGCCGCGCAAAGTCCTGTGGGAACGGAAATGATCACCACGGCAAAAGCCACAAGAAAAGAGTTGAGAAGGGCCTCCCACATCACCTCGTCCTGGAACAGCAAATGGAACCAGTGAAGGGTTCCCCCCTGCCAGGGAATGGCCTGGGGTATTTCCGCAGAGTTAAAGGCCACAATGGACATGAATACCAAAGGAAGGAACAGATATGCGAAAAACAGAACCAGGTAAGAGTGGGTGATCCATCCCAGCACTTTGTCGGATGTACTCATTTAATAAAATCCTTCAGCCCAACCTTAAACAATTTGAGCATGATAAAAATGAACAATAGGGATAACAGGGCCAGCACCTCGGAATAGGCTGTGCCCAAATTCCAGTTGGCGGTTTCATAGTTGGTATAGATGATCTGGGTGAACCAGAAGGAAGAGGGACTGCCCAGAAGCTGGGGTGCCGCCACAGAACCGGCGGTGAGCATGAAGGTCATAATACATCCCACGGCAATGCCGGGCTTGGCATGGGGAATCACGATACGCCAATGAATGGTGGGCCAGGAAGCGCCAAGATCCCTTGCACCGTCCACCTGATTTTGATCCAGGCTCTCCATGGCGTTGTACAAAGGGAACACCATGAACAAGATATAAGCATACACCATGCCCAGGATCACCGCGGAATTACCGGCCCTGAAATTAATGGGATCATGGATCAGTGAAAGCCCCATGAGGAGCTGGTTGAGAATGCCGGCATCGGATAAAATCAACTGCCAGGCAAAAATGCGCAGCAGCTCATTGATCCAGTAAGGCACCACAATGGCCATGAGCATCAGAGAAAGCTTGGCCCCCCTGGCAACCCGGGCCAGATAAAAGGAGACTGGATAACAGACAGCAGTGGCAATGGATGTCACCAGTATACTGGACCAGATGGTTTTGATAAATACGGATCGATGCAAGGTATTGCTGAAAAGCGTCAGATAATTTTTCAGGGTATAGATATCTTCAGCTCCCCCGATCTTTCTCAAGGGAAGAAGGGGTCTGAAAGAGTAGTCAATGGCAATCAACTGGGGACCGATCACCATGAAAAGCAGCCACGCACCCACCAGGGAGAGCACCACAAGGGTGCCTGTTTTTCCAAAATTATCGATCATCTCAACACCATAGTATGTTCTGGAGAAAAGGTAATGGCGGCGGAATCCCCCTTTTCCAGTGGGGGTTGGCGACCGTTGTTGCTCTGCCGCAGGGTCAATAGGGTACCGTCATCGGCGGTGAGTTCCATGGTCATGAACGCCCCTTCAAACCGCTGGCTGAGGATACGACACCTCAACTGGTTACCGTAGCTGCCCGACCCATTCACCAGAGCGATGGTTTCCGGCCGGACAAAGGCGGTGGCGCTGTATCCCGACTCAATGTTCAGGGGATTCTGGCAGGATAAGGTGCCAAGTTTGCTCTCCACCATGCACCCTTCCCTTTTGTTTTCAGCCATGGTCACCGGGATGGCATTGTTCTCTCCCACAAAGGAGGCAACAAAGGCGGTCCGGGGATGATCATAAATCTCCCGAGGAGTACCCACCTGCTCCAGCACACCGCTCTGGGACATCACCCCCACCCGGTCGGACATGGTCAGGGCCTCTCCCTGATCATGGGTGATATAGATGAAGGTGACGTCGGTTTTCTGTTGAATCTGTCGCAATTCGGTGCGCATGTGTTTGCGAAGCTTCAAGTCCAGTGCGGAAAGGGGTTCATCCAGCAGCAGCACAGAGGGCTCCACAGCCAGGGCTCTGGCAATGGCCACCCGCTGCCGCTGCCCGCCGGACAGATCGGTCACCCGCAGGTTCCCGGCATGGGGCAGATCCACAAGCTCCAGCAATGCCTCCACCCGGCTTTTTTTCTGGCGTTTCTCCATCCCCATGACATCCAGACCAAAAGCGATATTTTCCGCCACCGTCATTAGGGGAAACAGCGCCAGATTCTGGAAAATCATGGCAGTGGGCCGCTTGTTGGGCCCCACTCCCTTCATATTTATGCCATTGATCAAAATTTCACCCCGGGTGGGTTCCAGAAACCCGGAAACCAGTTTCAACAGCGTGGTTTTGCCACATCCGGAAGGCCCCAGAAACGAAAAAAAGGTCCCTGCCGGAATGTGAACATTTACCTGATCCACGGCCGTGACCGGGCCGAAAGCCATGGTCACGTCCTTGATATGCACGTCATGTCCCACATTTGATGCCATTTCAGTAGTCATCATGCCGCCTGGAATTGATCCCGGTAAACTGTTCTGGCAGGAACAAACCATGCCGGTTCTGACACATACCACCAGAGCCGTTCCAGGGCATCCTGGGGATAGGCCTGGGCAAACCCCTTTTTGGTTTTTTCATCCAATAGATCAGCCGCCCCTTTTACCACCGAGTTATACCCGGTGGCATTGGCCACCACCGCACCGGCTTCCGGTGTGTAGGCCCAGTTAAGGAAGGCATAGGCCTGCTCCAGATTTTTGGCGTTTTTCACGATGGCCATGGAATCCACCCAGGTCATGGCGCCCTCTTTGGGTGCCATATAGTTAACGGGTCTTCCCTCTTTTTTCATGGTAAGAATGGGGCCGTCCCATGTCTGCCCGATGACGCAGCCGTTCTGGAGAAAGGCCAACTGATGATCCTGGGCATTGTTCCAGAACATTTTAATGTTCTTTTTCTTTTCAATGAGAAAGGCAAGGATCTGATCATAGACTTTTTTCATCTTTTCTTCGGATTCATAGGTGTCGTACATGCGGTTGGAAGGGACCTTGCCTATGGCATCCAGGTAAAGTCCGGTACCGATGAAAACCGAATGGGGACGACAGGTTACCTTACCCATATAGGCATCATCCCAAAGGTTTCCATAGGAGAGGTCATTGTATTTAAAATTCAGTTTTTCCGTATTAAATGCCATGGCCTCGGTGCCCCAGTCATAGGGAAGTCCCACCCGCTGCCCCCGGATAACACCACCCAGCTTTTTGGACTTTTCATAAAAGGCCGATTCCAAATTACTCAGATTGGGAATTTTCCCCTCGTCAATCTCCTGATAGAGCTCAAACTCCATGTGCAGTGCAAACTCCGTTAATGAGGGCTGGGCAATGTCAAAGCCCTTGGCCCGGGTGGCCCGCAGCTTGTTCATGCACTCCTGGTTGGTGCTGTAGTTGGTCACCTTTACCTTGATGCCGGTGGCCTTTTCAAAGGCATGGATCACTTCGGGCTTTGAGTAATCCGGCCAGGTAAACAGATTCAATGTGCCCGAGGAAGAGAGGGCATCTTTGATGAACCAGGGACCCATGGATGCCGTGGCAAACACGGCCGTACCGGAAGCGGCTTTTTTGATGAATGATCTGCGATCCATTGACGAGGTATTCTTTTCCATAATAAAATTCTCCTGATTTAATTTTGATGACGCATACTGAATGCCGCTTGATGAGCATCTGCTTTATGAACATCTTCCCGGTTCCACCAGTTAGGCTTACCGCATCGGAAATTCAAGCCAATGCCCGGCAGCACCTTGTAATACGCTGACAACAGGCAATCGCCTCAAACCAGTGTGGATGAGACGTCATGCGCTTTAAGGAATACTGTATCAGGTCAATGTTATTATTTTATTTTTCGATGGTTCGGAATTGGTTAAATGTTGTCTTCATGAACATCTAAGCTTTGATGTGAGATAAATTCTTACAAATCTTTCGAATCATGTTAACGGTCAAAATCAGAATAATCAGAAACAATACCCACCACACCAGTGCCGAGGCCGTGCCCCTGCCAGACCAGAGGGCATAAAGATAGGGTCCGGTGCTACAGTAAAAGGTGATGACGCCCCATTTAACTAAGTAGCGGAAATCAAATTCTTTTCCCCCCATGCTCTTAAGAAGCTTGTGCCATCCGATGAAATATCCCGGCACTGTCACAAGATCTATAAACAGGAATGTCCAGGGATTGATGCCGGACCGATCCATGACGCCATACCCGGACATGAATTTAATCACATCGTAAATGTACACGACCACCACGGCCCGGGCCATGTTCTGGGGGGTGGCAAGCCTCTTTAAAGCATCAAGATTCATAGCTAAATCTTGTCTTCCTGTACATAAAATAAAATACTGGCCTTAGTGACGGAGCTGCGGCCTGTGAACAGAAATGTGATCCCCCAGACAAGCTCCACTGCCAGAAGTGTCCCCGGGGACCAGAGGGTATTTAGCCCGGTATAAAGCCGGGGTAAATCCGGCGGAGGTGCCGTAAATAAAGAAACCGCAAGTGCAAATAGTATGGTGAGCCCAGCCATGATCTGATAGGGGGTAATGGTGAAGTCACCCCGGAAATCGGCCCTGAAAAATTCTGACACAATTCGCCACACCTGGGTGATCACCAGGGTTTCCACCAAGGCAGCCCCGAAGTGGCCGGCCATAAACAGCCAGGTTCCCACCAACGCACAGGCACTGTAAAGAATGGCCGTTATGATCTGTATGGGAATGACCTGTTGTCCGTCCAGACTCGATGCATAGGCGATCTTCTTTGTTTTCCCGTGAAATACCAGGCAGAGCCGGCGGAAAAGTTTACGAACCCGTGGGCTGCATCGGTTCAGGGGTTTACCGTAACAGCACCCAAAACTCAGGCAGGCCAGTCTTCCCATCCCTTCACCAAAGGCATAGGCAACCGATATGGCGGCCAGAAGCACCGTGACATGGACCGGCGGCCCGGCAATGCCGCCAAGGGTGTTGTTTATGAAATAAGTGATAAGTGGTGCGGTAAGTGTGCCCACAAAAACAGCTCCGCCCACGGTGAGGGTGCCGTTCTTCTTTTCCACCAGCCGGGCCACAATACGGGAAGCAGGCATGCACACGGCAAGGATCAGGCCCGTGAACATCCCCACCCCTGCAGGAGAAACTCCGGCAGCAGTTGCCAGGATAATGAATATCGTCACAGCAAAGGCATAAGCCGTGGCACTCAGTGCGCCGTAATATGTCAGGTTCATGCCCTGCCAACCGCCCTGGGAGGTTGGAATGATGGGCACCACGGCCATGATCTGCCATCTTTCACCGGGCAGGGTGCTTGCTCCCCACCAGATGGCTGCGGCAATGATACCCGCAAGCAGGGAGATAAAAACAAGTTGCTCCATTAGATGGTGCCTCCTATTGTTTCGCGCAGGTGGAGTTCTGTCTCCACCAGTGGATGGTTGAAATAACCGGTAAAACGGCTGCTGACATCCTGCCGGTTTCTGTTTTTCAACAGATCTTCGGAAAATTGACAGCGATTTTTTTGAAAAATTAAAACCGTGGTGGAACTCCCGGGACGAAACAGGCTTTTGGGCTGACCCGCCCGAATAAAAAGCCCCTGCGCCACCGGTACGGGATGGTCATAACGGATGTCACTGTAGCATTGCTGAATACGTCCGATCATCAGGGCCACGATTTCCACAATGGCCACCAGCCCCACGCCGGTGCCGTTTTCCACATCGGTGTCGATGATGGTGACCACCCTCCGATTTTTGGAAAGAGGCGTAACCGCCTGCACCACCGCACCAGGGTTACAGGAATGAAACATGCCGTTGATCTCGTAAACATCCGCAACCCGCCCGGAAACCGGGGCATGATTGTAATGGTACTTATCCGGTGTCAACCGGAATATGGCATAATCTCCACCCCGGAACGCCTTGGACCACTCTGGCTTATCCCTGCCGATGAGCTCCCCATAGGAAAAGAATTTTTCCTTGATAAAAAGACTGGATAATTCGTTGAACGCGCCGAACAACGCCCTGGCATCGGCTGGCGATACCACTGTCCTGGAATGTTTTTCCATGGGCCGGACAGCCCAGTAGCGAATTTGTCTTTCAAATATTTTTCGATAGGAGGAGAGTGCCTCCACTGGCCCATGAATATCTTTTTTACAGATACCTAGCCGCGTCAACACCTCTGAGGGTGTCATGCCCAATGAGTGCAATGGAAAATCGTAGTTTACAAAGCCCAGAAAACTGGAAAACTGTCTGGACAAAAGCAGGTTAAAGAGAAACGGGGTTTTCTCCCGCACGGTGGAGTAAAGTGTCTGAACCACTGCATCATGGTAAAGGGGCTCGGTCACAACGGCGGTGGTGCCCCTTTCAATGTACTGGTGGGAAACAAAAGTCATTTATGGGTCTCCCTGTCAATGTAGAGAATGATAAAATGGATAAACTGCAAAAGCGTCTCCCGGGAAAAGTCATCGTTTAAAAAGACGTTATCAAAAAAATATTGGGTTTTGATTTGCGGTTGATTATGAATTGGTTATTTCTGCAATGGATTGGGTCGGGGCTGGGGATTTTGCGGGTTGCCAGAAATCTATTTCTCTGCATCCCAATGGATAAATCTGCCCTTTTTTATGGCACAGATTTTGTGGCTGAACAGGCGGGCGGTTTTAAGGGTCCGGTTCACCAGAATAATGGAGAGCTGACGGTGAGCCATCTCTTTTTTGAGAACTTTAATGATGTGTGATTTACTGGAACGATCCAGCCCTGAAAAAGGATCATCCAGAAGTAAAAGCCGGGGAGTGAAAGCAAGTACAGCAGCAATTTGAAGCCTTTTCAACATGCCCCCGGAATAGGTATCCGTCATCTCATCCATACGCCCAGGGTCAATGCCAAACAGCTCCAGCCATTGTCGTGCCATGAACCGGATGGTTCCAAAATGACGCATTCCCATGGTCAGGAGGCCCTGGGCAATATTTCCTCCGGCGGTGACGTCCATTGATAATTGTCTGTGTGCATTGCGGGGTACATACCCTATCTGTGAATGAACAACCCTTCTTAACGTGGCTTCATTGGTTCTGCAAAGGTCGATTCGTCCTTGTGACGCCTTGAAACCTATGGCGCCGTTGGTGGGGGGGACACACCCGGCAATGCATTGCAACAGGGTGGATTTCCCAGAGCCTGCTCTGCCCACGATATTCAGGGCCTCGCCTGGGGCCAGATCAAAATCAATGCCGTTGAATACCATTTTTTTGCCATAAAACTTGGACAGATCCCGGATGGAAAGAAGGGGGGTTTTGGGGTCACCGGGGGGTATCACTGAAAATAAAGATATGGGGTTATCTGTTGGTTTCATATGCGTTTGTAACATGGCTCTGGCTTTGGTTGTTGTTTCGGCAGTAATCCCTGTCTGAACAGATCAGACGGGTTGAACCACTTGTTTTAGAGAATGTTTCGCATAAAAAAGAGTTGGAGGCGCCACAGATGGCGCACGCACCGGTCCATGTCTTTGGTTTAAAGGGAAAATTTTCAAAATCAAAACTTTTCACCCTGGTGAAAGGCGGGACGGCGTAGAGTCTTTTTTCCCGACCGGCTCCAAACAGATGAAGGGCCGGTGATCGATCCAATTTTGGGTTATCCCAGGGGGGAATGGGGGATGGACTCATCAGGTAACGGTTGTTGACCAGAACGGGATGGTCAAAGGAGGGAAGCAAGGCATTGTTTTTGACAATTTCCTCGTACAGCTTTACATACAAAGGTTCATACTCCTGAAAGGCATGCATGCGCGCCACCTGGTATTTGTCCGGTTCAATGCACTGCAATGGTTCAGGACAGGCGACCTGATATACCATGATCTGGTTTTTTGACAAGGCTGTTTCCGGTATCCGGTGACGGGTCTGGATAATGGTGGCATTAAACGTTTTTTCCGTGGTGCAAACAGCGGCCGTTTTTTTTAAAAAATGCTTTATCCCCAGGGCATTCAGGGTGTTGTCGTCTCCCTGGTCAATGACCTTGAGGGTATCGTTTTTCCCAAGAAGGGATGCGGTGATTTGGATGGCGCCGGTGCCCCATCCCCGTGGTAGGCCTATTTCCCCTGCCACAAAGGGCACCTGGTATCCGGGAACGGCAACGGCCTTGAGGATTGCCCTGCGAATTTTTTTTATTGACCGGACGTCCAGGCTTGCGGGCAAATAAGGCAGGGTCATGACACGGGATCCCCAGAAACATCTGATATGCCATGGCCCGCTTTGAAACCCATGGCTGCCAGTTCTGCCTGGAAATCGACGTGTTGGGGAAATGTCAAGTACTGAACAAACCCGGATGATTCCACCGTATCGCTGTGGGGGAGGACAAAGGCTTGATCGCAACCCGGACAGGATTCCCTTTCAATGGGGGAGCGGTCATTTACCACCTCATCTTCAAAGGAACGATCCAGTAGGGAAATGGAGATTGCCTTTCGCTGGTTTTGACCAAAAACAAGACCGTATCCTTTTTCCAGAACTGCCTTTTTTTTAGAAGAGACCTTACGCCCCCGTTTGACCATGACACACTCGGTGAGTTTGATTTTACCAATGGAAATTTTAAACCCCAGTTCTGGAGGCGTGATGCGGACGTCCACGTAACCGACCCTCAGCTCTGCCATGAAGGGCTGGCTCCCTTGCCCCCCCTTGCGTTGCAATGAATCGGCGCAGCCTAACAAAAAACCTTCATCCCCCCGGGCAAGGGACTGGAGACGGATGGCGCGATCGGCAGGTGTGCTCTGTGGGGTTCGGGTCAAGTCCGGCACCGGCTCACCAATGAGGGGTTCCGGATCACGGGGCAGGCATTTCTGGCTTGTCAGGATATCCGTTACCCGGGGAAATGGTTGGAAGCGTTGGGAAGCATGGAGGGAATCATTCCGGAAGGATTCATCAGTTTCCGGGGAGGTGCACGGTGGTTGGGGTTCTATTTCCGGACCATCCCCATGGGATTCAAAGGTGAGTATTCGGTGTGTTGAGTCAAAGGAGGGGCCAAGAATCTGTCCGCCGGGAATATCTTTGAATATCCCTGATATCCGCCGTATGATCTGCATTTTTTCAGTATCCACCGGCTGGGTATCCCCCCAGCGTGCCAGGGTGTTGTGAAACATCCGCACCAGAAATACGGATTCAATGAGATCCCCCTGGGCCTGCTTAATGGCCCAGGATGCAATATTGGGATCATAAAGGGCACCTTCAGCCATAACCCGTTCCACGGCAAGCCCCAGCTGGTGTTCAATTTGATCTACCCTGACTTCCGGAATGCTGCATGGCCCCCTGCCCCTGAGTATGGTCTGTTTCCGGGACGCGTCAACGGCATCTGCCACTTCCTTTGCACGGGTGTTCATGGCGTTACCTCAATTGATATCGTTCGCGGGATGGCCACAAAAGTGGTGTGACTGACAAAGACCATGTCCACTCCCAGGGGGTATTGATTTTTCAATTTGCTTCTATGATGAAAAAAAGAGGCGTTCACCCCTTCAATGTGCAGTGTTGTCCGGGTTTCAATGCCGGGACCTGTCAGGGACAACCCACCGCTGCCTACAATCGCCGGGGCCTGGACAATAAGGGTGGTTGCGGATTCCGGGGCCATGGTGGAACCTGGATAATAACAGGTGGGGTCATTAAGGTTTTTCCAACTTGTCTCCAGTGCAAACAGGGCATTTGTGGGGTTCAGGGTACCTGGTGCCCCTGTATGAAATCGCAACCACTGAATCTCTTCAGAACCGGTTCTCAAATGGGACCACAGAGGGGTTTCGTCATCAAGCAACGCCAGAAGAATGGCGCCAGCCGCATTGTGCAGTTCTCCCGGTGGACTGATTTCCACCGGGGACTCCATCAGGGTTCCCGGATGGGCCATGGCCCTTAACAGTCGTCTAAAAATGGCCTGGCTGTCGTGGGCTTCAATCATAAATCCTTTTCTCATGATCTTTTGCCCCTTACCGGTTCTGCCTGGGGCGAACTGCCCATTCTGGAAGCCCGAGCCGCCTGGTTCAGCTGATCATCCCTGATTTTTTCTTTTTCCTGTAACTGGTTTAACAACCCTGTTTTGATACGGTCGTGATAACCGGGGTCCTGCAAAAGTCCGTCAAACAATGCAGCAAGCTTTGCGTGCCTGAGATTTGAGCCCATGACCCATGCGGCACCCTGCCAGGCGCCATTGACTTCAAGTATACATTTTGAAACCGTAACTTCCCCCAGGCTGAACCTTGAACCTGATCCATCTTTTTTGCCCTGGACCATGAAAAAGCCCGTTTCAGGAGGCGTTTTCAGGGTAAAACAAACGTTGTCATCCAACTGTTCACGGGCTTCCTCAAGATCTACCGCATCTGCTTGGGCCAACAGGGCCATCCAGTTTTTCCTATTATTCTCGGCTTCAGGGGCATTGGTGGTGCGCTGCATTTTATTTCCTCAATGGGATGATGATTTCAGCCCTGCAAATCAGGACCCGGTATTAATCGCTAATCTATAATTCAAAATAGATTAAACACCAAATACGTGAGGATATTATTAATATTTTATTACAAAACAGTTAGGACTACTCGGCAGTGATTATGTGGTCAAATTAAAAACGCTACATGCGCCTTAAAAAAAGTTTCAGCGGATACCGCCAACCGCATCATGTTCCGCTGTCTTGAACTGGGGCTAAGTTTTAAGGTATCCCTACCCATGTGGTCCGGGCGTTTGCCATGGCCTTGGAAGAGCTTGCCCGGGAGGGCGGTGTGAATCGGCAACATAGGTGATGTTCATCCGGAAGACATGACCCGGCTCATCCAGGCCGTTAAAACGTCCATGTTCTGGAGACATAAAACAAAGATTTAAAATTTTAATTGAATCATATCGATTTTCTAATCATAACGTAACTTTTTCAAACTATTCTTCTTGAAATGAAAACAGGCTATCGCAGGAAACCTGCAAGAATCTGGATGGGATGAGCAAATTGACCCTTTTTCCAATACCAAGGAGATCACAATGAATCTGAACCGCCGTAAATTTTTTGGTACCACAGCTGCTGCTGGCGTGGCATTAGCTACCAGTCTCGCCTTACCCAAATCAAGCAAAGCCTCTGAGAAAAGACCCATGGTAAAGGCCGGTATCATCACCGACATGCACCACACCACCAAAGCCGACACCCCCACCCGAAAATACTCTGCTTCACAGGCGAAGATGGAAATCTTCGCCACCACCATGAAACAGGAGAAACCCGCCTTTGTCATCGAAATGGGCGATTTTGTTGATACCCTGGCAAAAGGGACTGATCCAGCGAAGAATCTTGAAGAAATCGAGAAGCGCTTCACCTCCATCGGAGCACATTACCATGTCCTTGGTAATCACGAATTTGACAATCTTACCCGTGAATTCGTCCTCAAATCGATAGACAACACCGGAGTTCCCCAGGGCCAAACCTGGTACTCCTGGGACAATAGTGGGGTCCATTTTGTCGTCCTTGACGCCGATTACACCCCAGAAAAACCCCACCGCCCTTACGATATGAACACCCCCAAAGACACCTTTTGGACCTGGAAGGACACCTTCGTTCCGCCACAGGAACTGGAGTGGCTTAAAAAGGATCTTGCCGCCACGTCCCTGCCCACCGTGGTCTTTACCCATCAGACACTGGACCGTGTGGACGAACAGGATCATAACATCAAAAACGCCTCGGCCGTGCGTAAAATTCTGGAAGACTCTGGAATAGTGCTCGCTGTTCTCTCCGGACACGACCACGCTGGCGGTTACGCAAACATCAAGGGAATCCACTATATTGTCATGAACGGCAACGTTGGGGTAAATGATCAACGAACCTGGCAAGACACCAGCAGAAAAGAGGGGTTTGATACGGATCTTGACAACCAGTTTGCTGTACTTGAAATTTTTCCCGAGGGCGGAACAAAATACCGTGTCAAAATGAGCGGTTATGGTCGTCAACCCTCCTATGATTTGGTTCGAACAATCTGAAATAGTTCGGGAACCCTAAAGGTTCTGCAGATTTAAAGAAAATAATTTTAAATTCAGGAGCAAACAATGATGACACACGTTATTTCAACCCAAAAAACAAAAATGAAACAGATGCAAAAAACCATCGGCCTGATCCTTGCGATACTCTTTATTGCATTGCCGGCCCTGGCAGCCCAACCCAAGTATGTATTTTATTTTATCGGCGACGGTCTGGGAGCGTCCCAGAGACAATTCAGTGAATTTTATCTGCAGGAGGAGACCCAAACCCCTTCCCGGAAGCTCTTGATGAACACCTTTGAAGTGGTGGGAATGAACACCACCTATGCGGCCGACACCCTGATCACAGATTCAGCAGCTGCTGGAACCGCCCTGGCCTCGGGGGTTAAAACCAACAAGGGTGTCATCGGAAAGGATACCAGCGGAAAAAATGTCAAAACACTGATTGAAGCAGCCGTTGACCGAGGCATTGCAACGGGCATCATCACCACCACCCGCCTCACCCATGCCACCCCCGCCGTCTTTGTTGCCCACAACATTTCAAGGAATAATGAAAACGAAATTGCAGAGGAGTTTGTGACAAGCCGGGTGGATTTCATGGCTGGTGGTGGCCTGCGCCACTTTATTCCCCAGAACATGGTTGAAAAAAATGGGGATGCCGTGGGCATGACCATCAAATCCAAACGAAAGGATGATAAAAACCTGGTACAGGATTTTGAAAAACAAGGATATCAGACCTTCATTGGTATGAAAGGGGCAAAAAATTTCAATCAGACAGATTTTTCCGCTGTTGACAAGGTATTTGCTGCATTCACTTATACCCATCTGCCCTATGAAATTGAGCGGTCCAATCACTACAAAGAAGTCCCTTCCCTTGCCGCGATGACACGGGCGGGGATCAATGTCTTGTCAAAGGACCCTGACGGATTTTTTCTCATGGTGGAAGGCGGCAGAATTGATCATGCGGCCCATGCCAATGATCCCACGGGTATGATCCACGACGTCCTTGCCTTTGACGATGCCATCCGGGAAGCCTTTGATTTTTATCAAAACCATAAAGAGGAGACCCTGATCCTTGTGGTGGGCGACCATGAAACCGGCGGCCTGGGTCTTGGCATGGATGCCATGGGGTATAAGATGGACATGTCTGCACTTATGGCAACCAAGGTTTCTGTGGAGGATACCCTGGCCTATGGTGTGGGACAGTATAAAAAGGACAGAGCCGCCTATATAAGTTTTCTGGGAAATGAATTTGGTCTCACCGATCTGAACGAAAGCGAAACAGCACAGCTAAACAAAGCCATGGACTATGCCGATACCGGTGGAACCGCAGGATATTATAAAATTAATCCCGCAGCATTAACGGCGGCCCATCTTTTATCCCACCGCGCCAATATCAACTGGACCACCACCATCCATACCGCCACCATGATTCCCCTGTCCGCCACGGGCATGGGCGCTGAAAAATTCTCAGGTTTCAAAGATAATACCCAGATTGCGCAATCCATGGCAAGCCTGCTGGGGTTTAATTTATAATTTTTCACTCAAGTTTCTGAGCTGGATGATTTAAAAAATCTCAAACAGAAATAAATCGGAAAGTTGGTTTTTGATAAAAATCGCAACGCTTCAGTCCTGAGCCCGCATGCAGGGATGAGGTCGAAGCGTTGAGCAAATAAATCAAACGGTCTGTTCTATAATGGGACAGGCCGTTCTCCGTTCGTCGGGATACCAATATGCACACAAAAAAACATATTCCCATTATTATGTTATTGCTCGTCCTGGCCGGGTTGACCGCCTGTTATAGCTTTTGGCCGGGCCGGAACACAAACACACCGGATGCAAGGGAAGTCAAGGCCCGGGTATTAACGGTGGATAATTCAGATGTCCGATCTGCTGGCCTGTCCAGTATCGGGTTTCAGGCATTGGAAATCAAACTCCTGGAAGGTCGGTTCAAAGGAGAAACCGTTTCGGCCGTCAATAACCTGGTAGGTCAGACCGACCTTGAAACCCTTTTCAAAAAAGACGATGTAATCATCGCTGCCGTTATTCTGGAAAACAATGCCATTGAACAGGTCAAAGCTGTGGATCTCTTCCGGCAAGATACCCTTTTCTCTCTTTTTTGTTTTTTTGTGGTGGCCCTGCTGCTGTATGCTGGTGTCATCGGGGTAAAGGCTTTAATCTCCTTTATGTTCACCGTGTTTATCCTCTGGGAATTCCTGATTCAACAGATTCTGGAAGGTCAGTCTCCCCTTGTCACCACCACCCTTACCATAATTCTCTTGTCAGCCATTATTATTTTCCTGGTTGCCGGGATCAATGCAAAAGGCATTACCGCATTCATCGGCACCATCAGCGGTCTGTTTGTCACCCTGGCGGTCACCCTGTATTTTGGTCGGGAAATCGGTCTTTTCGGAATGACTCAACCCTATGTCAATGCCCTTATTTTCAGCGGATATTATGATCTGGACATACAACAGATCTTTTATTCCGCCATTATTCTTGGCGCCTCCGGGGCGGCCATGGATATTGCCATGGACATTGCTGCCTCCATGGATGAGGTCAAACAGAAAAAACCCGATATCTGCCCCAAAGAACTGATCAAATCCGGGCTCACCGTGGGTCGTCATGTCATCGGCACCATGTCCACCACACTGCTGCTGGCCTATTCCGGTGGCTTTCTTACCCTGTTAATGATTTTTAAAATCAAGGCGCCCAGCCTCATGCGAATGCTGAATATGAAGATTGTGGCTGCGGAAATCATGCGAACCCTTGTGGGCAGCATCGGCCTTGTGATGGTGGCACCCATCACAGCCATTGTGGGCGGTATCATCATCGGTCACCTGTTCAAAAAAAAGGATTCCCCGCTTTCCAGCCTGAGCGAAGTTGATCCCAGACCCTGAATGCGAATTTTAATTGAATCATATCGAGTTTCTAAGGCTCATCACGGATTTGTGTGAAAATTCGGGCTTGATCATAACGTCGGCCACCTTGTAGTGGAATTTCAACATCAAAAAATAAATAAAATAATCACCGATCCATCGCTTCGCTAATCAAACTCTAATATGTTATTGATATTATTCGTCAGTCATAAGTTCTGGCTTGGTCACAACATGGGCCATCTGCCACCACTGGCGGGCCGATGGGGTCAGGCTTGTGTTATTGAGCTTTTGACAAGATTTTGTATTTACAATGAAAATTTAAACAAAAGTGTCAATAACGCAAGCCTGACCCCCACCAAGGGTGGCCCATGTTGTGACCAAACCCTGTATATACAAGGGGATACTTAAATTATTACTCATTTTCAAATTTTTTCTGGTGGGGGACGATGAAGCTTCCGCGCACAATCAAAACGCTTCGCCTCCGCTATATTATCGGTTTAAGCCTTATTGCGATTCTTGTTACATCGTCTTTTATCACCATGAAGCATGTTGTTTCCAGACAGGGTGATTTTTCAAGATATATTAATCTGGCTGGTCAACAGACAGGGCTGACGAATCGAATCTCATTTTTTGTCAGTGTGATGGCGACTACAATTGATGAATCTGAGTTCAATATGGCGCGATCCCAGCTGGGCAGAACCATTCATAAAATTAAGAAAAATTATAATTTCCTCCGAAATAGTGAATCCCAAAAAAACAGTGGCCTGATAATCAATGACACCTTGCTGGCAATTTACGAAGATCCTATGATCGGTCTCGATTTAGCCATGGAACGATTCCTTGATCGTGTAACCTTTAGGATTGTGTCGACCTGTAAGGTCGATCTCAATCCTTTGTTCAACCTTTAGGATTGTGTCGACCTGTAAGGTCGATCTCAATCCTTTGTTCAAGAAGCCCGTCACCGAAGCTGAGTCCATTTTTTTGCTATAAGGGTTTTGCTTTGAATAGTTCAGGAAGGAGATCCCACCGAAGTGGGACAACCTCCGGTGGGAAGGAGGATGGGTTTTAAACAATGACTTTGAGACCGTGTTACTTCAGCCTGTTCTTTGACATTTTATAGACAAAAATGCTCATTTTGGAAAGCGTAAGCGCAGATATCCTTCTCCGTTCAGACGGAATTTAAAAAACGAGTTTTAAACAACTGGTGCTCTAAATTTTACCCGGCATCATCGGGGATCATCTGATGTGGCAACACCGAATAGGAATATTTTAGTTCTCCACCACACTCCGGACAAATTAATGAAGGCAACACCGTTTCAGGTCCAGTCAATAATTCCACTGCCTTTATCCCATAGGCCGATTCCATGAGCTGTCGGATGTGATCCAGGTCAACTGAAGATGAAGGACTCAAAAAGCCATAATACCTCACCTTCATAAATCCTGTGGGCAGCACATGTTGAAGAAAACGTCTAAGAAATTCCATGGCCTCAAGTTTCATGGTACGCCAGCGCTCACTGCCGGTCTTCTTGTACTTGAAAAAAACATCCCGACCCTCAACCTTGACAATACGATGGTCGGTAATGGCCACCTTGAAAACATAGGGCGCCAAGTATTTGATGCTTGTTTCGCTGTTGCCCACGGCTTGACAATTCACATTCCAGGCAATCTTCCAGGCACTGGCGGGTATCCGGGAGAACAGACCGGCTTTTTTCATCTCTTCGCAGAACTTTGCCCGGAATATCTTTGACATGGCCCTCACTGGCAGATAAAAATCAATTCTGGAAGGATGCCAACTGCCATCTTCCTTTAAGATTGCCCCCCCTGTGACAATGTAATGAATATGAGGGTGGTACTGCAACTGGCGGCCCCAGGTGTGAAGCACTCCAAAAAAACCGGGTAGATCACCTCCGATATATTTGGGATCTGGCGTGAGTCCTTTCATTGTCTGTGAAGATGCCTTGAACAAGGCTTCATATGCGGCTCGCTGGTTGCTGCGGATGAATCGCCGCAATTGTTCAGGCACCGTAAAGGTGATCATAAAGTGGTGTCCCGGCAACTGCCGGTTCATCTGCACTTCCACCCATTGTTTTATTTTATGATTTTGACATGCCGGGCAATGGCGGTTGCCGCAGGATCTGAATGAAATGTGCTGAACACCGCACTTGATGCATTCATAAACGACCAGACCGCAAGTTTTTGTCCGACATTCCATGATGGCTTTAATAACCTTTTTGTGGTCATTGGGCATGGATGCCCCAAAGGATGCCATATACTCCGGGCCAAAGGTCCGAAAGATCTCATTAATTGAGTACACGGTCAAATCCTTTCATGGTTCTATCTATGATTTCATAGGCATCTTCGGTGCCTTTGTTGGTAAAATGGAAATAAACCATGGTGGTTTCCAGCTGGCTGTGACCCATGTAGCGCTGAATGAGCCTGGGATTAGTACCAGCTTCCAGCAGATGTGTGGCATAGGAGTGCCTTAATGTGTGGATGGAAACACGCCGCTTGGTAATACCGGCGGCAACTTTTGCTTGACGAAAAGCACCTTGTACGCCCTCAATAGACATCGGCGTTTCTGAAACGGGGGCTTGATTCCCTCCTCTGCCCATGGCGGGAAATATCAGCATGGGGTTTTTATGGGTGACCCAATAACGTCGCAGCAGATAAAGGGTATTTTGGGGAAGGGGGACAAATCGATCCTTTGCCCCTTTCCCTCTGTGCACATGGATCATCATGCGATCTTTGTCAATGTCCGATACCTGCAGCGCAAGGCCCTCGGAAAGCCTGAACCCACAGGAATACACAGTGGAAAGAAATGCGTAGTTGTGAAAGGTGGTCACGAAACTGAGTATATCGAAAACCTCTTTCTGACTCAAAACACAGGGAAGCTTTTTTTCCCTTTTGGCATTCATGTAGGTGAAAACATGCCATTCCCGCTTGAGCACATTTTGAAAAAAGAATCGGATGCCGCAATATGCAATGCGCATGGTGGCGGCAGACCACTGATCTTCGTTTTGCCTGTGAAGAAAATAATCTTCCAGCTCAACTTCTGTGATGAGATCGGGCGTTTTGTTGTAAAAGTCTACCATCTGACGAACTGAGCGGGTGTAGCATTGTTGAGTTCTCTCACTCATACCGGCAAGCTTGAGGGCTCTCATGGATTTTTCATAATAATCTTTCATCATGACACTTCTCCTTATATTGGGGTTAAGAGGAACAACCCCTTAAGGTTACAGGAAGTGTCTGATTTTATAAAACTTTAAGGAAAGATGTGGATATATGGGGAAGCATCATGGGGTGAAAGCCTTGGCGTGTCTGCCGCGCAGCGGCTTACTTGAACAGATGCTTATAACAGTAGACTAAATACATTTAACACTGGATCTGCCGCCTATATTTTTATTACAACCTATGGTCCGCATACACTCGACCCTCTACTTGATGCAGCGGTGGATGAATATGAGAAATTGGGTCGGGAAGCGGTTTTCAAAATTGAAAAATTTGAATTAATCATATGGCTGATTACCATTTTAACACTCCTCCTTGAGGTGTTGCTTATCTTCAAACCCATGGAACGTCACGTTCAAAAGGCTTTAATCTCCCGGGAATCAACCATAACAACCCTTACAAACACCAGAAAGAGGCTCATGGCAGCCCAACGGCTTGCAAAGATTGGCGATTGGGAATTCCATACCAAAGACGAGACATTAACCTGGTCCGATCAGATATACGCCATCTGCGGCGTTCCTACTGACAGCTTTACTGTTACACCAGAAACCTCACTGCAACTGATATACCCGGAAGACAGAAACATGGTGAAATCAGTTCTCAGTTCTCTGATTCAGAGCAATAAATCATCATTGGATATGAAGTACCGGATAATCAGGCCGGATGGGGCTGAACGGATTGTTTTTCAACATGCTGTTGCCATAAAAGGGCAAACAAGACGGATTGATTTGATTTACGGCACCATCCAGGACATAACAGAACAAAGAAAAGCTGCAGAAGACAAAGTAAAACTGGAAAACCAGCTCAATCAATCGCATAAAATGCGAGCCATCGGAACCATGGCGGGCGGTATTGCCCATGATTTTAACAATATTTTATCTGCCATCCTGGGGTATGCTCAACTGGCAAAATTAGATATTGAAGACCGGGAAACGACTCAAAATGATATCATACAAATTGAAAAGGCTGCCCAGAGAGCATCCCTGCTGGTTAAACAGATACTAACATTCAGCCGACAGTCTGAGGATGCTCTGCAACCTATGGGTCTTTATCTTGTGGTTAAAGAGGTAATGAACCTGCTTCGCTCCTCCATACCGGCGAATATCGAAATCAAACAAAAAATCCAATCAAAAGCATCAATTCTTGCTGATCCAACCAAGATTCACCAGGTCATCATGAATCTGTCCACCAATGCATATCATGCCATGGGTGACATCGACGGGGTCTTGACTGTGGAATTGAACGAGGCGGAAATTTCAAAGAAAGAGCGTATTCCAGACTTGAACATGAATCCAGGAAAATATATCAGAATGACTATCAGTGATACCGGGCATGGTATGGACAAGGAAACCATGAAAAAAATATTCGATCCTTTTTTTACAACAAAAGGGGTGGGTAAGGGAACGGGTCTGGGCCTGTCTGTGGTTGACGGGATTGTGAAAAATCACGGTGGATTTCTAAAAGTTTACAGTGAAATCGATAGAGGTACGACATTTCAGATATTCTGGCCGATGATTAAATCCGATAATAGTTTTGAAGACTCCGAAATCAAAACAGACCTGATCATGGGTAGTGAACGGATAATGCTGGTAGAAGATGAGGTGGATATTCTGGAAGCCCTGCAGAAGATCCTGGTCAGGCAAGGATATACGGTGACCCCTTTTACAGAAGCGATTTCTGCTTTAACTGCATTCAAAGCAGCCCCTGATAAATTTGACCTTGTCATTACGGATATGACAATGCCTAAAATGAAAGGGGATGCGCTCTCTGCCGAACTTTTAAAAATACGGAAAGAGTTACCCATTATTCTGTGTTCAGGATACTATGGCAATCTGGAAGAAAACATCACACAAAGCCTTGGAATCAAAAAAAGTCTTCAGAAACCGATCATTGGTCAGGAACTGTCTGCCATAATCCGTGAAATTTTTGACACACACTCTCTCAACACGAGTGCTTGCGATTAGGCACCATAAATCATTAAAAAAATATGAACAAACCCGATAAAAATATAAAACAGACGTCAATGCCTCCCCTCTTTATTACCAAAGAGCTGAATAAAAGCAACCTGCGCATTTTACGAACAGGACTGGTTCTGTTCTGTTTTATTGTCATTCTACTGGCATGGATCCTGAGCCTGAACCAGCTGAACAAAAGCAAAATATCACTCTTGAATGGGTTGAAGCAGGAACAGCGGAACCTGACCAGTATCCTGGCAGAAAATTTATTTCAGATTATGGAACAGAATCACGCCATTGAAGTGTTTGCCCTGGAAGTATTGTCCGGGAACAAAACAACCTGCTCCAACTCAATTTCCAGCTTTCTGTTTGGAAAACGGGGGTTTAACCGGATTGTTCTGTATGATTCCTCCGGGAACACATTGTACAAATCTTCACCCAGTTACAACCGACAACTGAGCCCGGAACTAATTGCTCACTATATTCATGAAATGGTTCAAAATAATACCCCCAGGGTGGTTGAGTCCCCCAACGCTTCTCTGGATGTCACCTGGCAGATTCCCATTTTATTTTCACTGACAAAGAATGATGGAATTTACGGAGCCATGCTCCTGGAGCTGGATCTGGGATATTTTCTCACACTGTTCCAGGGTATCAGCATTGGCAGAACTGGACGAATTTCCATTCTGAATGATCAGGGTCGCCAGCTGGCATGTTTTGAAAGTGGTGGTCTGGTCATCGCTGGCGGATTGTCCACAAAACCGTTGACAACTTCCCTACAAGAGGTTTCAGGCACTGTGATTGTCACAGATAAAGACCTAAAAGAACATCATTTGACATACCGACATGTCCCGGATTATCCCCTTACCGTCGCTGTCAGTGAAACGCTTGCGGAAATTAATTCAGATTTTAACCAGCACAAAAATACACAGCTACGGATTCTTTCCATACTCACCCTCTTCTGTCTCTGTGGTTTTTATCAGATACTCAGGATGATAAACCGTAAACACCACTATCTGGCTGCCCTGGCCATAGCCAACCAGGAAAACAATGAACTGATTGCAAAGTTGGAAAAGGAGCATGAAAATGCTGTCAATGCAGCATCTTTTGATCCGTTGACATCACTTTACAACAGACGTTTATTTGTGTCCATTGCACAAAAAAACCTTTGTCTGGCCCGGCGTAACAGGCTAATCTATGCCATATTATTTATTGATCTTGATCGGTTCAAAACCATCAACGATACCCTTGGGCATCGCATTGGAGACCTGCTGCTCCAAACGGTGGCCCATCGTCTGGTCACTTGTACACGAAATTCAGATATTGTTTCCCGATTCGGCGGCGATGAATTTGTAATTATGTTAACCGAAATAGCCAGGGATCAGTATATTTCCCCCATTGTACAAAAAATTATCACCGCCATTTCAGAACCCTGTGAAAATCTTGACGGTCATGTGATTCATACCAGCCCAAGCATTGGCGTTGCCGTTTATCCCCGTGACGGTGAAGATATTGATTCCCTCCTTGTTAACGCAGATGCTGCCATGTACAAATCAAAACAATCAGGCCGTGGACGTTACACCTTTTTTGATGCCAGCCTGAATAGGATTTCCTTTCATGAATTTGAACTGGAACAGCGGATGCCGTCCGCCATTACCCATGATGAATTCGTTCTTTACTATCAACCGAAAATCAGACTTAAAGATTATCGTGTTGTGGGTCTGGAAGCGTTGATCCGATGGCAACATCCCGATTACCAACTGATCTATCCGAATGACTTTATTGAAACGGCGGAAAAAACAGGTTTGATTGTGGCTCTGGGCAACTGGGTTCTGGAGGCTGCCTGCCGGCAGATGGCCCAGTGGCATGCGGACGGTTTAAAAGTCGTACCCCTTGCGGTGAATGTTTCCCCCAAAGAACTCAAAGACAAAGATTATTCCCGACATTTTTTAAAAACACTCAAAAAACATCATTTGTCTGCGGAACATATTGAGGTTGAAATTACAGAAAATGCTTTTATTGAAGACAAGGTGGTGGTCATTGAAAATTTAAAAACCCTTTTTTCAAATGGCATCGCCATTTCACTGGACGACTATGGGAATGGATTTTCAAGCCTCAATTACATCAAGTCCCTTCCCGTCAGTGTCATCAAGATAGATCGCAGCTTTATCATGGACATTCGGAACAATCACGATGATAACGCCATTGTTTCATCAACCATTGTCCTTGCGCAGAAGCTTAACCTCACTGTTGTTGCGGAAGGTATTGAAAGCCATGACCAGCTGGTAAACCTTAAAGTTGCCGGTTGCGATCAAGTGCAAGGATATTACTTCAGTCGACCGGTTCCTGAAAGGGAAATCCGCGAATTCATCATTTCTCCTTTGAGGATACCATCCGCATGAAAAAAAATACTATTGTACTTGTCATTGCCCTCTTTTTGATCATTCTCCAGGTCTCGCCTTCTGTTTCCGGGTCCTCCACCTCAAAAAACACCGAAAAAACAGCGCTCTATTTTTCCCTGATCCCCAAGAAAGACGTGGATCAACAACTATCGAATCTTCAGCCGCTGCTGCAATTATTAGCACAGAAACTCAACAGGCCCATCAAAATCCTCCGTCCCCAATCCTACCAGGCTGTTATTGAGGGGATTCTTTCCCAAACCATCGATTTTGCCATTCTGGGACCGGCATCCTACGCCAGGGCAAAGGCACGTGATAAAAGAGTTGAGGCATTTGCATCCTTTGCCAGAAAAAAGGGACTTATTACGCCCCAGGGCAGCTATTACTATGCAGTTCTTTTCACATTAACAAAACGAGAATTTCACTCGATTGATGCTCTGAAAGGAAAAAAAATCGCTTACACAGATCCGGCAAGCACATCGGGTTTTCTAATACCGAAGCTGGTTTTTTCCAGGGAATCGGGGTACCCCCTGGAAACATTTTTTGACACCTCTATCTTTACGGGATCGCATGACCGTTCCATCAGTTCGGTTATAAACGGAAATGTCGATGCGGCATTTGTTTCCTCTGCCCGGTTGGATGAGGCGGTTCAGAAAGGAATCGTTTTACCTGAGCAGATAGCAATTCTATGGAAATCCCGGCCCATTCATCGGGACCCCTTTGTTTTCAGTGCCGGGGTAAATGAAATGGTGCGAAAGCAGATAAAAAAAATCATTCTGTCATCTCCACCCCAAATAGATCAAATGCTCAATAAAATGCAGTTGTCCGGAATCGTGGAGGTCCATGATGACGACTACCAGGCCATTCATGATCTCGTTACCATCCAGGCGCAGGGGGTGCAGTAATCAATACATGCGTTCTCCCAGCCAGCACCCAATCATTAAATTAACATCAAAACCAAATTAATATTTAACTTTTGACTGTTAATATGACTGGTAACATGGTGGTTCGGGAGCTCTAACGAGTCCTGCAAATTTAAAAAATATTTTTAAATTCAGAGGTAAGCATGATGATACAAGAGATTTCAAAACAAAAAACAGAAATGAAACACACCCTCCCCTTGTCATCACCACCTGAACCATAATCCTAATTGTCTGCCATTATTATTTTACCGGTTGCCGGAATCAATGCAAAAGGTGGCTACACGTCTAAAGCGAGACAATTTTCAATCATGCTGACCATGCATATTAAGGCTATCCAGGGCATTAATTTGGCAAGTTGTTCCGGTTTAGGCAGGTAGCTCCATCCAAGCTTGATTCCAACATCTTAATCTTTTACATCGACAAATTAAGGAGAAATAAATGATCCGTGCAGATCTGCATGTTCACTCCAAAGCGTCCAGACGGCCATCGGAATGGTTTCTTAAAAAGGCAGGTGCCAGTGAATCCTACACAGACATCCACACCTTGTATCATTGTGCAAAAGAAGCGGGGATGGATTTTGTCACCATCACCGATCATAACACCATTGAAGGAGCCTTAGAGCTTGTCCAGGCGTATCCGGAAGACACCTTTATCAGCGTAGAAACCACCACCTATTTTCCGGAAAATAACTGCAAAATACATCTACTGTTATATGACATTTCTCCGGAACAATTTATACGCATCCAAGCCCTTCGCCGCAATATTTATAAATTGCGTGCCTATATCATGGACAATGACATCGCCTACTCCGTGGCCCATGGATTCTACAGCATCAACAATCGTCTGGATCTGGACACCCTGGAAAAACTCATCCTGCTCTTTGACATCTTTGAAGGACTTAACGGAGCCCGGGGCCGGGACGGCAATGAAACCTGGCAGAATATTCTGATGAACCTAACCCCGGAACACATTGAAGTCATGGTGGGAAGACATGGCATAGATCCCATCAGTGCCACACCATGGGATAAGGGGTTCACCGGTGGGTCCGATGATCATGCAGGACTGTTCATCGGCCACACTGCCACCACCTGTGAGTGCCCCCATACAACGCAGGCGTTCATCCGGCGCATAAAAAGAAAAAAGACACAATGCTGGGGACGGTGCAATGACTACAAATCCTTTGCCTTCTCCATCTATAAAATATTTTGTGATTTCTCCGTTCACACAGGAAAAACAGCACCTGGGGGCATCATTCAGTTCATCAATACCATTGTGTTTGAAGAAAAGCAAAGTCGCCTGAAACGGTGGATCACCTATCGAAAGGTGAGAAAAAGAACCCAGTTAAAAGATAAAATCATGTTGACCTTTTTTGAGGATGTCTACAACTGGTCCCATGACCCCCATTTGGATGTGGACACCAAAATGGAAAACATTTACCACAGTATGGGGCTTCTGCTGGATGAATTTTTCAAACTGGCCCTGGCATCCCTGGAGGAAGATCTGTTAAAAGGGGACATCGGCCGTTTGATGAAAAACCTACTCATCTCCCTGCCCGCCTTTTTTATCAGTGTCCCCTTTTTTTCATCACTGAAACACCTTTCCCATGACAGGGTATTACTCTCAGAACTGGGTCAGCGCTACAATGGTCACAAGGATATCCAGCCACACAACACCCTCTGGTTCACCGACACCTTTAATGATCTGAACGGTGTTTCCGTCACCCTGGAACGTTTTTGTAAAGAGAGCGAACAAAGAGACCTGAATCTCACCTTTGTGACATGCCGAGGGACGGATGGACTCACAGCGGATTTACCGGCCAACCTCATGGTACTTCCCTCCATCCACACCTTCATCCCCCATTTTTACGATAGTTACGCCATGAATTTTCCCTCCTTGCTGACATCCATGGCCCGGATTTATCACTGCCGCCCCCACCGCATCATTGTCTCCACTCCAGGCCCAGTGGGCATCCTGGGTATGGTGATGGCTAAGATTCTTAACATCGAATGCGTCACCATCTATCATACTGATTTTGCGGCCCAGGCCGCATCCATCTTCCAGGATGAAGTGTTGACAGGACTTATCGAATCGGCCATCAATCGATTTTACTCCCTCTCCACTCATATAAAGGTTCCCACGCTGGAATATATGCGCATTCTCCAACGCCAGGGATACCCGTCTAAAAAAATGTCCCTGTTCAAACGGGGAATGACCGTGAACCCTATGAATAAAGAGACTCAATGGAAAAAACGATTCAAAGAGACCCACGGCATCCAACCTGGTACCACCCTGTTGTGGACCGGGCGTGTGAGCCGGGATAAAAACATTGATTTTCTGATGCAAGCCTACGTTGAATCCAGAAGAACCCATGAGAACATCAATTTGATTCTCTGTGGAGACGGCCCGGATTTGCCAAAGTTAAAAGAACTCTTCTCCACCCATGACACAGTCCATTTTATGGGACGTGTGAATTCCCGTGTCCTGCAACAGTTTTATGACATTGCAGATCTGTTTGTCTTCCCGAGCGTCACAGATACCTTTGGTATGGTGATTCTGGAGGCCCAAGCCAGCGGGGTTCCTGCCTTGGTCTCCAACATCGGTGGACCCCAGGAAATCATTCTGGACGGTGAAACAGGTCATGTTCTTGGGATTGACAACATAGAGCCCTGGGTGGAACAGATACTTCGCTTCCACCGCATGAGGACTAACCATCCACAGGATTTTCATGCCATCAGGAATCGGTGCCACGAACACATCCGGCACACCTGCCACTGGGGCAGTGCCCTGGCTGACATCATGGGGGAAACCGTTGACGAACATAATAGCAGTGATGAACCAGAGCTGCAATCCATTGACATGGCAGCCCCGTATCATAATGTTTTTTATCAGGGATTACAGTCTTCCGCCACTGCCATGAGAGTTGGCGCATGACGGCACTCCCTTTTAAACACAAGTTACGCCATTGGCTGGTGGCCAGGATTTCTGGGCAACTGGTGGTTCAGATCACAGACCGGTGTAACGCCCGTTGCCCCCAGTGCGGCATGCGCATCTCCTCTTCGTTTAAGAGACGGACACTTTTCATTGATGCCCGCACCGGTGATACCTTTCCCTGCGGATTTCGGGGAGGGGATAATTTTGGAAAACCTATTTTCTAACAAATTACTCACAATTTCCTAAACTTTAACTAATGTTAGACAGGTATATTCTAATTCACAAGAATTGATGGTCATAAAAAAACAAGTGACCATGAAACCATAACGTGGGGGCTGTTTTGACACCATTTAATCTGATCTTTGTATTGCTGCTGTTCTCCGCCGCAGGATTTTATCTGGGGAAACGCCAGGCACTTTCCGTTTCTCAAGCCGAGGGCGGACCGGCAGCCCTGCACTCCCGTCCAACGTATTATGGCACCCTGACCTCACTGTGGTGCGCCATACCTGCTTTAATTGTATTTTCACTCTGGATGATAATTGAACCGGACGTCATCATTAAACTTGTGGTATCCCAGCTGCCCCTGGAAATACAAACCCTTCCCGCGGATCGCCTGAACCTGATCATCAACGACATTGGCAATCTGGTCAATGGCAACATTGTCTCTGGAAAGGTGGATGCCGTGATGCAGATGGCTGCGGATCACTACCATCATCTCCGGGGAATAAGTCATGCAGCCCTGTGGGTTATTGTACTGGTGATGGCCATGGGAGGGACCCTTGCCGTGTGGAAACTGATTTCTCCCGATTTACAGGCCAGGAATCATGTGGAAAAGGTGGTGCAGGTGCTGCTTATCGGCTGTTCCACCGTTGCCATCCTCACCACCATCGGCATAGTTCTGTCTGTTTTTTATGAGGCCCTGCGCTTCTTCAAAATGATTCCCCTGACAGATTTTCTTTTCGGACTGGAATGGAGCCCCCAGATGGCCATCCGGGCCGACCAGGTGGGATCATCCGGTGCCTTTGGTGCCATACCAGTTTTCACCGGTACCCTCATGGTTTCAGCCATTGCCATGCTGGTGGCCGTTCCCATCGGGCTCATGTCTGCCATTTACCTGTCTGAATATGCCAATCGTCGCATACGGGCCGTTGTTAAGCCGCTTCTGGAAATCCTGGCCGGTATCCCCACGGTGGTGTACGGTTTCTTTGCCGCCCTGGTGGTGGCCCCCCTGATTCGCAATGCCGGTGCCAACCTTGGTATCTCGGTTTCTTCTGAAAGTGCACTGGCCGCCGGCCTCGTTATGGGGGTCATGATTATCCCTTTTGTCTCTTCACTTTCCGATGACGTCATCAATGCTGTTCCCCAGTCCCTTAGGGACGGTGCCTACGGTCTTGGCTCCACCCACTCGGAAACTATCCGCCAGGTGGTCATTCCTGCGGCCCTTCCCGGTATTGTGGGGGGGGTGTTGCTGGCTGTATCCAGGGCCATCGGTGAGACCATGATCGTGGTCATGGCCGCCGGACTATCAGCCAATCTCACCGCCAATCCGCTAAAGACAGTCACCACAGTAACGGTGCAGATAGTAACCCTGCTGGTGGGGGATCAGGAATTTGATAGTCCCAAAACTCTGGCAGCCTTTGCTCTGGGGCTACTGCTGTTTGTGGTGACCTTGATACTGAATGTCATTGCCTTATACGTTGTACGAAAATACAGGGAGCAATATGAGTAATCAAATCACATCAACGGTGAAAGAACAGGGAGTGAAACCTGGTCAAGCGACAAAAGCCACGCAAAACTCCGGAACAGCGGACTCAAATGCTATAAAAACACCAGAGTCAACAGGCGATACGGATGCATTGCATCGCTCACCTGCTCAAACCGCTGAAATCGTTGAAAAGGGTCTGGCCCGGCGATATCGTTCGGAAAAAAGATTTCAATTAATGGGGGTTTCAGCCATCATCCTGAGCCTGATGTTTCTATCCATTTTATTTATCTCCATTTTCGGCAATGGGTACACGGCTTTCAAGCAAACGGTGGTACAAATCGATGTATTTCTGAATCCGGAAAAACTAAATGTGGATCACCTGGAAAAGGCCGATTACCAAGGCATGGTCAAAGAATCGCTGAGGATCATGTTTCCGACGGTGAAAAATCGAAGGGACAAGAAAAAATTGTATGGCATGGTCAGCACAGGGGCCGCATTTCAGCTGAGGGACTATGTTCAGGAACATCCCGAGGATATCGGCAAAACCATTCAATTGTGGGTGCCAGCCGACGATGACGTGGACATGCTGATGAAGGGACACATCCAAAGAGGGGGGCTTGAGGTGAACCGACGTCTTAACGACATGCAAATCTCCTGGGTGGACCGGTTTATGGAACAGGAACGGATCAGGAAGCGATTTAATGTGGACTTTTTCACCTCCGGTGATTCCCGTGAACCCGAACTTGCCGGTATCTGGGGCGCCACCTGCGGTTCCTTTTATACAATGATGATCACGCTGTTACTCTCTTTTCCCATGGGGGTGGGGGCGGCCATCTATCTTGAAGAATTTGCTCCTAAAAATCGCTGGACCGATGTGATTGAGGTCAATATCAACAATCTTGCGGCAGTGCCATCCATTGTATTCGGGTTGCTGGGGCTGGCCATGTTCCTTAATTTTTTCGGGCTGCCCCGATCCGCCCCCCTGGTGGGGGGGCTGGTGCTGACCCTCATGACGCTTCCCACCATCATCATTTCCGGAAGGGCTGCCCTCAAGTCGGTACCGCCCTCCATCCGGGAGGCAGCGCTTGGCATCGGGGCTTCCAAGACCCAGATGGTCACCCACCATGTACTGCCCCTGGCCATGCCCGGCATGCTCACCGGTACCATCATCGGCATGGCCCAGGCACTGGGGGAAACAGCGCCTTTGCTGATGATCGGCATGGTGGCCTTTATCGTGGACATCCCCGGCGGGTTCACCGATCCCTCAACGGTTTTGCCGGTACAGATTTTTTTGTGGGCCGACAGCCCGGAACGGGCGTTTCTTGAAAAAACATCAGCGGCAATAATGGTATTGCTGCTGTTTCTGGTCACCATGAACGCGGTGGCTGTATTGTTGCGAAAGAAGTTTGAGAGACGTTGGTAATCAACGTCCAAATTTAAAAGTACAAGGAGAAAAAATGAAAAAATTATTTATCACACTCATGGCCCTGACCCTTGTTGGCGGTATGGGTATCGGATCATCGTTTGCATCCTCAAGGGATTACATCTCCATCGTGGGATCATCCACGGTCTACCCCTTTGCCACGGTTGTGGCCGAGCAGTTCGGCAAAACCACCCCGTATAAAACCCCGAAAATAGAATCCACCGGTTCCGGCGGAGGACATAAATTGTTTGGTGCCGGTGTGGGCGTTCAGCACCCGGACATCACCAACTCTTCGCGCAGGATAAAAAAATCCGAGTTGGAAAAGGACATTAAAAACGGCGTGACAGACATTGTTGAGGTGAAAATTGGCTATGACGGTATTGTGGTGGCCAACTCCAAAGAATCCGCTATCATGAGACTTTCCCGCAAGGATCTCTATAAAGCACTGGCTGCAAAAGTACCCAACCCTGACGGCAGTGAAACCCTGGTGGAGAACCCTTACAAAACTTGGCATGATGTCAACCCCAATCTGCCAAAGGTGGCCATTGAAGTATTGGGGCCGCCGCCCACTTCCGGTACCCGGGACGCTTTTGTGGAACTGGCCATGGAAGGTGGGGCCAAAAAATTTGATTTCATTAAAAAAATGAAAAAAGCCGACAAGAAAAAGTACAAAGCTGTCTGTCATACTATCCGTGAAGACGGTGCCTACATTGAAGCAGGAGAGAATGACAACCTCATTGTTCAGAAACTCCAGGCCAATCCCCAGGCACTTGGCATTTTTGGCTTCAGCTTCCTGGACCAGAACACGGACAAGATCCAGGGCTCTTTTATCGACGGCGTGCAACCCACTTTTGACGCCATTGCCGATGGTAAATACCCGGTTTCCCGCCCCCTGTTTTTTTATGTGAAAAAGGCCCATGTGGAGTCCATTCCCGGCATGAAGGAATTCCTGGCCGAATTTACCAGTGAAAAAGCCTGGGGCAGTGAGGGATACCTGGCTGACAAGGGGCTTATCCCCATGCCTGAAGCAGAAAGAAAACAGTTCAGTGATGCCGTAAAAAATCTTGTACCGCTGAAACTGTCTGATCTTTAACGTCCTGTATTATTTCTGAGAAAGAGATGAAGCAGCCGTCCTGAACAGGGGAAAATTTATCTTCCCTGCCGGGACGGCACTATTTTTGGCGTTTGATAACACTATCTGTCAATTTCGTCAGTCATAAGTTCTCCAATTTGATACCACATAAGGTGTTCACTTAGAACCCAAACCAGCACATGTGGGACAAGAAATGAGAACTCTGAACTGATGAATGTCAATGTAAATGGCCAAAAAATTGCTGATGCTGTTCGTCATTCTCCACATCATTTAATAAATGACTCTGTTGATTTAGTGCAGACATGTATTTCACAGATACAATATAATGGGCTCTAAACAATCAAAAACCACACATATTGTATGCCTATTTTTTAAAAATCGACTAAATCAAATCAACAGCTTCATAAATAGTGACTATGGAATATACCATGCCTGAAAATTCGTCCACACGTAAGACAAAACACCAACTGGTACCCCGGGAAAACAGGGCCACCGTGGGTGAAAAAACCGTGGAAAATTACAAAATGCGGTGTGAAGATGTGTTTGTCTATTACGATGGTGGTGAAAAACCCGCCATTAAAAACGTTTCCCTTGATATCGGAGCAAACGAAGTCCTTGCCATGATCGGCCCTTCCGGATGCGGTAAATCCACCTTTCTCCGATGCCTCAACCGTATGAATGACACCATTGAGGGATGCGTTGTCAAGGGCAATATTTTCCTGGAAGGAAAAAATATCTACGAGAAAAAAGTGGATGTGGTGCCCTTGCGGGCTCGGGTAGGCATGGTATTTCAAAAGCCCAACCCTTTTCCCAAAAGCATCTATGAGAACATTTCCTATGGCCCCAAAATTCACGGCCTGGTGCAGAACAAATCGGAAACCGACCATCTGGTGGAGCGTTCCCTCCAACGGGCGGGCCTGTGGAATGAAGTGAAGGATCGCCTGGACCAACCCGGTACCGGTCTGTCCGGGGGCCAGCAACAACGCCTGTGCATTGCAAGGACCATTGCCGTCAACCCAGAGATCATACTGATGGATGAACCCTGCTCCGCTCTGGACCCCATTGCCACCGCCATCATTGAAGATCTCATTGACGAACTCAGAAATGAGTATGCCATTGCCATTGTCACTCATTCCATGCAGCAGGCGTCCCGGGTGTCTCAGCGCACTGCCTATTTTCATCTGGGCGATCTCATTGAGATCGGCCCCACGGACCAGATTTTTCTCAACCCCATGCACCAACTGACCCATGATTACATAACTGGCCGATTTGGATAATTTTTTCTGTTATGAATTATCGATATTTGCGGATTTAATCAGCTTTTCATATAACGGGCATGTCCCGCCGGACACAACGAATATTAAAAATGATATCATGCCGCCCCCCCCGACGGGTAATGGGCCCGGCCCGGAACCGTAGACGGCTCAATTGGCCGGTTCCTATTACCCATCGGGGGGACTCTGCTGAGGGTACTTGGACACTTCATTTTCATATAACCACATGTCCTGATGGACACAACGAATATAGGGTCGTAGACGCGGAGCCAAATGGCTGTATACCGCCCCCGGGGAGGGGTAATGGAAGCGACCCGGAACTGTTAGACAGCCCAATTGGTCTGTTCCATTACCCCTCCCCGGGGGCTCTGCTGAGATAACCTTGGAGGCTACCTTTTCATATAAACATACATGCCAGTAAGCACCTACCACAACGAAATTTAAAAAAATAAGGTGCGCTAAATCCAGTACCTGCTTTTTCATATAAAAAACAAGCATAGCAGTAAACCGCTACCAAAACAAAAGTCAAAACTCTCATGATTCCAGCAATTTGGATGAAGTTTTTATAAAAAATTTAAAGAAGGATGGAATATATGGATAATCAACGCCACAGCGTTCGGTCGTATGATGAGGAACTCAAGGGCCTGAACCAGCTTGTCATCACCATGGCCACAGCTTGCAGCAAACAGCTGATGGAAATGAAACAGGCCCTTGCAAGCCGCGACGATAAAATTGGCAAGGACATAGTTGCCAAGGATGAGTTCATCAACGAACTGCACCAGGAAATTGAAAATACGGCCATCAAAATTCTGGCCCGACGTCAACCACTGGCCCAGGATCTCAGGCATGTACTAACGGTGATAAAAATCAGCCGGGAACTGGAGCGTATCGGTGATTATGCCGCCAATGTGGCGAAAAGAGTGGGACATTTATCAAAAAACACCTATGAAGCACCAGAACGTATGCTCATTGTGATGGCAGAAACCGCTGACATCATGCTTGGAAAGGCCATTGAGGCGTTTCTTCACTTTGATGTGGATACCTCATTATCCGTCTGGAACATGGACGATGAAATCGACACTGCCTATGCATCCATTCTAAAACTTGTCCAGGAGGAGATGGCCTCTGACAAGAAGAGGATTACCGAGGGAACCCAGCTCAATTACATGGCAAGATGTCTGGAACGTATCGGAGACCATATCATCAACATGGCAGAAGAAATTTACTTTATGACAACAGGTAAAAATTTTAGCAGCCATGGCGCACCCGAAGACGATTGACACACTTTTACAAAATGCAAAGAAGATCGGAAATGAAAAATAAATTCCCTTACCGGGAAGCAACAGATGCACATCGCGTCTCAGTTGGAATTACATGGAGAGAATATTATGAATAGAGTCCTTTTTATCTGTAGCCAGAATACTGGGCGAAGCCAGATGGCCGAGGCCATTTTAAGCAAATTGGGAGGTGTTGAGTTCCAGGTGACCAGTGCTGGGCTTGACCCAGGACCCCATGTGAATCCCCTGGTCTTGGAAGTGATGAAGGAAGAGGGAATAGACCTGTCACATAAAAAGCCCCAGAATGCCTTTGACCTTTTTAAAAAATCTCGGCTGTTCACCCATGTCATCACCGTCTGCGATACGGCAACAGACGAAAAATGCCCTGTTTACCCCGGCATTAACAATCGATTAAACTGGCCCCTTCCTGATCCGGAAACAGTGACCGGTACCCATGCAGAACAACTTGAACAGGTGCGCGGCATCCGGGACGTCATACGCAAAAAACTCATTGACTATTTTCAACTGAAGGCTTAACCCTTCAGCGACACTTTGCTTACGCCAAATAAACCATGGCCAGGGAACCAATTTTATCAAAATAAGCACTGCTATTCTAAGTGCTTGGCATAGGTGGAAAACTATTTCCCGTGTAGTGGCCCATCTTATGATCATCCCCAAAAATTCTTTAAATCAGGGCCTTGCACACATTTGATATGAGGGTCACCATGATGGGAATGCTGGCCAATTCCACATACTCGTCCTGTCGGTGGGAATTGGCCCCCACAATTCCCATTCCGTCAATGGTGGGAATTCCAAGGGCAGCCGTGGAATTTCCGTCTGAACACCCTCCCGTGGCAATGGAACTGACATCAATCCCCATTTTTTTGCCTTCCAGAAAGATGACATCTAAGAGGGCCTGGCTTTGGGGGGTAATTTCCAAGGGAGATCTATCAATGCAGCCTGTAACCGAAATTTTGGATCCCGGCAATACCCTTCGATCACAAAGGGTGGCAAAGAATGTTTCAACCCGCTGCTTTTCTTCCAGCCGTTCAATGCGGACATCAACGGATGCCACAGCCTTATTGGGAATAATATTGACCTTATCTCCCCCGGCCACAACCGTAACCTGGGCAGATGTCCCCG
>Ga0208900_1000130_pt1 | contig 44679 bp, 32 predicted proteins | sample AntAceMetag02UKK_FD_184763 | JGI IMG/M metagenome (GOLD analysis project Ga0208900, IMG submission 184763) | Saline lake microbial communities from Ace Lake, Antarctica - Antarctic Ace Lake Metagenome 02UKK (SPAdes) (version 2) | ecosystem: Environmental > Aquatic > Non-marine Saline and... | reverse complement strand
TGCTTCAGTTAATGTCAAAAAGGGTTGTCAAAGACTGACAGCAAGAACCACAACTATTATACAGGAGGTGGCAATTCCTCCCCTACCCTAAAGGGATAGGGGTTTCCTTGCCACAAAAACATATGAATGAGCATCTCGAAGAAAATATAAGCCCAGGCTCATATGACGATATTAGAAGGAAAGACCTAAAGATGTTGGTTCTTGACGGACTTGTCAGCAATACGAATCCCAATGCAGCGAGGAATGATCCAACCAGAGGTTATTGTTTGTCTCCAGAGTATGGAAATGCCGTTAGATCCTATGATACGGCTGAGTGGACTGAAAACGTGAAAAAACTTCTAACCGGGAAAAAAACATTAAAAGAGGTGTTGAGCCAAAAAAGAGATTTGGAAAAAGTTGATGTTAAGCTGCCATCCGGCATTAAACTAAAATTTTCAACTGGAAAGCATAATGAATTGCAAAAAGCAATAATTGAAAACTTTCTACCTTTGTTCGGATCTGGTGCAGAAATCTTGTATGTTGGTGACACTGCTGATAAATTTCTTTATGTTGATAGACCTGCACTTGAGGCTCTTTCTTTCTTTGAATTAAAGCGAGGTGAACTTCCAGGTGTTGTTGCATACAATAAAAATAAAAATTGGTTATTTTTAATTGAAGCTGTTCACAGTTCAGGCCCGGTATCTCCAATACGGCTAATAGAGCTGGAAAAACTCAATCAACAATGCACAGCGGATAGAATATATGTCTCCGCATTTCTGGATAAGACGACTTTTCGCAAATTTGTTGCAGACATTGCATGGGAGACTGAAGTTTGGATTGCAGACCGTCCAGAGCATATGATTCATTTTAATGGGGATAAATTCCTGGAACCCTATGATGACACTAAGGGGAATTCATAACAAATAATGGGTACCCGCTTAAGGCGGGACAGCCTTTACAATCAAGCATCTTGGAAGCCTGGAATTTAGGGGTCGAAAACTAATCATCCACATAAAAATCTTTGAAATTGTCTCGGATTAAGTGGGTAGCCCAAACTTGCCCCCCCAGAGTAGCCGGTGTTTTGATCAATCTTAAATTTTCAATATGGATAACCGTTTATATATTGAATAGAATTTAATGGCCTGGTTCAAATTGGGGTAACAGTTTCTAATACCTTTCTGTAGCTCTTCCTGGATTTGACACCACAGCTTGATTGAAAGAGCGGGCAAAAGTGTTACCCGGACATATGCTCTTTTGAACCAGGCCAATTTAACTTTCGGAGTTTTATGTAATTATATGGATACGTTCTTAACAGAAAAACATCGCATTGTGAGAAGTTCCGTCAGGGCCTTTGCCCAACGGGAAATTATGCCCATTGCCAGAGAAATAGATGAAGATCGTCGGTTTCCCTGGGAAGTTATTGAGAAAATGGGCAAACTGGGTTATCTGGGTATCCAAGCCCCCCGGGAGCTGGGGGGGGCTGGCATGGATGCGGTGAGCTATATTATCATCATTGAGGAGATCTCCCGAGCCGCCGCAGCCCTTGGATTGTGTGCCTCGGTACACAATAGTGTGGCCCTTTATCCTATCCTTGCATTTGGTAATCCCCTTCAGCACGACAAATTTGTGCCGAATCTGGCCACGGGGAAAAAAATCGGGGCCTTTTGCCTCACAGAGCCCAATGCCGGTTCCGATGCCTCGGCCATTGAGGCCACGGCCATCAAAGATGGAGATCATTACATTGTCAACGCCAATAAGGTGTTTGTCACCAATGGGGGTGTGGCAGACATCTGCGTGATGTTTGTCCGCACCGATCCGGCGGCTGGTCCCCGGGGCATCAGCGTCATTGTGGCGGAAAAGGGAACCCCGGGATTTGTGGTGGGAGAAAAGGAAGACCTCTCCGGTATGCGGGCCAACCCGGTGTGCTCCATCCGTCTCAGCGACTGCAAAATCCCCGTTGAAAACCTCCTGGCAAAGGAAGGCATGGGATTAAAAATTGGCCTGGCTGCCCTGGATACCGGCCGCATCGGCATTGCGGCCCAGGCCGTGGGCATTGCCCAGGCAGCCCTTTTGGAAGGGATCAAGTATGCAAAAGAGCGCATTCAATTCAAGGTGCCCATTGCCAAACATCAGTCCATCCAGAACATGATTGCCGACATGGCTACCCAGGTGGAGTCTGCGCGGCTCATGGTGTATCGAGCAGCGGTACTCAAGGATCAGAAAAAACCATTTTCCAAGGAAGCGGCCATGGCCAAGCTAATGGCCAGCGAGACCGCAAGCCAGGTGGCGGACATGGCTGTCCAGATCCATGGCGGATATGGATATTCCAAGGCCTATGGGGTGGAACGGTATTATCGGGATGCACGGATTACCAGAATCTACGAGGGCACCAGCGAAGTTCACCGCATGGTGATTGCTCGGAATGTGCTTGCTTGATGGGTAAAGGGGTGCATCGGTTTGTGGGTAAATCGGTGGGTGGATATTTTGTGCTGGGAATCCCTACAAAACCAATGAATTGAAAATCCATTAACAAAAAAAATACAAATTCTTCATTTGGCAATTTATACTTATTGAAGCAATACCCCCATTTTTCGGGAACCATTCCTCAAAGGTGTAAAGCAATTTTCAGGTGAGATGAAGGATGTCAAAAAATATGGAAAAAATATGGGACTCAATATAATAGTATGTGTAAAGGCCGTGGTGGAAGGGGTCTGGGGCACAGAGGGTGCCGGGAAAAATACCACCCTGAACCTGTTTGACCGCCCGGCCATTGAAATGGCCATGGCATTAACAAAAAAATATGATGGCACCGTGACCCTGGTTTCCATGGGACCGGAATCAGCGTGTTCTGCCCTGTATGAAGCCATGTCCATGGGCCCTCACCAGGCGGTGCTGGCATGTGATTCCCTGTTCAGGGAGTCTGACACCTATGCCACGGCCAAGGTGTTGAGCGCAGCCATTGAAAAATTATCCCCCTTTGATCTGCTTCTCTTTGGGACCAGATCCTCGGACAGTGACACCGGGCATGTGGGACCCCAGACGGCCCAGATGCTTTGTCTTCCCTATATATCCAATGTCCATGATGTCATGGATCTGGACATGGACAAAACAACGGTGGAAAGACGGGCAGATGGATTTGTGGAACGATTTCAGCTCACCGGCCCCACCGCCATGAGCGTGGTCCATGGCGGCACGGATTATGGCTATACGGGTCTTTATGAGATTGAAAATACCTTTGACAACAAATCAATACAGCGCTGGGATCACACGGATCTGGGCCTTGAAGCCCATGAGGTCGGACTTACGGGATCTCCCACAAAAATTGTGGCTTTAAATCCCCACAAATCTAAAAAACAATGTCAGTTCATTACCGGAAATGTGGCCCAGGCCGCAGAAACCCTGGCCCAGACCCTATCTCAAGCTGGATTGGTGGATTAAAAAATGATAAAAAATAAAAAAACTCAACCCAATGGATCAGGTAATGAACCAGGCGTGGCTCAAAAAGAGATCTGGGTATATGGAGACCTGAGAACCTCCGCGCTGTTCAACAACAGCTTGAATGTACTGGCCGGGGCACAAAAACTGGCAACCCTCACCGGTGGTAAAACCGTTTTTGTAATAACCAACCGGGAAACCCAGCATAATCCAGAAGCCATACAGGAAAAAGATGCTGGAGATCAGGCCCTGAAACATGGGGCAGACAGGGTATTGCTCCTTACCCCATCCACCAAGGGATATCTTCTGCCGGAACAGGAAGCCCAGGTTATTGCCGGGGTGGTGCAGCAGCAGACTCCTTGTGTATGTCTGTTTCCCCTCCATGTGATCCCCCGGGAGATCTGTTCCCGGGCTGCAGTATTGTGCCACGCAGGCATGATTGCCGACTGCATGGATTTTAAATATGATGCCGGTGAGATCATTGCCGTGTGTCCCTCCCATGGGGGGGAGGTCATGGCACAATTGGGATTTTCTGATCCCAGTGTCACCGGGTTTATCACGGTGCAGCCCAATGCCTTTATCCGAAAGGAGACAACGAACCCTGCAGGAGAGACAAAAACCCTCACCGTTACCTCCCTTACCCCTTGCAATCAGATTAATTTCATCTCCTGTGAAAAAGAATCAAGGGCTGAAAAAAACCTGGAAACCGCCAGAAAAATTGTGGTGGGCGGAGCTGGCCTTGGGAATATAGAAGGATTCACCAACCTTCGGAAACTCTCTGCGGCCCTGGGAGCCGAAACCGGAGCCACCCGCCCCCCGGTGTTGTGGCATTGGATTGACGAAGAACGTCTCATTGGTCAAACCGGTAAAACCGTTTCACCGGAGCTGCTGATCTCCCTTGGCACCTCCGGGGCGGTTCAGTACACCGCAGGCATCACCGGTGCAAAAACCGTGGTGGCAGTGAACAAAGACCCCGACGCTCCCATTTTTAGATTTGCCGACATTGGTATTGTGGGGGATATAAATCTTTTTTTACCTGCATTTACGGAAAAGATTAAACAGATGTCCCTGAGATCCCTGGCCGATGCCCTGGACACTGAAGGATCCATTGGCCAGGGGGACGATTTTGGTTCCAGACTGATCAGAATCAGAAGAGCCCATGGCTTGACCCGGGAAGTCTTGGCACAATCCGTGGGCCGCACCCCGGAATTCATCAAAGAGGTGGAGAACAATCAGACCACGGCCTCGGTGGGACTGTTGATCACCCTTGCCGAGGTGTTTGACATTGATGCCGGTACCTTTTTAAATGACGAAGAGCAATCAAAACTTGCCGGAGAGCGTGCCCAGGCCTATACCCGGCGAACGGCCAATTACTACTATCAAAGCCTCACCCCGGGGGCGGAAAATGAACATTTACGGGTGTTCATGATCACCATTGAATCCCGGCAAAAACATAAACCCGTTGACTACCGCCACGAAGGGGAAGAGTTTGTCTATGTCATGGAAGGACAGTTGGGATTAACCTTGGACGGTAAACTTTATACCCTGATGAAGGGGGAATACATGAAATATAATTCCCAGACCCCCCACCAACTGAAAAGCCTCAGTGATGAGAAAACCCGGTGCCTGGTGACCCTGTATACCCCCTGAGACAAAAATACTCGATGATATCCAATTTTGATGATTGAGAAAGGGGTCAGGAATCACCCAGAGACACAAGGTGCTTTCTGGCCTCATATTCTCACCACCCAATGGCCCCGGGTACCACCCACACGATGGATATAACCTGCTTCCTTGAGTTTGTTCAGATGCTTTTTCAATGCAGATTCATTAATCCCCATGTGTTCTGCCATTTTCCGGTATGGGCACTTATTATCTTTTTTTATCAGTGCCAACACATTTCTTTGACGGGGGGTCAAGTCAAGGTGATTGCCCATTGAGCCACCTATTGAGGCACCCATTGAGGCACCCATTGAGCCACTTTTTCCAGAAAGCTCTTCTCTATCTGAAACAGAATCTTCAGGTAAGGGCTGACGATAAAACGCCCAGTCCACAAAATCACCCCGTTCCCGGATTTGTGGCTCAACGATGCCTGCATCATGGCAGAGGCTTTTGATTCGCCCGATGCCGCTGCCCCATTGCTCGATATACCCCAGTGCTTTTAATACCCTTGCCAGTACCCGGTTGCGAATCTCTGAGCGACCTTGTTTCAGGTCGTCTTCGGTCAGCCCATTGGGCAAGCCCCCTGGGGAAACAATCCGAAGGGCATCGTCGTAAATACCGACTTTAATATCCCGGCCAAAATTACTGTAGTCTCTGTGCAACACGGCATTTACAAGCGCTTCCCGGATGGCAGGGATGGGGATTTCATAGGTTTCTGTGCGTTGAAGACCCAGGATTTCAGCTTTTAGGTGTAGATGATTTTTAATAAAAAGTTCGCTTTGTTCAAGCTGGCTGAAAAGATCCCCCCGATACTCTTTTTTATCCAGAAAAATGGCCATGGTGTTGCCTTTAAATCGGCTGCACTTGATTTCAACATGTTCGTAACCGCCCAAAAGAATCACCAAGCCCTCCGTGGGGTATGTCTGACCCTGTTCCCTGTGAATCAAGCGCAGATTACGCATTTTTTCCTCAGTTAACGGTTTTCCCATTTCATTGAAACGGTCATTCAGTGGGGTAAGGTCAAGATCCTCCAGGGAGAGGTTGCGATGCACCTGCTCATCAAAACTGATATTGAGGCGCTGACGTTCCAGTTCCTGAACATAGGCCAATGATGCCTGCCGATTGGTTGCTCCCAGGCGGATGTATGTGCCCTGTTGGCGGCCTTTGGATTTGAGATAATATGGCAGTAATGATCCCCGGGACACTTCTAATATAAGAAGTTCAATCCCTTCCACATTGGCAATATAGATTTCCGGTAACAGACTGCCGCTGCAAAGGTCATGGACGATTGAGGCGATTCTATCCTGAAGATCGAAAATGTCCGTCCCCATCAGGCCCACCAGTTCCCGGTTATCGTTGACACCTATGATGAGCTTCCCCCCACTGGTATTGGCAAAGGCAATAAGGGTCTTGGCCAGTTGATCCCCTTTGGGCAGGGCCTCTTTAAACTCCAGGGTTTTGCTTTCACCCCGGGCAATTTTTTTTACAAGCCTGTTTTCAATCCCCATAATATGGCACCCTGAATTCATCTATTTTAGCGCAGATAGTTGTCCTTAAATTATAAATCATTTTAATCAGAAGCAAGTGATTGCGCAAGGCAAAGTTAGGAAAAGCATGGAAAATGTTATGGGTATCACGGCTGCAATTTGAGTATCTCCCGGACTTTATCGGTGAGGTCCTTCTTTGAAAAGGGTTTCTGGATAAAATGAGTCCCTTCAGCCAGCACCCCTTGGGAGGCAATGATATCAGCGGTATATCCGGACATAAACAGACATTTAAGCGGGTGATGTCATGGAGGGTCAGACGGCACACCGGCTCTGTTTTTTCCATGCCTCTGACAACCGTCAAATGTCCCCACAAAGGGCAGCCGGAAACGGTTTTCATCCGCAACTCACAACTCTGGGGATCTTCAGTTTTCAAGAGTTGTTTGAAATGCTTATAGTAGATATCCTGGTCGTCTTTGTGGATGAATCTGGAAAAGGGTTGCTGCACCAGAGCCGAGCGGGGGGTGTCTAAAAAGGTGGCCGTGGCCAGGTTACTTTCAAGAATCAGGCCCTTTTCTGAAAGGATCAAATAGCCCACCGGTGCCAGATCAAACAGATCAAAATAGCGCTCCCGCAGGCCGTCCAACTCCTGCTGGACCCGGCGCATCTCTTCATTCTGCATTTCAAGTTCAATCTGATGGATACGGAGCTCATGGATGGTTTCCCGCATCTCTTGCGGGGAAAGGGATGCCGGTATTTTTTCGGGTTCAACTGTTTTTTCCCGAATACGCTTTTCGGCCTGCCTGCGAAGCTGTTCCAGGGGCAATGAGGTCCCAGGGGTTACTTGGGCGGGTGGGAGATCCGTATCGCCTGGTTTATTTGTCATGGGGCCCTCCAATGCCTTTCAACGGGTTAAACGTCTCTTTTTTCTCTGCGGGATCCTGGGGAGTTTCTTTGTCTGGCTTGATTTCAGGTCGAAACTGCTTTTTAATGAGTGCCGCCTCGACCTTCTTTGCTTTGGTGATGTCCACAAAGGTGAAGACAGCTCCCTCAATGACATTATCCAAGGTGCGGTAGGGCTGGATACGCAGGGTGTACCAGCTGCCTTTTTTTGTTTTCACCTCCACCTCTTTGTGGATCAGGGTGTTCAAAACAGTCTGGGCATCGGCCACCAGTTGGTCATACTCAATGAGATTGGACACCACATGGGCCACGGGCCGTCCCACATCACTGGGGATAAGGTTGATGATGCTCGTGGCCGCCGGGGTGAAGCGCATGATACATAGCTGATGATCCACAAACACCGTGGCAATACCCGAACCGGCCAAAAGATTGTTCATGTCGTTGTTGGCCTGCATGAGATCGCTCACTTTGGTTTGGAGTTCGGCATTCACCGTGGACAGCTCCTCATTCACCGACTGCAACTCCTCCTTGGAGGTTTCCAGCTCTTCGTTGGTGGATTGCAGCTCTTCATTCATGGACTGCATCTCCTCGTTGGAGGATTTGAGCTCTTCATTGGAGGTCTCCAACTCCTCATTGGTGGTCTGCAGGTATTCTTCCTTGGCCCGCAGCTCCTGCTCAAGAACGGCAATGTGTTTTTGTGAATCTCCGGAGGAGGAATCTGGAGAGGGGGTGTCCTTTATACCAGCCCCACCAGCGGTGTGACGCTCCTGGGGGACGGCAACAAGGGGGGCCTCTTCCAAAACCACCAGAAAAAGCGGATTCTCCCCGGGGGGGGAAAGCCCTGGGGCCAGGGGGCACACCGTGACATCCACCAGGGTATAATCCCCATTGGTTTTCACCCGCAGCCCGGGTCGGACCTCCCGGGTTTTGTCGGCCACGGCTTTGTGAAGGGCCAACGTCAAGCCCCGCTGCAACCCCGCCCGGGCCATTTTTAAAATATTATTGATACCCGATTCCCCGGGGGTGGGCTCCAGAAACATGCCGGTGCGGCCGTGCAAATAGAGAATATTCCCCTGGGCATCCACAAGGGCAGCAGCCGGAGAGATGTGGGCCAGCAAAGCCTGTTCGGTGAGTTCCCGCAGGGGTATTCGGGCACTGGGGGGCTTATTTCTTACCGCCGGGAGCCCCTCCATATAACTGGCGGGTATGGGCGGTACCAAATGTCGCTGTGACAGAAGCCTGTTAACCCCATCTTCCCGGCGTTGATACAGCTTCATTTTCCGATTTACAATGCTGAACAGATCATTATATTCACCCACGGTCTCCGAAGTGCCAAGGAAGAGAATCCCCCCTGGGTTTAAGGCATAATGGAATAAGGGGATCAATTTTTTCTGTAATGCGCCATTCATATAGATCAAAAGGTTGCGGCAGCTGATAATGTCAAGCTTGGAAAAGGGCGGATCTTTGATCACATCCTGCTCGGAAAAAACCAGCATGTCCCGGATGTTTTTATGGATGCGGTAAAAGGTGCCGTCAAACTCAGGGGTAAAATAGCGCTCCAGAAGGAGGGGATCTATGTCGTCCCCGATGCTACAGGGGTAAAGACCGGCCCGGGCGCTGACTATGGCCTGGCTGTCAATGTCCGTGGCAAATACCTGTATTTTGAAATGTTGTTTCAGGGTGTGCTGGTGCTGGGCCAGCAGAATGGCCAGTGAATAAGCCTCCTCTCCGGTGGAACACCCCGGTGTCCAGACACGGATCACGCCCCCTTCACTCTTGGTGGAGAAAATTTGGGAAAGAAGCTGGTCTTCCAGGGCCTTAAAGGCCTCGGGATCTCGAAAGAAATGGGTAACCCCTATCAACAGATCCCGGAAAAAGGCCTCAATGGCCGCCAGGCCCCCGGCTGAGGCCCCGATGCCCACAATGGGAAATTCATTTATTGTGTCCGTTTCCTGGGGATCTGTGGACTTGATATCCGTCGTCTTGATATCCGTAGCCTTGATATCCATAGCTTTGGTATCAGTTGCCTTGGTATCCGGGGTCTCTTTTTTGTCTGGAGGAGTCAGGGGGATCGAGGTCGGGGCGGATGACTTTTTGGCATTTTTTTGGGGGGAATCTGTTTTTTGGGTTGGCATGGCGGGTGCTCCTGTGATCCAGACTATTAAAGAATTGTGGGCAGGCCAGATCCCAAATACGGTCTGTCCGTGGCAGTTATAATTGAATTTTAACGTAAAATTGCATGACACTTATTTTGTATCAAAAAACACAAATACCTATACTTCAAATTAAATTAATCCCCAAAATCAATGAACCATAACCGAACTAACTTTACTAATAAAGCCTATATTCCAGACCCTTTGTCAAGTAAATTAAGGGGATTTAATGGGCTTTGCATATCTATCTCCCAGAACCCAGAACCCAGAACCCAGAACCCAGAACCCAGAACCCAGAACCCAGAACCCAGAACCAAAAAAATGAGGCCAAACCGGCATAAAAGCAAGTCTGACCCCATTTTATTTTTACTTATTTTTGCGAATTCTATTCCCTTCCGTGAATTCAACTTTTCGCCAAGGCGTCCCCTTTTGAATCTATGATTCAGGAGGGGTAGTTGAAGGAATGCAATCCACCCCGGCAAATTCAGGTTCATGTAAGGGAATCAAAATGTCTGCCATGTCCCGAATTTTCAGCATGATATCATAGGCATCAAAGGAATTTACCAGGGTTCCCGGCGGAATCACCTCCATCTCCATGGCCCGGATCTCCTTTGGCGGATAAAAATTTTCCTTGATCACACAAAAGCCTGTTATAATAGCCCTTCCCTTATCCGTATCAATGGCCACACTCATGCCCCCATCGGTGTGAACCGGGGTATGAATACAGGTGATGCCGGGCACCACTTCGGTGTCGCCGGTCATTACCCGAATTTGCCCATTCTCTTCCACATCTTCGATGTAATCCTCCAGATACCGAAAATCCAGTGGATGGGGATCATGGACCCGCTTTAACTCTTTTTCATGGACATAAATTTCCGCATTCGTACACTTATAATCGTTTTCACAATGGTCGTTGTGAAGATGGGTATGGATAATAATGTCAATGGATTCAGGGGTGAGACCGAATTTGGCAAGCCCCTCCTCAAATTTATAAATCTTCCCCCCAATGGCCTTTTCCCGCTCTTTGGACTGAATGGGGCTCATCTCTCCGGTGTCCACCAGAATTTTTTTATCTCCTCCCTTGATATACCAGCCATAAATGGGAATGGTATAAGACTCCCCTGCCCCGTGCTGATAGGTCATCATGCTTTTATCAAACACCTTTGTCCCCAGAACAATGGGATGAATGGTGTAGGTGGTCATGCCGATTTCTCCCACACCCTGGGCGTATAATTTTCCGGCAGATGGGCTGAGCCTTTGACACAGGTCATACCGGTATCCTGGTGAACCTGGTCAATAATGGCGTCAATGTGATCACAAAACCCCCCACCGGCATCTTCCCATTTACCCTCTTTTTTGGTGGCAAAGGTACAGGTAACAAAATGGATGGCTTCCACGCCCTTGGATTTTAAAATTTTTGCAAACCCCACCACATTATCCCCGGGACATCTACAGGTAAATACGCCACCGGGCATGGAGGCATCTTCATACCGGGCAAATCCTTGTTTATTCTCAACCAGGCAGCTAAAACACCCGGTTAACGGGCAACGATCTTCGTTTTTTTCACAGCGAATAATGGCAATTTTTGTCATGTAATTTTCCTATGGTTGTTCGGATTAACGGATGATATCAACCTTTGAAGATAATTCAAAAATTATTTTCTCCTTGATTTTCCCGCTATTATAATGAATATTGAGCATATGTCAAGAATGAGTGGTTAATAAATGTTCAGTATTTATTGTGTCAGAAGGCCAACATGGCAGTTAGTCAAGATTAAAAAATTTTGGTTTAACTGCCACGGGCAGAGACCGTATTCCGGCCCCGGCCTGCCCACAACGAATCATGAAAGAATATTAGACATATCTACTCTTTCATATAAAAAAAACAAGCACCCCCAAAGGAGAAAAGAATGTATTTCAAACAAATTACAGTTAAAGGCATGGGATGTCTCTCTTACCTTATCGGATGTCCCCAGGCCAAGGTTGCCTGTGTGGTGGATCCTAAACGGGATGTTCAGGTGTATATGGATCTGGCCCGACAAAACGGCATGGAAATTACACACATTTTTGAAACCCATGTCCACGCCGACCATGTTAGTGGAAACATGGAGCTTCGTTCCCGCACCGGGGCTGAGATCTGTTTCATGGAAGGCACCCCAGTTACCTTTAAACATACCCCGGTCACAGAGGGCCAGAAAATGAATTTTGGAAATGCCCGCCTGGAGTTTTTAAAAACACCGGGGCACACACCAGACTCCATGTCAATTCTGGTAACGGATTTAAGCCGCAGTGAAGATCCGTGGCTGGTACTCACCGGCGATTGCATGTTTGTGGGGGATATTGGCCGTCCGGATCTGGCAGGGGAAGATCTGCTGGCAGCACAAACCGCAAACCTGTACAACTCTCTTTATGAAAAATTGGGGAAACTCCCTGTGGAGTTGGAGGTCTATCCCGCCCATGGAGAGGGGTCTTTGTGCGGCAAAGGAATGAGCGCCAAACCCAGCTCCACCATTGGATTTGAAACCAAAAACAACCCGGTACTCAATTTAAGCCAGGATGAATTCACCGTTCAGATGCAGCAAACCTTCCCGGACAGGCCCAAAAGTTTCAGCCATATTATTAATACCAACAAAAATGGTGCCCCCTTACTGGAGCGCTGCCATATTGTAAGAGACCTGAGCCCCCAGCAGGTGAAAAAAGAGATGGAAAAAGGGGCAGTTGTTCTGGATACCCGGGACACAGCCGCTTTTGGTGGGGTTCATATTCCCGGTTCCATCAACATTGGGTTTGCTTTGCAAACCGCCAACTGGATCGGGATGGTCATTGACCCCAAGGATGAGTTGATCCTGATTGTGACAGATGAAGAAGCCTACGATGCCATGAGTGTGCAGCTACATCGCATTGGGTATGATAATATCATCGGATATCTTTATGGGGGAATTGCCGCCTGGCAGCAGTCTGGAAATGCCATTGAACAACTATGGCAAATTTCTTCCCAAAAATTGAAACAAAAACTGGACAACAAAAAATACAGTCATTTCTTTGATGTCCGCACCCCGGCTGAATGGGCCACGGGTCATATTGCCGGGGCAGAACATTTTCCATTGAATCGACTGCTCAAAGAATTTCCAGATTTTCCCAAGGATGAAGAGATTATTGTCACGTGTGCGGTGGGATACAGGGGTAACATTGCTGCAAGTTTTCTCCAGGGACAGGGGTATGAACATGTGCATAGCCTTGCGGGTGGGACGACGGCCTGGAGTAACAGCGCTATGCCTGTGATAAAATAAAAACAGGCTTCCCCAAAAAATATCTGAACAACCTGGCCCAGGGTCAGGTTGTTTAGCCCCCCCAATCCAGACCCTTTTTTGTTACTGTAAGTGCCTATATTGTAAGTTCTCAATAAATTTGGGAATTCAGGGAATCCTTTTGAATAGCACCCAGTGCTTAAAGGGTAAACAGGCTTTATCACCCCGGATTATTGAGAACTTACCCTATATTTCCATAAGCATCCGGATATCATTTATTTTATTGCGGGTGGCGATGTATCCTTCTTCTATGGAGTGCTCCACTTGATCATAATCAAGCATTTTCAGATCCCCCAGACGGGGGGCAATGAGAATATCCGGCGGATTAACAGCAAAGTTTACCCGGGTGATTCTGTCCTGCATGAGTTGTATGGCTGCGTTTATCACCTGCCGGGTACCAGGGGGTGTCTGTTTCATTTCTTTGTGCAGTTCCAGGCGTTCCCGAATTATTTTTTCAGCGGCTTCATAACGGGCCGACAATTTTTTTAAGAACTCGTTACGCGTCCCAGGAGGGGTTGTCTCAGTAAGCGGACTGTCTTTTTGAATTTTTTGCTGGCGTTTGCGAGAAACCAACTGAGAATCCAGGTTAACGGCGATGACAATATCAGACCCCATGGCCCGGGCCACCCCCACGGGTACCGGATCCACCACCCCGCCATCTATCAACCATCGCCCCTTGTGAAACACAGGGGCAAAAAGTCCAGGGTAAGACATGCTGGCCCGGAGTGCGTTGAGCAGATTCCCGGTATCCAGGACCACCTGATCACCAGAATACATGTCCGCTGCAACAACTTTCAAAGGAATTTCCAGCTCTTCAAATTCCTTTTTATCGCTGTGCATGCAAAAAAGCTCCTTAACTTTCTTATCACCGTTCAAAAGCCCGGATCGGATCAAACTGAAATCTGAAAAAGAAAACATGCTTTCGCCATCCATTTCTATGACAAATCGTTTCAACCGTTCCAGACCGCCACTGGCATAGATTGCCCCCACAAAAGCACCCACGCTGCTCCCGGTAACAAGGTGAATCGGGATATTTGCATCCTGAAGTGCCTCAATGACCCCGATGTGTGCCCATCCACGGGAAGCGCCGCTTCCCAGCGCCAGGCCTATTTTACAGCTTGTCATGATTGTTGTCCTTTTGCTTGATAATTATAATACCTTCGCCAGTTTTATTTTTATGCCTTTAGGGGACAAATTTTTAAATCTGTCCCCACCTCCGAAATAGAAAAGTTATTTCGGACTCATTCCTAAGTTTTGTAGACTGCTATGCACTTTTTATATGAAAAGGTAGCCTCCAAGGTTATCTCAGCAGAGCCCCCGGGGAGGGGTGATGGAACAGACCAATTGGGCTGTCTAACAGTTCCGGGTCGCTTCCATTACCCCTCCCCGGGGGCGGCATACAGCCATTTGGCTCCGCGTCTACGACCCTATATTCGTTGTGTCCGTCAGGACATGTGGGTTATACTGAAAATTTATCTTTTTGGCCCACTAATTAACTCAGGCTTAACACCAGAATTGACAATATAACAGCGATTACATATAGTTTATCAAAATTTTCATACGTGCATTACACTTGTATACTGCAAAAAAGGAGGATAATAGTGTCAGGCATTCTTTCCATGATTTTGGCAGGCGGTGAAGGCACCCGTTTGTTTCCTTTCACAAGTCTCAGGGCCAAACCCGCTGTTCCCTTTGGCGGCGGCTATCGGATAATTGACTTTGTTCTTAATAATTTTGTTAATTCTGACCTGCTCCAGATTTATGTGTTAACCCAGTTTAAATCACACTCTTTGATGAAGCATTTAAGCCAGGCATGGCAGATCACCGGGCTCACCGGACGGTTTATTGATCCCATCCCGGCCCAGATGCGCACGGGAAAACACTGGTACAAGGGTACGGCCGATGCCATTTATCAAAATATAAATCTCATTGAAAGCCAAGACCCCGAGATTGTGTGTGTGTTTGGTGGGGATCATATTTATAAAATGGATGTGCGGCAGATGATTGACTATCATCGGAGCAAAGCGGCCGAACTCACTGTGGCTGCCATCCCCGTCCCCGTTGAACAGGCCCATCAATTCGGGATTATTGAGGTGGATGACACCGGTAAGATGATCGGATTTGAGGAAAAACCCAAGCATCACCCTAAAACCATGCCCCACCGCCCCAGCCATGTGCTGGCCTCCATGGGCAACTATGTGTTTGATGCAGATTCCTTGGTGAATTACCTGCAGATCGATGCTGAAGATGAGACATCCATACATGATTTCGGTCATAATATCATCCCCATGCTGGTCCCCGGGGGCAATGTATATGTGTATGATTTTTCCACCAATGAAATCCGGGCAGAACCTGAAACCTCAAGGGGGTACTGGCGAGATGTCGGAACCCTGGATGCTTATTATGAAGCCAATATGGATCTGATATCTGTCACCCCGCCATTTGATCTTTACAATCGATACTGGCCTCTTCGCAGCTATCATCCAGCGGTTCCGCCAGCTAAATTCATCCATGACTACGAAAACAGAACCGGGCACGCCATTAATTCCACGGTGTCAGCTGGCTGCATCATCAGTGGCTCCACCGTAAAACAAAGCATATTAGGACACAGGGTTCACGTACACAGCCATGCCTATATTGAAGAATCGGTTCTCATGGGCCACACCGAAATCGGCAAAGGATGCCGTATAAAAAGGGCCATTCTTGACCAGGAAGTGACGGTGGCAGAAGGCACGGTAATTGGTGAAGACCCTGAGTTTGACAGACAGCGCTTTCATGTATCCGATTCAGGCATTGTTGTTATTCCCAAAGGGGCAAGAGTGGGATTTAATTGATGAAAATTTTAATGATTGCCTCGGAAATGGACGGCATTATAAAAACAGGGGGGCTGGCTGATTTTACCGCAGCTTTGCCCAAGGCACTGATGGCCCAGGGGCATGAGGTAAGGGTCATTCTGCCCAAATACAAACAAGCAGTAATGCCGGAACCGATTTCCTCCCCTGCCCCCATTTCCACCAAAGAAACCCAGGCCGGGACGGAACAGAAACTGAAACCTGAAGCAAAACTGAAACCGGAAACAAAACTGGAACCGGAACTAAAACTGGAATCGGAAACAAAACTGGAACCGGAACTAAAACTGGAACCGGAACTGAAACTGGAACCGGAACTGAAACTGGAACTGGAACTGAAACTGGAACTGGAGCTGGAACTGCCAATGGACACGGGGAGTGCAGAAAAGATCAAAAGTAACTCCCTCTATTTTAATTTAAACCACACCACGCGCTATGGGTGCCTTGTGTACCATACTCAACTGAATGGTATTCCGGTGCGACTTGTGGAACACCATGATTTCTTCAGCAGGGACGGCATCTATGACGATGGCAACTACGCTTATGCAGACAACCCCCTTCGCTACGCATTTTTGTGCAAGGCTGCACTGGAATCATGTCTCCAGGAACAATGGATACCCGATGTTATTCACTGCAATGACTGGCAGACGGCCCTGGCTCCCTATTACCTGAAGGAACACTATTCCCATATTCCAGCATTTAAAAACACCAAGTCACTTCTGACCATCCACAATGGTTCTTACCAGGGCAAAACAGATGCCAAATGGGTGGATGCCCTTGGTATCCTTCCCCAGCGATTTACCAGTGAACTCATGGAAGAACATGGACGCCTCAACCTGCTCAAATGCGGCATTATGTACGCTGATGGCATCAATGCGGTGAGTCCAGGATACGGTGAGGAGCTTCTTCTTCCCGATTCATCTCACAATTTGTGGCACTATTTAAACCAGAGAAAAGATCAATTCCAGGGAATCCTCAATGGGTGTGACTATACCCAGTGGAATCCTGCCACGGATACATCTCTTCCCCATCACTTTTCTCAAAAAGACATGGACGGAAAAGCCCTTTGCAAAACTGCGCTCCAGGCCAGAATGAAACTTCCTGAAACCCCGGAGGTGCCACTTTTAGGGCTCATCGCTCGACTGGTGGAGCAAAAGGGATTTGAATATCTCCTCCCTGCACTTGAGCGGCTTTTATATGAAAACCCGCCAATACAACTGGCCTTGCTTGGCTCCGGTGATCCGGGGTATGGTTCCAGACTCCACCATCTCCAAAAGCGTTATCCCCATAAAATTAGTTTTGTAAATGGGTATAACGATGGGCTGGCCCACCTCATTGAAGCAGGTTCTGATTTTTTCATGATGCCCTCTTTGTTTGAACCCTGTGGATTAAATCAACTCTATAGCCTGGCCTATGGCACTCTTCCTATTATACGTGAAACCGGGGGATTAAAAGATACAGTGGTGGGGGTGAACCTGGACCTTGACATCCCGTCCGAATCCTTGGAAACCAATTTCCATGCAGGTACCAAGAATCTTTTGAACAAAAATAAATACGCCACCGGCATTAGTTTTACCCACCCAGATCCCCAGAATTGTTATGGGGCGTTGAAACAGGCAATGCGCCTTTACTTTGATCATCAGTTCTTGTATCTATCAATCCAGCAACGGGCCATGGGGCAATTGTTTACATGGGATGAAAGTGCCCGGGGGTATTCAATATTCTATGAAAAACTAAAAAACACTTGAGACTAAAAGCTGTCAACACCCCCTGAATTAAAGGATCAGGGGTTTTCTTGCCGTTTTTTTATAACATACATGGCAGTCACCACTGCCACAACGAAAAATGAAAGTCTTTTAATTCCAGCGTGTTGGTGAGACTTAAATTAAGGGGTATGCGCCTATGACAAATCCACGGCATTATCTTTTCCTGACATTTTTTTATCTTTTGATAGTGATGGGTATTTGCCTTCTCCTATCCGCATCACTTAAAACGGCCTTCATGGCAAACTGGGGGTTTAACCTTATTATACTTGCAGCGCTTTGTGTGGGTATTGGAATTAATATTTTCCAGATTCAAAGGTTGGAACCCGAAATCAAGTGGTTGAAAATTTTTCGGACAGGAGACCCGGGGCTGTCTGTCACGGAACCCGTACTACTTGCTCCCATTGCCAAGCATCTAAAGGAAATTCATCGCGATCACTTTCGCCTGTCTGCATTATCTCTTCAGACAGTGTTGGATGGGATTCGAGGCCATCTGGATGAGTCCAGAGAAATTTCCAAATACATGATCAGCTTGTTGGTATTCCTGGGGCTTCTGGGAACTTTCTGGGGGCTGCTCCAGACCATCGGTACTGTGGGACAAGTCATCAGCGGTCTGGACGTAGGAGCCGAGGATTTTATAAATGTTGTCACGCATCTAAAGCAAGGCCTTGAAGAACCGCTAAAAGGAATGGGCACGGCGTTTAGTTCATCCCTGTTTGGGCTGGGCGGTTCTTTGGTGTTGGGATTTGTTGATATTCAGGCAGGTCATGCACAGAACAGGTTTTTTAATGAAATGGAAGAGTGGCTGTCCGGGGTCACCCGATTGGTTGATACAGAAGAAACATTGACCACCGACACCCACTTGTCTGATGCCGATCTAAAAAATATTGGCCATCATCTCAGGGAATTGATTGATGAGACCCGAAGGAACAACCAGGTCATGATGCGTCTTGTCAACCAGCAGAAAGAATCAGCAGGGCACCACTCTGCCGTGAAAAAACAATAGGAGAGCGCAATGGCATCGACAAGACGGCGCATCTCAAGTCCTATTACAGCCTGGCCAGGATATGTTGATGTCCTGTCAGCTCTGTTGATGGTGGTCATTTTTATATTGATGATCTTCACCGTGGCCCAGTTCATGCTCAGCCAAGTGCTTTATGGCCAAAAAAATGAACTGGCCATACTTCACAACCAAATCAATGAATTGGCAACCGTGCTGGGGCTTGAAAAGGAAAAATCCAGCCAACTGAATACCGAAGTCAGCCGATTGTCTGATGTTATCATCGGGTTATCCGAAGACAAAGAATTTCTCACTTCCCAGGTTGCGGATTACTCAGTGCAGTCAGAAAATGATAAAAGCCTTTTAAAACAGCAGATGCTGGCCATGACCAGTTTAAACGAAGATATCCAGGCGCTTACCCAGGTCAAAAATGAATTGGAACAGAAGGTAGCAGGTCTTTCAATATCCCTTGCTGACAAAGACAACCAGATTCTGGCATTGCGAGATCGCTCAAAGAAACTGGCTGCAAGGCTCATGGACAAAACAGAAATGACTGTATTGGCCCAGGAAAAAATTGAAGCGCAGGATATTCGGATACAGGCGCTCGCTGCCGTATTTGAATCGCAAAAAAAAGCCCTGATACAGGAGAAAGAATTATCTGCAACCACCCGCTCAGAGGTGATTCTTCTTTCCGATCAGATCACCAAACTTCAGGCTCAGTTAGAGATGATTAGTGCTGCATTGGCCCTGACAAAAAAACAGGGTCAGTCAAAAGATGAGAAAATTGTCGAACTTGGTAAACAATTGAACATTGCCTTGGCTCATAAGGTGAATGAACTTCAAAAATACCGATCAGAATTTTTCGGACAGCTTCAGAAAATACTGGGCGACAATCCATCCATACTGATACAAGGAGATCGATTTGTTCTCCAGGCAGGCCTTCTTTTTGAATCCGGATCTGCGGATTTGGGTGCCCAAGGCCGGATTCATCTCACAACCCTGGCAGATACACTGTTAGAGATTTCCAGAAAAATTCCAAAGAAGATCAACTGGATACTGCGTATTGACGGCCACACCGACCGGATTCCCATTCAAAATAAAACATTTGCATCCAACTGGGAATTATCCGCTGCCAGAGCTGTTTCGGTGGTTCGTTTTCTGAGTCAAAAAGGGATCCCTGAAAATAGGATGGCCGCAGCCGGATTCAGTAAATACCATCCCATTGATACGGCAGATACGCCTGCGGCCTACCAAAAAAACCGACGCATTGAAATCAAATTGACCAGCCAGTAAAGGACGATTTTATGGGGTTGGTCATAAGCTGGGCCACTATATGGGAAATAAAAATTTATTCATCTCAATATGCTGTAATAATAAGATTTAATTTTTTCCATTAAAATTCGATCACAAGATGGCCCATGTTATGACCAACCCCGATTTTATTTTAATTCTGAGCATTATTTTGCTGTTAGGTTATAGACACCATCCCAATCATCTCCGGGAGGCTCTTCAAGATATGCTTCGCACCGGGAGATGTATGTTTGGGAGGGCCCATCCTTAGGGTAGTCTTGTACAATGGATTCAAAATCAGTCTTTGCTTCAGCAAAATTTCGATTTTTATACAATTCAAGTGCGCTATTATATCGGCAGACCAAGTTGGATGTCAGATCATCCAAGTTTCCTTTGGTTTCTATTAACTCATAAACCGTTATGGGTTCTTTTTTACCAACGACTCGAATGGTATCCAGTTCACGAACTTCCACCTCATCCTTAACCTTCTCGTAGGTATAATGTGAAATCATTGTATACGTGTTATAATATTTGTTCGCACCTTCCAATCGAGCGGCCAAGTTAACGGCATCACCCATTATGGTATAATCCATTCTTGTTTGAGACCCCATGTTACCAACAACCATGGGTCCCGTATTAATCCCCATTCTTACATTGAGCACCGGTTTGCCCTCTTCCTCAAATTTGGCTCTGATCTCATTCATTCGATTTTGCATTTCAATGGTTGCCAAACAACATTTTAAAGCATTGTCGGGTTGATCCAATGGTGCTCCCCAAAAAGCGATAATGGCATCCCCTTCGAATTTATCTACGGTTCCGTCATATTTCGATATAATATCAGTCATTTCGGTCAGATATTCATTTAGAAGTGCAACGAGTTGATCCGGGTTTAATTTTTCAGATATCGAAGAGAAGCTTGCAACATCGCTAAAATAGGCTGTCATTTCTCGTCGTTCACCGCCTAAGCTGAGTTTATCGGGATTCTTAACAAGGATATCGATAACTTTCGGTGAAAGATATTGACCAAACGCATTCGTTATAAAGCTTTTCTGCTTTCGCTCCAGTATAAACGAGTGGACATTAATGGTGAGAAAACCACCGAGTGCTGCTATTAAGGTATATGTCATTGAAATAATAGTATGGTTGTATATATAAAACAAAACGCAAACAAAGAAATATATACCGGTTAGCACAAGCGTTATAAAGGCGCGTGATAATGGGTTCTTGAACTGGTGAGCTAAAACGAAGAAAAATAAAAACAAAAACAACATAGCGATTTCTAATTTTAGCGGAGCAGAACGTAAAGGTGCGCCTCGAAGCAACGTAGCTACCTCTTGAGCTAAGATTTCAACCCCAAAGGCTTGCCCAACAATGGTTTCGAAAAGATCATGCCCCACCTCAGAGGTATCCGCAATAAAGACAATCTTATCCTTCACCATGGCAGAGTACTCGGCGATTTCATACGCATCATCAATATCAAGTTCAATGATATCTAACCCTGAAATTCCGACAAATGGATCCTTACTTAAAAATTGATCCTCAGGTTGATCGCTGGGTGCCATAAAGGTCAAATAGTCAATCCAAAAATCATTAAAATGATCTAATTGTATTTTTTTACCCCCAAGCACTAAAAATCCATTTTCAAGCTTTGGCTCAACCCCCAGATAAGCTGCAGCGGTTTTTACTGAGATCGGCCATTCATTATATTCATTGATGATATCTGGATATAACCGGATCCGATTTAATTGTCCGCCAATGGCAGTATGATTTGAGTAAGCTGTTTCTGTTACCTTATGGATCTTGGGTGTAGGGTAATTGACTTTGACAAAATCGTTTCCTCTAAAAACAAGCTGGGAGACGAGAATTGTATTACCAGCAGCTTCCAAATACCCAGCAATTATTGGATCTTCACCATATGAGCTGGCAAAATCCATAATCATATCCACCATAATCACTTTTGCACCCAAGACGCTAAGATTTTTGACCATTATCCCAATGTCTTCTCTTTTAAGCGGAAATGATCCGTATTCTTCAAAAAATTCCTCGTCTTGCACGATGATCGCAATTTTATCTTTTAGGAACTCATAAGCCCTTTCCTGATCCATATTGTTGCGTATAAAATGGTGGCGAACACTAATAAGTTCATTTTCAATTACTTGAAAAACTTCATAGCGCTCCAGAGGAATCATTAACAAAAACAAAACGAACGTAATGATAAGATCCGGGCGCTTGAATAACCCTAATCGTGTTGCTTTTTGTTCACTCATTTAATTATTCAGCCTCGATTTCTTTTTGAAAAGCTTGGAGTTCCTTACTGTATATGTCTTTGAGCATTAGTTTTTTATAAACTCTGAAAAGATAAGGTTTCATTTCTATTTCATCCGGGTTCTCAGCCAAATACTTTTGGTATTGATCCAGTGCGGCAACCCACATTTTTTCTTTCTCAAAAACGCCACCAAGCATGAAATAATTGTCTGGAAAATTAGATTCAATTTCGTTGACAGCTTTTAAAAGCGCTTTGGATTTGACTTCATCCATCCAAATGAGTTGGTGCTTCTTATCCTCTCCACGTTTTCGGTAAGGCTGAAGTGAACTAATAATTTCACCATTCTCAAGAACATGAATGACGTAGTCTTGTTCTCCTTTAAATGGTTTTACTTGAACGCGGACAATAGGATCACTAATGGCAGGCACATCATATTGAATGCCACCCACATCTAAGCGATAGGAAAGGTCTTCACCCTGATTCGGCCAAACTATAGTTGGATATGAATCGCATAATACTATTTCTCGGGTGGCTTCCAAATCCAGCTTCTTATTCGGGGCACGCCGAACAGTGGTATAAGATTGAGCTTTGCTAAATTTTTTCATTAGGGCTTTGGTAAGTGCCCCGGCAGTTGCATCCGGTTCCAAGGTACCTTGAACCGCTTCAAACTTTGCATTAGTAACTTTTATCAGCGCACCGGAAGAAATCTTAAAATTTTCGCCACTTTTTTGGCTCAATACATTACCGGTTGCATCAGAACCGGTTTTAATTTGATACCCGCTAAATAGAAATTTATTTCGTCTAACTTTTTTCCACTTGATACCATCTTTTGAATACTCAACAAGCCCTTGAACATTGAAAAGTACACCTACTGGGTCTTTGATCTTTGCAGCCAGAAGGCTTCCGGGTAAGCAAAACGTGATGATTAAGATTACAATAAACAATCTCTTTTTCATGGTTCCCTCCTAAATGTATTTAAGCTTGATACGACTTTTTGTAGTATAATTTTGACTGTAACAGCTATTCCCGGTCAAATTCAGGATAACTATCTATAATTGTTAGATTTAAGCTTTTTAACTTCACGAAAGCACCTTGGCAAATATTAAATAATATCAAGTAGTTAAATGGTGGCCGGGAATTGCTGTAACTGTAAAGCCTTTTAAGTCATTGTCCATGATAATTTCTAATATGTTTCCTAAAATATCCAATCGACTTTTTGAGTTTTTAAACCCTACAATCCCACCATAAAAAATGCCGACCAATAATACGGATGGCCCCACTGAAAATGATTCATCATTTTTAAACGGGCCTCATGAAACGCATCACGCACTGACACCCCCTTTAGCATTTCATCATATAAAAGTGTCATTAATTTTTGAGTCCCCGCATCACTTACTTCCCATAATGAATTTACAACGGTTGAAGCACCCGCTTCCTGAAATGCCCGACGTAATCCATACACGCCTTCCCCTTCGTGAATTTCCCCAAGGCCTGTCTCACATGCCGATAGAATCACGACTTTGGTTCCTTGAAGGTTTAATCCAAGCACTTCCAAGGCGGTTAAAACGCCATCATTATCCGTATCTATTTCACCTAAAAAAGCAGCATTTTGGTTAATTCCGGCAAAAGCAAGTCCTGCTCGCAAAAGGGGGTTATCGCCCGGAGGGGGGATATCTAATCCGCCACTTCGCATTGTTTTCAATAGCCTTCTAACGAGCCTTTCTTGCGGTTTTAAGAAAAAACCATGTGTAGCAATGTGTAAAATTTCAGGGGCTTCATTAAAAGTTCGTAACTTGGCCTCTTCCCCGTCTCTTTTATAGTATGTAACGGTTTCTTTTTTACCTTTGGTGAGTGCTTCAATGTCGCGCCCTTCTGCCTCTGCACCTGGCAAGGGATCAAAATTCAATCCCCGCATTCCTCTCAACCCACGGGTCATTCTTAACCCGTTGGCACGATCTCCTCTGCCACCTCGGACACCCGTGCGAGAACCGGATCTTGATCTATTTAAATTGATTTTGGATTTTTCTGTGGCGTGGGAGTTCAAATCATAGTCCGGGCCAGCAATTATTAAAAGCTGATTATTACCCACTGCGGATTCCTGGTGGACGAGATCACGCAAACTGGTCAGAATTTTAATCCGATAGGTACTTAGCAGATAATTCCCATCCGGATCCATTAAGGCCTCAAAAGGCATAATGTTTAGAATACCATCCGGTACCAGAAAAATATTTGTTTTTTCTCCAAGGGTAGCGAGTAATGGCTCCCAAATTTGCTCGTAACGATATTGAGCCTCATCTATTAAATCTTCTTCCTCTGCGTCTTCATCTATAATGACTTCACGGAAAACTTTGACTGCCTCCTCCAAATCCGTCAATTCACCGTATTGAATCAAGTCAAATTGATAGGTTTCATCTTCTTGCTTTTGAGCGGAAACAGCGATGATTTTTTTCGTCCGATTTGATGGCTCTTCATAAATGAAATAATCAATGACAACTGCGTCCTCATCCAATTTTTCCATCACATCATTCAATGTTGCAGGAGAAATTTTCTTGTTAAATACGGCACTTTTCCGAGCCAGATCTCCTTGTAGTGTTTCAATATCGTTTTCGGTTTCCATTATTTTTTGAGCATACACTTCGTCTGTCATATCATCAAGAGGGCCGGACAAGGTAAGTGCTGCCAGCTCCTTTTTTTTATCAATGAGATTATGACTGATCTCAGTGAGGGCGGGGTTTTTGGAAAGTGATACAACCTCTTGAATTTCTGAAGAAATTTTTAGAAGTAGTCCCTTTCTCTCCAGGCTTATCTCAAGGATTTTCTGTGCGGCATTGGGGGTATTCTGATTAATTAAAAGTGCTATAAGCGCATCAAGTTCCTTGCGATGGATATGAATAAAGCCTGCTCTGGCATTCTCATTAGTTGCCCACAACACGCTGTTAAAAAATTCATTTCGACGATCAAAAACAGTTAACCTTAAGTTTAGAGCTGCTTGCCAATCCTCACGTTGCTCTTTTAGATCGGCAAAATGGTTCAACGTTTCAAAAGTATACGGGTGAAGTAATCCTAATTTTTTTTCACTTAGAGCAAGTGTTTTTAAGAATAATTTATCTGCCTCATCATTTTTTTGGGCAGTCGTCAATAAAACCGCTAAATCATGCATGGATCGAATCGTATCAATATGTTCAGATCCTAAGACTTCAGTTCTAAGTTCCAAAGCTTTTTCGATCGCTTCTCTTGCTTTTACAAGGTTTCCGAGTTTATGGTGAGCTCTTCCCAAATTGTTTAGGCTTTTAAGACATGCCTGATGACGTTCACCATACAGTGCCTTCCAAATTTCAAAGGCTTCTTCAAAGTAACCTAAGGCTTTTTCATACGCCTCCTGGAGCATATACAAATAGCCAAGATTATTAATACTTGCGGCCGTTCGGGGGTGTTTGTCCCCCAGAGACTTCTGACAAAGATCGATCAATTCCTGATGAATGGGTTCAGCTTTGCTAAAAAGGCCCTGGCTTTCATATAGCAAGGCCAAATTATTAAGCATATTCCATACATTTTGATCCTTTTTATAAGCCTCTCCTCCAATATCCTTGGAATACTGGATGGCCTGCCGTAAAAGAGGTTCACTTCTATCGAATAGCCCTTGCTTTTCATAGACAAGTCCCAAATTGTTCATGAGTCTAAGGGTTATGGGATGTTTTTTTCCTGCTAAAATAGACATAAGCTGATAGGCTCGGTCATAGAACATTTCAGCATCTTGAAACTCGCCAAGCTTAAGATAGATATTTCCCAAATTTGTCATACATGTGACCGTATTGAGGTGTTTTTCACCGAATCGACTCAGAGTGTGCGAATAAATTTTCTCATATAAATCCCTGGCTTTTGGGTAATCACCGGTATCTTCATACAAATTTGCCATAAAATTTTGAGTAATTAAGACAAAATAATGGTCATTTCCAAACTGGGCCTTTATTTTTGTTAAATTTTCATCAAGCAGTCGTTCAGCTTCTGGATAGCGGGCTTGTAAACGATAGATATCAGCCAGTAGATTTATGGTTTGTAATCGTTGGGAAGCGTCTGGCCCCAAAGCCTCTTAATCGCTGTTTTTCGGCATCCTTCATTTGCCAGTTTACACTATATTGGAACAATAACCATATTTTTCAGGTTTCATCCTCAAAAAAGTGTAAAATACTTTTAGAACCTGATAATGTTTAAACAGAATCTTACGCAATCTTGATGAACCTGTAAAAATATTTACTGATCAATACCCTTCCTGATCAATGATGCCATCATATACCAGCAGGATAAAAATGGTACCAAGGGGAAGGGTTAACAGCCAACCAATGGCCACAAGGCTTCCGATCCAGCACAATCCAATATAAATTATGGCGGTTATGGCATGGGTTTGGAAATCCTGTGTGATAATATTGACACTTGTCCTGATGGCATCCACCAGTCCCAGGGATTGATCCACCATTAACGGTACCATATACAAACAGAAAAAGGAAATGAGCACGGCCAGGATAATGCCGGGAATAAAAAAGAATACCAGGCCGAGCCCCACCACAATCAGTGTGAGAGTTCCAAACACCAAAAGTGGAAAAAAGAGGCGCATCTGGGAAAAAAGATCCTGTATTTTAGGCTCCTGTTTATATCGAATCAGATTCAGAATGGCGTGGGTGTATCCTGCAAAAACAACCGGGCCGAGAATTCCCAGTGTCAAGGTGCTGATTACAGCCATTACCAGGGTCATAATAATGAGAATTACCAGATTGTCTTTGGTCAGCAGCCAAGCGTTTTCAAGAGATGATTTAAAGTCCATGGGGTCTCCTTCTGACTTTGATTTTAAATTTTCAGGTGAATCGTATTAAGTACCCACACATATATTTTTCGGTATTCCACAGACATATACCATTGATATTTATGGTTTTTATTTTGAGGAATATATGCTCGGGTACTTAGTTGCCGTCAAACAGCCTTCCAAGACCACCCAAGGCAGATCCCTCTCCCTTGCTGCTCCCCCCAGAAGACGGTGCATGGGTAAGCACACGGTCGGCAAGCCGTGAAAAAGGAAGGCTCTGTAGATAGATGAACCCCGTCCCACTGAGGGTGGCCAGAAATAGCCCTTCCCCACCAAAAAACATGGATTTTAAATTAGCCTGAAATTTATCTGAAATCTGGCTGGACTCTTTACTATTTGCACAAACACCTTTTTAAAAATTATAATTCAGCTTGTTTGGAATGATACCCTCGTGAGACCAGTGATTTTCAATTGCCTGGACAAACTCCGGACGTACCAATTTTGCCCTTTCCCCCAGCCATTTTCCTTGATCATAACGAAGATATATTCCTTCAGAATTTGAACTGCTGAAACGGGAAGTTCTAAAAAACAATTTCAGCTCTTGAAGAGAAAAACGCCCTCTCCCCAGCATGGGCGTCTGTGAAATTTTCATCCGCCTGAACACACCATTCCGCCCCTCACAGGATAAGAATTGTTTATTCGTTTTATCATAGATATCAAATCCCAGGAACCATGAGGGCAAGCTTTCATATCTGACAGAGTGCCTGGCAAAGCACCATTCTCCAAATAAAATATATTGATTTTCCAAAACATCAAAAAAGACGTCCTGATTGAAAAACAGCCATTCATCCAATTTTTTCCATTGGCCTTGATAGGGTTTCAAAAGAAAATCGCCCCGGTTTTGAACATGGATATCACCGGAATTGTCAAAGGATATGCCCACATTGGCCCCATCAATTTTTTCTTCCACGATCAGTTCATGATCAAGGAATGCATCTCTTTCATTTTTTGTGAACACTTTATCATCCCGCACGGTTCCGTTCCCGAGAACAGTCAGGTGTGGAGTGGTTGGGAATTTAAAAAAATCCAGGCTCATTTTTCCATTTTTTCCTGATATTTTGCTTTAATATAATCCGGACATAGAAAATTTAATGAAATTCCGGATTCTTCAAGCCCCTTTTTCCACCCCCACCATTTGCTATCTGTGGATTGTAAAACAGACGGTCTGTCAGGGTGCGCATTAGCCACTGCAATAAATTTTCTATCAGGTATATCAAATTCAGTAAGATCAACATGATCCGGAAATTCATCATAGCTATCACCATCTTTTGTGATAGGCACTCGATCAGTTTCTGGAAATGTATATTGATTATAATGCAACCACTTCAAAAAACTGTCACCAACGCCAGGTTGCCCGCTCATGGAAAGCTGTTTGCGATATTCGGTAAAAATTTCCCCGTTGGCATCCAAAACCACACCACCGTTTTTCATGATATTCTCAATTGAATGGACACAGACCTGGACACACAAAACAAGTTCATCTGGAATGGCTGTAGGGTCAATGGCAAGATTGGCATTCTTGGGGACATTGGTATCAACCACGAATTTACAAGATTTATGTCTACTCATTCTTAGCTACCTTTTCCAGATTCATTTGACGAATTCTTTTATCCATTGCAGCCTTGGCATGGGCTGTAACATCCCCCATTTCATCCCCAAAGAAATTTTTTGGCCAATTGCGAATATTACCGAACAGGTCTATTTCCAAGGGCTCTAATTTGGCCGGAGAGGAATCTACTTTTGCAAAATAGGCGGAGATATCCTCTTGGGAGACTTCCTCTTCAGCTATACGCCTTTGGATTCGTTTTAAAAAATGTTCAGAATGTGTCTCAATAATCAATTGAACATTTCGATTTTCACCATTTTCCTTTGAATTGATTACATCAATCATGACATCAGCCAAGGCGGACTGCGCACTGGGGTGCAAATGTATTTCCGGCTGTTCCATAATTATGATTGAGTTGGCCGGGGCATAGAAACATTGCACTAAAACCGGAAGAACCTGGGATATTCCAAATCCCACATCAGGAAGATCCACCCAGTCTTTGGAGCCTTTGGTCTGTACGTTAACTTCATATTCTTGACGTTGTTTAGAAATGCGTTTAACTCTGAATTCCTCTATCAGTCCCATGCTTTTCAAACTTTTTGCAACAACCTGTTCCAACGGTCTATTTACTTTTTTATGCCCCAGACTAATCTTTCTACCCCGGGCGGCAAGCATTGCAGGCACAGTATTTTCACCGGAATAGCCCACGCTTTCCGGAGTGATACCAGACCATGAATAGAGCCTTTGTGTTTTTGTGCGTAATGGACCCAAATAAAAGATTGATTTAAATAAATTTTCATGCTCAAGGTTAAGACTTTGAACAAACTGGGCATTCTGGTGATACGCAATCACCTCATCAGGAAAACCATAAAACCTCACAGGCGATTCTGGATACCAAACCCTTCCTGGATTTCTTTTTAATGGATAATTATCAGAATGAATTTCATATTCATATTTATTCCCCGTTTTTTTCTGTTGCATACCAATGGAAAGGATCTCTTTCTCTTCATTTTTCAGATTATAATGAAAATGTTCCATGGAAAGCATCTCCCCGTATTCTTTTTGCATGGCTATTTTGCCATCAAAAGCAATGGAGGTTGCAGCGTATTTTTTTCCAGATAAGACATCCTTAAATTTTAATTCTTTGCCGATATCCCATTCATACTTAAAACTTATTTTTTTCTCAGGATCTCGATGAAAAATCATTTCCTGAAAAGAGCCCAGTTGAACTGCTGAATTTTTATCTCCCGGATAAAGAACTGCTTTCCTATCCGATGACTCAACAGTCTGTTTTAACATCATTAAAAATTGACTGATACTGGATTTACCAGAACTGTTAGTACCAAAAAACAAGGTAATCGGTGCCATGCGAATATTATCAGTATCTTTCCAGCCTTTGAAATTTTGTATTCTTAAACTTTGGAGCATATCAGCCTCCTCATTCTTAGTGTCAGGTGTTGTTTACTGTTCTCAGCATTATCCACAAAATATTATTATTAGCCCACCGAGACACCCAGGAGAGCCAGTGCCATTATCGCGTCCCAAAAACACAATAACACAAACCCGAACCCGTGGTACCAATATTGATCGGAATCGATGAAGTCAGAATTAAGCCCATTTTTACTTGCATTTGAAGAAAATGAACATAATAAAATGTAACAGGATTGTTTTTATCAATTTTAAAATTTTCTGTAAAGAAATAATCATCAAGGCCTTTATGGAAAGAAGAACATAAAAAAAGCTTGAAAAAAAATTCATTTGCTGTAGGTATCTTCAAAGAGAAACATTTCTCAGAAGTGCTATACCATGACGGAAACACCGGTTTTGCTCAACTCCCCCCCCCTGAATCAAAAATTCAGAAGGGGAATCCTTGGTGAAAAGTTAAATCCACGTCTGGCCCCCCTCTTCTGTTGTACATATTGAGCTTGATCAACAACTTACATATGAATTTCAAGCATTCTGAAACAAGGAGTTATTTACGTGACGCAAACGGAAAACAACCAATTAATGCTGGGAAACCAGGCCCTGGCCAGGGGACTTGTGGAAAACGGCTGCCGCATGGCAACGGCATATCCCGGCACCCCCTCATCGGAAATACTCACCTCAGTGGCGGCATGGAAAAAACAAGAATCCCTGGATGACATGCATGTGCAATGGGGCATCAATGAGAAAGTGGCCTTTGAAATCGCCTATGCTGGCAGCATTGCCGGGCTTCGCTGTGCTGTGGCCATGAAACAGGTGGGCCTCAATGTGGCATCAGACCCCTTCATGAGCGCCGCATACCTCGGTGTAAAGGGCGGGTTCCTTATAATAAGTGCCGATGACCCCGGCCCCCACTCCTCCCAGACCGAACAGGACAGCCGCCTCTATGCCATGTCAGCCAAGGTGCCGGTGCTGGATCCGGATTCCCCAGAACAGGCCCGACAAATGGCCAAACTGGGGTTTGAACTCTCCGAAGCCTTTGAAATCCCAGTCATGATCCGTCCCACCACCCGGGTGTGCCATGCCAGGCAGGATGTTTCCCTTTTGCCCATCACTGCCCATGACAAAGCCGCTGAATTTGAAAAAAATCCGGGAAGATGGGCCGCTACCCCGAAATTTCGGTACATGCTTCACAATCAGCTGGAAGAAAAACTTAAAAAAATAGCCGCCTGGGAAGACACTGCCCCCATCTGTTTGAACCCATCGGTACAATCGGAAAAAGCCATTGTGGTGGCAGGCGTATCTGCGGCCCATGCCAAGGATATTATAAAGGAACTGAACCTGTGGGACACCGTGCGCATCTACCAGGTGCTCCAGCCTTTTCCCCTGCACACCGCCTTTGTGGAGCAGGTATTGGCCGATCATTCAGACATCCTGGTGCTGGAAGAGACCACCGGGGTCATTGAGATGCAGCTTGCCCGGCGGGATCGGGTCAAGGGTAAAAAATCCGGGGCTGTTCCAGAAACCGGAGAGCTGCTGCCGGAAATCATGGAAGCGATCATTGCCAATTTTCTTTCCGTTGAACCCCAATCCGCCATCATGGAGTCAAAACCTGGCAGGCGTCCCACCCTGTGCGCAGGGTGCCCCCACCGAGCCAGCTTTTTTGCCATTAAACGGGCCGCTCCCAAGGGCATTTATACCAGTGACATTGGATGTTATACCCTGGGCATGAATCTGGGTGCCGTGGATACGGTGCTGTGCATGGGGGCTGCCATCAGCCAGGCCGCAGGGTTTGCCCATGCCTATGCAGATGATAAACGCCCCCCCATTGTGGCCACCATGGGAGATTCCACCTTTTTCCACTCCGGGATTCCGGCACTTATTGATGCCGTGGTTCAAAAGGCCCCCTTCCTCCTGGTGATCCTGGACAACCGCACCACGGCCATGACCGGCAATCAACCCACCCCGGCAACTGGCAGGGGCATCATGGGAGAAGAAACGGTATCGGTGGACATAGAAAAACTGGTGGCCGGGTGCGGCATTGACTATTGCATCACCGCCGATCCCATGGATTACCCTAACTTTCTGGATCACATGAAAGCGGCTGTGGCCCATTCCCGGGAGAACGGCCCGGCGGTTTTGATTTCACGATCTCCCTGTGTGCTTTCCCTTTCCAAGGAGGCACGCAAAGTCCAGTTCCAGACGGTGGTAGTCAATGATAAATGTGATGGATGCGGATATTGTGTCTCCCATTTTGAATGTCCGGCCCTGGTGATGGATGATCGAGCGGAATTGGTTCACATTGATACGGCCCTTTGCACCGGTTGCGGTGTCTGCGTCAATGTTTGCCCCAAAAAATCCATTGAGATCAAAACAAGAGAGGCGTAAATGAACCAGCAAATCGTTATCAGTGGTGTGGGCGGACAAGGGGTTCTGTTTATCACAGGCCTTCTGGCAAAGGCATGTATGGCCAAAGGTGCCCATGTGCTTACATCGGAAACCCATGGCATGGCCCAACGGGGCGGCACGGTGATCTCCCATCTTAAAATCGGTGAGTATGCCAGCCCCTTGATTAGACCGGGCAACGCAGACCTGTTGGTTGTTTTGAAATCTGAAAATCTTATCCAGCACCAAGATTTCTTGAAACCCGGCGGCAAGACCATTGTCAATTCTCAACCTGCATCTGAGGATTCAACATCCACAGTGATCACAATGGATGCAGACCAATTGGCAGAAAATGAAAACAATCCGGGATCTGTGAATCTTTATATGCTGGGGGCGGCACTGGCCTTGACGTCAGTGTGCAGCCTTGCTGATGTAAAGCAACAGATTAAAAATCGCCTTCAAGGAAAACCTGAAACCTTGGTCACAGGGGCCTTGACCGCACTTGACAAAGGCTTTAACCAAATTTAAAAATATTTAAGGAAAAGGTTCGGAAATGGGATTTATACCCGATAATTTAACAGAGGAAAAAATTAAAGATATTCAGCTTAAAGGACTGAAATGGACATTGAATCACGCCCTGAAAAATTCATCCTTTTATCAGAAAAAATACCAGGGTACAGGCATCACTGCCAATGATATCACCCAATTATCTGATCTTGAAATGCTTCCATTCATTGACAAGGATGATCTCCAGAACGACTATCCCCTGCCTCTGAAATCCGTACCCGATGAGGATGTGGTGAGAATCCACGGCTCCTCCGGTACCACGGGCAAACGAAAGGTCATGTGCTATACCCAGAACGATATCGACACCTGGGCCAACATGTTTGCCAGGTGCTACGAGATATCGGGCATGACCCGCAAAGACCGGGTACACATTGCCGTGGGCTATGGCCTGTGGACTGCTGGTGCGGGTTTTCAAACAGGGTGCGAACGCTTTGGAGCCATGGCCGTTCCCCTGGGACCTGTGAATACCGATATGCATGTGGAAATGCTGGTGGATATGCAGAGTACGGTATTTTGCTCCACCGCCTCCATGGCCCTTCTCATGGCCGAAGAGATCAAAAAAAGGGATCTGCTATCCCAAATTGCCCTGAAAAAAATCATCCTGGGGGCCGAGCGCCACAGCGATGCCATGCGGGCCCACATCAGTGAACTTCTTGGGGTTGAAGAGATCTATGATATTTATGGCCTCACTGAACTCTATGGCCCGGGCACCGGGCTGGATTGTTCCTATCACCAGGGAATTCATTATTGGAATGATCTTTTTATCTATGAAATCATTGATCCCACCACCCTGAAGCCCTTGCCTCCGGGGCAAGAGGGGGAACTTGTAATCACCTCGCTTCAAAAGGAGGCAAGTCCCCTGATCCGCTACCGCACCCATGATATCACCCGGTTGATCCCGGGTAAATGTCCCTGCGGGTGTAACTTTCCCCGGCATGGCAGAATCCGGGGCAGAAGTGATGATATGTTCATTTACAGGGCCGTAAACATCTATCCCAGTCAGATTGATATTGTGCTGAGCAAGATTGAAACCGTGGGCAGCGAATACCAGATTCACCTGCATCACCAGGAAAACGGCCGGGATCTCATGACGGTGAAGGTGGAAAGGGCCCAGGGCGTTTCTCCGGATCTTAATAAAGACATTGCCCTGGAGATATCCGATAAAATTAGACGACGGCTTATGGTGCGGTCCGCCGTGGAAGTGGTGGATTATCATGCCCTGCCCCGAACCCAGAAAAAAAATCAGCGGGTCTTTGACAAGCGTAATGGCAATTCAAAATAAGGAGAAAAAAATGAAACAATTATTTGGTAAAATTTTAACCGTATTATTTGTAGTTTTCACCATTATTCCCATCATTCCCGGCAATGTAGACGCCGGAACCACCAAGTTAAATTATGCCAACTTCCCCCCAGCTCCCACCTTTCCCTGTGTTCAAATGGAGCGCTGGAAAGTTGAAGTGGAAAAACGCACCGACGGGGCCATAAAAATAAATACCTTCCCCGGAGGAACACTCCTTGGAGCCAAGGGCATGATGGATGGCGTCATTGCAGGACAAGCTGACATCGGCTGTATCTGCATGGCCTACCAGCCCGGACGGTTTGTGGTCACAAATGGCGTGAGTCTGCCCCTGGGAATTCCCAATTCAGAAACCGGCAGCCTGGTATTGTTTGACCTTTTTGAAAAATATAAACCCGCCGCCTTTGACAAGGTAAAGGTGCTAACCATGTTCACCACAGCCCCCACCAACATCATGAGCAAACAGCCCGTCCGAACTCTGGAAGACATCAAGGGTATGGACTTAAGAGCCTCTGGCGGGGCCGCAGAAATTCTTAAAAGCTGGGGTGCCAACCAGATTGGAATGCCCATGTCCGCCACACCAGAAGCCCTGCAAAAAGGGGTTGTCCAGGGTCTGTTTTCTTCCCTGGAGGTAATGAAGGATCTAAAATTTGCCGAAGACTGTAAATATGTGACCATGACCAACACCGTGGTCTATCCTTTTGCCGTTGTCATGAATAAAGCCAAATGGAATGCCCTACCTGAAGATGTTAAAAAGGTCATGGATAATCTTGCCCGGGAGCAGGCTAAATGGACAGGTACCTACATGGATGGTCATGTGGACAATGCAGTTGCCTGGTCCAAAGAGACCCATCAGGTGGAGTTCATAACCCTTGATGAAAAAACCACCAAAGAATGGAACACCCCCCTGGCACCCATCACAGAGAAATGGATCACCAAGGCCACTGCCAAGGGATTCCCGGGAAAAGCCATTGTGGATGATATCACCACTTTAATTGCCCGATAAAAGAGCTATGATGACTGATTTCCTGAAAAAAATAACTCGGATACAACTCGCCCTGGGGGGCTGCTTTTTAATATTGATGATATGTGTCACCTGTGCCAATATCCTGTTCCGTCAATTTGGCATGCCCCTGCGAGGAACCTTTGAAGTCATGGGATTCATGGGCGCCTTGATATTTGCCCTTGCCTTTGGATATTCCTTTGAAAAAAAAGAGCACATATATGTGAGCATCCTGTTTGACCTGTTTCCCCCAAAGGTGCAACGGGCCGCCCGCAGGATAAACGCCCTTCTTGGCATCGTGTTTTTTTCCCTGCTCTCTTTTCAGTTGGTGAAAAATGCCCTGAACCTGCGGGCCGTTGAAGAGGTGTCAGAAACCCTTAGAATGCCCTATTACCCCGTTATTCTGGTTCTTGCTTTTGGAACGGCTTATATTGTTCTGTTGATTATTCTTGACCTTTTCAAACCATCTGGAGATCAATCTTGAGCCTTGCAATCATCGGTATTACAGGTATTCTGGCCCTTCTTTTCATTCTTTTTTTCCTTGGCATGCCCGTGGGATTTTCCATGGCCATTGTGGGCTTTGCCGGGTTTTGCCATGTCATCAGCGTTCCTGCGGGAATGAATATGGCAGGTTCCGTATTCTGGTCCGTATGTTCCAAATACGGCCTGACGGTGATTCCCTTATTTATATTCATGGGGCAGATTGCCTTTTACTCCGGGGTCAATGAACGGCTCTACAAATCCGCCCACACCTGGGTGGGACACATCCGGGGGGGGCTTGCCATGGCAACGGTCATGGCGTGCAGTGCCTTTGCAGCCATCTGCGGCTCCAACACGGCCACCGCCGCCACCATGAGCACGGTGGCACTACCGGAGATGAAAAAATACGGATACGCACCGGGCCTGAGCACCGGTGCCATTGCCTGCGGGTCCACATTGGGCGTGGTGATTCCCCCCAGTGTGGTGTTGATCATCATCGGACTTGCCACGGAACAGTCCATTGCAAAACTATTTTATGGAGGAATTGGGGCTGGGCTTCTTCTGACTTTACTGTTGACCTTGTCCATTTCAGTGATTTGTAAAATACGCCCGGAATGGGGGCCTGTTGTGGCCAAACGGTCTTTAAAGGATCGCATCAACTCCCTCAGCGGCGGGGCTGAGATGCTCATTTTGTTTTTGCTCATCATGATAGGGCTTTATTCAGGATTTTTCACCCCTGCCGAGGCCGGTGCTGCCGGGTCTTTTTTTGCCCTGGTGATCAGCGTTGTGAGGCGCACGCTTTCCTTTAAAAATTTTATAAAAGCCATAAAAGACACCCTTCGCATATCGTGCATGGTCATCATGCTGGTGGCCGGGGCCATGATCTTTGGCAGGTTCCTGGCCATCACCCGGATTCCCTTTGATCTGGCGGATTTTGTGGCGGGCCTGAACCTTTCTGACTGGCTTATCATGCTCATCATCAGCCTTATTTATATTGCCGGGGGGGCCATCATGGATGCCCTGGCACTTCTTTTAATCACCATTCCCATATTTTTTCCCCTGGCGGTTCAAATGGGGTATGATCCGGTTTGGTTTGCTGTTACCATAACAGTCATCACCACCCTGGGAGCAGTTACCCCACCGGTGGGAGCCACGACTTTTGTGGTGGCCAGCGTGGCATCGGATGTGCCCATGAAGGAGGTGTTTAAGGGGGTCTCTCTGTTTTTACCCGCCTATATTGTCACCATCATGCTATTGATTCTCTTTCCCGGCATTGTCACCTGGCTGCCAGGGCTTCTCCATTGATAGAAAACCTGCATGTCCTAACCTGGACAAGCCAGAACCAAAAAGGTTTTCTGGTTTTTTTGCCAAAACAACACGAAAATCAGAGATAAGAATCTAATGGACACAACGAATATTGGGTCGTAGACGCGGAGCCAAATGGTATCATGCCGCCCCCCCCGACGGGCAATGGGCCCGGCCGGAACCGTAGACGGCACAATTGGCCGGTTCCTATTACCCATCGGGGGGGGCTCTGCTGAGGTTGCCCGGAAGTTCTATTTTCTAATAAAAAAAATTGGATGCAGGAAACAGGGATACAAATTTAATGAGTGTTCAAAATGAATGTAACCGATGCGGTACCTGCTGCGAAAATGGTGGCCCTGCATTGCACAGCCAGGATCTGCCTTTAATAGAAAAGGGGCTTTTATCCTTTGAAGACCTGATCACCATCAGAAAAGGGGAATTGGTTGATGATCCCGTCACAAAATCCATTGAGCCTGCCAAAACCGAGTTTTTAAAAATAAGGGGAACAAAGGGTTCATGGGCCTGTGTGTTTTATGATAAAAAACAGAATGGATGTACCATATATGACCATCGGCCCTTTGCCTGTGGGGTTCTCAAATGCTGGGATACAAAAGATATTCTTGAACTGGCTGGCAAAAATCTCATTTCAAGGCTTGATATTGTACAAGAAAATAATCCGTTGAGACAACGATTGATCGAACATCAGATGCTGTTCCCATTGCCCGATCTAAGAGGTATGTCCCGAACAATTTCCCGTTCATCCAAGAAGACCATCAAAAAGATTGAACGGATGTGCAATAAAGACATTGCCCATCGCATTGAATCCGTGGATACCTTTCAGCTCTCAGTGGCATTGGAACTATTTTATTTTGGTCGCCCGATTTTTGAGATGCTTACCCCCCTGGGGTTTGACATAAGGGAAACAGCTTCGGGCATTAAACTCAAGTTTAAGTAACAGGGCTTCATCATAAGTACCCGAGCATATATTCCTCAAGATAAAGTCCATGGAATACGGAAAAATATATGTGTAAGTACTGACCCCCCCCTGAAATAAAGAGTCAGGTCGATATCCGTTCCCATTCAAACCCGGTAATATTCTTATCCTCTTTGTTAAATTCAACACCGATTATATAAATTACAAGTCCTTTGTGCTGAAATTTTTCATGGTAATTCTTTTCTTTGATTTGCTTTAATGCACTTCCTGCGCTCCCTGCTTTCCCGATCACCTTAAACTCTATGACATAAAGATTGTCGTCAAGCCTGACCGTTAAATCAATTTGTCCTTTATTTGTGGTATCTTCCGCCGTCACCGTCAACCCCAGAGCCGTAAAATAGCAGTAAAATATGGAGGCGTAGTACCCTTCATATCCGGCCAATTTATTTTTCCGGTACCAGTCATGGGGAATTGAGGCAAAAAAAGCATGAAAAACAGCTTTCAACGCTTTAAAATCGGCTTGTTGCAGGGCAGTGTAGACCTTGGACATGTTCTGTTGCAAATTAAGGGGATGCCCTACAAAGCCATGCAGAAGCGTTTCATTAAAACCCATCTTCACTTCCAGATTGGGATATTTCAGGTGAAAAATTCTTCTTGGCCCCTGCTGCGTGACCTTTTTAATTGTCAAATAGCCAGTCTGAAATAAAAGGGTTTCAATTTCAATGTGATCAATGTCAAAACTGGAAAGCATGGTTTCGCTGATCTCCACCTGTTCTAATTGTGGCGCAGTATACTGCCTTTTTTGTATTAATTTAACAAGAAAAGAAGGGCTGCCGGTTTCAAACCAGTAGCTTCGAAAAATCCGGCTGTCCAGGTAAAGGAGTACATCATAGGGATTATAAACGTACTCTCCCATAAAATTGTAGCCGTCATACCAGTTCCCCAGCGCTTTCATATCAACGTCGGCCAGATAATCAGCAAAAACCTGTTTGATTTCATCTGTTGTATATCCACATAAGGTGGCATATCGTTTTTCAAGGGTGATATCATTCAGATTGTTAAGACCACTGAAGATACTCACCTTGCTGAATTTGCTCACACCCGTCAGAAAGGCAAACCGTATATGGGCATCCCTGTCCTTGATGACCGAGTAAAAATCTTTCAACCCCTCCCGGATCTCCATGGCAATTTGGGGATTGTCGATATTATCGAGAATGGGTTTATCATATTCATCCACAAGGATGACCACCCGGTTATGGTATTTTTTTTCAAGCTTTTGAATCAGTTCGGCAAATTTGTCCGCTATATTCTCATTGGTTAATTCAATGCCGCAGGGGTGGGCATGCTCCTCCAACATTGTTTTGATTCGTTGTTCCAGAATTGCCCTGCTCTCAACAATCCCTCTGCCAAAACTAATTTCAACAACCGGGTGTTTCATATCCCAGTTCCAGTTTTTCTCCAGGTATAAACCGTTGAAAAGAGATTTCTGACCCAAAAAAGCAGCTTTTAATGTACTCACAAGCAGGGATTTACCAAACCGACGGGGGCGGGCAAGAAAATAATAATCGCCTGCTCTGTGGGTCAATTGATGGATCAACTCTGTTTTATCAACATAACAGTATCCACCTTCCCGTAATTTGCTGAATGTTTGCACACCAATGGGTAGTTTTTTCATTATCAGGTATCCTTATTCAGTCAACTTTCGTGCTTGATTACAACATTGGGGGGTTGATCATAAGATGGACTACTATACGGATTCTAAATATATAAAATTCATAAGTATTTGTAATTATATAATTTATTTAACTGTTTAAAAAAAATATTTCAAAATGGCGCATGTTGTTACCAAACCCAACATTGGCGACTCGTGAAGGACGGTGATGCAACGGGGCCAGAATTATTTTACAATGAGGATTATTTGAGAATGGAAGTTCCCCCATCCTCCTCTTGCACCTTTACTTTGCCCCCTTCCAGCATCTGAACCACAAAGGGAAACCACAAACGTTGAACATGGGGCTGAACTGCAAAAAAATTGGTGGAAAAGGCTCCCATGATTTTACTATAAAAGAGGCTGGCGGTACCCTCTTTGGCCTCTTCATTAAAATCAATGAGATATTGTACCCGGGCCAACTCCTTATCGGTATCATCCACCTGGGCCGCCATAAAAGGTGCAGAGGGTTTTTCACTGGCAATGGTGATCCTGGAAAAATCACACGCCGCATAGCCTTGCAGATATAGCATTACCTTTTCTCGATCCAGCTCCTGGAACCGCTTATTAAGTAGCACCCCTTCGGCAATAATAAAATTAAGATTCTTGTCTTCAATATAAAGGGCCACCCGGCTCTGTAGTGCCCCCCCAAGGGTTATTTCGTTAATATCTTTTAAATCCAACATGAGTGTTTGAACTCTCCCAACCTATGCGTACCATTAACAACACCTTCACCAAATTTAAAATAGGTTTGAATTCTTACAAGCCATATATCACATATAGTGTAAGAATAGTTCACAAGACACTACATATTGATTGATATTTAAACCAAAATAAAATTAGCTAAGGTATTGATTAAGCGTTTGAATATATTTTTTTTTATAAGAAAGTCTCACCAACACGCTGGAATTAAAAGACTTTCATTTTTCGTTATGGGCAGGCTGAGGGCAGAATACGGTCTGCCCGTGGCAGTTTATATAAAAAAGAAGTGTCCAAGTACCCTCACGAGCCCCCCCCCGATGGGCAATAGGAACCGGCCAATTGGGCCGTCTACGGTTCCGGGCCGGGCCCATTGCCCGTCGGGGGGGGGGGCGGCATAATGGCATTTGGCTCCGCGTCTACGACCCAATATTCGTTATGTTCGTCAGGATATGCCCGTTTATTAGAAAATAAAACTTCCGGGCAACCTCAGCAGAGCCCCCCCCGATGGGCAATAGGAACCGGCCAATTGGGCCGTCTACGGTTCCGGGCCGGGCCCATTGCCCGTCGGGGGGGGCGGCATAATGGCATTTGGCTCCGCGTCTACGACCCAATATTCGTTGTGTCCGTCAAAACATGCCCGTTATAAAAAACCAACAAGAAAACCCCGGATTCTTTAGCTCAGGGGCTGTTGCTTATGATCATCTGGACTACAAACCCTGTTTCTACCCTGTTCCTTGGCATTGTACAGGTAAGAATCCGATTTTCCAATCAACTCTTTGGGATCATTTTCTTTTTGAGGAACAGTACAGGCAAGCCCTATGCTCACCGTGACCAAATCCGACACCTCAGAAGCCTCATGGGGAATGCCCAATCGTTTAATATTATGTTGCATTCTTCCTGCCACTTCCATTGCTCCGTCAAGCCCGATGTTGGTCATCACAGCCACAAACTCTTCCCCGCCATACCGGGCAATGAAATCCCCGGGCCGAAAAAGGGCATCTTTCAGGGCATGGGCCACCTTTTTCAGGCAGTCATCTCCGGACTGATGACCATAGGTGTCATTGTATAATTTAAAGTAATCGATATCAATCATGGCAATGGAAATGGAAAACGTATCCCTGATCCCCCGGCGCCACTCTTTGGCAAGGATCTTATCAAAATATCTGCGATTTGAAATGCCAGTGAGGCCGTCAAGGTATGAAAGCTGCTCCAACTCCCGGTTTTTCTCTTCGAGTTCCGACATCAGTCTTTGCTTTTCCCGGGCCAGTTGATAATGATCCCAGGTATGATCAATGGCCTGGACAAATGTATCTTCAATGTTTTCATCTTTTATAAGATAGGCATTGGCTCCGCCATAGATGGCACTCACCGCCGTTTTTATTTCAAGGTTACTGGTCAGAACAATGATGGGAACATCCTGTTTTGCATCCCTTAACTGCTGAATGAATTCCAGCCCATCCATTTGTGGCATATTCATATCCGTGATGATGAGGTCAATATCATTATTTTCATAAAATATTTTTATCCCCTCCAGACCATTTTTAGCCATTTTTACCCGGTAGCCTTTATCAAAAAGGATTTGTTCCAGCATGGCCCGGGCAAAAGGATCATCCTCCACCAGTAGAATGTTTAAATTTTCGGTAGACATAGCATATCCCTTCTTTGGTAAGAAACTACCATGGGCAAATTTTCTCTTTCATCTATATTTGCCCATAACAAAAATAAAAAAACAAATTCTTGATCAATACCTTAACCAAATTGAAAACCGATTTGAATTTTGGCAATCAAAATACGGCCTGGTTCAAATCAGGGTAACACTTTTTGATATTTTACTATCAGCCTTACTGAATTTTTATTAATAAATATCAGCAAGTTAATCGCGACGACTTAGTTGAAAGACCAGGAAAAAGTGTTACCCTGGCATATGCTCTTTTGAACCAGGCCCAAAATACCATATCTTGTTCCAGCATGGTAATGCAATTGCTAAGTGCCCATACATATGTTTTTCGGTATTCCACAGAGGTACCCCATTGATATTTATGGGTTTTATTTTGAGGAATATATGATCGGGTACTTTATATGAAAGAGTAGACACGTCTAACATTCTTTCATGCTTAGTTGTGGTCAGACCGGGCCAGAATACGGTCTGCCCGTGGCAGTTATATAGATTGATATTCAAGCGAAAATAAAATTGGTGAAGATATTGCTTCACCCTTCACCCTTCCCCCTTCACCTTCCCAATAAGTTCTCGATGGTTTCCAAAAGGTTATTCTTATCAAAATCACCCTTAACAATATAGGCATTGGCACCGGATGTAATTCCTTTCTTCATATCCGCCTGACTGTCCCGGGCCGTGACAATAATAATAGGGGTATGGGCATGCATATCAGTGGATCGAATTTTTTTTGTCATGGCAAACCCGTCCAGGTTTGGCATATCCACATCGGAAACAATAAGATCATAGGCAAATTCAGATGCCTTTTCACATCCATCTACGCCATCCGTTGCCAGGGTGACCTTATAGCCATGGGATTCCAAAATTGATTTTTCAATCTCCCGGGTGGTGATGGAATCATCCACCACCAGAATACGGGGAGAGGAAACATCCTGGGGAGAGTCATCCTGAAAAGAGGGCGCATCCGGTTTCTGGAGTTTCTTGGCCCGTTCAAGCATGTGCAGCATGTGCAGCACCAAAATAATCCCATGGGTATCGGAAAGAATCGCCCCGGTGACAAGATGCATCCCCTGCATGTGAGGTGGAAAGGGTTTTACCACCTGTTCTTCTTCACTGAGCAGACTGTCAATGATCATTCCCAGGCGATCCTCTCCCTGGCCTGAAATAAGAATCAACAAGGATGTTTCATCTTTAATATTAATGGCATCCGGCAGGGGGGCATGGCCCAGCACATCCCCCATGGAAACAACGGGCACAAGATCCCCCCTCAGTCGCAGCACCGCTTTATCCTGGGCATTGAAAATTTCATTTCCCGGGATACTGACAATTTCAGTCACATGGCTGGCGGGAATGGCATAGCACATGGATTTCAAAGTCACAAGAAACACATGGATAATAGCAATGGTTTCCGGTAATACAATGTGAAAAGTGGTTCCCTGTCCCGGGAGGGTGTCCACCGTGATACTGCCGTTGAGTGTATTCTCAATATTCTCACGAACCACGTCCATTCCCACTCCCCGACCAGAAATGTCGGTGATGATGTCCGCTGTACTCAGGCCGGGATTAAAAATAAGCTGGGCCATCTGGGAAGGGGTCATGTCTTTAAGAACCAATTGGGTTACAAGTCCCCGGGACAGGGCCTTCATAACCACCTTATCCATGGGAATGCCCCCTCCGTCATCGGCAATGCTGATGTGAACCCGCCCCCCGTCAATGCCTGCGGCAATTTGGATGGTGCCATGGGCGGGTTTACCGGCCTCCAGACGAACCTCTTTTGCCTCCATTCCATGGTCAATGCAGTTTCGAACCATGTGAAGAAGGGGATCTTTGAGATGTTCTGTCATCTTTTTGTCCATCTCTGTGTCACCACCGGTGATTTTAAGAAAGACCGTTTTTTCTGAATCACGGCACAGATCCCGAACCACCATGTGAAGCCCATCAAAAACGGTGGATAAAGGCACCATACGAAGATCCAGTGAGCGTTCCTGCATCTGGGTCATCAGAGGTTGGAAATGCCCCAGATATTCATGAATTCCCTGATTTAACTGTTTTATCCTGCCATGGAATGAATCAAAAAACGCATCAAGTGAATTGGCTTGGAGAGGGTCAGAATTTAAAGATTGTTTTTTTTGTTCCACCGCAGATTGAAAATCATCCAATTCCAAAAAAAGCCCATGGATGTGCCGGGCATGGGTTTCGACTTTTTTGTGGGTGGAGACCACCTCTCCCATGAGATTAATCAGGGCATCCAGCTTATTCACATCCACGCGGATGGTTTCTTCAATTTTTACCGGCGTCTTATCAGAGGTCTCTGACTCTGGAGAGGTCTCTTGCACCGGGCAAGTTTGGGACCCAGGGGAAATAACAGGTGCACCCATCTCCTCCTTTGTCTCTATTTTATCCGGCACCCTGGACTTGTCGGCATCCATTAAATCCAGTTTTTGTCCCGGGGGGATTTGTTTTTCCCCCACCTCTTGCTCTTCCAAGTCACCTTGGGCCGCCTGTTTAAGCAGAGTGATGATTGCTTTGGGAGCTTCGTTTTCTTCCCCCTGGGAGAGAGATTCCATCATTTTGGACAGGGTATCCATTCCCTCAAACAACACAGTGGAAATGGCATTGGAATAGGCGATTTTTTCCTTTCTCAAGCCATCCAGAACATCCTCCAGCACATGGGCCATGTCACTGATATGGATTAACTTCATCATT
>Ga0208900_1000129_pt1 | contig 44695 bp, 35 predicted proteins | sample AntAceMetag02UKK_FD_184763 | JGI IMG/M metagenome (GOLD analysis project Ga0208900, IMG submission 184763) | Saline lake microbial communities from Ace Lake, Antarctica - Antarctic Ace Lake Metagenome 02UKK (SPAdes) (version 2) | ecosystem: Environmental > Aquatic > Non-marine Saline and... | reverse complement strand
TTGCTGATCCTGCCGGGCCATCTGGCCCACATCAAACGCCGTCCGGCTGGCAGTTCCACTTCCCGGCTGCAAGGTTGGCAGCAGGCGTTCACAAGGCGGGTGACCCAATTCATCAACCAAGTCTACGGCCCTTTTTTGAACCTGTGCATCCGTTGGCGGACTCTGACCGTGGCCCTTTGCCTGACTATGCTGGTCGTTGTGCTCAGCTATGCCCTCAGCGGTCGCATCGGCATAATTTTGATGCCCCGGGTTGAGTCAGACCAGGCCGATGTAACGGCCGTCCTCCCCGTGGGCAGTCCCATGGACAAGGTCAAGGCCGTTCAGGACAAACTGTGCGTTGCCATGACAGCAGTGGCAGCCGAAAACGGAGGAGACCGTCTGCTTACTGGGGTTTTTTCCAAAATCTCCGAAAACCAGGTGGAAGTAAGCGCCTACCTGACCGATGCTGGGGTGCGACCCTTGAACACCGCTGAAGTGACCCGATTGTGGCGGGAAAAACTTGGCCCGGTGGTCGGCCTGGAGTCTTTGCGCTTTGAGTCGGACGGGGGTGGGCCCGGCTCTGGAGCTGCCTTGACCGTTGAACTCTCCCATTCTGATATCCACGTGCTCGACCAGGCCAGTGCTGACCTGGCCGAAGGTCTGGCCGGGTTTTCCAACGTTAAGGATATTGACGATGGGTATACGCCGGGAAAACAGCAGCTTGATTTTTCCATTAAGGCCGAGGGGCAGAGCCTGGGCCTGACATCTGCCGAGGTGGCCCGTCAGGTGCGCAACGCCTTTTCCGGCGCTGAAGCCCTCAGCCAGCAGCGGGGTCGTAACGAAGTGACTGTCCGCGTGCGATTGCCCGAAAACGAACGCACCAGCGAATACCATGTGGAGCATCTGATGATCCACACCCCGGCGGGAATCTTTGTGCCGCTGGCCGAGATTGCCACCGTTGAAAGGGGCCGGGCTTACACCAGCATCAGCCGCCGGGACGCCCGGCGCACGGTGACGGTGAGCGCCGACGTGGAACCCATGGGGGAGACTGGCCAGGTGCAGGCAGCCCTCAACAGCAGCCTCCTGCCGGAACTGGCCCGCAAATATCCCGGTCTTAGCTATGGCTACCAGGGGCGGCAGGCTGATATGAAAGAGAGCATGCAGAGCCTGATCGGTGGATTTGTACTGTCCATGCTGGCCATCTACTTTCTGCTGGCGATTCCCTTCCGCAGCTACAGCCAGCCCTTGATTGTCATGATTGCCATTCCCTTCGGCATTGTCGGGGCGGTGTTCGGCCATCTGCTCATGGGATACAATTTAAGCCTGATGAGTATGATGGGGATCGTGGCACTGGCCGGGGTGGTGGTCAATGACTCCCTGGTACTCATTGATTACGCCAACCGGCAACAGCAGGAAGGCGCGAGTCCAGCCGATGCGATCCGTATTTCCGGTCTACGCCGTTTCCGCCCCATTATCCTGACCACCCTGACCACCTTTGGGGGCCTGGCACCGATGATTTTTGAGACCTCCCGCCAGGCCCGGTTCATGATTCCCATGGCCCTGTCACTGGGTTTCGGTATTCTTTTCGCCACGGTGATTACCCTGGTTTTGGTGCCCTGCCTGTATCTGCTCATCGAAGATGTCCATCAATTGATGGGGCCGGGCGAGTTGCGGGCGCCATATCCTGATATCATGCCCGTTAAGGAATGAGTCCGAAATAACTTTTCCATTTCGGAGGCGGGGACAGATTTTTAAATCTGTCCCCTATAGTATGACCCTTTTGATTAACTCGCTTTTTGCAAAATGCCTACACAACATCTTGATATCGGATGATTCAAGATCCATTATATTCTATCTACAATCCAGAGAACTGTACTAAAAACAAGGTCATAGTATAGCGATCAGGATATACAGTTTTCGGCATTGCCCTGGCAGATTTTTGGCATCCTTCATATGACATCAAAAGTACTTTACAGTCTTTTGGGAAAAGTCCCTGCCTATGGGGACTGATCTAAAAAAAGTGTAAAGTAGTTTTGAAGGATGCCAGCTTTTCAAAAAGACATTATTATTTCACAAACTGTAAAGCGGGAAATGAAGGATGCCAATAATTTTCTACTTTTCCAGATGATAAAATTACAAAAATCTGTTTTTTATCAGTGGTGTCCGATTAGGTTTTTGCGGGCTTCAGCTTTTTTTCTTGGGATTTTTTAAAATTTGATTGTTTAATGTTTTCGTGCAGTAAGGGTATTGAAGTTCATGCTGTATATCATTCCTAAGCTGGCGGATTCTTCTGATAGAAATTTTTTCATTAAAGTTGTCATGGCAGTATCTGCGCATAAGTAGGTATGAAATCAATCCTCCAAGAATTTGTACCATAACGCCATACTCACTGCGGGCAATCAAGTGATACACTTTGAGATGTTTTTCCCACCACTTAAAAAATGATTCAATCTCCCATCTGAGTTTGTAGATCTTGGCCACTTCTTCAGCAGTCAGGTCATGGCGATCTGTTGCCACGTAAAACGTTGAATTTGCAATTTTATATCCAACGACCCGAACTGACGTTTTTGACTGGTTCACCCCCGGAGTCCCAAGGAGGACTTTTGCGTCATAGAAAATGTGATTGTCCTCCGGTACGCGATTCTGTTTGATAATGGTTCGCGTGGTTTCGATTTTGATTCGGCATACAAAATGTTTGTTCTCAGCCTGTAAAAAATCAAAATTTTTATGGCACTGGTAATCAAGATCCATTATTCCAGTTTGTCCCTCTATGAGTATGGAACTTACAAACGGGCGCTCTGCGCCATTGCCATCTGTCAGATAGACTTTCAAAGGGATTTGGCGGTTAACATCAAAACCGAAATGACCCTTGGCTTTTTTTGAGCCAGTCCTGTAGCCAGCCCAATACATTGTAAGGACAGCATTTATCAATGATCCATCAATAGAAACAAGGTCACCAAGATCTGAATATTGGGCTGGCAGAACCTTGCGGGCTTTTTTACAAAGTTGCTCAAAGACACACTGAAGCAGTTCGAGGCCTCCTGCATTAATGTCTTCACAAAAAGTGCTGAGACAGATACCATCATCAGACGCTATGTTGTTTTTGGCAAAATCATTTTTTTTCATGCACTGGACAAGATCCCTTGCAGACTCATGCTCCTGAAGGTGATAGAAGAATAAAGCATTGAGCTGGTTGAGCTGGTCTTTAAACGTCATTTTCGATGACGGCAGCCCCCTTGAGTAAAACACAGGGACCAACAGGATTTCTTCTAAAGGCAGCAAATATTGTATAAATGATTGAGTATTTAATTTGATATCTACTGTTTTACATTGAGGTGTGGGCATAAATTTCTCCTGATTATAAAACAAATCATAAATTTCTGTTTCTATCTGATTGATTTTTTGTATCATGTCATGATACCGTTCCATTAAACGAAACGATTATATAGTTTTTTCAAAAAGGACAGAAAATATGCCCAGAAAAAAGAATCCATCTAAAACTTATGGCCAGAAAATAATTCACCTCTTTGCCGAAATGCTGTTCTCTAATGAAAAAAGGTCACTCAGTGAGCTTGCTAAAATGCTTGATTGTTCAAAACAGACCGTGTCAAGAATTATCGATGATATTACTCTCGCTTACAGTATTCAGATAGAAGTGTCGTTCCAAGGACAACAAAAATATTTTAGAGTTAAACGTCCAAAATCTGTTCTTCCGGTCAATCTCTCTGAATCTGAATTAAGTATTCTCCAGATGTGCCATGCGTTCACAGAACACCTGTTGGGAAAACAGCTTTTTGATCAAGCGGCAAGGGCAATTGAAAAAAACAAGTCCCAGTTACCAGAGGGCAGTATTATTTCATCAAAGCATTTTGCCAACAAGATACCCGGAAATATTGATTACGCAGGGTACCATCAGATCATACTGGATCTGATATCTGCCATGGAGGCCAGGAAAGTGTGCAGGGTAAGATATAAAAAAATATCGGTGTCAAAAGCTAAATCATTCTACATTAAGCCGTTAAAGATTTTTTCTCACAAGGATACCATTTATCTGCATGCAAAAATGGCTATGTATCCCGGTGGGCGATACAAGGAACCACAGTTTGATCCACTCCTTGCGATTCATAGAATAGAAGGTCTCGAAATTACAAACACATCATATGAGTTCCCTGATAATTACAACTTTGAGAAAGCGTTCAATCAACATTTTGGAGTGATGAATGAAGGTGTTCAAAAGGTGACAATTGAATTCAGCGGGTGGGCAGCCGGATATGTATCTGAACGAAACTGGAGCACGGATCAAGAGATAATTAATAAAAAGGATGGAAATGTGATTTTGACATTCACCACTTCCTCAGAGCCAGAATTAATTACTTGGATATTATCCTTTGGAAGTGAGGCAAAGGTGCTGGAGCCTGCACGATTGATTAAAGAGATTAAAAAAAATATTACAGCTATGCAGGCCATCTATGAATAGTTTGCATGTCTTCTGATCTATATCTTCATTGGCTACCCACTATAAGGCAGGATACTTTTTTATAAGAACTCATAAATGAGAGCAGACTAAAAGTCTTTCGCCAAAATGAGCGACAGTTTAAAGGGGCATTTTACAAAAGGTATGGGGTTTTAAGCTGTCAGCTTGACTTTTTTGTCATTTTAACTACTTCGTTAATTTTATTATCATTATAATGCACTTTTTTTCTACTATCATAAGCATTTTACTTTTTATGCTATTTGATAATGTGCTTTCTTTTGAAGGTCTATTGTTGCGGGTGACTAAATGAGTGCAATATAATTGTAGTCCTGATAAACCTGAATTATTGCTTGCAATTACAATATCTTTTTTTAAACCGATACGTTCTGCTGTACATCCTTGGCTGAGTAATAGGTTTACCACATGATCTAAATCAGTGTCATTTGAAATGATTACAAAATGTACTTTTTTTGAAATTGCTGCATTTCAATAAGTTATAGCTCCTAAATTCTAAAGCGCCGGACAATTGATGACTGGTGATTGTAATATATAAATAGTAATTTGTATTTTATCATTCATAGAGGGATCATTAATGGTTTTCCACATAATCTCTATATTTTCAGATAGCTGTTCGCCTAAATTATTCAGAGAATCTATTGTATCTAATCTAAAATCTATAGCACTATGATCAAATCTTATGATGATCAAAATAACTTTTACATCACTTAAATTGATTTGTTCTAAATGAAAATCAAATAACATTCTTTTAGCATCGTTAAAGATCATATCCAAGCTTGAAATTTCAATTACCTCTGCAATGAGAGTACCCGAAAGTAATAATTTGATATCCTCAAAATCAAGACATACGTACCCTTCTTTTGAAAAAATTTCTATAATATTTTTAATACAAGTAAATATTTTATAATATGTTTTTCTGTTTTCTATAATTAGTTTATTTTTATGAAAATGTTTACAATTGAAGCTTTCTTGACTTTTATTTTTTCTTATTTCAGGAATACTGAAATCACCGTTATTCAAAAAAATAATAAACTCCGCTTCATTTTTTAAAGTATTCAAGCTTTCTTCAAAAGGATAAAAAAAAGAAGGTAAGGGTATTGGAATAATGCCAATAATCAGGTTAGAAGAATTTTTTTTGCATAAAGATATTATTTGGTTTAGAAGCAAGTAATCAATTTTATTGTTAAGAGCTGAAATAATAAAACCCAAGTGACTTTTTGAAATAATCTCTTTAATTGACTCTAAGTTTTTACTGACTAATTTTTCTGCTTTAAGATCAACTTTGATATGGTTTTGTTTTTTTACTTCCGATTTTTGTAAGTTTGAAAAATTAATATCTGCTACAATTAAATTTACATCGTCCGACTCAGAAAAAAGCATATTATTGGTTGCATCGATGCCTATTTTTCCAATCCCAAAAATAACTGTTTTTAATGTACTCATCTCTTATCTCTCATCTTGGCGTTGGTCATAACATGGGTATCTTTGAAAGCATTTTTTTGATTAAAAATAAAGTCAGTGATTATAGCTAATTGACAATAACATATATTCAGTTCCCATATAGTGGCCCATGTTATGACCACCCCCTTCAATTTCAACCCCACCCCTATATTCCATTTTTTTGGATTCAAAATTGCTCAATTTTATTTTTATGTCAATTCATGATGACTTTCTGAGATGTATTGAATAATTAAGTAAGTGACCCAGGAATCCCGAAATCCTATTCCTATTTCATGCTACCTGATTTTATGGTGTTTCATTCCGCATAGGTCTGAAAATGATGATTTTAAACACAATAATCTTCTTTTGAAATATCATAGAGTGCTTTAATGCTTTTTAATCCAAATATTCTATCATAAGGATTCTGTGAATCAGGCTCACTGGTATTATATATAAACGCACCTATTCTTTCGATAAATAACAAACCAGCCATTACAGTACCGACCTGCCGATATCGTTTAGCTTCTTTCGGTGCAGCACTTGGCAACTTGCCATGCAAATAATTCAACATGGCCAATATGCCTAACGCTTCCTTCACTAAACAATCCGCTTAAATAATACCCTTTCACCCACTTTTCTTTGGAGTTGATCAAATGATCTATATGCTCAATTTTTGACTGAAATTCATCTATTTCATTAACTATTCTATTTTGATATTCCATCCAAAAATTAGTTATATTTAAAACTTCTTCTTCCAACGCTACAGGTAAAGAATCCACATGCTTCATTTTTTCTTGATAATGTATTTTGGGGTCTTGTGTCCATGCATTTGCTTCATCGGATGACTTAGCAGCTGGTGAATGACATAATTTATCTATTTTTGTGATCAGTAAATCAATTTCCCTGTGAATTTCTGCAAGTTTCATTTATTTCTCCTTTAACTCGATAATTTAATTAGATTTTTGTAAAGTGAACGAAATTACTTGCCCTTTAACTCATCTACTACGTTGCACCAAAAGCCTAATAGGCCTGCTATTAAGCCTTTGATGCGCCTTCTTGTATATGAGTCACTTTATTTTATCTGCGGTCCTAAGAAGGTTTAAATTTTGCACCATGAAAAACTCTAATAGAATTACCCCGTTCTAAATCATTGTGCGTTTTCCAGCGGTTCTGTTGCATTTCTTTTTTAGTATCGCATTGTTTTTGTTCTATTAATTTTAACACCCGTGTTAAAGCCAACTTTTTATTCATGTACTGAGACCGTTCCTCTTGTGCAATTGAAACTAATCCTGTTGGCTTGTGTGTTATTCGCACAGCCGTATTGGTTGTGTTAACATGTTGCCCTCCAGGGCCTGATGCTTTCATTGTGTTAAATATGAAATCTTTGTTCAAGAGAATATCATCTTCCGGGGGCTCAAACTTACTTATACCTATAAACCAATTTCTTCTCTTATGCATAGGACGAAATGGACTTTTCGAGACCCATTGAATAGTACCTTCCCATGATTTTATAAAATTCTGGATATTATTTCCATAAATAGCCAATAAAGCTGATTTGATCGTGTCGGGATATTTGCCTTCGATCACATCAAGAGTCTCTACATCGAGATTGTTTTTCTTTGCTTCCTTAATAAATATATGCATGACATGATATGCTGCCCGGCAACATTCAGCAGGACCTCTTCCAGACGTAATTTGTAACCAAATAGACATATTATCGCCTCCGTGTTTTATAAGTGAGAAGAGGCTTTAATATTGCAAGTACACTTATTAAACCTGCATTCTTCAAATCATTTATCACAACAGAAATGTTTTTGTAATTTTGAGGCGCTTCTTCGTAGAGCAGATTTTTGTCATTACAAATGACTTTACTGCCAAGTTCTGTTTTCAATAAAGATTCGTAGTTATATTTTCTTTTTAAACGACTTTTGCTATCACTCCTTTTCCATTTACGTCCTGCTCCGTGGGCTAATGAAAAACAATTATTTTTCTGATCCCCTATGGGAGAGACCAAATATGTAAAACTTCCACGTGAGCCTGGTATTACAACAGTGCCTGAATTTGAGGAAACCGCTCCTTTTCTGTGTAACCACCCTAAGCTGTCATTTATTTGAACACGCTTTATGGTATTATGAGGTAAATCTAAGACGAACTGATATTTTGCTCCAATCGAACAAAGAAATCGATGTGCAATTAGTGCTCTGTTCAAACAAGCCCATTTAATAGCATAATCATGCTGTTTAAGATATTGGGCTGCTGACTCGGAATTCTCCTGAAGTCCATTGTTTTTATATTGATCAACATGTGTCCTCAAAATTTCTTCACCCAAACCTCTTGAGCCACTATGTACCAACAAAAACAAATTATTTTTACTTAGTCCTAATTTTTCGAATTCTTCTCTGTCTTCAATTGAATGAATCTCTTGCAACTCAGCAAAATGATTTCCCCCACCGAGTGTTCCTAATGCACTATCCCATTTGCTCGAATCTAAGCCTTCCTCCAATAACCATTGTTTACTGTCATTTTGCCATTTATTTTGCAAATCTGGTATTTTTTTTATCCAACGATCTAACTTAGCCTTATGTCGTTTTAAGTTCGTTTGCCACATGGCCATTCCACACCCAATATCATTTCCTATGAGGTATGGATAGAAAATCTTCTCGCTAAAGAAGGCTCCACCTATTGGATACCCTTTTCCAGGGTGTAAATCAGGCATACCAATGGCTTTTTTCATGCCTTGAAGATTTGCAGTGTATTCAAGTTGTCGAATCGCTTCTCCCTCGATCCAGTTATCGTTAGAAGCAATAATGTTTATCATAGCTTGTTTTTTTGATGAAGTCATATATATCCATTTTCTTATATTTGAAAATTTCTTTAAATTCATTACGTACCAGTATTGCTTTTAATATCGTTTGATTAGTCATGAGTCCTCCTTTGTATTAATATTGTTATTGATTTGTTTTATACTAAAGCGGAAAATCTCTAATTCACAAGTTTTTATCCATTTTCCTAATTCTTCGATAAGAATTTGAAGGGTACTAAGAGACTAATGCATAACGCCACAATTCAGCGACGTGGCTTTTTGTCCACTGAAATTGTATTGTTAGGATATTGATGTTTTAAAAGTTGCAAGAGTCTACAAATTCAACAATTTCATTTAATAATGATTTAATATAATTGATTCTTTTTTCCTCATTAGACAATGAAAAAGTCAATGGAGAATTGAAAGTTTTAAAATTAATTCTCTCTTCTGGGTACTTCCAGCCAATCCACCTATTATTTCTGTTATCTACTGAGCAGTTATTCTTTATTTTATCGTATAATGAATTATATTTTGAACTATCATTCATATCACGTTTTCCATTTGTTTCCACCACAGTAACGCCATAAAATATATTGTTATCAACCTCAATATAAAGACAAATATCCTCCGTATTCGAAAGCTTCTTCAACTTAAACATGATACCAAAATATTTATTATTCCTACTGTTGAGTACAAATTTTGTGACTTTACTTTTAGAGTACTTCTGTAGTGGAACTATAGTAAAACCTCTTTCCTCAATTATTTTTTCTAAATCTGACCAAAAGTCAAATTGGATGTCTATTTTTAATCCATCCCAACTTCTGACAATATCGTAAGCCAACTTCATATTGTTATTCTTTTTTAATAATTCTTTGAGATCCATATCATGCCTTTGAATTGAAGACTGCCCAGTAAGTTTTTTCAGTAGGTATTGATACTGTACTATTGTTTCCCTTAATAATGGCTCAGTTGCTACTTCTTTTAAACATTTATCTAACCAAGAAAGTATTGTTGTGTGGTATGATATAACAATTAAAAAATCTGAATAACTTTCTTTGTATTTCCCAAGGCTATACTTACTTGGATCTGTTCCATCTAAATTCAAATAAACAACTCTTACATTCGGTTTGGATTCTTTTGTTTTTTCATAATATCTTTCAATCTGATTTGGTTGGTCTTCTGCGTATATTTTGTTTTCTATAACAACAGATTGTGACTTATTTGAAATAAAAATATCAATGTTTTTGTATTCTTTTTTGACTATAACATCTTTGAACTCAAAGTCATGTATACCAATTTCATTGATAAACAATTTTAAAAATTCTATACCATGATTATGCTTACTTTTAGGATTTAATAATTCAAACAGAAAAGCTGAATGTAAGTTAACTTCATCATCCTCGTTTCTTAAAATTGAAAAAATATTGAAATTATCAGCTTGATATAATTTTTCGTATTTAAAACGAATGATTTCAATTTTTTTTAAAAGTTCAGTAAATATGTTGAGATTTTCCATTTTATCCATAGGGTATTATATATGTTAATGATCCTATCGCAGAGGTGAGGCCGGACGCATGTAACGCCTCCATAACTGGCAACAAAAAGAAAAGCGAGGAACGAGCGCCGCTTTTTGATGTCCGAATGCATGTGATTGTTATGTGCTTTTTTCAAGGTACGACTTCAGTTCTTCAGCTAGGTTTTCTGCTTCATCCCTTGAAAGGTACGGCACTTTAATAGTCCTTGCCCAAAAGAAACTTTTTCCAGTGACTTCTGACACCATTTTGAATGGCATTGCCTTGATTGCCTTTCCTTTTTTTGGAATTGGGGTAATGAACTTCACATCTCTGTATAAAGTGTCTCCGTTCGGAGCTTTGATATCGCCTTTATTAACCCTTGCGGCTGCAACAAGGCCAGCCCATTTGTGAGAGAAGAACACAATATCGCCAGAATAAACATATTCTATAAAGCGTTTGGCATCACCGAATGCGGCTACACGATTGTTTTCCATCATGTACCATATAGATTCTTTATCCCAGCTTCTATTTGTATCGAAAAGAACTCCTTTTATATCGCTTGGATTCTTGTGTTTATCATATGGGAAAGCAAAAAATTCAAAATATTTTTCTTCGCCCAATTCGTAAATTCTATAGGGCAAGAATTCAATCGATATTCCTTGTTTCTTCCAGTAGTCAACCGCATTTATGAGGCTATCATCTGCTGCACTACCTATAATAAGCAAATGCTGTTTGTTATTTACTTCTTTTGCGTCTAAGGCATGCTCAAGGTTAAATGCTTCTTGATGTGCTTGTGTTAATTCTACTTTTGTATTTGCGTATTTTTGATATTTTCTTTGTAATTTTGCATAACTCCATTGCCCGGCATCTTGCGCATAACGCAAGGCTTGGTGAACAGCTCCTTCTCCAGCAACCCTTCTTTTCAGCTCAAATATTATCAATTCTCCTTTTTCATTCAGGGCATAAATGTCTGCCTCTGCTTGGTATTGCCTTTCTTGAAATATTGGCATCAAGCTCGAATCTTCAAAAAGAACATCAAGAATACTTTTTGCAATAAGTTCTTCTAAGTCTTTCTCAAGATTTCCAAAGCTTGAAAAATCTTTGAATCCAACTGGGTCTATCCTGTCAAATTTCCCGCTTGATGAGCCTAATTTATACAACATAGGTTAATTTTCCTTTTACACATAACAGTGTTAATTTAAGTTAAAAAACTGGGAAATATTTGGCATCCTTCAAAAGTAGTGTACAATTTTTTTGATCATTCCACATTTGCAGGAGCTTTTTCTAAAAAAACTGTAAACTACTTTTGGGGTCATATGAAGGATGCCAAATATTTCCACTTATGCTTTTTCCAGGTTGTTGCAATATTTATATGTTTTTAGAGAAAAATAAAACAATGCATTTCATAAATTTTACATTAACAGAAAGAAATGAAAAACAAAATCACATGCGGTTTTACGTGAATCTCTAAGTGTCACTGTACTGTTAGCATGTTATTATTATCTTTTCAGATACATTAACGCCAATCTTTTTTAATCCTTCAGCATAAGCCTGCAATTGATGTTTGTAGGTGGTTTCAATTTTTTTTAATTCTTTCTCATTTTTAATTTTAACAGTCTTATAATCCACAAGCACCCATCCATCATCCTCTTCAAAGAGTAGGTCAATCACACCGTCGTAATAAATATCACCACTACTATATTTTATAGGCACTTCTCTTAATACCGTTTTTGCATTGGCAATCCTTTGTGTCGGTTCATTTTCCTTAAGTTGTTCCACGACTGATACCAATTTATCTGGTGCTAAATTTACCTTCTCATTTTTTATGAGACTTTCTGCGGCTGTTTTAAGATCATTACAATCCAGCTCCATTAGTTTGTGGGCAAGAGTACCAATGGTCGCTGCGGGCACATTCTTTATATTAAATTCTGGTGAATCAGGATTGTACAGCACTTTTATAGAAACTTTATCGGTATCCTCCTCGGCATTCGATGGACTCTGAATTTTCATTGCCGGTTTTGAAGAATTTTCAATGGATTGAGTTACGTTATTGGTTATTTGGCTCAACTCATCAGAAAATTTCTCGATAGTTTCTGGCACAATATTTCCAGGTTTTTGACCTGGTGTAACAGCGATATCAGCAATGTCTATTATTTGAGTGTCGGCATTTTTCTGTTCAATTAATAATGGATAAGAAAACATCCCTTTATAGCTTTTGTGCTCAACTCTGTTAATCACCAATACTTCTTTGGCGCGGGTCGCTGCAACATATCTAACCCGTTCGGACTCAGCTTCTTCCCGCTTGGAATCAAGATCCTGCCATTCACGGTATTCGGGGGTTAAATGGCTTCCTTTGATTTTGAAAATGATCCGGCTATTTTCGTTATCTATGAATTCACTGTTGCCAAATGAATTTTTTGTTGTGCAATCTGCAATATAAACTACTTTATTTTCAAGACCTTTGGTCTTGTGAATAGTCATTAATTGAACAGCATCCGGTTTTCCTGCAATGGGATTGAAATCAGCCATTTCAACATTTTGTTCGACTCTGTCAGCAAATTCATCTGCAGCCATGCAGAATGGAACAGCCCCAAAACTGTCGAGAAGTTCTATCGCCTTCATGATGTTTAAAACTTTTTGTTTTCCCCGGTATGTTCCCATGAAAGATGCCAGCAATCCTTTTTCACAGATGGTCTGTTTGAGAATTCTGCCTGCATAGGATGTCCTTGACTCTTCATGCCAGGCTTTTAATTGAGAAAGCGCTTTACCCACTTTATGCTCAGAATCTTCATAATCGCCACGGTAATCAAAATAGTTTTTATCAAGCTTCCATTCAAATAGGTCTTTATCAGATACAGAAAAGAATGGGCCTTTGAGCGCTGCAACAATCCTCACCTGATCTATTGGATTGGCAAGGGCTTTCAAAAGATTGGCCATGTCCAGAACTTCATTTCGACCAAAATAAGATTTGGCACCAACCAGTTCATAAGGGGTCTCAAGTTCTTCAAGATATTGAGCGGCCCTCTGCATATTTTTTTTCCCCCTGTAGAGAACCAGGATGTCTTTATATGTGTATTCTCCTTTTTCAATGAATTGCTTAATCCATGAAGCCGTTAATTTTGCCTCCATGTCTCTGGCGTCATCTATAACCTGCTTTTCAATCTTTTCTTTTTCAACATCGGGTTCAACGAAAATGACTTTCCCGATATCATCCTTATAATGTTTCAACGGAATGTAATCAGCCTGATAGTTGCCATCAGAAGGTCTTTTAATTCTATCCTCAAAAAAGAGGTTCACCCAATCGATAACTTTTACACAAGACCTGTAGTTCGTTGAAAGGTATTCTTTTTTACCTGCCGATATTTTATCCATGGTGGCATTATATATTTCTATATCAGCCCTGCGGAATTTATAAATTGATTGTTTGGGATCTCCGACAACATAGATTTTATTTTCTTCCAACTCAATGTCAGCAAGACTCTGCCCGAAGTTCCCTTTTTTTTCAGCCAGATAAAAGAAAATCCTTGCCTGGAGGGGATCTGTATCCTGAAATTCGTCAACAAAAATATAGGAGAATTTGTTTTTGAAATACTCCCTGACGGTCTGATTGGTGGCCAATAATCGTTCTGTTTTATAAAGGATTTCACCAAAATCAATCACACCGCTTTTTCTCATTTCTTCCCGATAGAATTCGACAAAGCTTTGGACTTCCGTATTGGTCGCTTTATGCAGCTTTTCTACTTTTGGAAAATCAAAAGCATACTGGATGTTAAACTGATGCTTTTCACAAGCCTCTTTCCACTCTTCTCTTATTGGTTTTTCATTTTTTCCACCCAGGTTCCCCGGTTTATATTTGATACTGTAGATATCTGAACTGTCGGAAGAAATCCTTGCAATATAATCCTGCATGAAATCTATTAATTTGGGGGCAGATGTTTGATCTTTGAGGCTGTTGAGATCCCTCAAACATTTTTTAATATTTGCATCAGAACTACCAGGGTTTTGAGGTATAAAAAGATTAAGTTCACGGTAGTTAAGCGCTGTCTTAACTATACCCTGGAATGAATTGTCCGAGGCTGAAAAACCATAATCCGGTGTTTTTAAATCCATTTTATAGTCCAGGACTAATTTTCTATAATAATCGGGATTTTCATTGAGGCGTTCATTCAACCAAGTATCAAATGCTTGATCTAAAAAAGATTGCTGTTCTGTTTCTTCAATAACTTTACATGCCGGATCTGCATGTGCTTCAACGGGTCTTTCCTTGAGAAGCCCTTCGCAAAAAGAATGAATTGTTGATATCCTGGCATTCCCTATATTTTTTAACTGTTTTTCAAGATTTTTATCACCGAGACCCACAGCTTCCTGTATCTTCAATGATATCCTGGACTTCAATTCATTAGCAGCCTTTTTGGTAAATGTAATCACAACGATATCATCAATATTGAAATTACCTTCTTTCAGGCCATTGATGATATCACCAGTAATCCTGGTCGTTTTCCCACATCCTGCTCCGGCTTCTATCGCTATGTTTTTAAGTGGCATCACATCCCCTTTTAAAGGCTGACTAAAACTCATCAAATGCTAAATAATCGTTAATCATAGGGCCAACGCTTTTGGCTCTTGAGGCATTTGTCATTCTTATAGAGCTGATGGTGTTAATCCCCTTACCGCAGATATTTCCATAATCACACCATTCACAGTCACCAGTTGTAAAAAAATAACCGCACTCCATGGCTCTAAAAATAAAATCAATTATTTTCTCAAGTTGGGTTTGTCTTAAAGAATCATGGTCTACTACAAATTCTTCGGAATTGCCTCTTAGTGGTAAATATCCTGAACGGACATGAATTCCATCTGGTTCAAAATCCTTTCCTTTTAAAGCAAGTAATGCTTCAGCGTACAATGCAGGTTGAAGACTTTTCCCCCTGTTAAACTTAACTTCTTTGTATCTCTTTGGAGCAGCTCCTTTATAATCAAGGATGATGGCTTCATCTTTATTCAAATCAATCCGGTCAATGGCACCGGCAAAATGAAATGTTCTTTTTCCAATATTTAGGATAGCAGGGGTTTCAATGTCATTTGTTTTATGTTTTGTTCCAAATGCAAATTCAGAATAGATCTGTTTTCTTTCAAACTTCATATATTCTTTTTCATGTTCAAGGAACGAATCAAACATGTCAGATAAATCTGTTTTAAGTTGATCGATATAAATGGAATGGATATCTCCAGATGCATCAAGGTATGTTTTAACAACTTGATTCATGGTCTGGTTCAATTGGCTCCGATTGTGGGGGCCATCTCCAATTTTTTTTGCATAGGCATCAAGGGTATCATGAAGGATGCTGCCTTTGACGAGTGCATCTGGTTTTTCAAGTGTTTCTGGTTCTTCCAGTTCCCAGACCTTGAGATGTCTTTGAATAAACCATCTGTAGGGGCACTTCATAAATGTTTCAAGCTCTGTGGCTGAAAAATAGGGTTGGTCTGACTGCCCCTTTCTTCCATCCATATTCAAAAACCCGGTGAACTCGTTGGGCTCTCGACTCCAGGTTAACCGATCTGCAAAAAAGTGATTCTTTGCACCTTCCTTGTGGGAAAGAATATGTTTAATGAATCCATCTGATTCATTCATTAGATGGCAAACAGACCAATCAAAATAGTCCAGAGCCTTGGATGCAGCGTTCAGTATCCAGGGGATCTGGATTTGTTTCAAGCTATCCTGGTACTCCTCTCTGGAAAGAGTGTCCTTATTTGTCATTTTTTTAACAATATCTATCAGGTGGAAAGATGCAAATAATTCATCACCCGTGACCAAATCAATGGATGGGAAATACCCGGTCCATCCTTTTCGAGCACATGCAATGGTCAATGGCAGGATATCATTGGCCCTAATATTTTTTTCTCTGGAGGTGATAAGAGTGCCATCTCCGGCAAGTTGATTTATGGTCTCCCGTTCGTGATCCAGAAGAATGGGATCTTCCCGGTATCTGACAGGAAAGCTGTTCTCCTGGAGTCCAACAAAGTAAACATATTCAAAGACACCAGGTAATGATTCTGTGGTTAAAAGAACAGATCCTTGTTTTTTATGAGGTTGTACTTTTATTGCAGAGAAGCGTTTCAGTATCAGTAATACCCATCTGTCATAATTAATTTTTGGGTCAAGCCTTTCCAGGTCCTCAATAATGGTTTTGAACAAAGCTTTGGGTTTGCCATGAATGAAGTGTTCAACAATAACTTTTCCCATTTTAAACGGTTCTTCTTTTAAACTGATAATGTTGGCAAAGGTGGATAGTATATCGTTGAGTTTTTTCAGCCTTGCTTTTGAAGATTCTTCATATTTAGTTTGAGCTGTGCTTTTTAAAAGATCAAAACCAGTTGCGACACCACAATCTATCAATGCACTGATAATTGCAAACTGCCCTCTGAGCTGGAACAATTTTTTAAGTTCATAATAATCAAAATCAGATTCAATGACATTTAGAACAGCTTTGAAAATTTCGATTTGGTCTGGATAGGCATCCTTTCCCCTGGTAGAAAAAACCGGGATATCAAGACGGTCAGCTTCTTCACATATGGCAAAATGGTAATCATCCGGTGCAATGATAACAATATCATCAAAATTCAGATTGTTTTCAAGAATGTCTTGGAATACATCTCGTATCTCAAACCGTTTTCCAAGAGGGTTTTTCAAATGTATTTCAGGTGGTTTCTTTGTCGCCTGGTATTCAGTAAAGATGATATCATCATTTTTCTCTAATGCTTTTTTTCAAACAGACTCATCTCATTGGTAATATCTGGGAACAGGACAAGGGTTTCTTCTTTTCCAGAATACATGGACAATAGATCTGAATAATCTTTAAGGTCTTGTTTGCCGTTAAGGTATTCATTATAAATTTGAAGTAGTTCCTCTCCTTTTTCCCCCAAAGATACCAATCCCTCTTCTATGATATCTGGTGGTATGGATACCCTTAGCTCATTGAGCACTCTGAAAAAATAATAAGCGTATGAGGGAAATTCGTCAGCAGCCTTGAAATACTCAAGTTCCATGGATTGAAGAATATCCGAAATTATAAGATTGGCTTGGTCACTGTTCAGAACAAATTGGCCCTTGCAGCACAATGCCTTTTCAGTTGTCCGTAAAATATGTTGGTAAAAGGTTTCTACCCGGACATTCAACAAAGGTTTGCCAGCTTTTAGAAGGGCCTTATTAATACTATGGTTCATTGACGTATTGGGAGAAATGATTGAGACTGGATTTGCGAGATCCTTTTCTTTTACCCGATGGACTGAATCTACGATGTTTTGTATGGTGTCTGATATCGAAATCGTCTCTGACATTTTTTCAACTCCTTGTATGAGAACAGTATTCAGAAATTACTGTTTTTTTATTTCATCGAGATCATACCTGAAAGGTAGTATCTATACAACAAAAGATCCATTAAATATTTCAACGACTCTTTCAACTTCTTTAAAGAAGGCCTCTTGATCTATCTCACCATTTTGAGAAAATGGAAATGTTGCCATAGTCTCAATTAAAATCCTATCAATTAACATCGGCGGATTGTCTTCTGCGTTTGATTTACAGATATGAAAAGGGTGGCTCGAAAGTCTACGCCAATTTCTAAAGCATCCGTACATGCCCACAGAACCTCCGTATCAGAAGCGCATCCGTAATGGAGTGTATCGGAAATGTTTGTGAGATCATCCATAGTACAATCAATTTTTTCATCATACATGATATGGAGTAAAAGACTGCTCGAACTTTTTATAAGAGTTTTGTAAGTCCATATGGTTTGTTTAAAAGCACTGAAACTGTTCACATACGAACTTACCGTATGAACCATAAACCCGCTTTTGCCGCCCACAGTACTTTTGATATCGTTTCCATCAATACAAACCAGGCCGGGCACCATAAGCATGGAAAAAAGGTTGTGAATTGTTAAAACCGCCTCTTGCTCATAATGTTTTTCGGAAGTAAAGATGCATCCTTCTTTTTCATTCACCGGGAAGCTATGAGCAGACAGAAGCGGATTTTTGTCTTCAACGACTATTGTATATAATAGGAAAATATTGTGACTCAGGATGAGTTCTCTTGCGATCCAAAAGTCCTTATCTTTCATTGAACCTATGAGAAAGATTATTTGAGCTTCAGAAATGAATCCATTTATTTGATTATTATTAGGACTGAACTGCTGAATTGAAATTGATTCGTCTGCAAAAGCACCAATCGTTTTGATACCGGTTTGTAATGCGTTACTAATTTTGAGTCCGGGATTTCCAACACCGATGAAGAGGTTTCTATCTGTATTTTCCGGATGTGTAAAACCATTTGGCACAGATGATAGTCGTTGCTTTTCATTTTGGATGTTTAAATGGGATGGAACAAAGGATAACCCGTCATGGATGTTGCCGGTTGCCGTTAATATGGTACACAGCCCAATGCTTTTTATGAATTTCCTTCTTGATATATTGGCCATGATAAATTCCTGTTTCTATCTGATTGATTTTCTGTATAATATCATGATACCGTTCCATTAAACGGAACGATCATAGCGTTTTTTTAAAAAAGACAGAAAATATGCCCAGGAAAAAGAATTCATCTAAGACTTATGGTCAGAAAGTAATTCACCTTTTTGCCGAAATGCTGTTCTCTAATGAAAAAAGGTCACTTAGTGAACTTATTCAAATGCTTGATTGTTCAAAACAGACCGTGTCAAGGATTATTGATGATATTACTCTCGCTTACAGTATTCAGATAGAGGAATCGTCCAAGGAAAACAAAAATATTTTAGCGTTAAAGGTCCAAAGTCTGTTCTTCCGCAGCAATTCTAATCTCCACCCGGGATGATGGAAGAGACAGATCCCCGATATCATGGGTTTCATGGCACATCACCCGGGCAAGTTCACGGTCGTGGGTGATGAAAATAAAGCTGATACCGGTGTTCTCCTGGATTTCCATAAGGAGTCGGATAATTTTAGCCTGGGTGATGACGTCCAGCATGCTGGTGGGCTCATCCAGCACAATCACCGAGGGAGAAATGGTTAAAAGTCGTGCCAGGGCAATGCGTTGGAGTTCACCGCCGGAGAGCTGTGAGGGGTATCGCTTAAGAAGTTTTGTTCCAAGACCCACCCTGGCCATTTTGTCTGCGATATCCTGTGGGGAAAGGGAAATTTTGTAAATGTGACAGGGTTCTCTGACGCTTTGTTCCATGGTCCAACGGGGATTAAAAGCAGCTTCCGGATGTTGAAACACCATTTGAATCTGTGCCTTTTTTTTGTCCCTCTCTTTGCGGGAACCTGCCCAGATGTCCTGCCCGTTGAGTAAAATCCTTCCTTTGTCCGGACGTATCACACCGGCCATCAAGAGCCCCAGGGTGGTTTTCCCTTTTCCACTGTCCCCCATGATCCCCACGGTCTTGCCTTTATCAAGGGTCAGGCTGACATTTTCTAAAACACACACTTTTTTGTGAAACCTGCCATGACCGTATCCTTTGTCAACATTATTAATTTCCAGCAGCATGGCACCAGCACCTTACTTTATGGATATTGTGGGAAAAAAGCCTTGGCATATGGCGACAGCGGTCATGGAATTCTTCACACTCCCGGGCCCAGGGACACCCCCTTGAAATTTCTTTATTTTTTTTATTACTTCTATCATCATCATCATCATCACCGCCATCAATTCTATAACTATCACCTCCATGCTTATCTCCAGGATCAGTCTCAGCATAACGATTATGGGAGGACATTATCACAGGATTAAGAATTCCCTGCGAGGGCAGGGCATTTAAAAGTGCCTTGGAATAGGGATGATAAGGGGCCGTAAAAAAAGAGTCTGCCGGAGCCTGTTCAAGAATAATGCCTTTGTACATCACCACAATGGTTTTGGCAAATTGCCTGGCAAACCAAAGATCATGGGTCACCACGGCAACGGCCTCGCGGTTAAGTTTTAAAAATATATTCAGCACATCTTCTTTGGTTTTGTCGTCCAGTCCCTTGGTGGGTTCATCGGCCAGAAGAACAGAATTTTCCCCGGCCAGGGCCATGGCCAGCAGAACCCGCTGGTTCATTCCGCCACTGAATTGATGGGGGTAATAATGAACCCGTTGGTGGGAATTTGTAATTCCTGTTTGTCCAAGAAGCCTTGCCGCCATCACCATTCCTTTTTTCTTAGAGATACTGCCATGGATTCGCATTCGTTCTGAAATCTGATGGCCCACTTTGATGACCGGGTTCAGGGCATTGCCTGCCCCCTGGGGAACATAGGCAATATCCCATGCTCTTATGTGTTGATAGTGTTTCCGGGAAAAAGACGCCATCCGTTTTCCCCTGAAAAAAACTTCACCAGACATCCGGGCATTGTAAGGCAAAAGGCCCAGCATGGCCAGAAACAAGATACTTTTTCCGCTGCCGGATTCACCGATGATGGCCATGCGATCTCCCTTTACCAGGGAGAGATTTACGCCATCCAGGGCTTTTATGGTTTTTTTCTGATTTGTTTCACATTCAATACCAAATTCAACACCAAGGTTAAGAATACGGAAAATTTGCCTGTCTAAAGGAAAAGATGGGGGCTGAGTATCTGGGGCTTGATTGTGGGGCTTGGATATTGGGTTCAGAGTGTCAGGTTCCGGGGCAAGGGTCTGTGTATCTTTGTTATTTATCAAAACAGGTGGGTTTATGCCTGTCAGGGCAGGGACTTCAGGGTGTGTTTTGCCCGGTATCTGCCCTTGTCTGTTCAGGGGGGAATCTGCCGGGAAGTTGCCTCCCCATCCTTTTTGTAAATAAAAACCTGCCAAATTAAACCCCATGACGGTGACAGATATGCAAAGCACCGGCGGCAAATACCACCACCAATAACCGTTGATAAGACCGGCACCGGCAAAAACCCCATGGAGCATGCTTCCCCATGTCACCTGACAGGGATCTCCGAGCCCCAGAAAACTGATTCCGGTTTCAGTGAGCATGGCACTTGCCACGGCAAGGGTGGCCTTGGCCAGGATCAACTCCCCGGTGTGGGGCAGGATATGTTTGAAAATGATGTGTCCGTCTCCGGCTCCCAGGCTTCTGGCATTTAAGACAAAGGGATATTCCTTTATTTTTAACATCCTGGATCGCACCACCCGTGCCGTGCCGGGCCATGAGGTCATTGCAATGACAATAATAACGTTAAAAAGCCCGGGTTCAAAAAACGAAACCAGTACAATCACCAGGGGGATGTCGGGAATGAGCAAAAATATATCTGCAAGCCCCATGATGACCCGGTCGGCAATACCACGGTAATAGCCAGCCACACATCCGGTGAGGGTGCCAACCAGGGTGGCTGTGAGGGCTGCGGCCATGCCCACCATGAGGGATCTGCCACCGGCAGAGATAAGCTGAAAAAAAATATCCTGTCCCACATCGTTGGTGCCAAGTAAATGCCCATCTCCCGGGGGCAACCAGGGAGAAAACAAGGCATTGGCTATATCCATGTTTTTAAAAAAGAGGATGGATACCCCGGGCAGGGCAGCCGCCATTAAGATAAGCGCCCCTTCTTTCCAGTTTCGGGAATGCTTATTCATTGGACCGGTTTCCAGAACGGATGCGGGGGTCAAGAACGCCATGGATCACATCCGCCAAGGCATTGGCAAGGATCACCGATGCACAGATGATCATGAAACTCCCTGAAATTAAGGGGTAATCCCGGGAGATCACCGCATCGTAAATTAAAGTTCCCATGCCCTGCCAGGAAAAAACCATTTCCACCACCAGGCTGCCACCCATCATGAAGCCAAAATGCATGGCCACCACGGTGATAAAGGGGGGCAGGGCGTTTTTTACCACATGAGTAAATAAAATATCCCTGTCATAAAGGCCCTTGGAACGGGCCGTCATGACATACGCTTCATGGATCTCCTGGATCACGGCGTTTTTCATGATCATGTACTTATAGGCAGTGCTGTGCAAAACAAGTACTCCCATGGGCATCATCATGTACAAAGCCATATCTGTTTTTACCGAGGGCATCCCCCCCATGGGAAGCGCGTCCACGTGAAAGGCCAGGATCAGCAGAAAAAGCCCCAGACAATATCCCGGAATGGAATAGATCAACAGAAAAAAGGGCGTCAGAATCCGATCCATCCATCCCCGGGGAGACCCGCCTGCCAGTGCTCCCAATATTCCCCCTGCCATGGTGGAGATGATAACAGAAGGGATGAGCAGTAAAAGGGTCCATCCCATGCGGGGATAGATAATCTTGATCACTGCCCTGCCATGGTGATGGGACCACCCCAGGTCTCCCTGGAGTGCCCGGGAGATGTGGGTCAGGAATTGTTTCAATAAAGAGTCGTTTAATTGATATGTTTCTCTGATTTTTTCAATGTACGCCGGGGGCTGGCGGGTCATCTGGTAGTATCCTTCTTCTCCCAGAATATGCACCAGGGGGTCCCCCGGCATCATGTGGATTAAAAGAAAGTTAAGGGCCAGAACAGCCAGAAGTGCCAGAACATATTGGCAAAAGGCAGCCGTCATATGCTTCATTTTACAGAGGCTCCCGCTTGGAAAATCGCAGCATCCCCCCATTTTTTCAAACTGGCCCGGTTTAAAATTCCCCCTTCAATCTGATTCACGGGGGGGACAGGGTAGCTATTTTGACAGGGATAGATCACCGGGTGCCATCCCAGTGCAATGGCCGGAAGCGTCCGGGCATAGTAGTCACTCATCTTTCCATAAAGATCCTTAAGGGTGTCCGGATTTGTGGTGGAGAGAATTTCATCGCAAAGGTGGTGAAAAGTGGTGTCCCTTACATTGGCAATCACCCCGCCGCCTTCTCTTCTGGAATCAAAATAACCGCTGCCATGTCCGGCCCCCATCATCATGCCCCAGGGAGTGGTGCGAAAAAGGATCAGATCCGCCTCTTTTTTTCTGACAATGGCGATCCAGGTGGACAGATCAGCGGTTTTAAGTGTGATTCCAATTCCCACGCTTTTAAAATCATTCACCAGACGTCGGGTCACCACATCGTGCCCTTCAAGATCGCACCGGGCCAGAAGCATAAGGTTTAGTGGACGTCCATCAACATCTTCCCGAATGCCGTCACCGTTTTTATCTGTGATATTCATATCATCCAGGATTTTGCGGCACCGGACAGTATCCTGCTTTAGAAAGGGCTGTTTGCTTTGCTGGGGAAAGGTTCCGGGCACAAAACCGCTGCCGGGAAGAGTGCCCTTTCCCATGAAAAGGCTTTCATTGATTCCCCTGTAGTTTATGGCAAGGGACAGTGCCCGTCGAAATTTTATGTCGGACATGTTTTTCTTTGCCATGTTAAACCCCAGAACCGCAGATATACCCATGGATGGTGCGGTGATGAACTGGAGATTCTTTGCCCCTGTTAATCCTCTTAAATAGGGAAAGGGAAAGCCCGAGGCGTATTTATAGTAGAGATCAATGGTTCCTTTTTTCAGGGAAAGCGTGATGATGTCAAGGTTGCGATTCAAATAAAATTCAATGGTTTCAACACCCATGGCACCCCCATGATATGCGGGGTTGCGCTGGAAAGTCATTCTGCCGGCTGTGCGGTCATATTGGGCGAATAGATAGGGACCGCAACCCACGGTCATCTCCTTTGTTTCTCCGGCCCGGGGGGTCATGATATGTCCCCAAATATGTTGGGGCAGTATGCGTACAATGAACCCTGCATTGATGAGAAAACGGCTGTAGGGGTGATTAAGCGTAAAAATCACCCGGCCCGGCGTTGCCTTGATCTCTTTGATCAAAGAGGGTATCCAGGCATGGGCCGGGTCATGTTTTCCCAGATAATCAAATGTGAACTTCACATCCTTTGATGTCACCTTTTTTCCATCGTGCCACAGGGCATTGGGGACCAGATCAAATGTCCACACCGTGGCATCCTTGTTGGCGGACCAGCTCCTGGCCAGTTGGGGAATGGGCCGGAGGTTTTCGTCCAGGCGGATCAGTGTATCATGGGTTAACAGCATGGCCAGGATATTATAGGTATAATCTGCCAGGGGATTGAGCTGTTTTAACTTCATGGGGGTGCCCACCCGGAGTGTCTGACCGGGGCCTTTGATCTGCCTGGCCGATGGTTCTGAACATCCTGCCATGAGCAAACCCGCTGCCATAAAGCACAAGATTATTTCCCTGACTTTTTTAAAAAATATGTTGGCCATGCTGTTCTCCTAAAAAATAAAATCTACCTGGGCGGTGAGTACCGTTCCAGGATCTTCATACATGTAATAGCTTCTGTAATCTTCCCCTAACAGATTGTCCACACTTATGGACAGATCAACGCCCTTAATACCTTTTAGGCTGGGTTTTAAATGCTTGATCGCCTTTACATCGCAGACAAAGGACTCGTCCATGACAAGACTTTCACCGTTGGCATTGACCCTGGTGTTGGTGTCGCTGACAAACTGTTCTCCCAGGTAGCGTCCCATGAGGTTAATGGAAAAATTTTGGAATTGTGCATAGGTAATGCCGATATTGGCCTTGTTTCTGGGGGTGAAGGGCAGGTAATTATCCTCTTTTTCAGGCGCTGAGGGATTTTCCTTGATGGTGGCGTGGGTATAGGTGTAATTGGCGTTAACCGTCCAATTGTCTGACAGGTAAAGGGCAAGCGCCAGTTCTGTACCATAGGATTGGGTTTTTCCAATGTTTTTATTTACCCACACATTGCTGTCATTGAACCAGGATAAAATTTTATCATCGGTGATATTATAATATCCTGTGACACTTGCCTGCACGGCCTTTCCCATCCATTTTTCCAGTCCGATTTCCCAGGATTGGGTTGTTTCAGGTTCCAGATCTGGGTTGGGTTCTCTGGGGTTCCCACCGGAGGTTCTGTCATCGTAGAGTTGGGCAGATGTGGGGGGAGTAAAGCCTGTGCCATAGTTGGCCCACCCGGACATCTGGTCGGTGAATTGATACCGCAGGCCCACCTTGGGACTCCATTGGCTGTCCGTTCGATCTTCCAGAGTGGGATTAATATAATTGCTGAAAACATTGTTAAAGTTTTTCCAGTGATCATAGCGCACACCGGCATGGATGGTCAGAGGGGCAATGGGCTTCCACACATCCTGAACATATCCGGCCAGGGTTCTTACCTTATATTCATTCGTCTGGATCACATCAGTTGTGAACCAATCCTTATATTCCTGATCGGTACTGGTTTCATTAAATGAGAATCCGGTGGTCAACACATGGTTGCCGCCTGCATCAGCGGTGATTCTTATTTCTGCGGGGGTTTCATAATAATCGGTGTAGCGTTTTTTATTGGGATCATAATTGGAACCTCCCTTGTCATAGAGATGAAGAAGATCATCGTATCGGAACCCTGCATAGGCCGTAAATAAAAAACGATCTCCCAGGTCTTGTGAAAAGTTCAACCCGGCAAAATGCCTGTCCCAGTCTCCTCCCACATGGGGACGGCCCCGGGTATATTCATCATGGAGAAAATTATAGAAAAAAGAAATGTCACTCTTCTCTGTGAGATCATACCCGGTGTTAATGGAAAATTTTTCTTTGGTGTAATCGCAGGTGTCGATCATGGTGATGCTGGGGTTGAGGTTGTTTTTCACCACATTGGCACCATCGGATTTTTCATGGGAGGCTGCCAGGGCATAGTTGAATTTTTCCCCTGCTCCCCGGGTTTCTCCATGGAACCCAAAGGTGTTAAATCGTCCATAGGAGGCGCCCAGGTTCGATTCCTGGGCCTTTTGGCCTTTTTTAAGAATGATATTGATCACGCCCCCGGTGGCATTGGCACCGTACAGGGCCGAGGCTGGCCCCCGAAGGATCTCAATGCGCTCAATATTCTCCGTGGGGATGGCCTGGGTAATCTCCCAGTTGGTGGGGATTCCGTTGACCAGGGTCACCGTGGCATCGCTGCCCATGCCCCGGATGTTGGGGTAGGTGGGAAAGGGGGCATAGGCCCTTCGGCTGGTAATCCCGACAACGGATCGTAACACATCCCCCACATCTCCATTGGGAAGATGCTGCCGGGCAATATCATCCGCACGGATCACCGTCACCGATGCGGGGATTTCTTTTAGCGGGGTTTCGTATTTGGTGGCGGTGACCACCAGGGTATCCAGAACCGCCGGTAGCTCCTGGGCACTGCACCAAAAAGCCATCATGAATACTGCAATGATACTCAACATTAATCCTTTCAACACGTTCATCTTTTCTCCTTTTGCTTTTCTCTGTTGAAAGGCAGATGTTTCACCATCAATTCAGATTTTGGGGATTCAGGGTGGTACCCCGCTCATATTTTGAGCCAAAGTTAGAATTGCTGATTTTCCCACCGCTTGATTTCAAACTTTATCCCTGATAAAGTAAAATTTCGGTGGAAACATCTGCCGTCACTGGGAAGGGCAGCCATGACCTTGGCCGGGAAGGGCTGTCCTTCTCCTTTTCTTTTTATCTTTCTCCGTCACCCATAAGTTCTATGGATGTTTCCTCCTTTTTGGGTTTGATTAGAACTTAGCGCCCTTTGGGCGGGCTTTTTACAAGCCGTTGATTTAACAACTCATAAAATGGAAATTCCTATACTATCAAGTTATTGCCACAACGTCTGCCTGCCTCCCATTGGAATTTCATGACGACATGGTCAATGGGGTATACCCATTCATCTCCTTTATGGAGCAGCTTTTTTTTCAAATATGTTTCAATCACCGGAAATAATGCGCTGTCCGTTACACGAAACTTTTCTGCATAGCTGTCCACCGCCGCATCCATTGAAGGAAACTGTTCTTCAAACTGACACTCCAGGACATCCACACGGGGATAAATACCCATTTCGTAAAGAACCCGGAAAAGGAGGTCACTTTTGGGTCCCCCATGGTAACGGGTTTTAAAAAGGGTGGGCCACAGCGTCCGGGGCATCTTTTCCCAGCCCGGAGTTCCGGCATGCCAGTAAAGGATAATATCACCGCATGCCACCGTTTCCATTTTTTTTATGGCCGCCTTTATGTCTGGCATTCCCAGAGACAGGGAGGCCACCACCAGATGATAGGGGGGTTCAAGGTGATCCAGAATGTTAGGATCTTCCCATGCCCTTTGGACGCAGAAGATATTTGTGACCTTTTGCCCCGCCACGTAGTCCATCAAAGCCGAATTCATGGCCATTGACGGTTCCACCGCGGTCACCTGTCGACTTTTTGAGGCCATGGGGATGGCAAGGGTGCCCGCTCCGGCACCAATATCCAGTATCTGGTAATGGGGTTTAATATGAAGTTTACTGATCATCGCCTGGATTCTCTCGGCATGTCGGGCACTGTTTTTTTCAGCATATCCCGGTGTTGTTTTTTTTTCAGAAGCATTTTTTCTGCAACTTTGGCCCGGTGTTTTTTCCCAGGCCTGAATCTGCGATTGCCAGAGCCTGCCTGTATCCACGGTGTTGTCCGGGCTGATCTCATCTTCCATCCGCTGTTTATCTCCCTTTACCCAAAAAAAAAGCCACAAAGGCACAGCAGATATTTCTCTGCTATTTGCCTTCGTGGCTTAATGTTGCTTCTATTTTATTCCAGACGAGGTGTTTTTCTATCCCCTTCGTCTTTTTGTTCTTTAAATTGCCCTCTTCTTGAGGGACATTTTTTTATACTCAATAATCAATTGAGATTTTTTTGTCAAGATAAAGAACTTGGTACCTGGGTTCCAATAATTCAAAGACCATTGCGTTGATTATTTTATCCGGTTCGCCATTTTTTTAAACAATGGTGATCCGGGTGGGGGGAAACGAGTCAGGGCTTTGGTCTGGGGCTGAGCATCGTTTCGCGTCTTTGTAAACGTTTTGGCTGGTATTTGATCATTGAAAGCCAGGCCGGGCAGGGTACTTGCTGTCAAAATTATGTGGCAGGACACCTGAAAATTGAGTCATCAAAAAAGCCATAGCATAGGTTGATATTTAAAAAAATTCAAATACGACACATTTACAAAAAACGAAAACGGACGCTGCTTTTTGGGTCAGTCTTGCCTCGCTTGTTCGGCATTTCCTGCCCGAGATTCTTTTATTGCATTAAGAATATCCTTGGTTGTTGCTTTTGTTTTTATTCCTGCAACGTCAAAAGGGGATTTAGGAGAGTTGGTAAATACAATTTTAAAAGTTTCACCACCCCGACGTTTAATAATAACATCTTCTAATTTTGCAAAATCAAGAACCGCAGAAAATTTCTGACGAGCCTCTGAATATGTATAGACTTTCATCAAATCACCTCCATAATTTGAACCCCTAAACTTTGAGCGACTTCAATCATACGTCGATCAAGAGTAATTAATGGGCAGCGTAAAGAAATAGCACATACTAAAAAATAGGCGTCATATGCGTAAATATTAAATTGAGATGCAACTTTCAGTGCATCACGGATATTAACGTTGCGCAAATCAACGGGTATTTGCTGTGTAGCATCCCAAACAGACAGCAGATCTTCAGGCTCAAGTCTACGTCTTTTAAGCATTGCTGATAAGGCATTTCCAATTTCAAAGGGTAAAATATCCGGGGCAATTAAATCGTGGCCTAAAGTAAGCCTGATAATCTTATCTCTTTCCGGTTCATGAAGAGTAACTGCCAAAAAAGTATTTGTGTCTGCTATTATTTTCATAAGTACAATTGTACTTGTATATATATTTTTTGTCAATTCACATTTTTTTCACGACAGGTTCACGTCTCTAATGCCATAATATCCAAATATAATTAAATAGTATAGGAATTTCCATTTTATGAGTTGTTAAATCAACGGGTTGTAAAAAGCCCGCCCAAAGGGCGCTAAGTTCATTTTTGGCAGAAATGGCCTAAAAGAACAACCATGAGAATGGGAATACGCCCGGATACTATGGTATGGTTTTCCTTCCTTAAAAGAGGGTGAACGCCATTCCTAAAAAAAAAGCCACAAAGGCAAATAGCAGAAAACATCTGCAATTTGCCTTTGTGGCTTTATACTCGATGGTCAAGTTTTACAGGTCAGTTTTGCAAGAACAGGATCAGGCTTGTCAATATAAAAAAAACTTGATCATCGAGTTAAATAATAATGTTTAAACGTTAGCTTTTAAGTTCTCGTGAGTTGTAAGTTTTATGGGTTTGGCAAGCCATTATTGTGTAACTTATTGAAATAATTAGAACTGAAGTTTTTGTTTTCATTTTTTCACTAATAATAAATTCAATAGGTTATGAGAACTTACAACTCACGAGTTAAGTTCCACTATGGTTTCAAAAAAATCCAGAGATTCCGGATTTTTCAAGGAATCCTTATTTTTCACCAATTGCCCATGGATCACCTTTTTAACGGCCAGTTCCACCTTTTTCATGTTCAGGGTGTAGGGAATGTCCGGTACCTGGATGATCTTGGCAGGCACATGCCGGGGGGAGGCATTTTGTCGGATATCTTTTTTGATTTTAGCCATGAGTTCATCGGTGAGGGTTTGTCCATCAGCCAGGACGACAAAGAGGATAACCCGGACATCGTTGTTCCATTTTTGTCCCACCACCACGCTGTCCTGTAATTCTTCCATCTGTTCCAGACGTCTATAAATTTCTGCGGTGCCGATGCGAACCCCACCGGGATTCAAGGTGGCATCGGATCGGCCATACATGATCACTCCGCCCCGTTCTGTAACTTCAACAAAATCGCCGTGGGCCCAGATGCCGGGAAAAGTTTCAAAGTAGGCAGCGTTATACCGTGAGCCATCCTCATCATTCCAAAAGTAGATGGGCATGGAAGGGAAGGGGGCCGTACAAACAAGTTCCCCCTGCTGTCCCACAATGGGTTTGGCATCATCATCATAGGCAAACACCTTCATGGCAAGGCCCCGGCACTGCAACTCACCGGAATAGACAGGCCCCATGGGGTTACCCAATGCAAAGCAGCCGTTTAGATCTGATCCGCCGGAGATGGATGCCAGTTGAAGATCTGACTTTACTTCATCATAGATAAATTCAAAATCTTCCCGGGAAAGGGGAGATCCTGTGGACAGTAATGCCTTTAAGGAAGAAAGATTAAAACTTGATCCGGGTTTTACACCGGCGGCCTTCAGGGCCGCAATGTAACCGGCACTGGTGCCAAACACCGTGATTTTTTCTTCCTCGGCCATTTGCCACAGGGCATCGGGGCCGGGGTGGAAGGGATTTCCATCAAACAGCACCAGGGTGGCACCAGTGGCCAGGGAGGCGGTGAGCCAGTTCCACATCATCCATCCACAGGTGGTGAAGTAGAATATGGTGTCCTCTTTTTTAAGATCCGTGTGGAGCATCAACTCTTTGATTTGATGCATGAGAACCCCACCTGCACTCTGAACCATGCACTTGGGAAGCCCGGTGGTGCCGGATGAGTACATGATGTAAAGGGGATGATCAAAGGGAAGCTGCTCAAATTGAATCTCTTCCGGGGCAGCGGCCTTGAAATCATCCATCAACACAGCATTGGGTAATACACTGATGTCTGGGGTTTCATTTACATAGGGGATCACCACAATTTTTTCAATGGAGGGAAGCTCCTGGATGATTCCAGCGATTTTTTCCAGGCTGTCCATGGGTTTTCCCTTGAAAAAATAGCCATCTGCTGTAAAAAGGATGCGGGGTTGGGTCTGACCAAATCGATCCAACACGCCCTTAATGCCAAAATCAGGAGAACAAGAAGACCACACAGCCCCCAAGCTCGTGGCAGCCAGCATGGCAATGATGGATTCGGGCATATTGGGCACAAATCCCACCACCCGGTCACCGGGTTTTATGCCAGCGGCCTTTAAGGATGCTGCCACCCGGGAAGTTTCATCATACAATTCTTTGTAGGTAAGGGTTCTTCTGACCTTGTCTTCTCCCCGGAAAATCAGGGCCAGTTTATCATCCCTATGACGCAAAAGGTTTTCTGCAAAGTTGAGTTTTGAGCCCTCAAACCATTTGGCTCCGGGCATTTTTGTGGGATCATCAATTACCTTATCATACCCCTTGGACGCTTGAATCTCGGCAAAATCCCACATGGTTGCCCAGAAATCTTCAAGATTATCCGTGGACCATTCATGGAGGGCATCGTAGCCATTGAAATTTTTTTTATATTTGTCGTTGACCACCTGCATGAAGCGGTACATGTTGGTCTGCTCAATTCTTTCTTTCGATGGCGTCCATAAACACTTTGCCATGGTCTGATCCTCCATTTAGAGATGAAAAACCGATTTTTCGGTTTCCATGCCTTCCTTTTACGTCGTTATTTCCATGCGATCCACGGGCTTGATTTGACTCGATGATCAAATTTTATAACTATTCAGATAGCACCCCAGAATTGGGAAAATCACTGCTCAGTATCTGTTTAGCAGTGCCCCATATCCGCCCAGTCAGGACCTCGAAGCATACTATTGCTATCCGAGAAGGCCTGAATGGGTGAAGATGGGGTGCTGCTGAACAGATACCAGATTTTATTCATAAAGTACGGCAAGGATGGTGGCCTTACCTTCTTTTGCCATGATCTGATGGGGAGTGGTGGACAGATAGTAAACACTGTCGCCCGGCTCCAGATCAAAGACTTCTTCAGCAATGTACAACAGGGCCGTGCCTTCTAACACATATATGAACTCCTCACCATTGTGTACGGAGACATCTTTGGCAGGGTTTGCTTCCAACTGAACAATCAGGGCTTCCATATGACGGCCCTGGACTTCAGGGGCAAGACTCATGTATGCATAAAGATTTTTTTCTCCCTTGGTGGAGGTGGATCGGGAGATTGTTTTACGTTGCTCTTTGCGGGTGATGGAGTAAAGCTTGTCCCCGGTTCCAGATACCAGACGTCCCAGGGCACTGTCCAATGCCCGGGATAATTTCATCACGGTTCCAAGCTGGGGTTTAACCACGCCTTTTTCAATATTTTCAAGGCGCTTTTTATCAAATCCGGTGAGGTTGGCAAGATCTTCTATGGAGATGCCCTTTTTTTCCCTCAACTCTTTAATGCGTGTCCCTACTTCCTTAACATCGCCCTTTGCACCATCTTCGATACTACCGGTGAGGTCCTCAAAATAATCCACATTAATGTGGGGTGTTTGTTCCTCTTTTTTCATCTCTTCTCCTTAGGTGAAGCGTTGGCATCCTTTTTTTATATGAAAATGAAATGTCCAAGTAGCCTCAGCAGAGCCCCCCCCGATGGGTAATAGGAACCGGCCAATTGTGCCGTCTACGGTTCCGGCCGGGCCCATTGCCCGTCGGGGGGGGCGGCATAATGCCATTTGGCTCCGCGTCTACGACCCAATATTAGTTGTGGCAGTGGTGACTGCCATGTATGTTTTTATATGAAAGAGTAGGCGAGCCTAACATTCTTTCACGCTTCGTTGTGGGCAGGCCGGAGCCAAAGTACGGTCTGCCCGTGGCAGTTATACCCATCCCTCGGGCAGTAGCTGATTGGGTTTTTCCCCCAGCTTTTCCTTGAGTTTTTTCAGGCCGGGGCGTGCATAGTGCATGTGGCCTTCTTTCAGGGTTCTGCCGTTTATCATGGCTTCACTTCTCAGGCGATGCCCCATGGTTCGTTCTAGCTGTTTGCCAAGCCACAACACCCGATCCACATCCCAGCCATGTTCAATGTTCATCTCATCCACTTGTACCAGGGTGTCTTCCAGGCACACAAGCCCCACATATCTGGGGTCATCGTAATAGTACTCTCCGGTGCCCTTGATGGGTCTGTCATCCAGGAAGTTGGCAGGCTGACCGCCCAGGCCGCCCAGTGTGGCCTCAAAGTTTCTGATACCCGCCTGCATGGCAGCCAGCACAGAGGCTGCGGCCATGCGTTTGGTCTCATGGAAATGGGCAATGTGAAGATTCACATCTGGTAGCTCATCCAGCACCATGGAAAAATAACGGTACACATCTGCGGCTGAAGCGCTGCCGTCGTGGTCGGCATGCTCTACGTCGTTGGCACCGATGTCCAGCCATCTTTTGGTGAACTTTACGGCATCTTTCATATCTGTGGCACCGCCAATGGGGCTGCCCCAGATGGTACTCACCGTTCCGCACATTTTCATGCCGGCATCGTTGCATTTTTTAATGCTGCGCTCGCACTCCTTCCAATAGTTGGGAAGCGTGGTGCCGGAGTTGGCAAAGTGATGCTCCTCTTCGGTGGAGACCATCATCAAAAGCCGGTCCGGCCCGATTCCCTTTTCTCTAAGGGCTATTGCCCGGTCCACGCCGGGTTCACGGATGGTTATGGCCGTAAAGCAGATGTCATCCACGTTGATGCCCCGGCGGGTACATTTCTTTTTAAAAAGATCCCCTCTTACATACGTTAACAGCTCTTCGGCATCGCTGAACTGGGGCATGAGATAGGGATTGCCAAGGTTGGTAACCTCAATGTGACGGCATCCGGCAAAGATCAGCTCTTCCAGGTAGAATTTTTTGGCTTCGGTGGAGATAAATTTTTCTGAATGTTGGAACCCATCCCGTACGGTGATGTCTCCGATGACTACTCGTTTTGGCATTCTTGGGAAAATTTTCCACATATCATATTCAGTCATTTAACACTCCTATGGCTGCATGGTTTTTAGGTGTTGACTACTTGGTTTTTGTTTTATTACACTTACTACAGTCATAATTTTTTATAACTAAGTACCCGAGTATATATTTCTCAAAATAAAATCCATAAATATCAACGACATCTCTCTGTGGAATACCGAAAAACATATGCATGGGTACTTAAGCTGGAATTTTCAGCATTAATAAAATCGAAGTCTAAGGTGATTCTCCGTCCAGATGTGGGGACAAATTTAGAAATTTGTCCCCTATAAATTTGTCCCCTATAAATTTGTCCCCTATCGTATCTCATTAGAATCTGAAATTACCAAAGGCCGGTTCGCCAATTTCTTTGAGCAGACTCACTTCAAAGCCCATGGCCAGCCAGTCCCGGATTTCAGAAAATTTAAGCACCCGGTCGTTTAAAAGTCTTGCAGAGCAGTAGAAGGGATGGGCTTCACCATCGTATTTCTCAATCATTTTGTTCTGAAACGCATCCTTTTCTTCCTGGGTCATGGGGATGCCCGAGCGTTTTCGTTTGGCCTCCTCAATGGAGAGCAACACACCGCCTGCACTTTTCCCGCTCATCACCGAGGTACGGGATCGCATGGTGGAAAACAGAAAATGGGGACGATAGGCCCGGCCACACATGCCGTAATTGGCAGCCCCGTTGTCTGGTCCTATGACCAGCTGAATCCGGGGAACCTGGGCGCAGGAGACGGCCCGTACCAGATCTGATCCATATTTGCCGATGCCCGCATGTTCCGCCTCAGATCCCACCATGAATCCCGGGGCATTCATGATAAAGAGCAGGGGGATCTTTTCCTGGCTGCATCGAACGATCCACTCTGTGGCCTTTCTGGCGGCCTCGTGGAAGATGATACCCACCCCATTGGAGGCGATAACGCCCACAGGAAGCCCCTTGATTCGAATCTTACCAGTGAGAATATTACTGGCTTTTCCCACGGCAAAATCTTTTTTATATTCTACAAATACGCTTCCGTCGGCAATGCAATTGATGATGCTGCGGGTATCAATACTCTGGCCAAAGCTTACTGGCATGTAATCATAAATGGACTCAGCAGGTACCGCAGGCTCTTGTTCCTGGTATCTATGGAGGTGACTTGTCTGGGGTTTGCTCAAAGACAGAATGTCCCGAACCCGGGAGACGGCATCTGCCTGGTCAGTACAGAGATGATCCGCTCCGCCTGAAATTTGTGTGTGGGTTTTTGCCCCTCCCAGATCTTCGGCGGAAATGGTTTCACCCGTGGCCATTTTCACCAGGGGGGGGCCGCCCAGAAATGAGAAGGACTGCTTATCAATCATGATGGATTCACAGGCCATGAATACAATGTAGGCACCGCCTGCGGTGTTTCCACCGGTACTCATGGTGATCTGTTTGAGCCCCTTGGCCGACATTTTGGCCATGTTGTAGAACAGGGAACCAAAGTGCTGATCATCGGGGAAAACTTCCACCTGCATGGGAAGGAATGCCCCGCCGGAATCGGCAATGTAAACGCAATTGATGCCGCAATTGTCAGCAATGGCTTGGGCTCGCATGTGTTTTTTTAAGGTAATGGGAAAATAGGTACCCGCCTTGACCCGGGAATCATTGCCCAGGATCATAGTCCAATTGCCATGGATTTTACCAAGACCCGTGACAATGCCACCGCAGGGGACATCAGGCACTCCGGGATAATCCACGCCAAAACCCGCCAACAGAGAAAGCTCAAAAAATTGGGTTTCGGGATCAATGAGATCCTGTATCAGCTCCCTCACCGGGCGTTTATTCTTTTGGGTCAGGCGATCCACTGCCTTTTGTCCACCGGGCCAGATGGCTTCGTATTGACGTTGGGCAAGTTTTACTTCTTCATTTTCCCAGAATGTTCTGTTTTCACTCATATCAGTTCCCCTATTTTCCTTTATAGACCGGTTTTCTTTTTTCCCTGAAAGCGGTGAGCCCTTCAACCCTGTCCTCGGTGGGGATGGTGACTCGATAGGCGTTGGATTCAATGGCAAGACCCGTGGCAAGATCGGTTTCAATGCCATGATTTATGGCATATTTAGCCATTTCAACGGCAATGGGACCGGTTTCTGCAATCATGTTTGCCATGGCCATACATTCATCCATGAGGTTTTCCGGATTACATATTTTGTTCACAAGGCCAATGTTAAGAGCCTCCTGGGCATCCACCCGACGTCCGGTGAAGATCAATTCTTTGGCCTTGGCCACGCCGATGATGCGGGGCAGCCTCTGGGTGCCACCCCCCCCCGGGATAATGGCCAGGCGTGTTTCAGTCAGTCCCATGACAGCAGATTCTGACGCTATGCGAATGTCCGATGCCAGGGCAAGTTCGGTCCCCCCCCCAAGGGCAATGCCATTCACCGCTGAGATAACCGGTTTGTTCAGGTGCTGTATGGAGGTGAGTACATTTCTGATGGTGAGGATGAATTTTTTTACCTCATCCTGGGACAGGGTGGCCCGTTCCTTTAAATCTGCTCCCGCACAAAATGCCCGTTCACCGGCTCCGGTGAGAATCACCGTGCGGATGTCCGAGCGATATTGCAGCGCGTCCACTGCGTCTTTAAGGGCGTTTAAAAGTTCAAAATTGAGGGAATTCATGGCTTTGGGGCGATTCAAAGTCAGGACAACGGCGCTTCCCCTTTCTTCAGTTATCAGAACAGTTTCATGGTCCACGATTACCTCCTTGCTCATATTAAAATCTTTGGGCATCCTTCAAAACTACTTTACACTTTTTTAGGGCATCCCCCATTTGCAGGAGCTTTTTCCCAAAAGACTGTAAAGTACTTCTATGGTCATATGAAGGATGCCAATCTTTGGTAAACTAAAGTTGTGAATTTTATTTTTTGTTGGGGTCAGCCCCGGGTGGATTTCCGTGGACTGACCCGTGTGGTTATGGGTTTATCAGACCTTTCCTTCCGTGACCATATCCCTTAATTTATATTTTTGGATTTTCCCACTTGCCGTGGTGGGGTAGTCATCGATAAAAAACACAAATCTTGGAATTTTATGATAGGAAATCTGATCCTTACAAAATGCCTTGACCTCTTCATCTGTGGCGGTTTCTCCGGGTCTAAGCTGAATAAAGGCAGCCACTTCTTCTCCATATTTTGTGTCTGGAACTCCCACCACCTGGACGTCTCTGACTTTGTCAAAGGTATAGAGAAATTCTTCGATCTCCCTGGGATAAATATTTTCTCCACCCCGGATGATCATGTCTTTAATTCGGCCGGTGATTTTGCAATATCCATTTTCATCCATGGTGGCAAGATCGCCTGTGTGAAGCCAGCCGTCTTTATCAATTGCCTGGGCGGTGGCCTCCTCATTTTTGTAGTAGCCCTTCATAACATGGTATCCCCGGCTGCACAGTTCTCCCTGTTCGTTGACGGGCATTTCCTTATCAGTGACGGGATCAACAATTTTAACTTCCACATTGGGCAGTGCCTTGCCAACGGTGGATGTTTTCAATTCCAAAGAATCGTTGTCACGGGTTTGGGTGATGCCGGGGGAGGCTTCTGTCTGACCGTAAACAATGGTCATTTCCTTGGCACCCATGTCTTTGATCACCCGTTTCATCACCTCAATGGGGCAGGTGGAGCCAGCCATAACGCCTGTTCTAAGGCTTGATGTGTCATAGCTTTTTTTGTCCATCTCTTCAAATTCGGCAATGAACATGGTGGGAACCCCCAGAAGGGCGTTGCACTTGGAGGCTTCCACGGTTTTAAGGACATCCACCGGGGTAAAGGCCACCACCGGGGCCATGGTGGCTCCGGAAACCATGCAGCACAGGGTGCCAATGACACAGCCAAAACAATGGAAAAAGGGAACCGGGATACACATGGCATCGTCTGGGGTCAGGTTCATACAGGTTGCAAGGCTTGAGGCATTACCAATGAGGTTGGTGTGAGACAGCATAACTCCCTTGGGAAAACCGGTGGTTCCGGATGTGTACTGCATGTTGATGACATCATCGGGATCCAGGGAATCCAGGCGTTCTTTAAGTTGTGCATCGGTAACTTTCTTGCCCATCTCCATAATGTCATCCCAATTGTACATCCCGGGGATTTTTTCTTTTCCCATGTAGATGATGTTTTTCAGGAAGGGAAGTTTGGGATCGCTAAATTTACCAGGCTCACTGTCCTTGAGGGTGGGGCAGACTCTGTTAATCACTTTTAAATACTCATCGGCATCCCTGACCCCTCCGGTGAGAATAAGGGTGGTGGTATCGGACTGCTCCAGAAGGTATTCTAACTCTGCACTTCTATAACTTGTGTTCACCGTAACCAGAACGGCCCCCATGCGGGCGCTGCCATATTGGGTGTAGACCCATTCTGGAATATTGTTGGCCCAGATGGCAACCTTTTCACCCCGCTCGATACCAAGTGCCATGAGTCCCTTGGCAACTTGATCGCAAATATCTCTAAACTCTTTAAAATTATACTTGATATCCAGCGATAAATACTCCAGAGCACTGTTGTCTCCCAGGTTGTCTGCCAGCATGTCTACGATGTTACCAATAGTGGTTTTGCCTATTTCAATGTCTGGTTTTTGCATTTAATCCCTCTTTAAGTAATAGTTATAAATACTTTGGACACATGTTCCTAACAATAAGGGGCTTTACATCAATTCATCCACCCTTTTACAGAAAGAGGGCAGGTACAACAGGTGAGGTATATTAATTTTGGGGCGTTTTTTTTGATGTATAACCCTTATATCTAAAGCTTTGGCTTGCTTCTAACATAAAAAATTTATGCAACCTGGACATCCTTCTTTTGACTACTAAGTACCCGGGCATATATTCCTCAAAATAAAATCCATAAATATCAATGATATATGGCTGTGGAATACCGAAAAACATATGTGTGGGTACTTAAAAGTAGTTTTCATTTTTTAAGAGTGCCCCCCTAAAAATGGGAATTCACCACGTGAAAGTGTGAAGTAGAAATGAAGAATGCCGCAACCTGGTGTCTTGTTTATTGGCATTCGCCTTAACATCCAATGTGCCGTGAAATAACAATGCGCTGAACTTCGGAAGTCCCTTCACCAATATCAAGGAGTTTCTGATCCCGGTAGAACCGCTCAACATTATACTCTTTCATGAGGCCATATCCACCATGGATCTGAACGGCATGATTGGCCACCCGTCCCATGAGTTCGGAACAATACAGTTTGGCCATGGCCGCCTCTTTTTCAAAGGGCCGCTTTTCATCTCTCAACCAGCATGCTTTGTACATTAAATTACGGGCGCACTCAATTTCCATGGCACAATCTGCCAGCTTAAAGGCAATGGCCTGGAATTTTGAAATGGATTGACCAAATTGTTTTCTATCCTTGGCATATTTCAGTGCCAGATCATAGGCACCCTGGGCGCCGCCAAGTCCCATGGAACCGATGGAGAGACGACCCCCATCCAGTGTTTTGAGCATTTGATGGAATCCATCGCCCTGGTTGCCAAGAATATTTTCCTTGGGAACCCTGACATTGTCAAAATAGAGTTCCGCTGTATTAGATGCCCGCCACATCATTTTTTTGTGCATGGGAACGGCCTTGAAGCCCGGGGTATCTTTTTCAACGATAAAACAGGTGTATTCAGGTTTCCCATTGTCCCGGGTACCGGTGATGGCCTGCACAGTGACGCCCATTGTCATCTCACAGGCGGCATTGGTGATAAATATTTTAGACCCGTTGATGAGCCAGTCGTCTCCATCACGAACGGCGGTGGTTTTGCTGCCTCCGGCATCTGAACCCGCGGTGGGTTCGGTGAGCCCAAATCCCCACAGGGCTTCCCCGGCGCAGAGTTTAGGCAGGTATTTTTGTTTTTGTTCTTCTGACCCAAAGTAGTAAAGCGGGCCAATGCCCAATGAATTTGCTGCGGCAATGGTGGCCGCCTGGGACCCATCAATTCTGGCGATTTCTTCAACAGCGATGATATAGGAGATGTAGTCCATGCCCTGTCCATCGTATTTTTCCGACACAAACATGCCAAAAAGACCAATTTCACCCATTTTGCGGGTGAGTTCAGACGAAAATTCTTCTTTTTCGTCAAGTTCGCCAGCAATGGGGGCAACTTCTTTCTGGGCAAACTTTCTCACTTCCTTGCGAATCATCTCCTGTTCTTTAGTAAGGTCAAAATTCACCCTTTTCCTCCTTAATATTTGGTGTCAATGATATAGAACTTTTGAGTTTGCTGTTCAAAGGGCACCCATGACAAACGGAAAAATAAATATGGTGATCAATGTTGAAAATGGTTGGTGCCGTCAGTTGGTTTAAATTTTTCTATTGTTGAACTGTCTTGCTTACCGAACGAGCGCTCGGTTTTATTGTAAACGATACTATATTTGTTGAAGATCATTTGTCAAATGTTTTTTTAAAAATTTAGAAAATGATTTTCATTTGCGGGGGGGGGGAAAAATTGGGGAATAGGGGGGAATAGGGGACAGACCACGTTTTTTTTATGTCCAAAAATAGCTAAGGGTCTGTTGAAAAATTAACCATCTATATATAGTATTTGTTGCCCGACTGGGGGCGTCTCCATCAGAGACTTTTGCATAGTTTGTTTTTTAACGAACCCTAAGCTTCTTCTGTTTGCCTACATCGGTTAAATCAGGAAGGGCATTCATTGGACATCCAATGGGCAAGAGTGGGAGAAAAAAAACGTGGTCTGTCCCCTATTGATTCCCTATTGATTCCTATTTACCTATTTATGTCTCCCCCATTTACGCTCAGGCGAATCAATTTTCAAATTAAAATTGCTAATTGACAGGCATACTCTTAACAATTATAATTATACATATATTAATTAAATTGATAGGAGGTGTGCAATGGGTCAAGTAACCATATATCTTGAAAATGAGATTGAAAATAAAATGAAACATGCTGCGAAATCAAGTCAGATATCCGTGAGTAAATGGATTGCAAATATCATTCAAGAAAAAATATCAACAGAATGGCCACAAAATGTAGTAAATTTGGCGGGTAGCTGGAAAGATGAATTTCCATCATTGCAGGAAATTCGTTCAACTGAAGTCATTGATTCTAACAGAGAGACTCTATAAAATTGTATTTTCTTGACACCAATACGCTCATTTACTTTTTTAAAGGAATTGGTAATGTTGCCGAAATTTTATTCTCCAAATCCCCAAATGATATATCGATTCCATCTATTGCACTTTATGAACTCGAAGTTGGGATTGCAAAATCAACAAATTCTGCCAAAAGAAGAAATCAATTGGAGTTGCTTACCTCACGTATCAATATTTCTTCTTTTGCGGTAAAAGAAGCAGAAGTTGCTGCCATAATAAGAGCAGATCTTGAAAGTAGAGGGACTCCAATCGGTCCCTGCGACACACTTATTGCTGGTATTGCATTAGCCAATAGCGGAATATTAGTAACTCACAATACAAAAGAGTTTAGCAGAGTTAATCAGCTTAACATTGAAGATTGGTATTAACTGAAAAAACTTAACCTGGACAAGCCAGAACCAAAAAAGTTTTCTAATTCTCTTGCCAAAATAACACGAAAATCAGAGATAAGAATATAAACACTTAATTTCTGAAAACAAGTGCTGCATAACATGTCGCCCAAGGAATAATAGATGAAAAATCTAATCTGGTTTTTGATGGTGCTGCTTTTATTGATAATTGCAGCGATTATGTCAACCTTACTGTTTCTCGGTGTCGGATATGTTCTTACCATCATTCTGCCGCTGAGTCTTTTCGAGAGCGCTGTGCTGGTTATTGGCTCTTTCTTTGTCTTGGTTTTTAGCATAGCTGCTGTATCAATCGGGACGCAGATTTCTCGACATGGCTTTTTCTTTCCTCGTTCGAGCCTGCAAGAGGAACCCTATGATGATGACGAATGCGACTTTGATGAGGATGAAGAAGAGGAGGATTACTATGAACGTGACAACGTACTGAAGCCACATCAGTTTATTAAAAACACGGTTAAGATTGGGAGAAATACTCCCTGCCCATGCGGGAGTGGCCTCAAATACAAGCGTTGTTGCGGAAAGGATAAATAGGATAAATAGGGGACAGACCACGTTTTTTTTATGTCCAAAAATAGATAGCCTTCTTCTGTTTGCCTACCGGTTAAATCAGGAAGGGCATTCATTGGACATCCAATGGGCAAGGATGGGAGAAAAAACGTGGTCTGTCCCCCATTTATTTCTGGAAGGGTGGCGGTGGCGGACAGGGCTTGCCGGAAAGGCAAGCCCTTTGTTGTTTGTTATGTCTCTTCACCGGCAATGAGTTCAGCCAGGTGAATCACTTTGAATTTTCGCTTCTGGTTCAAGGCACCGCCCCGGAGTTGCAGGACGCAGCCCGGGCACTCGGTGACCAGAAGTTCTGCTCCGGTGCTTTCGGCATCATCGAGCTTCCGGGTGAGGATTTCCCTTGACACCGCCGGGAAGTTGGCGGAAAAGCTGCCGCCAAATCCGCAGCAGGTCTCCTCTTCTGCGGCCTGCACAAAGGTGTTACCCGTGCTGCGGATGAGTTCTTTGGGAGCCTCCTTGATACCAAGACCCCGGCACAGGTGACAGGGGGAGTGCCAGGTGATTTTTTTGGGGTCTTTCGGTTGACTCGCATCCTGGCTGTTGGGTTGATTTGTTGAGCCCTTGGGAAAGCCTGCGATGTCGTGCATGAACTGGCTGAAGGGCATCACCTTGTCGGCAAATTTAGTGGCCTCATCTCCAAGAATATCCGCTGCAAGGGATGGACAGGCGTGTTTAAGATGGGAGGCACAGGAAGCGCAAAGGGTAATAATATAGTCGGCCTTAACATGCTTAAATGCCGTAATGTTTTGAACGGCAACATCCCGGGCCGCCTCTTTTTCTCCCATCATCATGGCTGGAAGCCCACAACATGATTGGCCCATGGGAAATTCAAATACAATGTCCCGACCAGATGAGCGCATGGCTTTGATCCCGGCTTCAAGTTGTTCCGGGTAAACAAAATCCTGGACGCAACCTGAAAATATGGCAACTCGGATGGGTGTGTTTCCGGGTTTGGTTACAGGTTTAGTTCCAGCTTTGGAGGGGGCTGTTTTAAGATCTTTTTGTATGGCCTCCCATCGATCCCTGAAGGGAACCTCTGCAATGGCAGGTAATTTCTTAAAATTGTGCTCCTTGAAAAAAATCATGGGCAGATGCCTAAGATACTGGGTATTGCCGGTGACGGGCTTCTGGGCAAGACTTGCGGCCCTTAAGAGTCCATGGAACAATTTCCGGCTTTTCAGGACTTTGGCAAGCATGAGACTTTTTATCGGATGGCCTTCCTTGTCCTGGATCAGGGTGTGGACCTCCTTGATGAGCCGGGGAAGGTCAATACCCGCAGCGCACACTGTTTTACAGGCGCCACAATTGGTGCAGTTTTGTACCAGGTTTCTGGCATTTTCTGCGCCATGGAAAAAATAGGTGGTGATCAGTCCGATGGCACCAATATATATATGCCCCATTTGATGGCCGCCCACCATGCGGTACACCGGGCATACATTGGCACAGGCACCGCACCGCACACAGTGAAGTATCTGGGAGAAAACAGGGTCAGCGGCTATTTTGCTGCGTCCGTTATCCAGTAAAACAATGTGCATCTCCCGTTTTCCAGAGGGATCTACGGTACACTGGGAAGGGCCCGTGATCCATGTGACATAGGAGGTCAGGCGTTGACCGGTTGCATTTCTGGGAAGCACCTTGGCAATGGTTAGGGCGTCTTTTAAAGAGGGAAGGAGCTTGTCAATGCCAGCCAGAACCACATGAACCTTGGGAAGAGTGGTGGCAAGGCGGGCATTTCCTTCGTTGGTCACGATACCGATGGTGCCGGTGCTGGCAATGACAAAATTAGCTCCGGTGATTCCCATGTCCGCTTCAAGAAATTTTTCCCTGAGTTCTTTTCGGGCCACCTTTACCAGTTTTTCAATTCCGGCATCCTGAAGTTTACCCGTAACACTGGAAAACAGATCCGCCACCTGGAACCGTGACAGGTGGATAGCCGGCATGACCATGTGGGACGGGCCTTCATGGCGAAGCTGGACAATCCATTCGCCAAGATCCGTCTCTGTGACCTCAAGCCCCTCTTTTTCCAGGAAAGGGTTTAAGTGGGTCTCTTCAGCCGTCATGGATTTGGATTTGATTATTTTTGTTGAATCCGTGGCTTTGGCAATTTCGGCGATGATTCTATTGGCATCCTGGGCCGTGGCTGCCACATGGACATGGATACCGTTGCTGGCAGCCTTTTCTTGAAATTGTTCCACTAACTGCTTGTTTTGTGCGGTGGCATTTTTTTTAATTTCCGCCACTTGGGCAATCAACTTATCCACATCCATACCGGCAAAGGCGTTTTTGCGGCTTTCCCGATAGGCCAGGGCAAACCGATCCATGGCCCCCCGGAGAAATTCATTTTCAAGGGCCGTGTCAATTCTTTTTTTATATGCCTTTATGGGCTCACCTTTTTCTGATGATTTTTCCATGATCAGCTCCTGTCCGGTTCCGCGGTGTCCGGTTCCGGGGTGCCCGGTTTCGGGGTGGGTTTTTGATTTTCCAGCAGAACAATGTGAAGTTCCAGGGGGCCGTGAACCCCGATGGCAAGCACCCGTTCAATATCCGCCGTGCGGCTTGGGCCTGTGATAAATGCCGTGTATGAGGAGGGGTTTGAGATAAGACCCTCGAGTTCATCCACCATGTCAAGGGCCGTTTCCCGGATGTTTGATACGGGCAGTATGGCCACATGAACATCGCTGATCATGGTGATAAGCCGCTTTTCCTCGGAATCGGAATTTATCACAAGGGTTCCTGTCTCGGCAATGCCGAAATCTGCAAAGGTCACCCCCACATGAATGCCGTTTCCATGGTTTCTCAGATTGTCGGTGACAAGGGCAATATTATTTTGGTGGCACAAGGCTTCCAGGATTTTAAATGAAGGGGCATCAAGGTCATGGGCCGCCAGGGTTTTTTGTTTTTCATCCTCACCTTGTG
>Ga0208900_1000128_pt1 | contig 44745 bp, 32 predicted proteins | sample AntAceMetag02UKK_FD_184763 | JGI IMG/M metagenome (GOLD analysis project Ga0208900, IMG submission 184763) | Saline lake microbial communities from Ace Lake, Antarctica - Antarctic Ace Lake Metagenome 02UKK (SPAdes) (version 2) | ecosystem: Environmental > Aquatic > Non-marine Saline and... | reverse complement strand
TTAAAAGATAGTTCTTTTAAGGAGGTCGACCGCGAAAAATTATTTATTTGTCAAGAAAAAAACACCTTTGTTTTGAGAAGATTTCATTATTTTAAAACATGCAAAATCCTAACCGGACACTACTGAGGGAATTTAAATATGTTGAATTTTAGGGTAAATGAAGATCGCTGCATCAAGTGCGGCAAGTGCGTCGCTGAATGTCCCCCGCACTGCATTGTCATGGAACAAGATGATTTTCCAAATATCCCCGTAGAAGAGACCTGCATGCGATGTCAACATTGTTTGGCCATTTGTCCAACAGCGGCTCTCTCCATCTTGGGCGTCGATCCGGACAAAAGCCTGGAACTGAAATACTCTCTTCCCACGGCCCGGTCCATGGAAACCCTCATCAAGGGGCGCCGCTCAACCCGCCGCTACAAGAAGCAAGCAATTGAAACAGAGATCCTCCAAAAGCTCCTGGAGACCGCATGGCATGCCCCCACTGCTTCAAATTCTCAAAGCGTACTTTTCACCGCAACTATGAACATAGAAGCCACCGAATCGCTGCGCAATGAAATATTCGCCAAACTAGGTAAGATGCTAGATGGTCGAAATCCAGAAGAAGATACCCTCCTTTATCAGTATGCTCGTAAGAGTTACGAATTGTATAGCGAGCAAGGTGTCGATATCGTGTTGGGCGGTGCCCCCCATATCCTTATCACCAGTGCCCCCAAGGTCTCACCCGCCCCTATGGAAGACTGTATCATTGCAATGACCACTTTTGAGCTGCTGGCTCAGAGCATGGGCGTGGGTACAGTATGGAGTGGGATCCTGAATTGGTGCATAACCGACTTCTTCCCAGAATTAGCGACGAAACTCGGCGTGCCTGATGATCACAAAATCGCTTACTGCATGTCCTTTGGCAAACCAGCTGTGCAATACTCTCGCACGGTGCAGCGTGGACCTGCTGGAATGAATATGGTGAACTCGTTCCAACCGTCTGATTCATAATGATGGAATGCTGGCATATGGAAGCAAAAGCGTACTTAAAAAGCTTGAGTAGAGGAGATACTTTCCTTGTTGTGGCAACACCAGACGACAAGAGACTCCCTCGAACAAGAGTTATCGGCAGCATGTTATATATGATGCTGATGGAATATAATTTCTAAATTGTTCACAATCGCAAACATCTACCCGAAGTGGCAACTATCTACATATATTTTGTGTTTGAAAAAAAATTCAATGAATTCTAAACACAAAACGGAACCATAAACCATTCCAGAGATAGTTATAAACAAACTCCCTAGTCATAGAAACTCCGGATTTCATGATGGTGTTGTGCAATCTCACGTTGGAGCTTAACACGACGAAGAGGTTGGACGTAAAAGCAGATTTTATGCCTTTCCCTATTGAGCATGAGGCATGCAGTGAGCTTATTCAAAAACCATTAGTGTACTATTATCTTCAATATTTATTAGTTTTATTTGCTCAATATCAAAGGCAGCTGTATGTGAATTAATGACCTCTAGGCTACCATGAAAAACAAATCGCAAACTTTTTTCTATTGTTTTTAGTTGACGAGCTTTTCCTATAACAGATCTAGCCTTAAGGCCTACAGAGCATCCATTTAATAACTTTCTCCCGGAGTAATGCTCTCTTTTTCTATTATAGTTATAATAGTTTTTTACTGATGAAGTCATATATCCACGATCAAAAAATGTTCGTGAAAATTTTGTTGCATCAATCTTACCTCCTGATCCTTGCACAGTGCCATAACTATATGATCTATTAACTCTAAATCTTTTATCATAGTATAAATCCGCCATTTTACTTTTACTCAAGCTGGTGGGTAATTTTGAATTTACTATGAATTTTTTAATTAAAAATTGGTATTCATCTTTCAATTTATCCTTACCCATAGCACCTGAAATGTACCCCAGAGAAAACAACTCCGTGTCTGAATGATAAGTAATAGTCACAGGATAGGTGACAGTCGTATTGGGGTAAAACGTATTGCACTTTACTGAAGAAATCTTTCTAAGTCTTAAATTATACTCACTTTTAGTTTCATACTCGCCCTTTTTAGGCTTAATTTTTTTACTCTCTTGGCACTCGCGATAAAGCTTTAAAAACGAACCCACTGTCCCGGAATGATTTTCACTTTTTACAACAACTTTTTTCAGGCTGAATGACGCCCCTGCACATGAAACGGGAAAAAAAATTATTAATAAAATTAAAAGTTTATATTTCATAAAACGTAGTTCCTCTATAAGTTAAATTCGTTGCGACTATTAAAGTTTGACCTTTTTTAGTGAATCTAAATACAATATTTCCCTGTATTGAATCTCGAAAAGTATATAACTCCCGAATTTTTGCAGCAGATTTTGATACTATGATTTTCATGATATTTGTACTGGAGTGATCACTCCTTGGTTTTAATATATTATTGGGGAATTCAAAGGTGACTATAATTGCGCTATTCTCCCAGTTTAATTCTATGTTATCGCTGGGTATGGTCATGCTATATGTGTTTTTAGTGTACTGTTTCAGTTTGTCTTCTGCTTCATCAATTCTTCTTTCATAATTTTGGATAGTTTCAAATTGTCGCCTGGGTGATTCTATTTCATTTTTAAAAGTATTGAGTGTTGAATAGAGTACAGAGTATTTTGCTTGAGTATTAGATTTTATGCTCTTAACCCATTGCTGATCAGAGAACCCAAAAGATGAAGTCGAAAATAATACTACAAAAGACACTGAGAAGACAATAAGTTGAAGCGGTTTTAACGGAATTTGATTCTTCATTATACTTCCTTAAATTATATTGTTTCCTGACAGGTACCTTGCAAAATGAAATTCTTCAATCAAAGTTGAGCTGAAGAGGAAGATTTACTTTCCGTTGGCAAAGTCCCAAGGGGAAAATATGGTTCCAGTTACTACATTGGTACTCCCAAATGAACTAAAACCAGTGCTGCCAGATGTTTTAGTGGCCTTCATGCTCCACAGTTTCCGGCAGAATAGATGGCAAGAACAATAAGCCATCCACATTCCCGCATCAATCATGAAAATATCCTATAATATTCCCACCAAAGCAGCAACTTCAAAAAGCCACCCATCATTGCCTTATCTTCTGTTGTTCCGTAAGCAGTTTATAGAGCGATATCTTCGTAGGTAAACGTGGAAGGTACACCAAATCTTCTCGACTGAGTTCATCTGTCAAGGGCGTAGGTAAAGGGTATCACCTTCCCCTGCGAGCAAAAAACATGTTGCGAAACCAGGAAAATCGCTTGCAGGGGCACGCTCCTACAGTTCCATTGTGCAGTTACCTGAGTTTCAATAGTAATCAGGATAGTTTTTGTCATTTATTAATACCTCAATAAAAGCAGTATTAATAAGTTCTATAATTGTCTTGCGCTTTGTTTCCACACTTCTTAATGTATTACAAATGTAATGCATAACGATAGGGAGATTGTAAATGAAGTCCGCAACTATACCAGCACTAAGAGTTGAACCAAAATTACGGCAGGCAGTAGAACGATCGCTGAATAGCGATGAAACGTTGTCAAGTTTTACAGAACAGGCCCTGCGCGAAGAAATCAAGCGAAGAAAAAATCAGGATGAGTTCATTGCCCGTGGTCTGGAATCCCGGGATAAAGCAAGGCAAAATGGAGAATACTACAGTACCGAGGATGTACTATCCGGTCTCGACGCCATGCTGGCCAAGGCAGAAAAAAGTTGAGCTACCAGGTCCGCTATACCAGAGAGGCCAAAGAAGATATCGAACGTCTTTACGCGTTTCTTCTTGAACGGGATATTCAGTCGGCACGTCGCGCAAAGATTGCCATAGCTAAGGCAATGAAGTTCCTTGAAGACTTTCCATTTACCTGTCGAAAGAGCTCCTCTGACAATCCCTTTCTCCGGGAAATGCTCATTCCTTTTGGCAACAGTGGGTATGTTGCACTCTTTGAAATCGAGGACAAAAACACTGTCACTATATTGGCCATACGGCATCAGCGAGAAGAGGATTACCATTAATCATCTCACCCCTGAAGCGGAATGATTAAGATTACCGCCAGAATCCTCTCGAAATCCAGAGGGGTGACAAATTTCAATCTGATGGAAAGCCAGGACTTTAAGCGAATAGTAGTAAGATAATCATTAAGGGCTCTATTAAAATTCAAACCTTATCACTGGCTATTAACAGCAGAGAATATAAATAAAAAAAGCAGAATCAAATAAATGATCCTGCCCTTAAGAACAGAAGCTTTTCAGGAGTGATTTACTTTTTCTTTTTACGAAGTCTGGAACCAACAAGACCAGTCCCGAAGATGAGCATTGTTGCTGGTTCTGCGACTGGTGCACTGGCAACGGCATTCATTGTAATATTATGTGCTCCTGAAACCGGTCCGACCCAAGTAGCACCACTCATACCAGTACCACGCATACGGTCCGCTGTAATTGGCACCAATGTACGATAATTTGTACTCTGTATTTGCAGCCATATCAAAAGTTGTCGTGGTGGTACAGCTATACCCATCACCACCCAAAAAATTATCGTTAATAAAAACAGAATGTCCATCATCGCCACTATTCACAAAGATGACAGTCTGATCTATTGCTGATGTAATATAGGTATCAAAAACATGAACACTGTGGTCATATCCAAAGGGTCACTCCCCCTTCACTGCCCCAGGCATCATGTCCAGCAGCTGACCAAGCGCCATAAGATGCTCCGACCACATGCTTTTCAACCGTCTTAAATGCTATCATTACTCTTTAGTCATTAGCATTAGCACTGTCATACTTATAATTTTTGTCACTCGTCTGATGTACCTCAAAAGCTAGAGACATCCCTTCCATCATATCTTCTTCGGAAAATGCACATGCTTGATTGCACATGTAACAAAACCACAGTGAGTCCTGTCAGCCATATTTTATGGCACGTATTCCCTCCTTTGTATGAGAGTAAGAATGACAGAGGTCAATCTATCCAGATCAAGGGGTTTTGTGAAATACGCATCCATGCCTGCAGTGAAACAGGTTACGTCATAGCCCGGGGTACCATGTGCCGTCAGGGCTATAATGGGTATACTTCTTTTATCAAGACAACGTTCAGATTCACGAATCTGTCGCACAGCTTCCAAACCGTCCATTACCGGCATCCTGACATCTGTGAGAACCAAATCAGGCTGGGATTTTTCGAGGGCTAAGAGGAGCTCTTGGCCGTTTTCACAGAGAGTCACCAATGCCCCATTTTCCCTAAGAAAAAAAGAAATCATACGCTGATTAATAAACTCATCCTCGGCCAGAAATATTGATATTCCATCCAAGGGGGCCTTGGGGAAGGCGATTTCACCGTACAGATGCCTGTCATCCACTGCTCGAAAGTGCCGACCGTCACAGACTTCGTCTGTAATCATTTTATACTCCTTGTAAATTGGTTGCTTTTCGTTTGGGGAAAACAAGAAAACAGAATAAATCATCCCGTTCCATAGAAGATCAAATAGCTCTTTGCCTATGAACCTATTCTGTATTTTTCCCTTCACTAATCGATTCTATAATGTTTGAAGGTGTTTTCCACCCATGGATAGATTTCAAACTGAAAGTACGATTGCCAAGGGACAACACGCTGACTCGTGAGCCACTGTATTTCCAGGAACCGCTATTGACTCGCCACTGTGCACCACCTGAGACTGCAGCACTGGGAGTGATATTGACTCGTAATGAGCCTGTTTGATATACACTTATACATCCAGACATTTTTTCATCATAGCCAACCAGTGACGCTACAAAACAAAACATGTTCCACTCGGATAGCTTCCGAGGTTGGCAGTCCAAGCACCTATAGCAGAACCATCACTGATTTACCGTCTTCATGTCCAATGGGATTACTTGAGCAGGTTCCAGGTGAATTTTGGTAAAGATCAAACGTAGCAAGAAGATACGGGTTGTTACCTTCTAAGGGACATACTCCCCTTATAAGCCAACCACAAATTCTTCAGATCCAGAAACAACCCGGAATCTATTACTGTTATTATTGATAGGTTGTGTGGTCGGATTTATTAATAATCCAGAACTGACTCAATGCCAATTATCACAGCTTAATCCACCAATCTTAAAAATTTCTTAACATTAGAGAATTAAAGCGATAATTACTCGGCCCTGAGCAACAGTTATCACGTTGATAACAAGGGAAATATATAGTGAAACAAATCACAGCATTTGCAAGAACATAGCCAAGCACACACATTTCTGGTGATTTCAGATGAAATCCAAGAGCAAAAGAAGGATAATCGGATAGAGCTTCTCAGGGAACGTCTCGACAATATTCTTGATCGAAAACACGAACTGGTTACTCTTACCGAACTGATCAACTGGGAGTTTTTCGAGAACAAACGGGGCAGTTATTACAAAGGAAATTATGGTTAGCCAAAAATACCTATTTGACTTATGGTTGGTTTAAACTATTTGCAGCATGCGTTTGGTTTTTCTGATGAAACAGTGATCAGTAAATAAGTTCCCCCCCCCATATTGGCAGTACTTTTGTGGTGGAACATACTTCCAGAACAAATTTTCTATAGACCCGTTTTCCATGAGCAGGTGACGCAAGAAAATTGGTAAAAAAAGATGTGAAATATACAAAACAAGCCACCTGCAATCTTTCATCTACAGTAATCTTCCAAGAACAGTAGTTGCCTCATACTCGTCAATCCTAAACAGTATATTGATTGCTACATTGCTGTAGAGTACAGACTTAATTATAGTTTTTTCTGGGACAATCTAGCAACAATAAAGCAACAAACAACGAACCCATAAATGCCTGAATCAACAAACATAGAGCTCATATTCGAAACAGACAAAGGACGTTTTCTTCTAAAAAGAAGCGAATAATCACTCTGAACAAGGGCTCTTCCAAAAGGCGGCCATTGCCTCTACAATCTCCTGTGGATTGTTGCTCAACTGTTGATGGGCTTTTCCGTAATGAGAGAGAATCTTTTTGGCACGTTTATGGTTACCGGAACGCGCATGCAAATCGTAGAGTTGCCTGGTGAGTTCCGTATCTAAAGGAAAAAATTGAAAGACGGTTTCAAGCAGTTGGGTTTCTTGCTCGACTTTTCCCTGGTCATCAAGAAGAGAGGCCCAAACTTTAGAAGAATGAAGAAATTCCTGTTCGACCTTCTCCTGAAACAGGCCAGTTTCTCCCAGATTAAAATCGGTAATCCCTACCTCACCCCAAAGATTGAAAGCATTGTGGAAACTGTTACCTGCCTGCCACATCTTTCCCTGTTGGGCGTGAGCCCTTCCTTGTTTAGCATGTTGCAGAAATTGTAACACATCAATACGGCAATTTTTCAGTTTTACAATGCCTTGCTTGAGCATCAGATATTCCAAAGGTTTTATCGGCGAGACAAGCTGACTCAATTTTTTCCTTGTTTGAGAAATGAGAACATCAAGGCTGGAACGCTGTCTCTCAGGGCTCTTGTCAGGCCAGAGTTGGAGAGATATGACGGACTGACTTATTTGAAGACCAGGGCTGGATATGAGGGTATAGAGGATCTGCCGTTCACTTTCCGCCAGTTCCAGGATATTACGTTGCTGTCCTCCAGGAATACTGATCGTCAAATCACTGAGAAGCCGAATGTCGAGAAGAGGGATAAGGTCGCCGTTTTTAGCTATGCCCTTGTGCAATTTTTCAGACAGGAGCTTTTGGGCATATTCAGCCTCAATATTATGGCATACTGCCAACTTCAAGACCGGCTCCATAACCTGTGGCATAAAAGAAAAGAAGTGGCTGTATCTATTCTTTTTCAGACAGTTAAGGCACTGTTTGATATCTTCCAGAACGTTATCATATTTTTCTCCTGCCTGTAATCGCATCCAGGCTCGATGGGCATAAATACTGACTCGCTGGAATTCTTCTCCAATTTTTTCGGAGATGATCATTGCCCTATCAAAGTGTTCCTCAGCCTCTTCCATCATTCCGAGTTGGGCAAAGGCGGCTCCAACAATCTGATGATTGAGGGTGACAAAGGCATTGCCCCCGACCTGCTGTCGTAATTTAAGAGATTCCTGAATAGCTCCGAGGGCTTCTTTTTTCTTTTTCCGCAAAGCAAGGATGAGGGCATGATAATGGAGTATTTGACTACGCATGTGAGCCTTTGAAGCAGCGTAACTGCTTCCCAAAGCCTTATTAACTAAACGTTCAGCAGTGTTGATATCATTTTCTGCCAATGCCGAATCAATATCCCAGACATAAAGAAATGGGCCGATGACACTTTGAATAACCACATCTTGTTCCGCCACTTGTTCAAGGGCCAATTTTTGATTACGATAATTGTTAAAGTCACCGGTCATCTCCAACAGGTTGACCTGTAGCAGCTGCAGAAACAGTTTATTCAACGTTGACACTCGGGGGTTAATCATCAAAGGGAATGACGCTTCAACTTCTTCACTACAGCCCTCCCAGTCACCGACAAAACCATAACGGTATGCCCGGATGAGACGGATGGAGACTGTCATGTTATCTAAACAATTTTTCCTGCTCAAATTCAAAGCCATGGTGTCATACTGTTCCACTTTTTGCATATCCGATTGCAGGAAACAATGACCAAGAGCGAGAACATGAGCAATTCTTAGTTTGAGAGGAAGAGAAAGGGTACTCTGTTTTCGAGAGAATATATTTTCCAGGTCAGGCAGGTATTTCTCCATCAGGTTAAATTGACCATCAATAATGACGTGAAATTCGACCAGCTGGCTGTTTGCAAGGAGCAGCCCTAGTTCATTTTTCTGATCGGCAAAAAGTGTCTGTGCTTTGATCAAATAAGGTAAAGCTTCCGAGGGAAGAGAATCCAGAAGGCAGGTGCCGAAATAGTAGCTGAGCCAGGGATAGTTAGTAACGGTTTCTTCTGGAAATGTTGCCAGTATTCGATGAAGTGTTTTAATCTGGTTAAGGTGTAGAAGGTCAAAACCGAACTGACTTAGGATCTCTTCGCTGAGAGAAATGTCAGCACATTTAATTGCGTAGTGTAGCGCCCGCAATGGTTCCAGGCAATGCAAGTGGTATTGTACTGCCTTGCGAAAAACCATCTTCTGCGATGCTATGGGCAGTTGTTTTTTTGCAAGGGGAAGCAAACTCTCACGAAAGAGGTGATGAAAGCTAAAGATCCCCCTTTCCTCATCAATACATCGGAAAAAACGATTATTTTCCCTCAAATTTCTGCCAAGTCTTTCTCCGGCTTCTTGTCCCAAAAGATTACAGAGTAATGCCATGGGGATTTCCTCAAGAAGCACCAGCTGTAATATTTCAGGGATCCGTTCTTGGGAAATCCCTCCCAGGACATCTTGTAAAAAAAAATCTGCAAGATGAAGCCGGATATCGGCAGGAGCGAGAAGACATTCATTCTGAGGGCAGACCTCCCCTATTTTTTCTCTATGTAAGGCGGCTAGTACTAAGCCTGTGATCCATCCTTCCGTCTGTTGTTGGAGCTTTTGTATTTGCTTGAAAGACAATGCCAAACCGAAGAGAGATTGAAAGAGTTGGGCACTCTCTTCAAGGGAGAAGTCTAGTTCGCTGTTCTCGACCCTCAATGAGGGGACATCGAATCGTTTTACTTGAAGAACACTTCTCACAGAATGACGTGAGACAAGGATCCATTGCATCCAGGATGGGGTGTGCTGGATAAGAGAGATGAGCAGAGCCGCACTTTCCCCAGAACCCTCAATCAGGTGGAGGTCATCAAGAACCAGCAAGAACTGGTGTCCCCTAACATTACAGATCTCTTTCGCTAGCATTGTGCCAAATCTTGATGCTTCACTGGGATGAATAGCTCCTTCCGTAAGAGCTGCTGCAACGTTGTCTGATTCGTAACCTGGAAGTCTTTGTAAGAGAAGAGTAACCAAAACATTCAGGAATGCGATCGGATCTTGATCCTCTTGACCTAGCTGACACCACCCGAATGAGCAACCGGCATCCTGGGTATACTGCTGGGCGAAAACTGACTTTCCTGAGCCTGCTGGCGCTTCAATAACTAACAGCTTTCTCTTATATGCTTGCAAATGTTTCAGTTTTTCATGCAAATTATCCCGCCACAAAAGTTTTTGGGGGGTGACAACGGGAGGGCTGAGTTTATAATCTGGAACATTATACAGCTTGAAAGAAGAAGATACTTTTATAGGGTGTTGGTAATCATTCATTATGTTTCCGTTTATAATGGCATAATCTATTTCGAGAGATGTTTCTGTAGGAAATATACAGTTGAGCTCTAATTCGGATATCTGATTACAAGGGAAAAGATATCTACCAGAGCTTGACTCAAGTAGTATCCCAACAAGAGTACACGCCAGTAGCAATCTCTCCAATTTCAGAGAAAACTGGTTTCACCCTTTTTTGCCCCATGTTTTGTTGCCGGCTCGTTTAGGATTCTTTTGGAATTGTTCATTTCATTCAAAAAAACAATTACCTATCGTACATTTGCAGTCGTAGACAGATTGATAGTCACTATTGTGGATAATGGCTCTGGCCGTAGCACTGAAAACTGACTCAATAACATTTAGAAATTGTGCACAAGTAGGAAGAAGAGCCAATTTTACGAGCAACGTACTTTCTGGTTTTCTAAATTTGGGCCCATTAATTTCTTCAACTCTTTTTTGTAATTTTTGGGATGCATACCAAGAAAAATAGATGCATTCCTGCTCTGAATATACTTTAATCAATGTTTTTAGCAACTTAATCATCTCGGTAGTGTTTTACTTTCTAAATTAAGATGAGTGATTTGATTTGTAGATAATTCTAGAGTTGCTGTAATAATAAAACTCCCTTACTTTTTTGCCATTGAGGTACTGTCTTTATCATACCAGTAAGAACTAAAGATCTACTACCTTGCATTTTAATTGAAAGAGGTCGTACTCATCTATAGATGAAAACTTTTCGTTCTCTTTGAGATGTGACAAGATATTTTGGATTTCATGTGTTTTTTCAATATACTGAGAGGAGTTACTCGTTAATGTTGTTCTTGCCTTTCGGTATTTGTATCCAGAGTTGGCAATTATTCTTTTTAAAGCATGACAGGAGATTGGCATATGGCAATCAGCCATTACTTACAAGATATTCTTTTGTCTCCATGTTGTCGTATTAAATCCTCAAGGGAGGGGACGGACGAAGATTAATTTCTTTTTAAAGTCCTGGAACACTAGTTACGTTGGACTCTAACGTTAAGGATGTGAGGATATTTGCTGTTTTTTTGTCAATAACTCGACTTTTACCAATGTCATTTCTTTCTTGAGGATATAGAGCCTCAAGTTTTTCTCCACCGACCTTGTAGTGCCTGCCCCAACGAATGATTGTTCCCCGACTAATTTGAGCTTTCTTAAAGTACGCTATGTTCCACTTGCAATTAGTTTTGAACTTTATTAACGTTTCCTGCATACCAAACGGTAAAGGATTTCGATTCACAAAATCACCAATAATTCCAAAACGAAACAACGCAATTTTTTCTCATTGTTCTTTGTTCATTATAATTATCTGTATTTGTTAGGCGTCGATGAATTATGGTCAAGTCCGAGTTATTCAGTTATCTTTTCATAGGGGTATTCAGCAGTTTTAAAAGCACATTTAGCGCTTGTGTAATTCTAAGTCCGTTCCACCCAGTACTCCGGCTTTCTTTTTGTATGTATGATTGCAATAATACGAAAATGGTCAGGTTCGATGGAATAAATAATTGCATAGGGAGATTCCTGCAAAACACATCGTCTGAATGATGCCTGAGTACGCGATAGCGGAAAGGTGCTTCGGAAATTGACTGAACAGCCGCTTCTACGACATCCTAAACAGACTCGACATTCTTCGTAGTAGGAAATAGATTCAAGAAATCCAGATCGAGCATCAGGATCAAAAGTGATGTTTTTCAAGATAATAAACGGTCGGCGGCTGCAAAAACCTCTTTTACTGTAATACCTTTACTACGACCACCAGTCTGATACTCATGGTAACGACGTTCTGCCTCAGCTATCCAAGTTTTATCCACATCGTTAATCGTATTTTCATCAAGAGAACTTAGAAGGCGATCAGCAAGAAACGCTCTTTCATGCAAGGAAAGGTTTAATATTTCGTGTTCTATTTTACCAAGTAATATGGACATGGCGAACCTCAAGCAAAGTAGATTTCACAGTAAGTATACCACACTCCAATCATAGTTCGTAGGCATGAGGGGGGGGAATGTAAAGGGAAATAGAAAAGGCAGATCCAACTTAATGCTGAGCCTCCCTTTGTTGTTGGTATTTGTATGTGTGTGATTTTCCCCTTAAGACTTTGCCAACGGAAAGCAAACTCTTCTCACTCCTCAGATTTGCATTTAACAAAAAATGCCAACTCCAAAGATTGGAGTGCAACCATTGCACAGATGAGATATATGATTCATCATAGAATCTGTTCAGCTTACCATCTTCTTTAACTAAAATTTCCTATGGCATACACAACAAACCAATATTCTCCTATTTTCCATGTTTTGTGCGGCGCTTTCCTTATCAGTTTCTCAGGTGTTTTTGTAAAACTTGCGCATGTTTCTCCTACGGCGTCAGGATTTTACCGGGTTGGGTTTGGTGCCGTTTTTCTGTTTTTAGGTGTCATGATTAAACGCGAGTTCAACGTCCCAGGCTTTAAACAGCTCATGCTGATAGCGTTTTGTGGTCTTACCTTTGCCCTCGATCTATTCTTTTGGCACCAATCCATTTTCTATATAGGCCCTGGACTCGCGACCCTGATTGGCAATTTCCAGGTATTCCTCCTTGCAGCTGTTGGTATTATCTTCCTTGGGGAATCTGCAAAATTGAGACTTCTGATCGCGATCCCTCTTGCCATATCAGGAATATATTTTATAGTTGGCGGTGACTGGGAAAGTCTTACAGTTCAGTATAAAACTGGAATTTTTTTCGGCTTATTGACCGCGTTTTGCTACACAATCTTCCTATTCACCTTACGTAAAATCCAACAAGAACGTGGTCAATCATTCTTCCTACTTCTCATGCTGGTTTCCCTGGCCACCGCAGTCTATCTAGGCCTCAAAATGATCTACACTGGTGATTCGTTTACCATTCCCGATCAGCAAAGCTTACTGGCCCTTCTCGGCCTTGGTCTCTCCAGTCAAACCGTAGGTTGGATTCTCATCGCTACAGCAATGCCCAAAATTCCAGTATCACTTACAGGGCTGGCCCTGCTTCTGCAACCGACCCTCTCATTTATATGGGACGTACTCATCTTTCACCGCCCAACGGATCTTACCAATTGGCTCGGTGTTGTTGTCACTCTTATCGCTATTTATATGGGTGTTACCGGTAAGATGGCCGTGAGCAGAACAGAAAAAGAGTTGTAATCCGGACCAACTGATCTATAGGGTGTTGTGAGGTCTGGGGGAGCCCCCCCCGGGCTACCCGATTATGCCTATGTTTTAATCTGTTTTCTAATAGATTCCTGTTGTCACGAAACATCCAGCAATTTCCGAATCAATTTAGAAATCACACCTTTTGTGAGAGGTTTTAACACAAACTCTTTTATGCCAAGAGCTTTTGCTGAATGTTCGTCGATTATACTACTGTATCCTGTGCAAAGAATAATCGGAATATATAAACCGCCATAATTCTCAAATTTCCAATTCTTTAACAATACTAATGATTCTTCTCAAATAAACTCCGCCAGATTTATTCAATCACACCTGGAATGTTTTTGACAGAATTTTATACCGGGACTTTAGAGGATACCATTGGCAAGGCTAAGCATTGAAGCAAACCTGGACGTGTTACGTATACGCCCTGATCACCTAATCTCAGCAACTAACAGTGTTAAATTGAACATTGCCACACGAAGCTATTCAATGTGGCATTATACTCCCACGAAAGGTGCTTCCTGTCTCTTTGAGGAGAGTGAGCGATGTACAGTAGTCGTGTAATGGTTAAGGATTGTTTAAAATTGCAGACTTTATCATTGTCAGCCTGAACAGAGGTTGCTCATTATTCATCAAGTACGTCTCCTACAGCATCGATAAGCTCATTGCCCTGAATCGGTTTGACCACATATTTACTGATCCCCATCTTCAGTGCCTCTTCCTTTGTTACCAAATCGCTGTGACCGGTGGACATGATAACAGGTATGTCAGGTTTTATTTTATGCACTTCGCGGGTCAGTTCCACCCCGCTCATCTTCGGCATGGTCTGATCCGTAATAAGCAGATCAAACTGTTCCGGATGGGCACGTATTTTCTCCAGGGCTTCTTCGCTGTTAGTTGTGACGGTGACTGTGTACCCGGCAGACTCCAAGCGTCTTTTGTTTACCCGGACCAGTAGTTCCTCGTCATCAACAACGATAATCCGCCCTCTGCCCTGAGGTAATGCTACTTCATTTTTTTGAGGTGTTACGTAATCATCTTTATCGATCATGCTTTCCTCCAATAAAGGGAAATAGACAGAAAAGGTGCTCCCCTGGTCCGGATTGCTCACAACCCTGACGAATCCTTTGCAATCCTGGACTATGCCGTGAATAACAGCAAGGCCGAGACCAGAACCTTCTCCTATCTCTTTGGTGGTGAAATAGGGTTCAAAAACTCTCTTCATGGTTTTTGTATCCATGCCGTGACCAGTGTCACTAACCGAAAGCACAACAAAGGAACCGGCAACAACATTCTCGTAGGCTTCAACGTCTTCATCCTCAAGATCTTCGCGAAACAGCTTTATTGTCAACGTTCCCTTTTGCGACTCCATGGCGTGGAGAGCATTAAAGCAGAGATTGACAGTGATCTGATGGATATTTGTCGGATCTGCTTCAATTTTTCCACATTCTTTGTCGATATCCTGTTTTATTTCAATAGTGGACGGTAACGTAGATCGCAGCATCTGAAGTACTTCTTTGATAATTAGATGCGGAGTAAGGGGTTGCCGCTGATGCTCAGTTTTACGACTGAAGGTGAGAATCTGTTTAACAAGCTCAGTAGCCCTGATGCTTGACTGGATAACCATATCAATATCTTTGTTAGCAGGACTGCCGTCGGGAAGATCTTCTTTGACAAATTGCGAATACCCCAGAATGGCCGAGAGAATATTGTTAAAATCATGAGCAATACCGCCTGCCAGAGTTCCGATGGCCTCCATCTTCTGTGATTGTTGGAGTTGTTTTTCGAGTTTTTCCTTTTCTGCTTCTGCCTGTTTAATCTCAGTAATATCTTCTACAAATGCAGTTCCGAATCGTATATTTCCGTTACCTTTAACCGCTGTGGCATGCACATTCACATTGATAGAGCTGCCATCTTTTTTGATATATACTTTCTCCATATGGAAACCAACGGAATCCATATCGAACATTTTTTGAAAGAGTTCTTTGTTCTTGGGCCGATTATCTGGGTGAGTTACATCATAAAATGAAAGCCCCTTGAGTTCTTCTTTGGTGTACCCCAGCACCTTTTCATATGCCGAATTTGTCGTGATAAAGTCTCCAAGGGAGTCAACAGTGCATATTCCAATAGGAGATGTATCGATGATAAGACGCAGTTTTTCTTTACTCTCTCGCAGATCTTCTTCAGCTTTCTTTCTTTTTGCTATTTGAACACGCAAACTGAAGGTCCAGGTGGCAAAAAATATTAGGATAAGTGAACAGATCCCTATGACAATGGTTATCCACTTGAAAAAAACAGTTTTAGATAATCCGTATTCAAATTGAACATTAAACCATTTGTTGCGAAGCCGTGGAAGCTCGCTGGCGGAGGTAGCTATAATTGCCTTATTTAAAATACTCACTAACTCAGGCCAATCGTTTCGCACCACAAAGGCCTGGTTATGATTGTCAAACGGTGCCGGACTGGCCACCTTCAGGTTGGTGAGATTATGTTTGTTAATAATATAGGTTGAGATGGCAAGATTACCGATATATGCGTCGGCTTCACTGGAAGCTACTGCTTGTAGTGCCTCCATCGTGCTATTTTTCACAAGAAGGTTGATGCTCGGAAATTCAGCCATCAATCTGCTTTGCATAACGTAGCCTTTTTCTACGGCGACAGTTTTTCCAGTCAGGTCATCAATTGAGCTGATAAAGTCACTATCTGTACGGCTAACAATAACCCATGGCATAAAAAGGTAGTCATCACTAAACCGCATGTACGGCCGACGCTCTTTCACGTTCTTTGCTGTTAGCAGGAGATCAACAGTATCCTGTTTCTTAATATTCTCCAGTGCATCGGTCCATGGAATACCATGAACATATTCTACTTGAAACCCAACTACCTCGGCTATCAGGTCTAGATATTCAACGCAAATCCCGCGATTTTGCCCATCGTAAAAATGCAGCGGAGGGTTCTCGCCAACGCGGGCTCGCACCACATGTTTTTGCTCAATCCAGTTCTCTTCTTCTTCATTCAGTTGAATTGTACCGTAAAAGGAATTTCCAATACTATTTTTGGGATCACTCTCAGCGAAGGTGTTGCTCCACTGACAAAGAACAGAGGTGAAAAAGAACAGGCAGAAAAAAGAAAACCGTTTCGTCATATTATTATACCCTTTAATAGGTCTCTAGGAAGATGACCGATCGAGCTCATGAGTAAGCCTTCAGGTAACAATTGAAGTATTCATATATTACTCTATAGTTTTTAAATACAAAATTCAACGGAAAGAGAACAATCAACGGTGTTTAAATGTATAAAAGAAGGTGCTTTCCAGGTATTAAATCAAAACATTAGAGGGACGGTTTGAGGTCCTATGAACATTTTGCCGAGACAATCCCATTCTTCAAGCAATCTCAGCGACTGCAATTGGCCCATCCATGAAACTGTCAAGAACTTGCCACCTTGCACTCGTTAAACCGAAATCAATAATGAGCTTGTCCCCTGCTTCAATAAGGACTCCATTAAAGCAGTTTCATACGTAATCAGAGAAAATATAGTAAGTGCTTGAAACTAATTTTCTTCGATACGTTTTCCAAGCTTGACTTCCTATTGGTAACTTGCTCAATATGACTTTCATATTTAAAATATTTCAAATAGAGTGTGATGTGAACAAAAAAAAACTATTTCGTCATGAAGCTACACTGCTTCTCAAGCTGACAGGCCCGATATTGCTTGCACAGTTGTCCCAAACTAGTATGGGTTTTGTCGACACAGTGATGGCTGGCAGAGTTGGCCCTGTGGATCTAGCAGCCGTTGCAGTAGGTTCCAGCATTTTTTTCCCTATCTTTCTCTTTTTGGTTGGTCTTCTGAGTGCCGTGACCCCTCTTGCAGCCCAGGCCCATGGCCGCAGAGATTCCGCAGATATATTCCATTCTCTCCAGCAGGGTATTGTCGTTGGTTTACTATGCGGAATTCTCAGCATGATTCTTATCTGGCAACTGGCACCTCTGTTTCAAATATTGCAGATATCCCCCGAGATTGCCTCTCCTGCAAAACGTTATCTTTTTGCCGTCTCTTGGGGAATGCCTTTTGCTGGGATTTTTCTCGCTCTTCGCAGTGGTGGAGAAGGTGTTTCCATGGCCCGACTTTCCGTGCTGGCGGGTTTTAGTGGGCTAGCCGTTAATATCGTCGCCAACTATGTTCTTATTTTTGGGAAACTGGGATTACCGGCAATGGGTGGAGTTGGATGCGGATGGGCCACTGCTATTTCAATGTTTACGATGATGCTAACAATGGCTTTTCTTCTTCAAAAAAGTAGGATTGAAGGTGTTACTGATCTGTTTCGTCGGCTAGATCCGACTATTTGGAAATCAATAGGACAGTTTCTAGCTTTAGGAATGCCCATCGGACTTTCCCTTTTTGTTGAGTCTTCTATCTTCGCCATAATCTCCTTGCTTATTGCGAAGTTTGGGGCAGAGATAGTTTCTGCACACCAGATAGCCTTAAATTTTACATCATTGCTTTTTATGATACCTCTCAGCCTTTCCATGGCACTAAGCATCCGAGTAGGTTTTTCTGTAGGCAGGAAACAGCCTGTGAGATTGAAAAGAATTGTCCAAACAGGGCTTTTCCTTGCTCTCTGTTTCGCCTGTGTGACCTGTCTTTTCATTATTACCTGCGCAGATACAATTACTCTATTGTATACAAAGGAAATTGCGGTAAGGAAGATAGCAGTGCACCTCCTGTTCTTTGCTGCCCTTTTTCAGCTATCCGATGCCATACAAGTAAACTGCTGCGGTGCATTGCGTGGGTGCAAAGACACCAAGATACCTATGGTTCTGATGATCTTCGCCTATTGGGGAATAGGATTGCCTGTGGGCTACGCAATCGGAACCTTTGGCTTCGGTCCCATTGAACCTGGCGCCGAGGGCTTCTGGATAGGCTTGATCATCGGATTAACTTTTTCGGCTATTTTCCAGGGACGCAGGCTCTATAAAACAGTTCACCGTCTTCAAACCATTCAACCTCTCCATAGTTGAATGGTATACGCTTCAACAAAATGATCTATCGGTTGTTCTTATTTGAAGTGGTTTTGATCTTTTCCCTTTTCTTGAAAATAATTGCATTTTAAGAGGAAGAGCCCCCGACAAGCATAAACACCTAGTTTTACTCGTTTTTTCATCAAGCAGATACAGTATGCATGTAATTATTTAGAATCATATGAAATTGAATAGCTTACCATTGGCTATTCACACTCTATCTAGATTTAGCTGTTCAATGCCTCTTTTACTGCTCGTCCAAGTTTGGCCATGGAGTATGGTTTTTCAACAAACCCACTAGCACCAAGCTTAAGAGCAGCTTTAATATCGTCACTCTCAGAAAAGCCACTGGCTACAATAGCTTTCTGATTGGGGTATAGTTTGAGTATTTCCTCATAGGTTTGACGTCCATTCATTCCTGGTTCCATCAACATGTCCATTACAATCAAGTCAACAGGATTTTCTTTTACAAATTTCTGAGCCAATTCACCGGAGCAGACTGAATCAACTTTGTACCCCATTATTTGCAACATCTGACTAGCTAAATCCCGTAGTTGAGGATCGTCATCCACTACGAGTATATGCTCATTGATTCCAGTAAGTCCTTCTATTTTGTCGCTTTCAGCTTGACCGATTACTGCATGTTCACTCCTTGGGAAATAGAGCTGAAAACGTGTTCCTTGTTCACTGCTATCTATTAATATTTTTCCATTATGATCCTGCATCGTATTCCACACTATCGCTAAGCCAAGGCCAGTGCCACTTCTTCCCATTGCTTTTGTTGAATAAAATGGTTCAAAAATATGCTCTAAGTCCGTGTCTGAAACGCCCATACCAGTGTCTCGTACACTTGCTACAACATATTCCCCTTTTTTCATTTGTTGTTTGCTTCCAACAATATTATCAACATATTTATTATGAGTAGAAACCGTGACAATTCCATTTTTTTCTACAGCCTCAGCAGCATTGGTTACCAAGTTCATGAGACATTTTTTAACATGAACTGGTGAGCAGGAAATAGTGGAGTAGCTAGCCTCAAATTTGCTTTGAAATATTACATCTGGATACAATGACTTCAACTCTTCACATTCAGGAGAAATGAGGTATTCCTCAATCAAGACATTGAGATTGTGAATTTCTCTGATACTGGCTGCTCCCCTGGCAACAGTGAGTAAATCTGCCACCACAGTTGCTGCTCTTTGTCCCGAATCATGAATAGCCTCAAGCGGTTTCCTTAATTCACTGTCTTTGGGTAAGGTCCGTAACAGCAATTCAGGATACCCAACGACCCCAGAAAGAATATTGTTTAAGTCATGGGCAACTCCACTCGCAAGATTTCCGACGGCTTCCAGCTTTTGTGCTTGCTGAAGTCGTATTTCAGTGGACTTATTTTCTGCTTCCAGTTGTTTTTGCTTTGTAATATCATCATATACAGCAACGATTTCACCAGTGGGAAGCCTGTAAATGTTGTTTTCCCGCCATCTCTTTATCGTGTTATCTTGATAGTATGACACTGGACAAATTGATGCTTCACCAGTCTGCCAAACCTGACGAATTACATCAAGTAGACCAAATTCATAAATACCTGGAAAAACTTCCGTCACTTTACGGCCGAGCAGTGTCTCACGGCTGATATTATCCATTTCCTCACCAGCCTTGTTGAAATCCTTAAAGATAAAGTCTTGACCATTATCTATGGCTTCATAGACGGCAACTCCGCTACTGGAGTGATTGAACAGTTGACGGTAGAGCGATTCACTCAGCTGTTCCTTGTTCAGAGATTCTTTCAAAACATCTTCGTTTAATTTTAACTGTTCCTCTCTCCTCTTTCTTTTAACGATTTCTTTTTTTAATCGTTGGTTACCTCGCACGACAATAAAGATAGTCATCAGACCGACAGCAGCTAGGATAACACCAATCAAGCCGGCAACCTGATACTTGTTGATACCATAACCAACCTCAACGGTGAAGTATTTGCGGTTGATGGCACTTTGTTCTTCCGGGGTAATGGTGGCTAATCCTTTGTCTATGATAGAACCTAGTTGAGACCAGTCATCACGTATTGCAAAAGCCATACGTGAATAACCAAGGTCGGCCGGTGCCGCCACAGTGAGATTATTTAACCCCTGCTGGACGATATTATATTGGGCCATGGTCAGGTTGCCAATATAGGCATCCACCCGATTTTCACTGACAGCTCGCAAGGCCTTAGCGGCATCGGCAACCAAAAGTTGTTTTATTTGTGGGAACTCATTAGCAAGACGTGTCTGTAGAAGAAAGCCCTTTTCAACGGCAATGGTAAGGTTAAAAAGATCTTCCAATGCGAAGATATTACGCTGATTATCTTTGCGAGTGAATATGACCCATGGTAATCTCAGGTAATCCTTGCTAAAGGCCATAAATGCCTCCCGCTTCGGTGAGCGTGTGGCTGTCAACAATAGATCCAGTTCCTCGTGGTTACGAATGTTTTCTATGGCATCAGCCCAGCTTATATCATGTTTGTATTCCACCCGAAGCCCTGTTTGTTCAGCAATGTGGTTTAATAACTCTACAGAGATACCTTTTGGTCCATGATCCCAAAAATGATACGGTGGGGCATTGGAAACACGTGCACGAATTACGGGGTGATCACGTACCCAGGACTGTTCCTCCATTGTCAGCACTACAGCTGATTTCGTCCCCACTGTCTCATTCTCAACCGTTGCGTTTGCCATTGTCTGGCTTACGGTCGTGCAGAAAATACAGATCAAATAAAATATATTACGAATGTATTTAGTTGCCAGTTCTGACATTTTCAAATTCCCACTCTTAAAAAATCTTAAAACATAACACCTATGCTAGAAGCATAAGAAATTGCGACTATAACTTGAGCTCTCTTTTGGTAGGGAGGAATAGTGATAAAATTCTTCGATTTAATTTTGTTTCTGATTCCTATTCCCTCTCCAAAATGGATCACTATTCACTAAAACATGGTTCCAGAAAATTTCATATAATTAGAAATTTGTCTTTGCACTTTTCTTGAAAGCTAGACCTTCACCAGAAAACTCTTTCATTCTCTATCCCTTACCAGTATTAATCGGCGCTTTCGGCCCTCCCCCATTATAACATTTCCAGCATTCCGACAAATGCTTCAGTACCATTTTCTATTCCATCGACAATTTACTCGATTGTGGTCAGCGCTAAGAAAGATGCTCTCCTATCTGGACATTTGTTACCTATTTCAATAGATTAATTGTACGCAGTGGTCTAATGTCAGCCCCAGGAAGGATTGATGAGTATTTGATACTATCAAATGTCGTTGACACACTATCCTTTTTTCTTTATATCAGACATCTGTGAGTAAGTAATACAATCCGGTATTCCGTGGGTTGAACTATGGGCGTTGTGCCTAAAACTTTGCTGTTAATTGAGGGAAAAATGATGCGTAATGGTATAATTCTTTTATTGTGTATAGTTGGGCTGTCTTTTGCGACAAGTGTCTTTGCTAAAAAGGGACTGGTAAATGGGATTGATGCAAACTATCCTCCTTTTGCCTATATTGATAAGACTGGAGTTCCTAGTGGATTTGATGTTGAGGCTATGGCGTGGGTTGCTAATGAGATGGGAGAAGAAGTTACCCATCAGCCAATCGAGTGGTCCGGTATTATTCAGAGCCTGCTCAGCAAAAAAATTGATATCATTGCCTCTGGTATGAGTATTACCGAAGAGCGTTCCAAGAAGGTAAACTTTACTACCCCCTATTGGGTTATTGAGCAGGTGATGGTAGTGAAGAAAGATTCTGCCCTCACTGTTAAAGAAATTCTCAATGGGGAGCAAATCCTTGGAGTTCAGCAAGGAACTCCTGAGGCAAAATGGCTTAAAGAAGAAAAAGAGAAGAATGGTTGGAATTTCACCCTTCGTTACTATAACTCATCTCCTTTAGCAGTTGAAGACATTCTCAACGGTAGAATCGCAGGGGCTGCTATGAACGATGCTCCAGCCAAGGATGCTGCATCAAAAAAAGACGTTCAACTGATTGGTAATTTTGGAATGCACTCTGAAGAATTCGGCTATGCCGTTCGCAAAGATAACCCTGAGTTACTTGCCAAAGTGAATGCTGCTCTGGCAAAATTAATGGCAGCCCCTGAATGGGATGCATTGATTAAAAAGTACGACCTGGCGAAGTAAGTCGTCTCACCGGGTCTACTTGTTTGCAAGACGGCCCGGTTGTTAGTATCACTGATACCTAAAAGAGTGGAAAATACTTCCCTCTTACCTTCGTGTACCTGTCATGCCCGCAAGCCTTACAGTTATTATTGATTCCTTTCCCTATTTAATCCAGGGAGCTTTTATTACAGCGGGTATTGTCGTCTGTGCTATGCTCTTTGGGCTTGTTCTGGGGGTGTGTATTGCGGTTGGCATTGTCTATGGGCCGCGACCGCTTCGTTATCTGTTAAACGTGTATCTCTGGATTTTCCGGGGTGTCCCGGTACTGGTCTTGCTCTTTCTTTTTTATTTCGGGCTATTTACCTATCTTGGTCTCAACTTTAGTGCTTTTATGTCCGTTGCAATCGTTCTTGGGCTTACAACAGCAGCGTACCAGGCAAATATTTTCAAGGGGGCCATTCTCTCATTACCACGAGGACAGTTTCGAGCTGCATCTTCCCTTGGAATGAGCGATATGCAAGCTATTAAAAGTATTGTTTTGCCTCAGGCCCTGCGTATGTCTATACCGGCGTGGTCCAACGAATACTCTATCATTTTAAAGGATTCTGCCCTTGCTTTTGTTATAGGTGCACCGGAAATAATGGCAAGAACCCAGTTTGTTGCCTCTAGAACCTATCAACACCTACCGCTCTACATTACCGCTGGAATTATTTATTTTGTCCTCACCTGGCTTGGTGTACGGCTTCTATTACAACTCGAAAAAAGTCTCCATATTCCAGGATACTCCGATCACGGTACAAATTCATGATAGCTGCAAAAACAATTCTTGAAGTGGATGGCTTACATAAGTCTTTTGGTGATAACGTAATACTAAAAGGCGTGAGTCTCACCCTTGAAGAAAGCGAAATAAAGGTACTGATTGGCCCATCCGGCGGGGGGAAGAGTACACTTCTTCAGTGTATCAATTACCTGGTTACTCCAGAGTCCGGAACCATCAGTCTTCATGGCAATGTGATCAACTTGCAAAACAAAAAGGAGCTCTACCAGCTGAGACAGCGGGTAGGTATGATTTTCCAGGAATTTAACCTCTTTGACCATCTCACGGCACTGGATAATGTCACCATCGCTCTTCGGAAGGTAAGAAATATCAGTAAAGTGAGTGCAAAGAAACGTGCTCTGCTTGAGCTTGAGCAGGTAGGTCTTGGCGATAAAACAGATCTGTACCCAGCACAACTTTCAGGGGGACAAAAGCAAAGAGTTGCCATCGCAAGAGCCCTTGCAATGGATCCGGAGGTTTTGTTATTGGATGAACCCACTTCAGCCTTAGATCCTGAACTTGTAGGAGAAGTCATCGCGGTTATTAAGGCCCTTGCTGCAAAGGGGATGACCATGATTATGGCAACACACCAGATCAGCCTGATATCTGGTCTTGCTCAGAATGTACTATTCATGGAAAATGGGGTCATTGCAGAGCAGGGAAGCCCTAAGGAACTCCTTGGTGCAGGGAAACAGACACGGACTCAAGGTTTTTGTGATAGACTCAAGGATCTGGATGAAGGGGGAAGTTGATAGTGGAGTTGTCCCAATTCTATCAGGATCTTCTGCCAGCCTTAAATAAAGGCGTGATCATGAGTATTGCCCTTATCATTCCTTCCGCTCTTGGTGGGATTTGTATAGGTATTGCTGCTGGCTCACTCCGTACCTATGGACCGAAATTTATTCGGAAATTAGGTGATGGGTATGCAGCTCTCTTTCGTGGTACTCCGCTTGTTATTCAATTGTTTGTTCTCTACTACGGTTTACCCAACCTTGGGATTTATTTTTCCCCATATGCTGCTGCTGTTACCGGATTCATGCTGTGCAGTGGCGCGTATCAGTCTGAGTATGTGCGCGGGGCCTTGCTTTCTATTAAACGAGGTCAGTATTTGGGGGCACAGGCCCTAGGTTTTTCTACATTTCAAACCGTATTCTGGATAATCATCCCCCAGGCCATGAGGCGTGCATTACATGGCTGCGGCAATGAAATTATCTATCTTATAAAGTATTCTTCTCTTGCTTACATCGTTACCTGCATGGAACTTACCGGTGAAGGGAATACCATCGCCACCGAATATTTCAGATTTACTGAGGTGTTTATGATGGTGGGGCTTTATTATCTGATGTTGGTATCCTGTGCCATGCTGATCCTGAAAAAGGTTGAGCAGTGGTTACATATACCGGGTTTTGGGCATCAAGAAGCCTAACCTTCCTCACCGTTAATACCGACGAAAGAAGATAGTATCTTTCTTCTCATTTTTTGTAATATTATCCCCTAATATACCCGCACATCTATAGTATTATTTATGGAAAACGAATAAACAGGTCTCTCTATATATTGTTTTGATTACGTATAAAACTCAGCCAACGTCACATATTTGAGGCGTAATACTCTGATAAGATATAAGAATCACAAGTGACCAGATGTGTCTTCCCCACGGAGACGGGGATCCAGTTTCGTGCTCCCCCTCTAGATTCCCGCCTCCGTGGGAATGACAGACAAAAATGGCTGAGCTTTGTACGTAATCAGATATAGTGTTGCAATGACAATGACATGCGTCCAAGTAAACGAACAAGAATAAGGTCCAATTTTTGGAACAGTGTGTCCATTCTTATTGGTAGTGGAAATCTCTATTCGGTATTACACGATCCTGTCATGGTATCGGGCGTCTCGCCTAACAAACTTCCTAAAGTGATCATCAAACATACGCTGGAAACGTTCAGATTAAATCGTTCGAAATTGCCTGTTACATGTAATTCTGGCTTCTCACGATGTATGGAAGTCTGGGGATAGCTAGAGAAGTAGATAATCACTTGTTATGGAATGACAATTGAATCGAAAAAGAAAGTGATATCCTTGAAAACGAAAATGGATAGGCAAAATTTGATTCGATGAAAAGAAGACATTGATTGGTCAAGAATGCATCTTGACACTTCTACACTTTAGAGGCTCACCACCTTGTTTCTTCCTGTAGTCTTTGCTTTATATAGATTGTCATCAGCTATTGAAATGAGTTCACCAAGATGGAGTTTACCATTAGAGGTTGCTATGCCTATGCTGACAGAAATTGGAGGGTAATCGCTATTTGAGGACCTGGTTTCACATTCTATGGATGCCCTGATTCTTTCGGCAGTGACTATAGCGGAACTGCTCTCTGTATCTGGCAGGAGTACAGCAAACTCCTCTCCGCCTATGCGACCAAGTATATCTTTTGCTCTCAGTGTTTTCTGACAAATCTTTGTAAATTCAACTAACGCGACATCTCCAACCTGATGTCCATGTATATCATTCACTCTTTTAAAATGATCAATGTCCAGCATCAAAAGCGATATGCTTTGTTTATTCCGCTTTTGTATCTCAAGTTCTCTTTCGGCCAACTGCATAAAGAATCTACGGTTATTCGCTTTTGTCAGAAAATCGACAAATGCCATTTCACGAAGTTTTTCTTCTGCCTCTTTCTGTTGGGAAATATCGTCAATAATCCATATAACGCCCTTGTTCAGATCCGGAGGGGAATTCCGATCTATCGCTTTTCCTGAGATATTTACCCATACAAGAGATCCATTTTTGTGTTTAAGCTGAAACTCAGCATTTTTTACTTCTCTATTGATTAGTGATGTGTAAAATTTCTGTCCCCATTCTTTATAAGAATCTTTTGAAGGGTGAACCATGACAACTGACTGTCCAACCAATTCTTCGGGTGTGTAGCCTACAATTTCTGCCAGCCTTTGGTTAATTTTGTGTATCATTCTACCGTTACGAAGAAATACGACACCTATCATGCTGTTTGTGAAAAATGTGTCAAGTTCGTCGTAAGCTCTTTGCAGTTCCTTCTGCTGCTCTTTTACTCTAGTGATATCCTGTATCACAATTACCCGTATTGTTTTGTTTTTGTCTTTAAAGCTGGTGCCGTGTATTATGCCGGGAAAAACAGTTCCGTCACTCTTGAGCAGGTTGATCTCATACGGTGTAGAATAATTATTCAAGGATCTTTCTTTGGCCAATTCTTTGTGTTCCGGTGATACAAAATCAAGAGCATTTTTCCCGATCATTTGTTCATATGTGGTTTTAAAAACTTTTGAGGCAGCAGTATTTATCCATAATATATGAATACTGGAATCCACCTCAACCACAGGTTCCTTGGACACCTGTTGCAGGAGTCGGAACCTTGTAGAATCGTTATGGCGTTCATCAAGTTGCTTTTGTAGATTTGCATTCTCTCTCTGAAGCTTTTGAATAGTGTTATCCATATTGTCTATATTGTCTATATTGTCTATATACCAAATTTCAGGCAGTCACGCTAAAATGGAGCCAATCTCGGTGAATCTCTTGAGGGGCCCATTTCCACATAATGTAGACCTTATTCCTGACACGTTAACCGGCGATCTCCGGAGAGTCCAAATGAAGCACCGCAAAACGGGTCAATAGTATCGTAAATCATTATTATTTTTCGCTAACAGCAAAACACATGGAAAAATGTCCATGATATCAGTGGTAGGGGCAACGTCAATACAATTGGATAAAGGCAGATATTGGATATGCCAATATAATTCATTCAAAAAAACAATACCGGTTACGTCCAGACTGCTTGGCCTGATACATAGCGCTATCAGCATTGTTTATTAAGGAAGTCTGCTCCACACCGTGATCTGGAAATACTGCAATACCGATACTTGCTCCAATATTTGCCTCTTTGCCACTAAGCAAGAAAGGTTCAGCTAGAGTCTCAACAATAAGCTGTGCTATCCTGACGATATCACCATTTTCTAAAATAGCATTTAGAATGACTGTGAATTCATCACCACCTAAACGTGCAACAGTGTCAGATGCACGCACCACCTGTTGAATTCGCTCTGAAACTTCTCGGAGCAACTGATCACCTGCAGCATGTCCCAGGGTATCATTGACATTCTTAAATTTATCGAGATCGATAAAAAGCAGAGCAAACCGAGTATCTAGTCGTTTGCTGTGAAGCAGAGCACGTGACAATCGATCCTGGAACAGTTGCCGGTTGGGCAAACCGGTCAACGTATCAATGGTGGCCTGATGTTGAAGTAACTTCTTGGCCTGCTTATTTTTTATCCTGGCAAGGGAGAGCCCCCAACTGAGCACCATCAGCAATAAAAAGACAGGTGTGGCAATTTTTGCCAGAGCAATCAATATTGATCTATTCGCAGCGCTAATACTGTCTGGGGTTACATGAGAAACAACCTTCCACTGATATTCATTTTCTATTGAGTGCTTTTTCTCTACGTCTCTTTGCGAATCATGCAGCCGCAGTGTGTGGAAAAGGTGAATTGTAGTGAAGGTGAATATTCCTTCATCACCTGTAAACTGGCCATGTTCCTTAGAAAGAATCTTGTTCCATGGTTCAGGGTGTGCGTTAATGATATTATTCTTAGGGTTCAGCATAAAGCCCCATTCCATTTCTGACTGAGGATGTTTGAGCCAATACCCTTCAACGTTCATGATTGCTACATGGTCTTCAATATTTGCCACTGCACTTGAAAAATTATCCAGTAAACGCTCAGCCAGATAATTGAGTAGCACTACTCCAATCTTTTCATCTTGTGCATTAAATACAGGAGTGCCGAAACGAATCATCGGTTTATGGGGTTCCTCAATTTTTCCACGCTCCATATTGAGATCAAGGGGAGAAACATAAACCATTTTTCGATTTATATTTAATGATTCTGAAAAGTAGTAACGATTGCCCTTATTTTGTAATAACTTTTCAGGTACTGCGGTTGAATTTCCTTGATGGGAATTGACTCGGATAATTTCCTGCCCCTCAGTATTCAGAAAACGGATTTGATCATACACACCCTTCATTTCAGAGAACAAGAGGAAATCATTCTGCAAATTGCTAAAGGCATCCCGGGAGAGCAATCGCTGTTTACTATGAAATGCATTATGTTTGGACAAAATAAGGAGATCAGACATGACTGCCTGAAACTCCTGGTGGATTGCCCGTTTCCCCATGCGAACGTTGAGGCGTTCACTTTCCAGGCGATGCCTATTTACCTGTTTTATCTCAGACAGGTAAAAATAGGAAAATAAAGCAAAGAAGGCTATGGCCGAGGGGAGAAATATATAAAGGAAGTATTTGAAAAAATTGTTCATTCTAGTTCCAAAGCAATATGCTTAATTTTATTGTGATCTAGCCTGATTAAACCTTCATATTCCAAGAAACTATGCGTTGACCGATCGTATGATATAAACACCTCTAGAAGATGTTCAGAGAATGATTCTTATACGGTATTTATTGCGGTTGCACAAGATTAAGTGATCGGAGAATTTTTTACTGGTATCTTTTTTTGTGAAGCCTTCATTGCGAGTGCTGCTCCAATTGTTCCATCACATCTAAAATATTTCTGATTAGCCTTCTTCCTGGATCCCACATGACTCTTTTTAAATAAAGCTTCCATCTGGAAGCAGGTTTTCTGGTCTTTTTTTCTTATTACTTATTTTATATCGAGCACATGCCTGGTAGTTGCTACGACAATATTGTGATTCATATGCAGCAGATATTACATTATGCGTTATTTTAGGAAAAATAGAACACATTGCCAATGAAGGGCAGGGAGCAGAGTTAATATACTCTTCCATCATAACAATAAATAACTCAGCTAGTATTGGGTCGAATTGTGAACCACTACTGTTTTTTATCTTTTCTAGGGCAGAACCTATGGACATGCCTTTACGGTACGGTCTGTCAGAGGTCATGGCGTCATAACTGTCAGCAACTGTAATAATTCGTGAGAGGTAAGGAATTACACTCCCACTCAAACCATCTGGATACCCTTTTCCATCATAACGTTCATGGTGGTGTCGTATAATTTTAGAAATTTCAGAAATTCGTTTATCTGCGTCCATCGGATGGAGGATTTTTGCTCCATCTGCTGGATGTCTTTTAATAATTGCAAATTCTTCTTCTGTAAGTTTTCCAGTTTTCCCTAATATCTTATCAGGGACTCCTATTTTACCAATATCATGTAAAATCCCGCTTAATCGTAACAGCTCTAAGTCAACAGTTTTACCTGGCACACGTTCTGCCAATTGGAGCGAGAGATTTGTCACTCTTCTTGAGTGACCGTGAGTGTATTCATCTTTTTCGTCTAAAGAAACTGCTAGCGCCTCAACAATATGGAGAAAAAATGACCTTTCTTTTTTTCTATTTCCAGCAAGCTTGGCAAGGAGCAAGCGCTCACGAAAAATACGCTGAAGTTTTGCTTGAAGCTCATCCTGAAGATATGGCTTAGTGATAAAATCAATGGCACCAGCGGCAACAAGGTCTGTAAAATTATACAATTCACTATGACCTGAAACGACAAGGACATCGACCTCTGGACAGTGTTCTTTAACATAGAGTAATAAACCCATACCGTCCATTTCTGGCATAACAATATCTGTTATAATGAGACCGTATGAGTGCAATTGTAACAGCCCTACCGCTTCTTCCCCATTTTGGGCTTGATCAGCTTGCATACCAAACTGGAAAAGTTGCTGAGAAAGCAAATTGAGCATTACCTCATTATCGTCAACCACTAAAACTTGCTCTGTAATTGTTGAAAGGTCTACAGCTTTGTTGATCATTGTATTGATTTAAAAAAAATTAAGTTATCCATTCCAGTAATTTTCCGCCTGCACATAAAGGGTTTCGAATTCTTCGCTTATTTACTGAGCCATCTCGAATCTTGCTTTTTTACGAGCTTGTCATAATTGACATATACCTAAATTATTATAGAAATCGAAAAACTGGAAGTCAAATATGAAACTATAATCTTCTTGAAAAGAAAAATCTGAACGCCTGGGCAATCGTATGTAACTATTGCCAAGAGAAGTGTTACCGAAAAACCAAACACGCCGCAAAGTTGAGAATTTGCGACAAGAGGAGGCTAAGAATAGTCTCAAGAAAGAATACCAGTTTCCTTTCAGATCAGAGAAGAAGGATTGGTGGATCATGAAAAGTAAACTAGCGATGCAGCAGATATGTGTCGAGTTAATACAGTCAATAAGACAGGTCGACTACCAACTCAACAATGAATCATACGAACAATGTGATTCACCTGAGCTTTCAGCAGCATTCAGAGGTTACTCTAAAACTACTCTGATTACGTATAAAACTCAGCCAACGTCACATATTTAAGGCATAATATGCTGACAAAACAGAAGATTACAAGTAACCAGATGTATCATCCCTCTAGATTCTCGCCTCCGCTGGAATGACAGAGAAAAATGGCTGAACTTTGTACGCAATTAGAAAAACTAATGCTGCGATTGCTCATCAAGAACCTGTCTGACTATCTCTGCCAGTGCTCTTTGATTTAATGGTTTGGCTACAAATTTCTTTATGCCAATAGCATCAACTTCATCTTCTGTGACAGTTGAGGTGTACCCGGAGCAAAGAATTATTGGTATATCAGGGTTTAGCTTAAGCATGGATTTGGCGAGTTCAGTACCGGTTAATTCCGGCATTGTTTGATCGGTAAGAACCAGATCAAAGGCCTCAGGGCTTGTTTCAAACTTTTTTAACGCAACCAGGCTTTTTGTCTCTGCTGTAACATGGTAACCCAGGCTGGTTAAAACTGATTGACCGATATCGGCGATTGCTGGTTCATCATCTATAAAGAGAATGTTCTCGGTTCCGGTGGGCAATGTGTCAACATCATCTTCACCAGTAGTAATTGCCCTGTGTTCCTCTTCTATGGCTGGCAAATAAATTCGAATAATTGTTCCTTCTTCAGGGCGACTCATCACCTCTATAAAGCCATTGCACTCCTCAACAATGCTATGGGTCACAGCAAGACCAAGACCTGTTCCTTCACCTTTCTTCTTCGTGGTAAAATATGGTTCAAACAATCGTGCCGCTGTTTGCTTATCCATACCCTTTCCATTATCTTTTACTGATAATACAACAAAGGAACCAGGCTGAACATTTTCTGATGCTGGTATCTGTGTGGTTTCCAAGTGTTCAGATCCCAATGTCACCTCTATGCTTCCCTTCTTTTTACCGATGGCCTGCAGGGCATTCGTACAGAGATTGACGACAACCTGATGAGCGCTTGTTGGATCGGCGAGAACCAGGTCATTTTCCTTGGTAATGTCTGTCAGGATATCGATCGTTGATGGCAGGGATGCCCGGATCAGTTGCAATGCTTCACTTACAATTAAGTGAAGCCGTAAAGGCTGTTTCAGCTGACTCGTTTTCCGACTAAAGGTGAGGATCTGTCTAACAAGGTCAGTTGCTCGATTTCCAGCTATCAGAACCTGATCAATATCTTTTATCGCCTTACTGTTTGCTGGGAGTTCTCCCTTGGCAAGTTCAGCGTACCCGAGTATTGCCGAAAGGATATTATTAAAATCATGAGCAATACCACCAGCAAGAGCGCCAATCGCTTCCATTTTGTGGGCTTGAAAAAGGTCTTCTTCAAGCTTCTTTTTCTCTGTTATATCCTGAGCAATATAGACAAAATATTGCACTTCATTGTTGTGATCAACAATAGGTGCTGACGAAATATTAAAAATTTTATTCAGCGATTTATGTTTTATGATTTTACTGTGCTTCTTAGTGTCTGCAAACGAAATAATACCGGGGCAACCTAGGCATGGCTCTGTTGTTCCTCTGAAAAATTGAAAACAGGTCGTTCCTAGAAGTTCTTCTTCTGATTCCAGGCGAAAGAAATCTACTGCCGCCTGATTTGCACGGACAATATTCATATCTTTGTCCTGCAGGGTAACGATATCCGGAATGGCATTAAATGTTTTTTCCCACTCTGTCGTTTTCTCTACAATGATTTCTTCTGCCTTCTTTCTAGCGGTTACATCGTTGTATACTGCTACAATTTCACCAGTGTTCAGTTTGTACACATAATTTTCCACCCAGTAAGACAATCGTTCCTCACTGTAAACAGTGACAGGAAATTGTTCAGGTACCCCTGTTTTCCAAACTCTTTGGAGGACAGCAAACAGACCCATCTCAATAACACCCGGAAAAACATCGGTAACTTTCTTTCCTTTAACATCTGCTAGTTCAAGCTGGGCAAGTTTAAGTCCTGCCGGGTTAATGCTTTTGATGATAAAATTCTTTTCATCTTCAAATACATCATAGACTGCAATACCACTTGAAATACTGTCAACTATCCCCTGGAGATGATTCCCTTGTATTACCAGCTTCTCCTCACTCTCAATACGTTTGACAAGTTGCCTGTCGCTCTGTCTATAAAATACAAACAAACCAGACAGACCGATCAAGAATATCACTAGGTGAGAGAGACGATACACAACTATAAAATTTTGAGAATTTGTGAAAATATCTACCATGGGAACAGTAGTGCTGAGACCACCACGGATATCTCCCGTTTTATAGCCCTGACTTGCATGACATTTGAGGCATTGTTCTTTTGTTTTCAGCGGAATCATGATTCGGACAAAAGGAAGGTTTTCTATGGTCACTAATTCTGAGACTTCCTCTGTACCTTGTTCAAACTGCTCCAAGGCCGTACGCTCCCACTTATCAGCCTTATTAGCAGGACGAATTACATTGAGACTGGTAATATGGCCTCGAATTCCATACATTTCACTCTCAAGTTCATGGACCTGACGAGTCATATAGGCAGGATTGAGTAACGTTAATTTCTTCCCCTGTTGTGTAATGATATCTCGATCTGGGATATGGCTTAAATATGGACTGGGTGGAGTTCTCTTTGTGACTGGTACATAAACTCCTCCATGAGAGGCATTCCAAGACCGGTAGGTGTAATCTTTTTTGAGATTGAAACGACCTATTTCTTGCCCTATAGCTATTGCATTCTGCCACTCACGCCTTTCAAACATATACAAAAGACCAGCTATAAGAATACACCAAAAAATCAGGGCGATAATACACCAACTACGCAACTGTTTCGAATCTGGGTGTGATGTGTTCATAACAAATCCGCTCTCTAAATGTATTTCAGCAAAGTTATATTTATATATTTAGCAAATTTCCAAGAAACAGTTACATTTAAACATCATTTTTTTCATAATAGTCTGGAAAATGTATTTTGGCACACTCAGGACAGATACCATGGCTGATATCCGCTTGAGAGTGTGTATAGATAGAGGAATCCACATCTTGCCATTCATCCCTTTCATCTCTGATATTTTTTACAGTAGCAACAGAGCGGTGAGATTATTTCGACTGTCAAAATAAAAAGGGCGATAAAAATGCTACTGATACTGATTACAATTAGCATGATCATCAGGCCATTGTTTTCCACTTTGTGTTCATGACATACATATACACCTGATTACAATTTCATAGTTATTATCAGTATAGAGCGAAATCCAAAAACAACACGACAGAATTAAGCATATACTTATTACTACAGGAGATGGAGAGTTGAAGTCAAGTCTGAGATTGGCATATGTAAGACTTATCTTAAACAACACTGCAAAGACAAGTGACTCTTTCTGATTATTTTCGGATTTCAGGAAATAAGCTTGATGGCAAAGCACTAAAAATTCGTAGCTTTAGGCGAACAGTAGACATGCCGATCTGAGAATGGTCGTATAAATTACCAGCTTCGACATAACAATCTCCAGAAGTGATACATTGTTCGTACCGCTCCTATTTTCATATGACGTTAGCAAAAGGGGTGCATTAGACGCTTACTCATATCTAAGTTGATAACTCTTTGACCGGCAACAATACTCTGACGGTTGTTCCTTGATCCAACTCACTCTCAACAATTATAGCACCATGGTGTGATTGCATAATACCTACAGTCAAGGCAAGGCCAAGCCCTCTCCCAACAAATCTAGTTGTGTAGAATGGTTCAAAAATGCGTGGCAAATTTTCTCGACAGATCCCCTGTCCGCTATCCTTGATCTGGCAAAATACATACATACCACTCTTCATAGTCGCACTTTGAAAAACTACCGGAAAAGAATCTGTACTAAAAAGTTCGGTGCCAAATGTTATTGCGATTGTTCCTGGACCATCCCCCAGGGACTCTACGGCATTGGTGAGAATATTCTTAAGAACTTCGTTTATCTGCTGCCTATCCAGAGAGCAGCGGATAGCTTCAGATGGTGAAGTAAACTGTAACGAAATTGGAGACAGCAAGAGACTTTTCACTGCAGTAACACTCTCTTTGGTAAGTTCTGCAAAAGAGACCTCCGCGAGAGTTGATGATCGTTGACCTACATAACTTAGCATCATACTACCGATCTGTGACGCTCCCTTGGCAGCCTGCAAGGCATCTGAAGACATTTCGTGCTCATCGGAGTCTTCAGGCAGGATACGAGTCACAAGTTCCAAATTACCCATAACCACTGCCATGGAATTATTAAAACGATGGGCAATTGCTCCGGCCATCGTTTTCAAACTATCAAAACGTTTCAGCTCTTCTTGTTGTAAAATCACCTGAAGTTGGAGGTTTTCCTGCATTTTCTGGACGGTTATGTCATGAATAACCCCTAATGACCGTAATGGAGTTCCTTCTTTATCAACAGTAGTGGTGCAGAGGTGACGGACCCATTTTTCAATTCCATCCGTGGTAATGATACGGTGCTGAAGATCATAGGAACCACATGTCTTTTTGGCGGACAGGTAGGAGGTCTTTACAAAGTCTCGGTCCTCTGGATGGACTTTTTTCCAAAAATCCTTCAAGGTCGCAATCTGTTCTCGAGACTGGAGATTAAATATACGATAAATCTGATCCGAGCTATTTAGGCATCCTTCTGCAATATCAAGATCCCAATGCCCCAGGTTCGCAATATACTGTGCCTCTTCGAGTCGTTCTTTCTGACTTGTCAGTTGTTCTTTGCTGATCTGCAATATCAGCCTTTTATTGTACTGCTGGTAAACAACAAAAAGAGCCAAACCTAACAACAGGCTGCTCAAAGAAAAAGCCATTCTGAAATACTGTAGATCTTTCTCTATACCTACAGATTGGCTACGGACAGTAAAAAAGGCTACCATCTTCCGGGTCACAGGGTTCAGAACCGGAATTGTGGTGATGATCCTCCTCTGGGAAGGGACATACAGCGAAATGGCATGACCACTGAGAGCATTAACAAGAAGAGTGTCTACTATCTCTTTTCCCAACCGAATAGTTTTAATATCCCTACCAGCCATGCTTTTCAATGCCGCTGATACGTTGTTGTCATGCAGATAATTGGTGTAAATAGATTGTGTATAGTTTTTTTTGAATTCTTCAGGAAATTCTTTGTTCTCCGAGATATATTTTTTTATGTGAAAACTACTGACTACACCATATTGTTCCATCAGAGACAGGGCAAAAGTCTCTGGTCCAAATGAAATTTCCATGCTCCCAAGATGACGCTGGGGGGCATCAATAATGGGGAAAACAAACCGATATCCATTAAAAATTCTTCCCTCTTCAAAACCATCTATGGCAGAATGCTCTGTATTGACAAAATTCACTGTCCCCCTGGCTTCTGTTAAATCGTCGCCAAATTTTTCTGGTCGATGGAATCGCAGAAATGATTCATTAGTCTGGAGATGAAAATGGAGCTGCCTCACTTCACTATCTTTTTTTAACTCCCGATAACGCGGCATAAGTTGCAGCAGTAATTCTTGTCGCAGTTTGTTCTTCTCTTCTGTGTCCGCAGTCTGTAATTTCTGGTATAGGCCGAGAATATCAAATCTTGAGATTAGCCCGAAATAAATTGTTGTCGCTAGCTGCTGGTATTGGTCATATACCGTATTATTGGCTAGCTGGTATCTTTCTGTGATGAGTCGAAGATCTTCTAATTGATTAGCCTTTCGTTTGTTGTCAAACACAAAAAACAAACCAATCACCAGAACAATAAAAGTGGATATTAAAACAACTCGCGCTCGTGCATATGTCTCTTTCATGGCGGAAGGCGTAACATTTTACCAAAAAGAAGACAATAATTATTCTTATTTCTTATAGTAGACAACAATTGACACGGAGGATCCCGCTAAAGAGAACAGAAGGGATCCAGCAAAAAGAAACATATCTCTTGGAAGGATCAAAAGTTAAATAAAAATGAAAGGTTACGCTTCCCCCTGAGGATATGCCCTCTGTCGCTTTCCGCTTAGCTATACAAATTTCTGATACCATACGCGAAAGCCCCGCCCCCATACTCGCGCTCCATAAATTACAAAAGGGACTCCTCGACTGATGCGACATCAGGACATAAGAAGATAGATACCAAAAACTGCGATAACTGCCCCTGCAAAAGCACGTATGGACACGTGTTCCTTATGGAGATAAATTGAGAAAGGAATAATACAGATTGGTACAAGGGAGAGAAATGTGGCTGCCACACCTGTTGCCAGATAGTGCAGGGCCAGAAGGGATAGTGATACACCTAAAAAGGGTCCAATCAAAGCTCCAATGGCTGTATAAGTAACGGCCCTTCTATTGGCCAATGCCCTGCGGACATCCCCCCACTTCTTGCTAAAGCTAAAGAAAAGAACAAAGCAGATAAATGCTGCAATGGCTCTCACCTGCGTTGCAGCAAAGGCATCCAGATATCCCGATTCGGTCTGCATACCGGCCTTGCTCAACACATAGCCGGCCGCCTGCCCAAACATCGCAGCAAATCCGTACAGTAGCCCCTGCAAAGAGATTTGTCGCACTTTCAGCTTCTGCGAAGGCGACAGCTTCTGATTGCGTTCAAAAATAACAATGGCAACTCCGGACAGGGTTACCACAATACCAAGCCACTGGTGCAATACGTACGTTTCATTCAAAAACAACCAGCCGATGATTGCAGATGTGGGAGCCGCCAGACTATGAATGAGCATGGCAACTCGTGGCCCTAAATCCACAAGAGCCTTGAATAGAAAAATATCACCTATGAAAAAGCCAACGATACCCGAGAGGCTGAGATAGAACCAGGCATGTGCTGGAAAATCCAGAGGAACAAGAACACCATCTCGAAAAAACAAAAAGGCACTGAACAGCATCAAGGCTACAAAGATCCTGATAATATTTACAGGAATCGACCCGACCTCTTTAGCGGCTGCCCCAAAAAACTGAACGCTTACCGTCCAGCAAAGCACTGTGGCAATCGCTATTACTTCCCCTATAAACGGTGTCCCAAGCATATTCACATCTCCACCCAAGTGACAATCGGCTCTCGTACCAGACTGATTGCAATGGACCACATAATGACGCCAATCACAAAATCAAGCACCTTCCAGGATAGAGCTCTTTTAAATATGGGGGTCAGCAGCCTTGCGCCATACCCCAGAGAAAAGAAAAACACAAATGAGGCGAGGACTGCGCCAAGGGTGAACGACAGCTTTTGGCCGGGAAACTGTGCAGATACGGCACCAAGCAGAACTACGGTATCAAGGTAAACATGTGGGTTAAGCCACGTAAAGGCAAGGCAGGTCGTCATGGCAACAGCCAGGGAAGTATTACCATTCCCAGCAGGCGTTAATGACTCATTCGCCTTAAAGGCACTCCAAAAACTTCTGGCGCCATAAGTGGCCAAAAAAATCGCCCCTCCATACCTGGCAAAGGTTTCTACCTCGGGGACTTTCGCAATAATTGCAGAAAAACCGGAGACACCTAATGTAATTAAAAGAGCATCTGATGCGGCGCAGAGCAGACATATTACCAAAACATGCTCTCGTTTTAAGCCCTGCTTTAAAACAAAAGCATTCTGTGACCCAATAGCTATAATCAGGCTGAAACCTAAGGAAAGGCCAGCAATAAATCCTGTCATAAGAAAACCTTATCATGTTCTGATTACGTATAAAACTCAGACAACGTCACAAATTTGAGGCGTATAATACACTGATAAAAAATAAGAATTACAAGCGACCAGATGTGTCATCCTTCTAGATTCCCGCCTTCGCGGGAATGAACAGACAAAAATGGCTGAGCTTTGTACGTAATCAGATAAAAATTTGAGACGACTATCAGTGGTTCACAGGGACTTGATCATTTTTCATCAAGCAATTCTCCTACAGCATCGATAAGCTCATTGCCCTGAATTGGTTTGAGCAAATATTTACTGATCCCCATCTTCAATGCCTCTTCCTTTGTTACCAGATCACTGTGGCCGGTGGACATGATAACAGGCATGTCAGGGTTTATTTTCTGCACTTCGTGGGTCAGCTCCACACCGCTCATATTAGGCATGGTCTGATCCGTAATAAGCAGATCAAACTGTTCCGGATGGGCGCGTATTTTCTCCAGGGCTTCTTCGCTGTCAGTTGTAGCAGTCACTGTGTAACCGGCATACTCCAGACGTCTTTTGTTTAACCGGACAAGCAGCTCTTCATCATCAATAATGATAATCCGCCCACCGACCTGAGGCGATGATACTTTAATTTTTTGCGGTGTTACCTTGTCGTCTTTATCGGCGGAGGTTTCTTCCAATACGGGGAGATAGACAGAAAAGGTGCTTCCATAGCCTGGTTTGCTCACAACCCTGATGAATCCTTTGCAGTCCTGGACTATGCCATGAATAACAGCAAGGCCAATACCGGAACCTTCTCCCACCTCTTTGGTTGTGAAATAGGGTTCAAAAACTCTCTGCATGGTTTTTGTATCCATGCCATGGCCAGTGTCACTGACAGAAAGTAGAACAAAGGAACCGGGAGCAACATTCTCGTAGGCCTCAACGTCATCCGTTTCAAGGGTTTCGCGAGAAAGTCTCACTGTCAACGTTCCCTTTTGCTGGTCCATGGCGTGGAGAGCATTGGAGCAGAGATTGACCATGATCTGATGGATATTTGTCGGATCTGCTTCAATATCCCCACATTCTTTGTCGATATCCTCTTTTATTTCAATAGTGGTAGGTAAAGCAGATCGCAGCATCTGAAGTGCTTCTTTGATAATTGGATGTGGGGTAAGGGCTTGCAGCTGATGCTCACTTTTTCGGCTGAAGGTGAGAATCTGTTTAACAAGCTCAGCAGCCCTCATGCTTGACTGGATAACCATATCAATATCTTTGTCAGCACGACTGCCGTCAGGAAGCTCTTCTTTAACAATTTGCGAATAACCCAGAATGGCACTGAGAATATTGTTAAAATCATGAGCAATTCCTCCTGCCAGCGTCCCAATAGATTCCATTTTTTCTGCTTGCTGAAGTCGTAATTCAAGTTTCTTTTTTTCTAACTCATCGCTTATACGCTTGGAGATGTCATTCATAATGATTAACGACACCTCTTCTAGTGGAACCATATAGAATTCACATCTTTTGCTGGTACCGTCCTTTGTCGTCAGATCCCATTCCCGCATCCCAACATCAGTACCAGCCGCCCCCGCTTCTTCCATGGCAGCCTGCCAGGATTCTTGCACCCGCTGACGATATTCTAATTCGGGATAGACCGCATGCCACCACTCTTCAGCAGTGGAAATATCTTCCAGTGTATATCCAAATAATTCTATGAACCTGTCATTAAAAAACACTATATCATGGTTCTGATTGGTTATGAGCATAGGGAGGGGGGATTTTTCAATCATTTTTCTAAACCGAGCTTCACTCTCCCTCAGCGCATCTTCTGCTCTTTTTCTTTCGGTAATGTCATATTCAGTGGTTAAAATTAATGGTTCCCCATCTCCTATATCTATACGTTTTGCATTAACAGCCACAGAGAAAGATGTGCCATCTTTGCGAAGGTGTTCAATTTCTGCATATAGCGGTTTACCAGTCATCATTTCTGCAGTTCTCTTTTTAATCAAACGCTTTCCATCTTCATCATCAAGATCAGAAACAGGACGGCCAATGAACTCTTCACGTTTGTATCCATGCATCTGGCAAGCGGACTCATTCGCATCAATAATCACAGGAATTCCATTTGAGGTATTGGGATCAAGAATCATACAATACCCACCGGATTGTTCAAAAAGAGCCCGAAATTTCAGCTCACTTTGTTGTAATTTTTGTTCAGCAAGCCACTTTTGGGTGTTATCGACAATTGAAATCAAAATCTTTTCTAAAGTGTTTTCATAACCCGGTAATATTTTGTAGTTTATTTGAACATAGCGTAAATCGCCATCAGGGGTTTTTACCCATCCATCATGACTGTTTTGAGTCTTACCATTCCACACATCTACTATCTCTTTTCTAAACACTTCAAAAGACTCGGATGTAAAGATTTTATCCAGACCTTGATATAATTGCTCCTTACTTTCAGCTTGGTGAAGATCTAAAGTGGCTTGGTTTACAGCCTTAATTATTATAGCTTGAGAAAGTTCTACTAATTTTTCTGGATACTCATTGAAGTAGGCATCGATATCAAAAATTCCTTCCTCGCGAAGAACTTCAAAACGTTTCTGCACTTCCGTAAAATCCTCAAGCCAACATGATACCGGGTTGTTTTCAAATAAGGCCCTGAATTCTTCCTCTTTGTCTTCCTTAGCCGCCCACAACATGTTTTGTTCTAGTTCCTCTCTGGGAAGCCATCTTTTGAATAGCAATACAATAATAATTACTGCGGCAACAACGTTTATAATTTTAGGGATGATCACAAGTTCTGGGCGTGTCAGAAAATCACCAATCTGTATAGGTATTAGTCCTGAAAGAGATGTGTACCAGAGCCCAAAATAGAGACTTTCAAAAAGGGTGCGGAAGGCGTCTATGGCGAGAATAACCACAAGAGCATGAAACAACTGCTTTGTTTTGCTGTCCCACATCTTCTTCACATAAAAACAAAGAATAAAAGACCACAAAACTATTAGTATCCAATAGATCACCGGGGTTACAAATCGAAATATTTCAGCCATTTTATTTCCTGTCAATTCAATTACATTGTGCTGGAAAGACTAACACAGAGTAGTATCTCACAGTAAGCTTGGACTAGTCAATTGAAAATCACAATAAGGAAGTACCCTTTAAGAACGGTCAGATAAGCCCTGGCAATAGTAACCATCGGCAATTTCAGCAATTAGACCTTATTCCTGATTCTTCTCAGAATCCAGAATGGAGAGGCGATAGCTCCCCCTAAGAAACCAAAATCAAAGGGTGAACATCTCAACATACTGCTCTCGCAGTGTAGTTGAGCTTGCCATTGGATATGATTTCAACTATTTGATATTTGATATACAGTAACCTGATTACCACCCAAACTCAGCTTTTGCTGATAACGTGTGTAGGAGTCCCGCCCCTGCGGGCGCTTGTACCCTTTATTCGGGTGAAAAATATCCATGATCCTGGTGCTATTCGCCCGCAGGGGCGGGGCTCCTACGATTGAATTTTGCGGTTACCTGAGTTTTAGTGGTAATCAGATACACTAATGAATAGCGCTCTAAGGACGTCGTAATTTATTGGCCAAAACCATCTCCCCTTCCAAATACCCGGGTCGCTACAGTAAATCTTTTAATTTCACTACTATTCTCTGCGAGTGTTTCCGAAACTACAAAGTTTAATAAATTCCTTTGACTCTTGATGGCAATACATTCGGAACTATCGAATATTGGCTGAAGCTGACTACGGACGACATCGGAAAAAATAGTGTCACAAGAGGATTGTCGAAGACAATTCATTTTTTCTCAAATCGAAGTTTTTTTATAAAAGACATATATCTGGCTAATATAACAATTATAATTAATTAGATAATAAAAAATGGGAGGGGGAAAACAGATTCGGAAAACCCATTTCTTATAAAATAGGATTAATTGACCTTTCAAATAAAGTGCGATCAAACAATTAATTACTCCACCTTTACTACAGAAAACTATTACAAACTTTATCCTAAATTAGGTTACAAAGAAATATATAATATTTATAGTTTGGACTAATTAAATACCACCTAAATTTTGCAAGTGCGTAAGATCCTAAAATTACAAAAAAAATATGGTGTGAGCCTGTTTCAACGAAGAAAAGCAAAGGCACTTTATACATTGATATTGCAATCAGTAACAGGGGCAATAAGATTCCTGCGAACGAGGCTATGTACCCGCCAGCTGTCAGCAATGATGGCCAGCCTATGAACGATTATGTGATCCATCTGTCAAAAGATAAACTGCCACCAACTCAAGCTTTCTGGTCTTTGCCACTGTACGATATGAAGAACTTTTTTTTTAATCCCAACGATCAAAAAAATACAGTATCGGTGAAAAGGCAGGAATGCAAATGAACAAAAAGGTGGTAAAGACTAAGAAGTTACCAGTTTTCAAGGTCGATAAAGAGTTGAGAGAAACTGTTACTGAGGGAATAAATAATGACTACTCGTAAAGCACTAATAGTAGGAGCGTCAGGTCTAATAGGAGGGTACTGTCTTCAAACTCTCCTAGCTGATCCCAACTACTCAGAAGTAATCGCTCTTGCAAGGAAACCACTCCTCAAAACACATCGTAAGCTCAATGTGGTCATAACAAATTTCAACAACCTTGAGCAAATAACATCTGCAATTTCTGCCAACGATGTCTACTGCTGTTTAGGAACAACGATCAAAAAAGCTGGATCACAAGAATCATTCAGAAATATTGATTATTCACTGGTTGTGACGATAGCAGAGTTAATGAAGGTGCAAGGAGCAGAACAGCTTCTGGTTATATCTTCCATTGGTGCTGATAAAAATTCAAAGGGATTTTATCTCAGGGTTAAAGGGGAACTGGAAGAGGCTGTTAAAGGAATCGATTATAATTGCTTACGCATAATAAGACCGTCATTGCTTTTAGGAAAACGAAAAGAAATTCGTTTTGGAGAAGGAGTTGCTACTATTCTCACCCCTTTACTGAAACCTTTTTTATTTGGTTCTCTAAACAAATATACGCCAGTTGAAGCTGAGTCGGTTGCACAATTTATGGTGAAAATTGCTTATGACCAACCAGTGTCAGGAGTTCATATTTACGAGTCAGATCAGATCGTTTAGGGTTGTAACAATTGATTTAAATAAGGATTATGTCTTTTGCCTCATCAGAACAATATTAAAAACTTCAAGGAGAAAAACCAATGAATAAAACAGAGTTAGTCAATCAGATTGCAGAGTCCGCAGATATTAACACAAAACAAGCAGGAGACGCTCTACAGGCTTTTATGGGTGCAGTCACTGATACCGTGAGGAAAGGGGATAAGCTAACTCTTATAGGATTCGGCACATTCTCTGTTACCGAAAGAAAGGCTCGTGATGGTCGGAATCCTCAAACTGGTGAAACAATTAAAATACCAGCCAAGAAAGTTGTTAAGTTTAAAGCTGGAAGTAAGCTGGCTGACACTGTAAACTAATGTAATATTTATTAAAATGGCAACTGAAACGTCCGCTGATGTTGTAGCCTTCAAAACGTCTGAGCATGTTGGGGAAGCATTGCCAGAAGATATCGACACGGTCAAGATGAATAGAGGCAACCCAGAGGTGAACTTTAGGCACCTACAGAAAGTTTTGTGCTCAAGTGCCAGTTGCAATGTAAGTAGGGTAATGATTGAGAATTTTATAAAATGGTAGAGCTTATCACTGGCTGTCTCAGCTCCGAGTTATCCTATTTCTAGCTCAAGTGGTTATTACGCATCTCGGAAAACAACTTCAGTTGTAGCAATCTTGTCGAACTAAGAATTGGCAGAAAATACTTTTTATATACTCAAGAAGCTGTTTGCCAAAAGGGCCTATGTTATCTGCTGCACTTTTTCAATATATCTATTGATAGAACAGTCAGTGAAACATTGCAGGTAACGTAGCCTGTTGGGTTTTCGATGAATTATAGGAATTGTATGATTCTCTTTTTGGATCTGATTTTCCGAAAGGGTCTTAATTGTGAATGCAAAAGAGATGGCTCAAGCAAGCTCCAGTCCACATTTCTTCAGCCCGTCAGCAGTCGACTCTGCAATACTTTTAAACTGGACCAGGCAATCCCCATTATTGCTATGTCAGGTACACCTTGGCTACTTAAGAATTCCAACTTCGATGCTGTTATTGCCAAGCCGTTTTGCAAAGAAGAGATGCTAGACATGGTACGCCAATTCATTCAAGGACCTGAACCGCAATAATCAAAAGCACAACAACTCAGAGCCCCTCTGTACGCCCCTTCTCCGAGGATACTCTCGGCATTCCTCATGAAGTAATTGGCAATGATATCTGGTCCTTATTTCACCATGAATCTGTAATTAGGGAGGGTGATTATTGAACTGAAGTTTCCCGGAAACATTTCATGCCGCTATCCTCAATAACGTGGCTACAAACGAATTAATAACCGAGTTGCGTGGAATAGGGCAAAGTATAGTAAAATTATCATCCATGGCCGCTTTCGCAACC
>Ga0208900_1000127_pt1 | contig 44908 bp, 37 predicted proteins | sample AntAceMetag02UKK_FD_184763 | JGI IMG/M metagenome (GOLD analysis project Ga0208900, IMG submission 184763) | Saline lake microbial communities from Ace Lake, Antarctica - Antarctic Ace Lake Metagenome 02UKK (SPAdes) (version 2) | ecosystem: Environmental > Aquatic > Non-marine Saline and... | reverse complement strand
TCTCCACTCAGAGTTGGTGTGTGTGGATGGGGCTGCTATCATACAAATGGAAATGAACTCCCCGGAAAAAGACACCGGGCTGACCAGGGGAATCATCCGAAACATGCAGTTAGTCCAGATTGCCGGCCTGCTGCACGACACCCAAAGAAAAAAACCCAATCATGCCGAAAAAGGGGCCTGGTTTGCCCAGCAATTTCTCAAAGGCAACCCACTGGGCATGACATCTCTGGAAATTGAAACCATCAGCACCGCCATTGAACAGCATGAGGCCTTTCAGATTCTCTCCCCGGATGCCGCAAGCCCATCTCTGATATCCGATGCCCTTTATGATGCAGATAAGTTCCGATGGGGCCCTGATAACCTGACCCACACGGTTTGGGATATGGTTATCTGTAAAGATATACCCCCCCGGCAATTTTTGAATAAATTTCCCGAAGGAATGGAAAAAATGGCCCAAATCGGGCAAACCTTCCGCACCAATACCGGCAGGCAATTTGGACCTGACTTTATCAATATCGGCATGGCAGCAGGTGTACGTCTCTTCAAGGAACTCCAGAAAGGGAATATTTAAACAGGTTCATAAGTACCCGGGCATATATTCCTCAAAACAAAACCTATAAATATCAATGATATATGACTTTAGAATACAAAAAAACATATGCCCGGGTACTTAAATCAGCCCCAGAACAGTAAAACCCGATGATTAAATTTTGTTATTGACTAACCTCCGAACGGAATCAGGCTTTTGTGGGTCTTCGTGGATTAGTATTATTTGCATAGATTGTGGTTCGTAATTCTAAGTGTTTACCCATTGGGAACTATGAATGACCCAGTTGATTTAGTACAGATCTCTGGATTATAGATACAATATGTTGAATATTAAATCATCCAATATCAATATGCTGTATGCTAATTTTGCAAAAAACGACTTAATCAACAGGCTCATGAATGTTCACACAAATCCGTGATGAACCGCCTTTTTTTATAACTTTTTCCCCCCCCCCTTATCAGCTTTGTCAGGTACGGCACTGCCAAGTTCTTTTTTGACACAAAGAATCGGGGTGTTAAACGCCAAAGTAGAGAGATCTTTATCCCTTTGGAATTGAAGCTGAAGGGCCTCCCGGTCAATTTCGAAATATCGGGAAATCACCTGGATGATATCACTCTGTAGATTTATTAATATTGAATCATTCACCTCCAACTGGTCGCATATCAAGGTAATTTTCAATCTTTTTTTGGCAGCCTCTCTGCTGGGCGGATGACCCGTAAATCGTTTCAAAAACGAATTTATCATGAAATTGTCCTCACTATTTTTGGCATCCTTCATATAACCATAGAAGTACTTTACAGTCTTTTGGCAAAAAGCTCTTGCAAATGGGGGATGCCCTATAAAAGTGTAAAGTAGTTTTGAAGGATGCCCTATTTTTTACCAAATTTACGGGCTAACATTCCCCACATGCCCTTTTGGTGATTCGGCACCTGAATGGGAAGATCAGACTCGCCATTTATACGTCGGGCGATACGACGAAATGCCTGTCCGGCTGGAGAGTCATTTTGCATGACCAATGGGAGCCCTACATTACTGGAGATAATCACCTGCTGATCCATGGGAACCAGACCCACCAAGGGCACAGAAAGTACATCAATGACATCTTCGTGGCTCAGCATGTCCCCATTGGCCACCATTTCTGGCACAATGCGGTTCACCACAAGCTTGGGGGTGATGGAGCGGGCATAGAGCAACCCGATGACACGATCGGCATCCCTCACCGACGATACATCCGGGGTGCAGATCACAATGGCTTCATCGGCGCTGACAATGGAATTTTCAAACCCCCGTTCAATGCCCGCAGGGCTGTCCATTAAAATATAATCAAACTCTTTTTTAAGGAGTTTTCCCACCCGTTCCACACCGGCAGGGGTAAGCACATCCTTATTGTCGCTCTGGGACGCAGGAATTAAAAATAAATTTTCAATACGCCGATCCCTGATGGAGGCCTGGCTGAGCTTGCACTTTCCGTTGACCACATCCACAATGTTAAACACGATTCTATTTTCAAGCCCCATGACCACATCCAGGTTTCTAAGACCGATGTCCATATCAACAACAGCCACCCGTTTCCCCTCCAGTGCAAGGGCTGCACCAATTGAAGCCGTGGCCGTGGTTTTCCCCACCCCACCCTTTCCAGAAGTAATAACAATGATTCTTCCTTCCAATTTACACCTCACATACCCCTAAATATTTTACATGAAACCCTTGGTACCTCACCAACATATTTCATTCTTTGGTAAGGAAAAGTGACATAGCAGGTCAGCCCACTAAATCACCTCTGGCCATGGCAGGGCGTCAAAAAGATTTGATCCAAGACAACTTTGTACCACGATACGTCCCTTTTCAACAACAGCAATCTGTGCATTCCCATGGGCCTTTTCATCCAGACCTGCCGAAGACACCCCCCCAATCTGCACATGGGTGGGCCGAAATTCAAGGGCAATCACCGTAGCTGTTTCATCGTCGGATCCACCCGCATGCACCCGCCCCCGTAGCTGACCCAGGACAATCACATGGCCACCAGCCAAAATTTCAGCACCGGGATTCACATTTCCCATGATAACAATGTGCTTTTTGGACTCAATTTTCTGACCGGATCTCACCCGTCCCTGTAGCATCAATACTTCACTTCTATGATACTTCCAGCCCCTGGAAAGATCCCGCTGCCGGAGACGTTCCACGGGAATGGATCTTTTTTCCGGAGGCAGGGTTACGATACCTACCTTGAATGTTTCCTTTAAAAAAACGATCAAATGGGCCACCAACTCCTCACACCCCGGTGCCCCCCCCATGTCCAGAGTCACCCTGGCATTGATGGCCAGGTGCCGGAGGCGCTGGAACAATAGGATTAAGTGTTCTTTAATTATCTCCTCCGGTGCCTGGGGATCCACGGTGATCCAAAAACCGTCCCCCACTCCCTTTAACTTCACCGGTAACATGTCATTTGTTCCCATAAATCCTTTCCATTTTCAACATTCGTTGCCCGTTTATATGAAAGAGTAGACACGCCTAACATTCTTTCATGCTTCGTTGTGGGCAGGCCGGGGCCAGAATACGGTCTACCCGTGGCAGTTTATTAGAAAATAAAACTTTCGAGCAACCTCAGCAGAGCCCCCCCCCGATGGGTAATAGGAACCGGCCAATTGGGCCGTCTACGGTTCCGGGCCGGGCCCATTGCCCGTCGGGGGGGGGCGGCATAATATCATTTGGCTCCGCGTCTACGACCCAATATTCGTTGTGGGCAGGCCGGGGCCAGAATACGGTCTACCCGTGGCAGTTATATATTAATGAGGTTCTGTTCTCATTTTTTCACTAATAATAAATTCAATAGGTTATGAAAACTTAAAACTCACGAGATAATAAATATAAGTAAAATATCTATAAGATAACCCCAGAAAAGTGTCAAGGAGTAAGTTTCCAGCGACAGGCCCGGGCAAAATCCTCGGGGTAGTGCCCCGTGATCCACCGCAACTGGGCTTCACTGAATGCCCCGGGGGAATGGGGAAGCCTTGGCAAAAACGAATAAAGCAGCTTTTGATCCACGGATCTGTCATCAAATCGTTTGGCATATTCAATGCAAGTGACCATGCGGGCACCCAGTTTTTCAAAAATATTCAGAGCCATAAATATCCCCTTGTCCAAGGATTTTCGCATGGCATCATCTGCTTCCAGGATGTTACCACAGGGTCTCAAGGGCATCATTTGCAGTTCCCACTGGGAGGTCTGGGCCTTGGGAACAAAGAGCAGGATATTCTCATCTTCAAACACCTCCAGACGTCGGGGGCCGTTCTGATTGCCATCCACCCGCTGGTTGGTGCGAATGGCAGCAAGGTAATTTGCAAAAAAATCAGCGCCAATGCACTCCCGGTACTCCCTGAGAAAATCGGCCACCAGATCACCACAGGCATAGGAGGGCAGGAGATCTTCATCTGCTGTCCGGGGCACTTGACGGGGGATCATGGCATACTGCTGGTGAATCTGCTGGTGGGAGGCATGGAGTCGGTACCCCGACTGGGAGCAGCCAAACCCGAAATTCCATCCCCATAAACTGCCATTAAAATCCAGGGGAGTCTCACTCCTTCCAAGGGCCTCAATGAGTTTAGTTCGCAGTTTTTCAAGGTCTTCCCGGGAGACCCGCTGCCGGGCACGGGGAATATCAATGCCCATCTGCCGGGCCAGCATCACGTAAATTCTCTGGTAGCACAGATGGCGCATCCCTGTCATATCTTCAAGGGTCAAATCAGCAATGCGATACCGCACGGTATCATCTGCTGTGTTGGCGGCAAAATGTCCCCAGGGGATATAGCTGTTCTGTCTTAAATATTCAAATACATGGCTTTGCTCCTGGCACCACTCCGCCGTGATGGCACTGTCTCCCTGCACCCCCGGGCGAAGCACCATGGCCCGCTTGTATTCGTCGGGCAGATGGGGGTTGTTGGCCACCACCTCAAAAAGATCCGCTTTTTTAATGACCGGGGCAATCCGGTTCCCCCGGTTTTCAAAACAAAGTCCCAGGGGATGGGTGTTGGTTGCATCAAACTTAAAGGAACAGGATATCTGTGCCAGTAGAACAAGATCATGGGGGTCGGTGCTTGCCTCGGCAAGGGCAATCTGCAAGGGCTCTGGCATTACCCTAAAAAGTGCTTCAATATTTTTCTTTTCCACCCCGTTTTTTTGGCCCCAGCCATCCAGGGTATCCCACAGGGAGGTGGTTTTTTTAGGGGCAAGGGATATCTTTTCAATATTTTTTGCATTGGCATCGGCCCACCGGGAGTTGATATAGGTAGTACCTTTAAAGGGAAAGGCGTTGGGAATTTCATAAATGGTGTCTGCATGGGTGGCAGAGACACTATTTTTTGGAAAATTCACCTGGTTGGTGACGGCCTGACCATCTGGAGAAATCCCAAGGGAGTCTTGGTAATCGTACTCCCGGAAGTTATCCACAACAAAAGAAGGGCTGTGAATTCCAGTTTTAAATGTTCCCTGCCCAGACACACAGGTACGAAGGGGTCTCATCTCTTTTTTCTGCATTTTACCCCCTCTCTTTTATGGCGTCCAGGGCATCTTTTCCAGCCTCCAGGAGATCTTTATCTTCAAACGTTTCCATCATCCCACGAAGGGTGTCTGCCACAGACTGATCCCCCACTTCTCCCAGGGCATAGAGGATGTCCCCCTTCACAGAGACATCGGCATCTTCAAAAAATGGCAGAATAAGCGGCACCAATTGCAATGCCAACTCTGGCACATCCTGGGCCAACTCTTCCACCACCACCATGGCTCCCAGACGAACAGACCAGATCTCATGGAGCAGCAACCCCATAAAGCCGGGGAAAATAGCCCCATGGGCCTTTATTTTACGGGAAATCCAGGCGGCATTGCCCTCCTCCAGAATTCTTCTCAAGGCGGGGGTCTTAAGGGAGGCCGGATCTCGTTGGACAATCACTTGCACCACCTCTTTCATGGACACGGCCCCCGTCCACCTGAAATCATCATCCAGGATTAAACACGGGGCTGATAATACCCCATCTTTGGCAGCCGCCTTGTCAAACCATGTGCCGTCAATGACATGGAGATGAATCTGCTCTGAGGCGGCGGCCAGGTGAGCCATGGAGCGAATCACCCCGGGGCAATGGGGGCATAGGCCTGCAACGTAGAGCTTCAGTTCCACGGGCATATCAATGCTTAAAAGCATCTCTTCAATCCCCGGGTCAATCACCGGGGGGGTGCCACCGGCAAGATCCAGGGTTTCCAGAAAAGGGGACAGCATTTTTTCCAGGGGAAGGGCTGAAAAAGAAATATTCTCCATTACCTGGATTTCCGGGAGGGGTTTCCCCTTATCTGCCACGGATTTCAGGCTTATAAACGGCGCTTTCTCCACAAGATATTTACAAAAATCTTCCAGAACAGCATCCTGGGGGGTTCCTACACCCACCTGCCTCAATTCAATCTTATTTTTTTTTTGCTTTGCCCACACATCAATGCCTACACGATCTTTATCATTCAAAATATATACTCCCCTGTTTCATTAATTATCATCACTGTCATCGTTATAGATATACATAGCAGTCAACATCTGTCACAACGAACAAAGAAAATGGTACTATGCCGCCCCCGGTAGGTGCCCTGACCGGAACGGGAACGTCGGGGGGTATTTTTGCCCTTCCAGACTAAACCACAGAAACTGCGGGCAAGTGTGTCCTCAAACAAAGTCTGTGCTTCTTAACGCCTGGAAGGGCAAAAATCCTCCCCCTTTGGTTCCCAATGTTCCGGTCAGGGCACCTACCGGGGGCTCTGCTGTCGGTACTTTACTGCTATATCTTCTTATAACTGCCACGGGCAGACCTTATTCTGGCCTCGGCTTGCCCAGAACGAAGCATAAAAGAATATTAGAAATATCTACTTTTATTATTAGGAAATAAAATTTCCGGGCAACCTCAGCAGAGCCCCCCCCGATGGGTAATAGGAACCGGCCAATTGTGCCGTCTACGGTTCCGGCCGGGCCCATTACCCGTCGGGGGGGGCGGCATAATACCATTTGGCTCCGCGTCTACGACCCAATATTCGTTGTATCCGTCAGAACATGCCCATTATATAAAAAAATATATAAATTCCACATCACATCATTATGGCCACCTTGTCAAGCAAGAGCCGGAAAATTATACCAAACATCCCCTGGCGGAGATTCCCCTTGAATTCATCCCCTGATATTGATACTTTCACTTAAATGATCCCCAGAAGGTTACGTTAAAACAAGGCCAGAAGCAATAACAGAGACGACATCATGGAATTCATAGCAGATCTGCATCTTCACTCACATTTTTCCAGAGCCACCGCCAAAAACCTCACCCTTGAAAGCCTGTACATCTGGGCACAAAAAAAAGGGGTCACCCTGGTGGGCACGGGGGATTTTACCCATCCCGGATGGATTCAGGAGCTTGAAGAAAAACTGGAACCGGCCGCCCCGGGATTATTTAAATTAAAGAAAGCGTTCAGGACTCCCCTGGATGCCCAGATCCCCAGCCATTGCAAAAATAAGGTCAGGTTCATCCTTCAGTGTGAAATAAGCTCCATTTACAAAAAATCGGATCGAGTGAGGAAAAACCACAATCTCATCTATTTTCCAGATATTGAAGGGGTCAAAACCTTCAACGCCCGGTTGGATAAAATCGGAAATATCGCCTCGGATGGACGTCCCATCCTGGGGCTTGATGCGGAAAAACTCCTTGAAATCATGCTGGATGTTTCTGATGAAGCCTTTCTCATCCCGGCCCATATCTGGACCCCCTGGTTTTCCATGCTGGGCTCCAAATCAGGATTTGATACCATTGAAGCGTGCTTTGGGGATCTTTCCCCCCACATCTTTGCCGTGGAAACCGGCCTGTCATCGGACCCGCCCATGAACTGGCGGGTGGCCAACCTGGATCATGTGCGACTGGTGGCAAGCTCCGATGCCCATTCCCCCATGTATCTTGGCAGAAATGCCTCCATGTTCAACACGGGACTGTCCTATTACCATGTGCGAGAAGCCCTGGAGACCGGGGATCTAACAAAGTACCAGGGCACCATAGACATGTTTCCCCAGGAGGGGAAATATCACCATGACGGCCACCGGAAATGTGGGATTTCATTTGATCCAGAGGAAACCCTCCAGCATAACGGCATATGTCCCGTGTGCGGAAAACCCCTGACCCTTGGCGTACTTTACCGGGTTCAGGAACTTGCCTCACGTCCTTATGGATATGCCCCGGCCAACCGCCAGGGGTATCAGAGCATTATTCCCCTCACCGATATTTTGTCGGAAATTTTTGATGTGGGTCCCAAAACAAAAAAGGTGAACAGTTTTTATGAACGCGCCTTGGAAACCCTGGGCCCGGAACTTGAGATCCTTTTAAAGCGATCTCTGGCTGAAATTGATGCCACGGGCATTCCCCTGTTGGCCCCTGCCATTGAAAAAATGCGCACCGGCCAGGTGGATGTGGCCCCGGGATTTGATGGAGAATATGGCAAAGTCTGCCTCTTCAGTGAGGATGAAAAAAAAAATCTCAAGGGAGAGCAGGAGTTGTTTGCCACTCCCCCCAAAAAAAACACCCCCAAAAAAACGGTGAGCCCGACGGCAAATAAGGTCTCAGAAAAACCCCCTACCCCATGGAAAAAAAAAACCAAAAAAACGCCCCCTGCCCCACCGGATGATCTCCTGGGCTCCCTGAATAAAGAGCAACACCAGGCACTTTTATGCCACAACCAGCCGCTTATCATGGCAGCAGGTCCTGGCACCGGCAAAACCCGCACCATCACCGCCAAAATTGCCTGGCTCATCAAAGAACAAGGGGTCTCTGCGGATGCCATTCTGGCACTGACCTTTACCAACAGGGCCGCCCGGGAAATGAAGGAAAGAATTAATCGTCTTCTTCCAGAATCGGCGCTTCAGGTGTGTGCCTGTACTTTCCATGCCTTCTGTCTCATGCTTCTCAAGGAATACACCTCCTTTTCATCGGCCATCGTGGATGCCCCCCTGCGCCTGACTCTTTTGGAGGAGGCCATGGCCCGGCAGGGATTTTCCAAACAAGAGATCTCCCTTGCCCAGGCGGATCTCCAGATTTCCCGGGCCAAACAACAGGGGCTTCAAGTGGGGGAGGAACTTGATTTTATTGAAGACATACCCACAAAGGCAATGGTTACAAGGGTCTGGCAGGACTACCAGGAACACCTGGAAATTTTGGATCTGGTGGATTTTGAAGATTTGATCAACAAGGTGCTGGCACTTGTAACCCATGATCCCGGCCTTGCCACCACCCTCCGGGACAGATTTAAACACCTGTTTGTGGATGAATATCAGGATGTCAACAAAGGGCAGTATCTTCTGATAAAACTGCTTTCCGGAGATGGAGACACTTTGTGTGTCATTGGTGATCCAGATCAGTCCATTTACGGATTCAGGGGATCGGACACGCTTTACTTTCAGCAATTCATGACGGATTATCCCGGGGCCCTTAAAATCACCCTGAAACAAAACTACCGATCCACGGAGACCATCCTTGAGGCATCCCACCAGATGCTCACCCAATGCGGGCAACGGGGGGATGATCTGGATAACGGGGTAAAATTATTTTCCAACATCCACGGCAAAAACACGGTGATGATACTCAAATCAGCCTCGGAACGGGCCGAAGCCGTGGCCGTGGGAAAAACCATTGAAAAACTCACCGGGGGTCTTTCTCTTTTTTCCATGGATACCAACAGAATAGACGCTTCCCAGGAAGAAGATTTTTCCTTTTCTGATTTTGCCGTCCTCTACCGTACCCGTAAACAGGGTGCCATTTTTGCTGAAGTTCTTGAGAAAGCAGGCATTCCCTGCCACATGGCCCACCGGGAAAATACGCTGTTACAACCGGGCATAAAAGAACTTTTTGCCCTCATGAAAATAACCCATCAAAGGGGTACATTTACAGATTTTGAATTTTTGCTGGATTATTTTAAGGCAGGAACTGGAAAGAAAAGTCGTGAGCACCTCAGAAACTGGTTCCATGGGCAAAACTGCCCTCTGAATGAGGCCCTTATCCGGTTGGAAGCATCTCCCCCCAAGGGGCTTCGTCGGGATATCCATGGAAAAATTTGCCAGTGCATCTCAAGAATTTTACATACTGCCAGGGATGCCAAGGATTTTTCCAGTCCACAGGCCCTGGAGTATTTTTCCCAACTCTGGGATCTTTCAGACCTCATAAAGGCGGACAAAAAAAGAGCTGATACCCTGGAACGACTCTCCATGGAAGCCGTATCCATGCCAGACCCTGCTGAATTTCTGGATCATATCAGCCTGGTGGGGGATGTGGATACCCTGACTCCCCAGGCAGAAAAGGTGGCTTTAATGACCCTGCATGCCTCCAAGGGTCTTGAATTTGCTGTGGTGTTCATCACCGGGTGTGAAACGGGACTCATCCCCTTTTCCCGTCCAGACAAAAATGGATACCCCACCCCACTGCCCTCCCAGGATCTGGCCGAAGAAAGACGTCTTTTTTATGTGGGCATGACCCGGGCCCAAAAGATTCTATGCTTTTCCCATGCATCAAAACGACGGATTTATGGGAAAACAATAAAAACTTCAAAATCTTCCTTTGTCTATGATATAGAAGAGAGATTGAAAGCGCACAGTCAAAATCGATTTAAACCCAAACCCTCAAAAGAAACGAACAAACAGTTAGAGCTGTTTCAGGATATCTGATCATGGAAGAAAAAATGGAAGAAAAAATTGTAAAGACCCTCCCCCTTGCCAACGACCTCACACTGGAACTGCTTGATGTGTCCAAAAAAATCAGCGAAGATGCCTTTCAGGTGAACATGACCGCAAGGGTCATCATTCCCGTAACAGCGTCCCTTTTCCCGGCGGAAACCCTCACAAAAAACTCCCTGGAAGAGATCATCAGCAAAGTGGGCCCCACCGCCACATTTGAGCATCATAAGGTACGGAACTTTATCATGGCCCCAGACAAAGACGAGGTCTTTGACCATCTGGTGGACACCTTTATGGAGACCCTTTTGCCCTATGTCTCCAAACCCTATTTCCCGGAAAAATATATTTTAAAAGTGTATCGGGAAAAGGATAAGGCGATTTGTTAAGGAATGAGTCCGAAATAACTTTTCCATTTCGGAGGCGGGGACACTATAGCGCACAAATGGGCAACTTATTTAAAACTCATTCCTAAAAAATCTGGGGATGGCCATAACTTCGGTTAGCTGGGGAAAATGTCTGAAATGAAGGGATCTCACAGGAAAGGCTTTTTGATAACAATTCTGGTTTTGACTGCTATCCTTCTGGCTTCGGCTCCAGTATCAGCGGACATCTACATGTTTGTGGATAAAAACGGGGTTCGTCATTTTACCAACACCCCCACATCTCCCAAATTTCACCTGTTCGTCAAGGGAAAACGGCCCCGCCACAGAACGCCTCTGAATAAAAAAGACTATGACCTCCTCATTAAAAAAGCCGCTCTAAAATTCAACGTGGATTTTTCATTGATCAAAGCGGTGATTGAGGTGGAATCGGCCTACAATCCCCAGGCAGTATCTCCCAAAGGTGCCCGGGGTCTTATGCAGATCATGCCCTTTAATTTTAAGGCGCTCAAGCTTTCAGATCCCTTTGAACCCTCCCAAAACATCATGGCAGGTACCCGATACCTCAATGACCTGATTCATCAGTACAAGGGCAATATCAAACATGCCCTGGCCGCCTACAATGCAGGCCCTGGAAATGTGGACAAATACAATGGGATTCCGCCCTTCCAGGAAACCCGAAACTATGTTCAACGGGTCATGGCCCTGCACCGTATCTACCGAACCAGTTCGTGAATCCAAAACTAATTTAAATCAGTATCCTTGTTCTCAGAGCACAGATTATAATCCATATTTCTGATAAAATGGGATAATTTTTCTCTGATATCAGGACGTTCCATGGCAAAGGCCAGATTAGCCATCTGAAACCCTGCCTTGTCACCACAGTCAAAACGTTCCCCTTCAAATTTATACCCGAAAACCGGCTGATCACGCAGTAGTTTCTCCATGGCATCCGTGAGCTGAATCTCCCCCCCTGCCCCCAATTTCTTCTCCCCCAGGTATTCAAAAATCTTTGGGGTCAGGATATACCGGCCCACAATGGCCAGATTGGAAGGGGCATCTTCAGGGGCAGGTTTTTCCACCATCCCCTTGACCCGCACCACATTGTCCTCTATCTCATGGGCATCAAGGATACCATACCGATCCGTCTGATCCCTGGGAATCTCCATGACAGCGGCAATGCTGGCCCTTAACCGATCAAACCGACTGATCATCTGGGAAAGAACCGACTCTTTAGATTTAATCAAATCATCGGCCAGGAGCACGGCAAAGGGTTCATCCCCCACAATATCCCGGGCACACCAGATGGCATGCCCCAACCCCTTGGGCTCATGTTGACGGGTATACACAATGGTTCCTGTGGGGGGGACCAATTTTTGAATCTGCTCCAGGACTTCATCTTTCCCTTTGTTTTTTAGGGTCGTTTCCAGCTCAAAGGAGCGATCAAAATGATCTTCCAGGGCTTTTTTCCCCGGGCCAGTGACAAAAATAATCTGTTCAATGCCCGCAGCAAAGGCTTCCTCAACGGCATATTGAATAATGGGTTTATCAACCACCGGGAGCATCTCTTTGGCCATGGCCTTGGTTGCCGGAAGAAACCGGGTGCCAAGCCCTGCCACGGGAAAAACCGCTTTCCTAATTTTCATATTGAACCTCCATATACTCAGTGAATATAATGATATATCCGTTTTAGTATGCACAATTATTGCGATTTCCTCAAGATCTTTCGGCATCCTTCATATCAAGCCAAAAGTACTTTACACTTTTGGGGCAATACTCCCCCCAAATGGGATTATTGCTCAAAAAGTGTAAACCGGCAAATGAAGGATGCCGATCTTTCCAGCAATTCAATGTTGGCAGCCTTTAAAAATTCATTCTATTTTGTAACTCGTCAGTCCTAAGTTCTCTGCATGTTGTGTACGAAAATTTGCGAGCTGTGCGGGTAGGTCATCACTGGCCTATTTGAACCATAATCTCAGTGTTATTTACAAGATATAGATACATATTGAAGGCTCAAACAGCTCTAATTTATTACACTTGTATTGTTAGTGCGCTGCAAATGATTGGTGCCCGCACAGCTCGAAAATTTGCGAACCCCCTGAATTTATAGAGCCTGCGTCTCACAACTTGATTTTATAGGTTTTAATTATTTCAATTAGTTATGAGAACTTAGAAGTCTTGAGTATTGTAATTGGTTCATTTGCAATAAATTTACTGGTCATCGATGGGACCTGTGGCCATGATAGGAGATGCATCAATTTTTTGGGCTGACATTAAGTGAACCACCCGCTCAAATCCACTTAAAATCATAAGTTGTTCCCAGTTTTCAAGTTTGTAAAATCCATCGGTAAAAGTTTGCTGTAGGGGAGGAGGAAGGGTTTTCATGATATCATGCCCTTTTTCGGACAAGGAAAGGTAAACAGAACGTTTATCACCTTCCTTTTTTTCACGCAGAATATATCCTTTACTTTCAAGTCGTTTGGTGATGTCTGTAACGGTCGCCTGGCTCAGGCTGGTATGACGGGACAGGGGCGTTACACAAATTTCCTTCCTATTTGATATTTCCTGGAGGACTATTAGCTGGGGCACGGTTAGCCCAAATGTTTTATTAAGATTTCTTGAATAAATATCAATGGCCTGAATGATTTTTCGAATGGATACCAGTAATTCCCGGCAGCGTTGATCATTTATTTGATCCAAAAGGTGTCTCCTGAGTAGAGCTTGTCAATTTCAGCAACCCTGACCCCTTTCCCAGGTGGCCGGTGTTGTGATCAAGGCTGCAAGTTGAATGGGTGAGTTGATGGCTCTCTGCCGAATATTTACCAAATAATCTACCCGTCTTTACTTAAAATGTGCTGTAAATACTGACCATTAAGTTTGAAAGTGGGTAGTTTTATTTCTATGAAGCCCCTTAGCTCAAGGGGTGTTGACTCAACCTTTCTTCGCTTGATCAATAAACCCATAATGATTTATTCCCTCAATCATACCCGCTGCAAATGTTTTATTTGCAAAATAAATATTTTTCAATGATTTCATCGCTTTCAGTTCAGGACTGTAATTGCCGACAACAACACCCAGCGGTTCTCCTTTGAGCATCTCCTCATCATTTCCTGAATCACCGCAGATCAAAAAGTTTTTTAGCGGGATAGACCATTTGTAACTCAAATATCGAATTGCTTTTCCTTTTGAGGCTCTGTAAGGTAAAATATCAAGATATTTTTCATGGGAATAAATTAAATTGTAATGACAGCGGTGCCGGGTAAGAAGCTGATGAATTGCGGGCAAACGATCTTTATCTGGCGTCATATTGTAACTGAGTTTATAAGGTCTTTGACCCGCTTTTTCCTGCAATTCAAGGTGGTCGATATCCTTTAGTTTTGATGCGATGAGGTCTCGTTTCCAATTTTTAGAAATATGACTTTCCCAGCCTTTATCATGGAGGAGAGAGTCTCCATATGTGATCTGGCTTCCCACAGAGGATATGATGATATCAGGCGTTATGATTCCGTTTGCCTTGAGCACCGCTACCGCAGATTCAAAAACCCGGCCAGTGGCAACACCAAAACCGATGCAGTCTTTATTCTGTTGCAGTAAATCCATTAACTGCCTGACCTCTTTTTCATTGCCGCCAAGAAGGGTATTGTCAATGTCGGTGATAAGAATATAGTTTAGATTTGCCAAGCGCTTGCCAATACTTGGGGCTGCTACTTCATCATTCATATCTGAAATTTCATAATGCCGGCACAGGGCGGTTGTTTTTTCAACGTAGGTATGAACATGGCTTTTCCAAGTATAATATTTCCTTGTATTCATAACGGCGTTTTTTGAATGAAAATTCCAGGTTTCCGGATTGACAATAATTTTTTTTATGGCATTGGAAATGGCTCTTGTATCCTTTGGGTCAACAAGCAGACCGCCATTGCAGTTTTTATTGATATCCTTGGGGCCGCCGTCGTTGGTCGCCACAATTGGCAGACCGGTGGCCATGGCTTCAAGCAACGTGAGTCCAAAAGGCTCCACAAGGGCGGGGTTTACAAACACGCCTTGTTTTTCTGCACAAATTCGGTAAAGCTCGGGCACTTCATGTTCAAAATCATGTTTTTTAGGGATGGCCATTTTCCCATACAGGTTATACTTGTCCATCAGCAAAAGCATTCGAGTTAGCACGTCTCGCTCGCTGTCTGATTTTTTTGTAATATCTTTTCTGATACCGGCAAAAACGGCAAGATTGGCAATTGCCCGCAGATCGGTATCTTCACCATATGCCTGGATCAGCCCTTCGATATTCTTTCTCTTGTCCGGGCGGCATAGTACCAGAATCATGGGTTTATCAGGATGCTGAAAAAAACGGTTCAATTCACGATTCAATGACTCTTTTGTGAAAAGGGCTTCCTCCTTTTGTTCACTGGTGGGAAACCCACTGTGATAAAAAGGATAAAATTTTTCTATGTCGATACCCGGGGGAATTACTTGATATTTGGGCAATGCCCGATTTTGGTAAAGCTCGTATTGTTCTTTGACCTCCTGGTTTGTACTTGTCACAACAAGATCTGCATACTTAAGGATTCGTTCCTCAACATTGATTCTATGATCAAGTTTCAATTTTTTGTTGATCTCATCAATGTTCTGACCTTCTCCCAGCAATCTGGTTTTTTTGGAGCGTCCTAATGAATGACCGGTGTAGACAAAAGGAATACCAAATACCCTGGCAAGTTCTTTGGCAACATACCCGGCATCTGGATAATGACCATGCAAGATATCTGGAATGGCCTTCTCTAATTTAATAAACTTGATTGCTTTGTCGACAAATTCGTCAAGAAACGGCCATAATCGTTCTTTCCGAATATATTTTCGCCCACCGCACTGGATTCGGACAATCCTGAATTTGTCATCCACCTGTTCAACCGGGAGGCTGTAATCACTTGAGTAGGCTTTGTCTTTTATCAGTCGGGTAAACAAATCCACTTTTCCGATATTTTCATTTTTTGAAAGGGCTTTGCATAATTCAATCACATATTTAACCTGCCCGCCCGTATCGGAATTCTGTCCAAGTTCCATATTTTCTGCCCGAACCAGCCCGTGTATACTGTACATTTGCACATATAACTTTTTTTTCGGCATTTTATTTGACTCCCAGTTGTTTCGCTAATGGTTGATAAATAGATAGATCTTCCGGAAGCGCACCCTTGTTTTGGCAGATATGGGAGGCAAATTCAACGGCAAGTGCAGTGATTTTTTTCATCGGCAGGCGACAGATAATTCCGGCGGCACAGATCGCAGCATAGGCATCTCCAGCCCCGACAGTGTCAACAACACCTTGAATCTCAGGGATAGTTTTTTCATAATGCTGGTGGTGATGGAACCAGTGACTTGCCTGATCTCCCATTGTGAGGATCACGGTTTTAATATGAAAGATATCTTTCAATTGAACGACTCGGTTTTCAAGGGAAGCGTCGCTTAAAAACCAGCTTGATATTTCATCGAATTCGTCCTGGTTGAGCTTTAAGGTATCTGTTATCAACAAAGAGTTCTTTATGGTCTGCCGGACATAGCAGTCAGGTCTTAAATTAATATCACAAAATGTGGCTGCATGTTGCGGTTTTAGACGCATCATATCTTGAAAGTTTTCTGCACTGATTTTCCTTCGCTGGATTAAACTTCCAAAATATATCAGTCTTAAATCCGAATGAAAATACTGTTTTGGTATAATATTATAGTCAATATAATCATATGCTTTATTCGGGACGATGGTAAAACTATGACCACTTCCCTGACAGGTTTTAACCTCCACAACGCCGGTACCATGGCTCTCATCAATTTGGATATCTTGCGTATCAAAACCATGGTCTGCCAAAAACGTTAGTATCTCTTCTCCATTCTGATCATTGCCAACTCTGGAAACGAATTTAACCGGAAAGCCTAATTTTTTTAAATGAAAGGCAAAGTTGAACGGTGCGCCACCAATACGTTTACCATTTGGGAATATATCAAAAAGTATTTCACCAATAATTAAAAACATAGCTCTCATTTTGACATCCTTCATATGACCCCAAAAGTTCTTTCCAGTTTTTTTAAAAAAAGCCCCTGCAAATGGGGAATGTTATCACAAAGTGCAAATTACTTTTGAAGGATAGTCTCGTAAAAAGTCCAGATCTCATTACAAAGGTATTCGGGCTGATACAATGAGGGCTTCTCCAATTTTTTCAGACTGTTTTTCTGTTTGCTCCATATGTTGATATACAGATCCGTCATCTATACTTGAACAAATCAAGGCATTTGTTTTGACGATTTCCTCTGCTGATAAAAAGCAATAGACTGAATCGGACTTTTGGAAATCAGTATCCAAGGCCAACCGGGGGTCACTATAATATTGTTCTTGAAATAACTTTCCAGAGGGTATGGTTGTTTTAATATCTGTAAATCCTAACTCCTCAAGCCTGGATAAAAGTATTGGGACAGGAGTAAATTTTGCCTGCATTGCAAGGGCTGCTTTTTCGATGTATCTATAGTTCCAATATACACCGGAATTCGGATTTAGTTGTTCCTGTGTTGATGTGTTGATGGTCAGTACACCGCCTGGTTTAATGACACGTCTGCTCTCTTTTAGAAAAAGGGTCAGATTTGGATAGGAGGGTTCTGTATCAAGGTGGTGCAGCACCTGGTTAACCATATAGGCATCGAAAAAATCATCAGAAAAAGAAAGATCAAGAATATTCCCTATTTGCAAATAAACATTTTTGGCATCTCCAACTTTTTGTTTGGTTTTTTCATATCCTTGTTCAGACCCCTCCACACCATAGATTTTTTTCATAGGGTGCCTGATCTTATCTATGTAGGCACCTGTACCAAATCCACCTTCCAGAACTACTTGTTCTTCAAAAGGTATCCGGGTTTCTTCAAAGATGTTTAAAAGTTCCGTCAAGCCATTGGGTTGGCGATTTTGATCATAAGAAATAAAAGTATCATTATAATCACAATAGGAAGAAGCATTTTTTTTTTCCATGTCTTTAATATACATCCTTTTTAATTTTTATAGAGGGATAAAAAATAATTTTTCAGGTTTCAATATTTATGATATCCCGTGTGGGTTGGTTTGGAAATCCATTAATGTTACTCATGTCGTTTTTATCTCGCTTGAAGGTAGGATTGCTTAAGAGATATTCGAAAATCAAATTTCCACTGTTTTTAAGTGTTGAAATGTGGGTTCTTTCATACCCGTGGGACGCATCAACCCCAAATCCCACCAATGCCGTTCGGATGTCACTTCCGGCTTCTATGGCAGAGGCGGAGTCAGAACGATAGTACCGGAAGATGTCCTTTTCATAAGGAATATTTTTATTCTTGCAGATGTCTGTCAATTTTTTATTCAGATGATAATCAAAGGGGCCTGCTTCATCCATCATGACCAGCGTGGTGGCAACGTCTGTGGAGTTCTGACCCGGGGCAATCATGGCAATGTCAATGACGATCATTTCAGTAATATCATTGTACAACACCTCTGTGGCACCCACACCGATCTCCTCATTGATGGTAAAAAGCAGATGGCAATCCACCGGAAGTGTGATTTCATTTTCAACGATGGCCCGTGCCACGGAAAGAAGGATGGCCACACCGGCCTTGTCATCAAGATGGCGAGAGTTGATATAACCACTATCATCCATCTCCGGGCAAGGATCCACGGCAATGAAATCACCGGCTTCAAATCCCAAATGCTTCAAATCCGATTTTTTCTCACAATGGGCATCCACGCGAACTTCAACCTGTTCCCACGTCACCGGTTGGGTATCAACCTCTTTATTAAAGGTGTGACCTGAAGCCTTTAACGGGAGAATGGTGCCGCGATATTCTCGATTTTGTGTAAATATAGTGACACGGGCACCTTCGGCAAATCGACTGGACCAGGAACCAATGGGCCAGATGGCCAGTCTGCCGTTGGATTTGAGCTGGCTTACCATGGCACCCAAGGTGTCCAGATGGACACAGACTGCACGATCCATGGACTTGTTTTTTCCGGCAAGGGTGGCACGGATGGCTCCCCTTCGGGTGACGTTGTAAGAGAGCCCCAGGGTTTCAAGCTCATGGCACACATAATGGACAATCTGATCGGTATATCCCGAAGGGCTGGGGATTTGTAACAGGGATAGCAGGTGTTCTTTCAGGTACGCAGTGTCAAGGTTCATGGTATTCCAATTTGTACGGTTTCAGGAAAAAGAAAATCTATGAAACGCCGGGCAGTGGGCTGGGGCTCATGGTTGGCAAGCCCGGGCCGCTCATTGGCTTCGATGAATGCATAGTCGTCTCCGGCAACATTAGGGACAATAAAATCAAGCCCGGTTACCGGGATATCCAGTATTTTGCTGACGGTTATAGATGCATTACAAAGGGCTTCAGAGAGAATGGGAGTCACATCATGAATGGTTCCACCAGTATGAAGATTGGCGGTTTTTCTGACTTTAATTGTTTTTTCTTTTTCAAGGACAGCATCGTAATCATACCCCTGAAGCTCCAGAATTCTCAGCGTCTCCCCGTCTGCCGGAATTTTGCTTTCTCCCCCGGTGGCCGCCATTCTTCTTCTGTTGTACTTATCCATGAGTTCTTTTATGGTATGGGTGCCGGTACCGGTGATGCACGGCGGCTTTCGTACGGCGGCTGCCACCACCTCATGGTTGATTACAATAACCCTGAGATCATCGCCTTCAACAAAGCCCTCCAGAATCACATCGGAACAGACTTTTTCGGCCTTGGATACGGCCTGTTTTAATTGCGTTTCCCGGGAGATATCCACACTAATGCCAGCACCCTGTTCCCCTCGAACCGGTTTCACAACAACCCGCCCGACCTGTTTCATAAATTCAACATCTTTTTCAATGCAGGTGTGGTCTATCTGGGGGGGGACCTTGATACCGCCGGCGGTCACCAGTTGTCGAGTCAAACGCTTGTTATCGCATTTTGTCATGGCCACGGCAGATGTCATTTCCGAAAGGGATTCCCGGCAGGTGACCGTTCTACTGCCAAGGGTCAGTGAGAACAATCCCATTTCATTATCAATCACCTCAATGAAAATGCCTCGTTTTCTTGCTTCATCCACAATCAGTTTTGCATAGGGGTTAAGTTCGGCCGTTGTGGTGGGGGGGGCTAAGTAAAGCGCTTCATTGATGGAATTTTTTCTTTTGATACAGAACGCCGGAATCCTGTGGAATCCAAGCTTAGAGTATAGCTCAATGGCATTTTTATTGTTGTGCATGACGCTGACATCCACAAATGCCCGCCCCTTTGTAAAATAATGCTCCACCAGGTGTCGAACAAGACGGGTTCCCACCCCGGGACAATTTGACTGGGGATCCACGGCCAGTGACCATAAGCTTGCCCCATTTTCAGGATCGTTAAAGGCCGCCACATGATCCACCCCTGTTACCGTACCAACAATCCTGTTGCTGTTCAAGGTCTTTGCAATAAGATAAGTTCTTGATTTTGTGGCATATTTATCCGTTACAAACTCTGGATCAGCACCTTTCATATGACAGGTGGAATAGATTCTATTGATCTCCATGGCTTCACTTTTGCTTGACAGTCTCTGAATGATAAGTGAATCCGAAGATCTGGTTTTGTCGGGCTGGTAGTCATAATGCCAGAGCCTGAATGTATGTGAAGGATCCAAAAACAGTCTGTCCGGTGCCATGGAGAGCGCCACATGGGGATCAATGACATACATGGCAATATCCCGGGTGTCCTGCCCTTGGTCGCACATGGTTTCAATAATTTTTTTGTTTGAATCAAAGGTATGTGCAAAGACCAGACGTCCCCATCCCATTTCAACAAAGGCATTCAATCGCATGTTTTTTGTCGCCGGGCTTTGAATTTTTTCCCAGTTTCTCAGGGATTGTCCAGAGCCCTTATCAATTCTATGGTTTGATTTTTTCATACCGATCCTTTTAAATCCTGTTCTGCTGCATCCAGAACTCCAACAGGGCAATCTGCCACAGTTTTGATCCGTTGAGGGGCGTTAGATGGGACTGGGGCGCTTCAAGCAACTGATCTACATATCCCTTATCAACGATATTTCTGGAGACAGCCGTTTCACTTTTAAGAATATCCCTTACAAAATTGAGATATTCCCCTTTAATGTGTTTCAATGCCGGTACGGGAAAGTATCCCTTGGGACGGTCGATCACCTCATTTGGCAAAAAGCTTCGGGCAACCTCTTTGAGGATGTGTTTTCCACCGTTCATGATTTTATGTTCCGATGGAATTTTTGCCGCCAGTTCCACCAGTTCATGATCCAGGAACGGTACCCGGGCCTCCAGACCCCATGCCATGGTCATGTTATCCACTCGTTTCACCGGATCTTCCACCAGCATGACGGTGGAATCCAGTCGGAGTGCCTTTTCAATGGCCGTATTTGCCCCGGCCCGGGAGAAGTGGTTCTCAATGAATTGGGTACTGTAATCTTCACCCCGGTAAGGTTCCTGCATGATCTCCAGGAACTCCTCATGGCTTCTGTCACAGAATCCACTGTGATAATCTTGAACCGGAGAGGTGCTTGACATCAGGGGGGGGTACCAGTGATATCCACCAAAAATTTCATCGGCACCCTGGCCGCTTTGAACCACTTTAACATGTTTTGCCACTTCCCGGCTCAACAGGTAAAATCCGATACAGTCATGGGAAACCATGGGCTCTGCCATGGCCTGGACACAGGGTGCCATTGCGGGGAGAACCTGCTGACTGTCCACCTGAATTTTATGGTGATCGGTGGAAAAAGTACGGGCAATGATATCCGAATAGTCAAATTCGTTGCCCTCTTCGCCATTCACGCTTTCAAATCCAATGGAAAACGTTTTAATCTCTTGTTGTCCTGCCTCGGCAAGCAGAGCCACAATCAGACTTGAATCCAGTCCCCCAGACAACAGAACGCCCACAGGCACATCGGCAACAAGCCGACGTTTCACGGCTGCCATTAGATGTTCCCGGAGATAATGCTTCCAGTCTTCAAAGGTATAGAGGCTCTCTTCTTTGTCTCTTTCACAACTCAGGTTCCAGTAGGTATTCTGGGTAATGTCGCCATTGCGCTGGAGGGTTAATGTAGTGGCTGGCGGTAATTTTTGCACCCCTTGGATAAGGGTATGGGGGGCAGGCACCACTGAATGAAAGCTCATGTAATGATGCAGAGCCTCAGGGAAGATATTTTTATCAACCTTACCCGTGGATAGCAGCGCTGGCAGTGTTGAAGCAAAAAGGATAGTGTCTGTTGTCTTATAAAAATAGAGGGGTTTAATACCCAGACGATCCCTGGCCATGAAAACCGATTGTTTCTTCTGGTCGTAAATGGCAAAGGCAAACATGCCGTTGAACCTTTTGACACAAGCTTCACCCCAAGCGTGATAGGCTTTTACAATGACCTCGGTGTCGCCATTTGTATTAAATGAATACCCCATTTGTTTTAATTCATCTCGAAGGGATCGGTAGTTGTAAATGGCTCCGTTGAAAACAATGATCAGTCCTGAAACTGTATCAATAAAGGGCTGGTTTGAATTATCACTCAGATCTATAATTTTTAATCTTCGATGTCCCAGTACTGCCCAGAGACCGTGGTAAATATTTCCATGGTCAGGTCCCCGATCCGTCATGGTTTGATTCATTTTTTCCACGGAGTGTGCCTGGGGCAGTTGATCATTTAAAAATATTTCTCCACAAATACCACACATAAAAACTCCTGTTATAATAATTAATTTTTACTCATGTTTTTATCAAAATCACAGCAATAAATATATTGTGTTCTATATTTATTGTCAAGCAGTATCTCTGAAGATATGCAGGCTACGAATTTATAAATCCACATATTTGGAAAGACTATATGTGATTTTTTTGGGAATAATTATGAGATTTTTTTTAATTAACAATTTGATATTTAATGATTTTTATGGTTAAGAGGGCTAAGCACAGATAAAAAAGAAGACTACCCACTTAAGCCGGGGTCTCCTCAAGGGTTTTCATGTGGGTAATCAGCTTTCAACCCCTAAATTTCAGGCTGTAAGACGCTTTATTTTAAAGGCTGTCCCGCCTTAAATGTGTAGCCAAAAAGAAGGTTGCCATGCAGGATATCTTGTTAATAATGAGGCTGATTTGTGATCCGACGATGATCCATAGAATTTATAAAATATACATAGAGCAAAATACATTATATCTTGATTTGCACTTGTTGTGGTGCAATTATTTTTATAGCCGCCAAAGGCGAATCATATTCTGACCCGTTCTGTCTACAACGAAACATAAAAGAATGTTAGATGTACTTACTTTATCATATAGAAATAAGGTATATATATCCTGCCGAACGTAGCCAGTTAAGACTTAGGATAGTCAAATTGGGCTTTTACAAGCTCCTTCTGAATCTTGATTCAGGAAGGATAGGTTACCTATCATGATAACAGAGGGTGAGGAAAAAAATTACTCACATACGCACAACAATGTCCCATAATAAAAAAGCCTTGGATTGACAGTCTGTCAATCCAAGGCTCCAAATACGATTCTGAATTCAGCACCCTTAACATTGCTACAAAATAGTTGACAGTTTCTTAATTCCAAACAAATCCCAATAAAGGAGAGAATGTTCTTAAAAACTGTCAAACAATGAATGTAAGGATGCCCTGAATTATAATTTTAGTGCTGGCAGGGAGAATTAGGATCATGTCCACAGCCATTTTCACCAGTGACCAATGTTTTTTCAAGATAGGCCTTTACCAGATTTTCCGGTGTTTCCACCGGGGCTCCGGTAACCACATCAATACCGGCTTGGTCAAAGAGCTGTTTTGCCATTTGTCCCATGCCACCAGTGATGATGACATTAACCCCTTGTTCATGGAGCCATTTTGGCAAAACACCGGGCTCATGGGCGGGGGGATCAAGAACCTGTGTGTCTGTAATGTTTCCCTCTTCAACATCCATAATACAAAATTCTCGACAGTGACCAAAATGTGTGGTCAGTTTACCCATTGCCATTGGAATTGCAAATTTCATCTTTGATGTCCTTTCGTTATTTTTAGAATATTCAGAGCCTGTTTAAAAATTCTTCCCAATGAGTCAAATCGGCTAATTCCATCAAATTTATAATATGGGATTTAGCCCGTAAAACCCAAGCCTTCAGGCTTAGGTAGTTGACACCTGGGTCATAGCAGAACTTAGCGCCCTATCGGGCGTACTTTTTATAACCTATTGATTTAATAATTGATAAAATGAAAATTCTTATACTATAAATTCAACCCTGTTCAAATTATTTTTGACACAATGTGGTATCTTTAAGACAGTTTATCAAAAAATCTGGCGGTTAAAAAAATATTATGGCAAAAGTTCCCAAGTATTACAATAAGACAATTGAATGCGTGGAGAAAAGTTTTCTTAAACCCAATGCCCTTCTACATTGGGGCCACCGGCATAGCTCAATTCTCCGGCATTAAATTTTTCCACAACTTCCTTTACGGTGCCCTGGATACCGGTGATGATATGAATACCGGCTGTTTCCAGCACCTTAAATGCTTTGGGTCCACAATTTCCAGTGAGAACCGCTTCCACACCTGTATCAGCAACGGTTTTCCCCGCCTGGATTCCAGCCCCCTGGGGCAAATTCAAGTTCTGGCTGTTTTCCTTGACCTCAAAGTCCATGGTCTTGGTGTCCACCACAATAAAATACTGGGCCCGACCAAAACGGGGATCAAGGGGTGCATCCAAATCTTTTCCACTTGAGGTAACTACAATCTTCATTGTTTTCTCCTAATCTAATTTTACTTCATTGGTATTCAAATTAACAACATTATTCGGGTTTGATAAAAACACGACCATTTTAGAAATGGGTCAAGTCTGTGTTTTATAAAAAATCACCAAGGTGCTGAAATTAAAGGACTTTCGCTTTTCGTTGTGGCATTGGTGACTGCCATGTATGTTTTTTTATAAGAAAGTCTCACCAACATGCTGGAATTAAAAGACTTTCATTTTTCGTTGTGGCAGTTGTGACTCCCATGTATGTTATATATAAAGCCTGATAAAATCCTCAGCCTCCAATAACACAAGTCTGACCCCGTTAATTTACAATCCGCCGGATATGGCCATTCTTAATTCTAACAATTGAGCTACATGATTCGTTCCAGTGTGGTGCCCATAAATTGCTGAACCTCTTTCCAGATGGATTCCACTGCCAAGGCCGCAGGTCCCCGGGAAAACTGAGTTAAGCTCTGATTGGCCTTCATGGCATCAATCACCCCCCGATCAAAGGGAATTTCCCCCACAAAATGAATCCCGTTCTCCTTTGCAAAGGTCTTTATGATATCAGCTGTCTCTTGGTTTAAATCCGCCTTGTTAATACAGAGCATGGTGGGGATTCTCATCTGATCTGCCAGGGATTTTACTCTCTCCATATCATGCAGGCCAGACAAGGTGGGTTCGGTGACAATAAGCAATGCATCGGCATTGGTCACCGCAGCAATCACAGGGCACCCAATGCCGGGAGGGCCATCGGTGATGATCAGGGGAATATTCTTCTCCTTGGCCATCTCCCGTGCCTCCTGGCGTAGCTGACTCACCAGAAGACCCGAATTTTCTTCGGCAATGCCAAGACGGGCATGGATCATGGGACCCCAGGGGGTTTCTGACACAAATTTCTCCCCACACACCTGCCGTTCAAAGGCAATGGCCTTTTCCGGGCAAAAATAGGCACACACGCCACACCCTTCACAGGAAATGGGATCAATGATAAAATCTTCGGAAATGGCATTAAACTGGCATCGTTCCCGGCAATCTCCACATTCAGTGCATAGATCGTTGTCTATGCGGGCCAGGCTCCCCCCCTTAAAAAATGAATTTTCAATGGTCTTATGTTCAAGGGTTAAGAAGAGGTTGGCAGCGTCCACATCGGCATCCACCACAATTCTATTGGGGGCAAGGGTGGCAAAGGATGCCGTTACACTGGTTTTTCCGGTTCCCCCCTTGCCGCTTATAATGGTTAACTCCTTCATTTTCCCACCTCCCCGGCCTTTTTAGGTTCGGACAACACGTTGCTTAACCTGTCAAACAGCTCCAGGAACAAGACTTTCATTTCCGGCATTTCATTTACCAATAAGTCGCCCTTGGAACAAATTGAGGCAGCTTCCCTGCTAAAGGGAAAGCGCTGGAGAATTTCAATTCCCTCTTTTTTGGCATACGCTTCCACAATCCCAGGCTCGTCATCGGCCCGGTTTATGACAATGCCTGTGGGAACTTTGAGTTTTTTTAACGCTTCCACTGTCAAGGCAAGATCATTTAACCCAAAGGGGGTTGGTTCTGCCACAAGCAGGGCATAATCCGATGCACGCAAGGCCTCAATGGCAGGACAAGAGGTACCGGGGGGGGCGTCCACAAGGGCAATTCCCCCAGGTTTAATGCGCTCTTTTACCTGACTGATCAACGGGGGAGACATGGCCTCCCCCACCCGTAACTCTCCCCAGGTAAGATCAATTCCCTGGGCATTTACACCCTGGTGTACACTTCCCAGCACACGAAAGCCGTCACTGATTGCATCTTCGGGGCAGACCATTTCACATCCCCTGCAGGAGTGGCACATTTCCGGAAAGGTCATAATTTTTTTTGCCACCAGGGTAATGGCACTAAATTGACATATCTCTTCACAGGCACCACACAAGGTGCAGCGCTGGGTGTCTATCTTTGGCACCATGACGGAAATGGGTTCACTGGAAATATTTTCAGGTTTTATGAAGATATGGGAATTGGGTTCTTCCACATCACAGTCAAACACCGTTACATCATCGCGGTCAATGGATGCAGCCAGGTTCACCGTCACCGTGGTCTTCCCTGTCCCTCCCTTACCGCTTGCTATGGTAATGATCATTTACTTTATCCTTACGCATGGGTTTGTCATATTTGAATCAAACGAGCATATGCTATAAATATAACCAAAAGAACCCCCTTGTCAAACTTAATTTTAAGCAATCACTCCAAAAAAGAATTAAATTCTCTGGGTTCTTGCGGTCAGAGCTACATGTTTGGGGTCACTCAATGTCCAGGATGGACAAGCGCTGTATTATGGGAATTATTGACATTCCGCCTAATTTTATATATTAATGTGTTGAATTTATTTGGGCTTATTTTTATTTTTGGCCAATTTTCGGATGGGATCAGGCATTTTTTTTTGCACATGTTTTTATTTTTGCATTTATGCCACAACCGTGGACAAAGGCAACACTACGATGCCCCTCCTTCCCCAACAACGTTTAAAGTGGGCCAAAAGTAGAACCAAGCCCATTGATTTAATCTTTAAGGAGTTTATTAAAAAATGAATGAAACAAGTGGGAACAGCAGCGGATCAGAAGTATTACCGGTTCAGATGGGCTATGAAAGCAAATTTAAATTCAAATGCCATAAAGGGATCGAGTGCTTCACAAAATGCTGTAGGGGCATAGACATCATGCTCACCCCCTATGATATATTGACCATGAAAAAACGGCTGGAACTGACCTCGGAAGAATTTTTGGCCATATACACGGATCTGCATCTTCTGGAAAGTGCAGACCTGCCCGTTGTCACGTTAAAGCTGTTAGATGATGAGCGAAAATCATGCCCCTTTGTCCAGGATAAAGAAGGATGTCTTATCTATGAAGACCGCCCCTCCACCTGCCGGTACTACCCTTTGGGAATGGGATCATTGAGCTACACCACCGACCAGGAAGCCGGAGAGGCAGATGATGCTTTTTTCTTCACGGTCAAGGAAGACCATTGTCTGGGTTTTGAAGAAGATAAGGAGTGGACTGTTGCCCAATGGCGCGAGGATCAGGGGGTGAATATCCGGGATGAAATCAATGCCGGATGGACCAATCTCATTGTCAGAAAAAAATCCGTCCCCAAAAGCATGAAATTATCCGAACAGAGCAAGCAGATGTTTTTTCTGGCCTGCTACAACATTGATAAATTCAGACAATTCATATTTGAAAGCAGCTTTCTTACACGGCATAAACTGGATGATGCCCTGGTGGAAGAGATCCGAAATGATGATATTAAACTGCTTAAATTTGGCTTTGAATGGCTGAAGTCAACTTTTTTCAAGGACGGAGAAATTATCAAAGGAGATAAAATAACCCCGGCACCACCACTCAAGTAGTTTCAAATTAAAAAAGGCGCTTCCGTAGATAATATCCACTCAAAAGCGCCTTTGTTTACACAGATCATCATGACGTCAAACGGACTCTATATAACATACATGGCTGTAAAACCAGCCACAACGAAAAATGAAAGTCTTTTAATTCCAGCATGTTGGTGAGACTTTCTTATAAACGGGCATGTCCTGTAGGACACAACGAATATTGGGTCGTAGACGCGGAGCCAAATGGTATTATGCCGCCGCCCCCCCGACGGGCAATGGGCCCGAACCGGAACTGTAGACAGCTCAATTGTCCGGTTCCTATTGCCCATCGGGGGGGCGGCTCTGCTGAGGTTGCCTTGGAGGCTGCCTTTTCATATAAAGGTCTGCCCGTGGCAGTTATCAAAAAAACCGGATCATCAAAAATCAATAATCATACCAGAGATTTTTTTGGTATTCAGGATTATTAAGCCGATCCCACACATCAATGCCAAAAAAATCTGCCAGGGGCTGCAGAATTTCAGGATTAGTCTCCTGGACTGTTTTGGCTGCATCCACAACAATGGCAAGACCTTTTTCCGTCATTTTTCCCAGAGGTCTGCGGCAGGGACCTGATGGTACACCCAGAATTTGCATAAGGGTTTTTAGTGCCAGGGGATTCCTTGCCCGGCATGTCACTTCACCATAGGGGGTCACTTCTTTTGTGTTCACGGTGACCAGCCCCAGGAGAGGTGCCAGGGCCTGATTTAATGTTTCTGCTCCCTCCATATCTCCCTTGTCCAACAACATAACCATCTCCACAAGGGAGCCAGGGACAATATTGGACAGCACTGAAATACCACCGCAGGACTTTATGGCAGGATCTTTCATTATCTGGGCCACCAGACCATCATCCCCGGAAAAAATTTTAAAATCCTCCCCACAGCACTCCCGGGTACGGCGCATGTTTGCAAGATTTCCAGTGGCCTCTTTCACACAGGAGACATTTTTATATTTTCCGGCCAGGATGGCCAGATCCTCGGGCAGCAACTGGGCACCTGTGCGGCCGGGAATAATATAGGGAATGATCTCCAGGGACGGAAAGGCCTTTGCCACCGGCTCAAGGTATTCCCTGCGGATTTCAAGGGAACTTGGGCCATTGTAATAAGGATCCACCATGAGAACCGCATCAACACCCACCTCGGCAGAGTGGGCCACAGCCCCCATGGCCTCCTTGGTATTATTACTTCCTGAACCGGCAATACACAGACATCTTCCCTTGGATGCCTTTGCCACATCTGCAATCACATTGAGATGGTCTTCCCATTTAAGGGTGGGGCTCTCCCCGGTGGTTCCTGCGGCCAGCATGCCGGTTATCCCGTTTTTAATCTGAAATTCAATGAGCTGATCAAGTCCCTCACCATCCAATGCACCATTGCTTGTGAACGGCGTGATCAAAGCCGTATAACATCCTGTTTTCATAGAAGCTCCTCTACTATATTAACTCAACTGCCACCCTGCTGTCAGCCCAGCGTTTCAGGTGACATAAAGTTTGGCAAACGGGAGATGAACATCCATCCCTTAATCTTTAAAATTGGGGAGGTTAGACCCCCTTAAAATAGGATTTAGAATGTACCATATACCCAAAAGGGGTTCAACCTTCTTTTTCCTTGACACAAGCAACACATAAAAATATTATAGGGAATTTGTCTGCTCGTGTGGTACCAGTAGTACCCGCTATACCACATATTTTTTTTATCAAAAAATAAAACAAACATTCAGCCCATATAAAGACGACCATGGGTCATTACATACAAAAGGATTTTTCATGACAACTGTACAAAAATCAGAAAATTCAGAGGCACACATTGCAAACCTGAGATCCCAGATCACGGAAAACACCGAATGTGGAAATAACCATTATAACCTTGCTGTGGCACTCATGGGCCAAAAGGAATATGATGCAGCAGAAGCAGCCCTTCACGATGCCGTGGACTGTAGCCCCAATCTTGCCGAAGCCTATGTGCTGCTCGGTGGCATCTGCCTCCAGCGGGGGGATGTCGAAGGCTGTCTCAGGTACAACCGGTATGCCATAAAATCCCGGGCAGGATTTGCCGAAGGATATGCCAATATAGGGTTTGTTCTGCTGCAATTGGTGGATGGCAAGGATGACAAGGATGATCAGGAAAAAATCGACACCGCCATTAAAAATCTGCGCAAGGCAGTGGTACACAATTCCAAATTTGTACAGGCATTTACCACCCTTGGCAATGCCTACTACATGAAAGGACTTGTGGAAGAAGGAATTAAGGCCAACCTTGAGGCAGTGAAGATCCAGCCGGAATTTCCCATTGCCCACAATAACCTGTGCGTGGGATATCTTGAGCAAGAGGAATACGCCAAGGCCATAGAACATTGTGACATTGCCATTTCTCTGGGATATGAAGTGGCTGAGGGACTCCAGGCTGAAATTGCATCCCACAGGAAATAAATGACATCACCCCACCCCACTTTTTCTTGCCATATATCGGGTGTTTCCGGAGTACTCAGCTCTGGAAATCCCCTGTGGCACACCCCCCTTGCCGGCACGCGCCCCCCGGAACAGGATCGTTTCTCTCAGAATGTCACCATTGGTGATTATTTTGAATCTGCCACCACCTTCCTTTTGCAGGGCACTCCCTGCCCCCTGGAACGGGGAGTGGTCTTTCACCTCCACCGGGAGGTGGCACTGGAAGAGGTGGAAGACATTGCAGTGTTTCTTGAGAAACACGGTGCATTTTACCATCCAGCCCGGGTGGAGGTTAAAATCAATGCCCACCATGAGATATTAACCTTTGCCCTTAATGCCGCCATTTCTGACAGGGGGCTGGCCCTGATATCCACGGAATACCACTGCCTGGAAAAATTGCTTCCCTGCCCGTCCCTGGGTTCACCCTTGCCCGCCGTCTTTGGTCTGGGCAAGATGCCCTGCCGGAATGGAGACATTGCCTTTTTCCTGGCCCACTGGTTTAAAGGTTACCAGGAATTTCACATCACCGATTCCAAAGAAGGGACAGAACACATTGATCTGTGGCAATCTAACGGAAGCACCGTAAAGATGCCACGCTCGCACTTTTTCACCATCCATGAAAAAGCCGCAGAAATTCTGACATCTTTCTACACCCCTCACACCTTTGAGCAAATTTTTCCCTGGCACCATGCTGCCGGAGACTTTATTGTAAAAGAGACCAACGGCTCTATCGATGTCAAACTCATCACCGTTCGGGGATATGGCGCTCTGTTTGATATTGACAAGCCCCCGGAAAAGCGTAATATGGAAGACATTTTTCAGGGGATGCTCCTTTTTCTGGTGAATCTTTCGTTACGCATGCGCATTGACAGAATTGATGGAACCGGCAGATATCACCTTGTGCATTCAGATGCCATCAAGGCAACCCTCACCGGTTTTTTAAGGGCCTTGGGGCATAAAACAATTGATGGGTGCAGCCACGATGATCTTCAAAAAAAATTCTGTAAATTCCTGGTAAAATTTAATACTGATGATTTTAAGCATATCCTGACACTTATTTTAAATGCCCACCCACACCCTGGAATGGAAGAAAAACTGATCCAAAAAAACCTTGATTCCCACGCCAAAGACTTGTACCATGCCATCTGCGCCATGTGGAAAAACTGATTTTTTATTGACAAGGCTGTTTGAAAATCTTATATGACCACTAATATTTTCACATGAAAAACAGGTTCCAGGTTTTGGATACCGAATTCTGGACATTTAATTTCAGGCACTTTTTTTATCTTTTTTCACACCCTCTAAGATTTGTGCCCGTCAGGGGATGCCCGCTACATATGCAATAAACCTGTATTTTGAAATATTGAATAGATGAGCCCATGGGGATCATCACTGAAAGATAGCTGTGAAGCATGATAATTGATTAAGAACCGATCTATATCTCTTAATAGAAAGGGACTATAGACATTTGATCAAGAGAATGTAATTTAACTTTTAACGGAGGTAACTAAATGGCAAAACATGAAACTCCCTTTCTGGACCAGTTGGAATCTGGCCCATGGCCGAGTTTTGTCTCTGACCTGAAGCAACAGGCCGAAGTCAGAGCAAAGAATGAAGCAGGTGTTGAGTTCCAGATTCCAGTGGATTGTGTAGATGATCTTCTTGGCGTTGTAGAACTTTCCTACAAACATGGCCGTACCCATTGGAAACATGGCGGTATCGTTGGTGTTTTTGGTTATGGTGGTGGTGTTATCGGTCGGTATTGCGATCAGCCCAAACTGTTCCCCGGTGTTGAGCATTTTCACACCATGCGTGTTGCACAGCCCTGTGGTAAATACTACACCTCTGATTATCTGAGAGGCTTGACCAAACTGTGGGACATGAGAGGCTCCGGTCTCACCAACATGCACGGTGCCACTGGCGATATCATCTTCCTTGGGACCACCACTCCCCAGCTGGAAGAAGTTTTCTGGGAACTGACCCACAATATGCACCAGGATCTTGGTGGTTCCGGTTCCAACCTGCGTACCCCTGCAGATTGCCTGGGTTCCTCCCGTTGTGAGTATGCCTGTTATGACTCCAATGCGCTTTGTCATTTCCTGACCAACGAATACCAGGATGAGCTCCATCGCCCGGCATTCCCCTACAAGTTCAAATTCAAATTTGATGCCTGTCCCAACGGATGCGTGGCTTCCATTGCCCGTTCTGACATGTCCTTTATCGGTACCTGGAAAGACGACATCAAAATTGATCAGGCTGAAGTTGCCAAGTACATTGCACAAGATCCTGCTTATCCTGCCAATGCCGGTGCTTTTAAGGGCAGCAAAGACTGGGGTCCGTTTGATATCAAAAAAGAAGTCATCAATCTTTGTCCCACCAAATGTATGTGGATGGAAGGCGATGAGCTGAAAATTGATAATTCCAATTGTACCCGTTGCATGCATTGCATCAACACCATGCCCCGTGCCCTGAAAATTGGTGATGTTAGAGGATGTTCCATCCTCGTCGGTGCCAAGGCTCCCATCCTTGATGGTGCCCAGATGGGTTCTCTGCTGGTTCCCTTTATTGAAGTCAATCCCGATGATGACTATGCAGCCATCACAGAAGTGATTGAGAGCATTTGGGACTGGTGGATGGAAGAAGGCAAAAACCGTGAAAGACTTGGTGAGCTGATCATGCGTCAGGGATTCCAGAAGTTGCTTGAAGTAACTGGAATCAAAGCCGTACCCCAGCATGTACAACATCCGAGAACCAACCCCTACATCTTCTGGAAAGAGGATGAGGTTGAGGGTGGCTGGGAACGTGACGTTGTTGAATACAGAAAACACCATCTGAGATAAGGAAGGAGACGCATAATGGCATTTATATCATCTGGTTACAATCCAAAAAAACCGATGGAAAACAGGATCACCGACATCGGTCCCAGAAAATATGATGAGTTTTATCCCGAAGTAATTAAGAAGAACAAGGGCAAATGGTCTCACCATGAGATCCTGGAACCCGGCGTTCTGGTTCATGTGGGAGAGTCTGGAGACGAGTGCTACACCGTAAGAGTTGGTGGTGCCCGTCTTATGAGTACCACTCACATCAACGAAATCTGCGAGATTGCCGACAAACATTGTGACGGACATCTTCGGTTCACCACCCGTAATAACATTGAGTTCATGGTGGATTCCAAGGATAAAGTTGAGCCCTTGAAAAATGATCTCAAGAGCCGCAAATTTGCTGGCGGTAGCTTCAAGTTCCCCATTGGTGGAACCGGTGCTGGCGTTACCAACATCGTCCATACCCAGGGCTGGATTCATTGCCATACCCCTGCAACTGATGCCTCTGGTACAGTTAAAGCCACCATGGATGAACTGTTCAGTGACTTCCAGGACATGAGACTTCCAGCCCAGCTGAGAGTTTCCATGGCCTGCTGTCTGAACATGTGTGGTGCGGTTCACTGTTCTGATATCGCCATCCTCGGATATCACAGAAAACCCCCGATGATTGACCATGAGTACCTGGACAAACTGTGTGAAATTCCCCTGGCCGTGTCTGCATGCCCCACCGCAGCCATCAAACCTGCCAAGGTAACATTGGAAAATGGTACAGAAGTAAAATCAGTTGACGTTAAGAACGAGCGTTGTATGTTCTGCGGTAACTGCTACACCATGTGTCCCTCCCTTCCCCTTGCTGATACAGAAGGTGATGGTATTGTTCTTATGGCCGGTGGAAAGGTTTCCAACAGAATCACCCAGCCTAAATTTTCCAAGGTTGTTGTGGCCTTCCTTCCCAATGAGATGCCCCGATGGCCCTCCATGACCGAAGCCATCAACAAGATGGTTAATGCTTACTCCAATGGCGCTAACAAATATGAGCGTCTGGGTGACTGGGCAGATAGAATCGGATGGGAAAAATTCTTTGAGGTTTGTGAACTTGACTTCTCCCATCATCTCATTGATGACTTCCGTCAGCAAGCGTATCTGTCTTGGCGTCAGTCCTCTCAGTTCAAATTCTAATCCTGATTTTTGGCATTAGAAACAACTGAATGAGTTCTCAGCCGGAGTGCCTGGTATTTTATCAGGGGCTCCGGCTATTACGTTTAAAGCAAAAGGGGAAATGAAAATGAGTGACCTTCTTGACGATAAAGAAGCCGCAGAAAAAGCTGTTGTTGAGTTTTTGACAAAAAAATCAAAAAGCAAATCCAAATTCTACATCAAGGATTTTTATAAAGTTTTTCCCGATGACAAACCCAGAGCCATTAAAAATGTGCTGAATAAAATGGTGCGAGATGAAGTCATGGAGTTCTGGTCCAGCGGAAGTACCACCATGTATGGTCTCAAAGGCATGGGTAAACAGGCCGGATCAGAAGGCGAAGATTGATATAACTGCCACGGGCAGACCGTATTATAGCCTCGGCCTGCCCACAACGAAGCATGAAAGAATGTTAGATACGCCGACTCTTTCATATAAAACATACATGGCAGTCACCACTGCCACAACGAAAAATGAAAGTCTTTTAATTCCAGCATGTTGGTGAGACTTTCTTATAAAATATCCCAGGATATACCTGCCCATGCAGTATCAAAACAAAAAGATACCTGGCCTTGTAATTGCGGGGCTCCGGGGGGGGAACGGTAAAACCGTTATTTCCCTTGGTGTTGCGGCTGCATGGCGGGATATTGGGATCAACGTCGCCCCTTTTAAAAAAGGGCCCGATTATATTGATGCCGGCTGGTTGTCCAAGGCAGCTGGCCGGTCTTGCTATAACCTGGACACCTTCATGTGTTCAACGGATCAGGCAAAAAAATCCTTCCATAAGAATTCTGCCATGGCTGACATTGCGGTAATAGAGGGCAACCGAGGTCTCTATGACGGCATTGACATCCAAGGCCGCACCAGCACCGCAGAAATCGCCAAACTACTCAACCTGCCCGTTATTCTTGTTTTAGATTGCACCAAAAGCACCCGCACCATGGCAGCCCTTCTTCTGGGATGCATCCACTTTGATCCCCACGTCAACATTATGGGTGTCATTCTCAACCGGGTGGCAGGCAAACGCCATGAAAACAAAGTAAAAGACAACATCAAACAGTTCTGCAATATTCCGGTATTTGGCTCTGTTCCCAAACTTAAAGCCGAGGACTTCCCGGAACGACACATGGGACTTGTCCCTTCAGCAGAACACGAACTGGCCCTGGAATCCATAAAAGCGGCAGCCCGGGTGGCCAAAAAACACATTGATCTTGATGGGCTTTACCGTGCCTGCATCAATGCCTCAAAGTCCCAGGCAAGGGTTCCTTCTGCTGCCATCCCCCCCCAGGATATCTTATGCGAAAAATGTGGCAAGAAAGCATCCCTGTCCTTTGATACCCTTACCAACACATCTTTGGGAAAAGAGGGGAAAACGGCACAGATACACCCAACAAAACGCCCCCATATCCCCAAAAAAGAGCGTCCCATAATAGGCGTTATCCGGGATTCTGCCTTCCAGTTTTACTATCCTGATAACCTGGAATCACTGGAAGAAAGCGGTGCCATTCTCCAGGAGATCAGTCCCCTTAAAATTCCCAACGTGCCATCGGTGGATGCCATCTATATGGGAGGGGGGTTCCCTGAAACCCATGCGGCCCAACTGGCTGACAATGAAAGCTTTAGAAATCAATTAAAAGCCCTTGCCATGAAAGGTCTTCCCATCTATGCCGAATGCGGTGGTTTGATCTTCCTTGGTAAAAGTCTCACCCTGAACGGTGTCACCTACCCCATGGCTGACATTCTACCCATCTCCTTTGGTCTGTCCCAACGCCCTGTGGGTCATGGCTATACCCAGGTCAGGGTCATCCAGGACAACCCCTTCTTTCCCAAGGGAACCCTCATCCGGGGACATGAATTTAGATACTCCCACATCATAGACATTGAGTACCAGGAAAGTGAGATGGCTTTTGCCATGGAAAGGGGTAAGGGCATCATTGACAACAAAGATGGTTTTTGCCACTACAACGTATTTGGTACCTATACGCACACCCTTTCATCCTGTGCGTCGTCCTGGTCCCATGCCATGGTAAAACAGGCGCTCCTCTACAAAAAACAAAAATAGAAAAAGGGCCTTGGCAGCATGATATACTGCCAAGGCCCTTTTTTTATTTTAACTACCACGTTTACGGTAGACCCGGGTTCCCCTCCGAAATTGTCTACAATTGATTCCAATTAGCCCTTCTTGGGATGACAGGAACCACAGCTCTGGGGAGCAGCTTTGGGGTCTTTTGACTTATATCCTTTGTCCTTGTTAAAATCCTTGTGGCAGCCAATGCAGTTGGCGTGGAGTGCTTCTTTGTGATACTTCATGATTTTATCTTTTTTGCTCAGTTTTTCACCCTTGGGTTTCTTGGCAGTTTCTTCATGACATGCCACACACCCTTGGACATCTTCACCGCCCTTAAGTGCCAGGGGTTCCCCGTTATCATCATGGTGACATTGGCCACAGGCAACACCATATTTTTCTGAATGGGCCTTATGGGAAAAAGTGACCAGTCCCTTGGTGTGTTTGGCATACCCCTCGGTATTCATGGTGATGCTATCAGGTGCCTGAGTTCCGGCATACACTGCCACCGCTACGAAACACACAGTCATTAACGCTGCCATCAAAGAGGTTAAAAGCTTTCTGTTCATAATAACTACACTCCTTTTGCATTTGTTTAACTATAAAAAACACGGAATGCCACATGGCAATCCGGTTACCTTCCCGTCAAGGCGACTTCACTGGCTCATAGTGCGTTGAATTATTCTGTTTTGTCAGCATCTTCAGATTCTTCTTGCGCTTGCTCTTCCCCATCTTCATCAAGTCCCTTCTTTTTTTGGAACATCCTGGCCCCCACAATGCTGATCTCATAGAGAATCATTAACGGAATGGCCATCATGATCTGGGTTACCACATCCGGGGGAGTAATCAGGGCAGAACCGGCAAAAAAAATCAACACCGCATATTTACGATTTTTACAAAGAAAATCAACAGAGACAAGCCCCATGCGGGCCATGAATGTAATCACCAGTGGCAGTTCAAATACAAACCCAAAGGCAAGCAGCATTTTGGATGCAAATCCGAGGTACTCTTTCATGGAAGGCATGGCCTGGATAGTCTCAGATGAAAATCCCAGAAAAAATTGAAACCCGTAGGGGAATACGATGAAATATCCAAAACTGGAGCCAATGGCAAAAAAAACAATGGATAAGAGCACCACCGGTATCAGAAACTTTTTTTCCTGGCGATAAAGCCCTGGGGAAATGAACATCCAGAATTCATAAAAAAGAACAGGAACTGCCACAACAACCCCCGTTAGAAGCGCCACCTTTAAATAGGTGAAAAATGCTTCGGGCAGGCCGGTGAAAATCATCTTCTGATTTTCCCCCATGGCTGTCACCAGGGGGGCCATGAGAATTTCAAACAGCTTTTCCTTGAAACAATAGGCCACAACAAACCCCACGCCAACAGCGATGAAGCAGCGAACCAGACGATCTCTTAACTCAGTTAGATGTTCTGTAAAGGGGGTTTTATCTTCTTCCTGGCTCATATTCCCTTTTCATCCTTATCTTTTTTTTTCAGTGAGGGGGGGGTATCGCTGTCAGAGGAATCTGCTGTGGCGTTCTCTCCAGGAAAAGGATCCAGGGAACTTGGAACTACTTCTTTTTCAATTTTTTTCTTTGGTCTATATTCGACATTGGCATCTACGGGTTCACTCTTATCTACGGATTCACTCTTATCTACAGGTTCACTCTTATCCAATGGTTTACTCTTATCCAATGGTTTACTCTTATCCAATGGTTTACTCTTATCCAAGGGTTTACTCTTATCCAAGGGCTCTCCTGTTGCATCTGTGGACAGGGGATTCATGGCAGCCGTGGCTGCTTTTAGATCATCCGTAACCGATGTGATGGGGGCCTTGAATTCACTAACAGTACTTTCCACATCAAGGCTTTGTTTAAAATCCTGGGCTGCTTTTTTAAACTCTCCCATGGCACGGCCCAGGGTTTTGGCCAAATCAGGTAATTTTTTAGGCCCAATCACCATCAATGCAATGGCCAGAATCAGTAGAATTTCAGGCATTCCCAAACCAAACATTATATATAACTCCTTATTTTTTTATAACTGCCACGGGCAGACCTTATTCTGACCTTGGCCTGCCCACAACGAAGCATGAAAATCCGTCAAAGTTACCGATATTTTCTTATAACGGGCATGTCCTGCCGGACACAACGAATACTGGGTCGTAGACGCGGAGCCAAATGATATCATGCCGCCCCCTCCGACGTGCAATGGGCCCGGCCCGGGACTGTTAGACAGCCCAATTGGCCGGTTCCTATTACCCATCGGAGGGGGCTCTGCTGAGGGTGCTTTGACACTTCATTTTCATATAAAAATATACATAGCAATAGCCACTTTTTTTATAACAAATCCTTGTAACCTGTCAAGAGACCGGCCGTTTCTTTTTAGGGGGGGCTGGTGGGCGTCTTCTTCTGGTGCTGCTACTGCGGGAAGGCCGCCGGGACGAACCCGCAGAGGTTCGCTTTTTGGGGTTGGGCCGTTCCACACGAATTTTAATGGGTTTGGGAAGGGTTGCCAACATCCCCTCATCAGGGTACTCACAGGCCAGAGAATCTCCCAGAACAGCCTCAATGGCGGGGATGTAAAAAGAGCTGTTCTCATCGGCAAAACTTACGGAGATGCCATCAGCCCCGGCCCGGCCGGTGCGACCGATCCGGTGCACGTAATGCTCGGGTTCCTGGGGAAGATCATAGTTGATCACATGGCTGATGCCCTCAATGTGCAGGCCCCTGGCTGCGACATCCGTGGCCACCAAAATTTTGATCTTTCCATTTTTAAAGTCTTCCAGGGTTCTGACTCGCCGGGCCTGGGAAACCTCGCCGGACAAAATATCTGCGTTAAGACCGTACTCTTTACATTTATGGGCAAGTCTGCGTGTGGTGTCTCTTCTGTTGACAAACACAATGACCCTGTCAAGCTTCTCGTCGTGGATGAGATTGTACAGCAGAACAAATTTTTCCTCTTCAGTGACAATGTACACCTTCTGGTTGACACTCTCCGAAGCGGCGTGACCCGGATCAATTTCTATTTTAACAGGATCTTTGGTCCACTGGGAGGCCAGCCGCAATATTTCAGGACTGAGTGTAGCACTGAAAAACATGGTCTGGCGTTGATCCTTTTGGGGGGTGGCATAGATAATCCGTCGAATATCCGGCAAAAATCCCATGTCCAGCATACGGTCTGCCTCATCCAGCACCAGAATTTCCACTTTTTTAAGGTTTATGATTTTTTGGCCCATGAAATCAATGAGCCTGCCCGGAGTGGCTGCAATGACATCCACATGGCGATGGGAAAGCATTTCTTGCTGTTTTCTGTAGTCCATGCCGCCAAATACCGCCACAACGCGTAACGGGGTGTACTTAGCAAGATCCTTGCCATCTTTTTCAATCTGAATGACAAGTTCTCTTGTGGGGGCCAGAATCAAGGCCCGGGGGGTGCCATTTTCGGCTACCCACTTAAGGCGGGACAGCCTTTAAAATCAAGTGTCTTAGCAGCCTTAATTTTAGGGGTTAAAAGCTAATTATCCACATAAAAAGCCTTGAAAATATCCCGCCTTAAGTGGGTAGCCCCATTTTCCCGCTTTCCACGGATGGGATTTCGCAGTAATCGCGTGAATATACCCACCAGAAACGCCGCACTTTTACCGGTTCCGGTCTGAGCTTCTGCCGTGGCATCCGTTCCCTCCAGGGCATGGGGCAGCACTTCTGCCTGCACTGGCATGGTGTAGTCAAACTTTAAATCGGCAATGGCATGCATGAGGCTTAAGGGGAGTTTAAAATCATGGAACCGGGATTTTCCCTCCAGGGGAGGCACCTGAAAATTTTCCAGGCTCCATCGAGGTTTCTTTGGGCGGAGAGGACGCGGGGGAGGTGCTGGTGGGTCTGATTCCAACAAAGATTCAGGCGTTTCAGCCGTTTTATCAGAGATTTTCTGACGGCTGGTGGGGCCTGTTTTTGGAGAAACGGCCCCATCCACTTTTTGTTCACTCTTTTTTCCAAACAACCTGGCAAATAACGATGCAAAAAAACGTATCAATCACTTATACCTTTTACAAAAGGCCCTCACTGCGGCATGGGCCGTTGCAATGGCAACCCCTGATCCGCACTTCAAGCGGGTCCAGTCACAGTGGGCCAAAATTGAGCCTGCGGCAAACAGGCCGGGGGAAAAGGGCATTGATGATTCTGCTAATGGCTGAAACATCCCGTCAACCTGAAGACCTGCACGATTTATCGGGTGGCCCTGGGGATCAAACAAATGGGGGTTGTGCCATTTATCTCTTTCCGTTGGCTGGGTCACCGGAAGATCCATGAGGGATTCACGGATGCCGGTACGTTCCGCCGTCAACCCTTTTCCCAGAAATCGCCCCGTTGCAAGGATAACACCCTTTGATTCTATTCGCTTAAGAGTCCCGGATTCTCCGGCAGTGATCTTGAATTTTCCACTGGAAAAACTCTCAACCCTTTTTACCATTTCTGGCAAAGAAAGCAAGGCATCATTTTGTTTCAAGCCCTTTAAAAAGATCTCCTGAAGTCGAATTCCGGGTACGGATACCGGGGGGGTGGGAATTTCAAACACGGTGACCCCCAGCAACTTCTCCAGGGCTCTAAGGGTTTCGCAGGATTTATACATGCCCAAAAGGGCGGGGAAGCCCACGGCAGTGGCATCTTTTACCAACGGTAATATCTTTTGCGCCAGTTTTTCACGATTTTCCTGGACATCCAGGCTCCTTGCCAGATGCTCGGGAAAGACCTCTTCCATTAACTCTGTACCAGGAAATTGAATGGTTTCATCCCTCAAGCCTTTCCACGTCCCTCCCAGGGCCGACCGGATCTGACGGGCACTGTATATTTTAAGCCCGGTGAAATCCATGAGCAATGTGGGCAGGCGTTCTTCCAGCACCTTTACCCCCCGCCACATGGAAAGGGGAATCATATGACTTTTTTTCAAGGTTCCCATGGAAGTGATAATGTCAACATTACGTGCCGAATTCCGCCGATAGGGAAGCCCATTGTCCCCCAAAAACTGTTGCACCGTCTCCAGGGCGGTATCAATGTCTTTGTTGGAAATGGCGGCATAGGGATGTTCGGGCACCTCGGCCCGTATGCGATCAATGGCAGCAAAAGGATCATCCCATTGATGCCCGGCTGGATACACCCCCATGAGATCCATGAGACCTGTGGCAAAATGAATAGAACTGGTTTTGCCTGTCAGCACCACAGAAAGATCCTGTTCCAAGGCAAACAAGGCAGCAGACAGTCCTGCCATACCCGTGCCGATGATGGTAAGGTCTGCTTTAATGGGTTCCATATTGTCTGTCTTGATATCACTATTCTCTGTATTCATATCACTCCCCATGCGGATCACCTGCCAGTTCAAGATCAAAGAATCCACAGTGCATGGCTTCGGTCAACTCCGCCTGGATGAGCTGCTCTCCCCAGAAAATGGGCAACTGCCCCTTCCAGCGCTCATTTAAAAATGCCTTGATATCATCCACGCCATGGGTGCCGATGAGAGCCCCCTTATCATACATGTGGGCCAGCACCCGGACACTGCAAAAGGCACCCTGGCAAGGACCCTTGCCCAGGCGGCTGCGCTTTCCAATGTTTAAAAGATCTGGAATTTCATTGTTCTTTTTCAGCTCACAGGCAATGTCATCAATGGTTTTTTCGGAAATCATCTCACACTCGCACAAAATCTTATCTGTCTCGCCATGGGCCTTGGCCACCCACCGTTTTGGAGCAAGCTCAGGGTCTGTCCATTTGCCTTCCATGGTTGATGGCAGGATCTCTGTGCGGGTAAGGCAGGGGGTTTTATTACCCAGTTTTTTACAGGCCATATCCGAGGTTTTTTCCGCCATCAATCTAAAGGTGGTGAGTTTTCCCCCGGTGATGGTGATAAAATTATCCACTCCCTCTTTTCCATGATCCAGCAGGGTAAAGCCCCGGCTGACATTGCGATCATCAGAACCGCCCTCTGCTGACCCCACCAGGGGCCGCACCCCGGAATAGGCCCGGATATACCGCACCTGTTCAAGAAAAGGAATCATCTGTGCCCCCTGGGACACAATGCAATCTGTTTCTGCCACTGAGGGTACAATGTCATCCGGGTCATCCACCCGCCGGGAGGTGGTGCCAATGATGGACACTTTGCCACCAGGCACCAGAATATCCGCATCGGCAGGGGGCCGGAGACGATTGACGACACCGTTGCTGATCCTGGATTGGGTCACCAGCAGGGTGCCCATGGAACAGAGAATGTTCAATGAGGCCCCGGCCATGGCAGCTATTTGACCGGCCCAGGCTCCGCTGGCATTGATAACCAATTGTGGATGCACAGTCCTGGACTTGCCCGATCGGGTATCTTCTAAAAGTACGGACTCAATGCCATGGGTGCCCATGATAAATTCAGTGGCCCGGGTATGACAAAAAAGTTTTGAACCCAATTGTTTTGCATGGGCAATGTTTTCAAGAGAAAGCATAAAAGGGTCAATGGCCCCATCTTCCACCCCATAGGCGGCAATGAGCTTGGAGGAAAGTTTTGGCTCAAGCTCCCTGGCATCATCAAGGCCCAAGGAAGTATAGGGAAGACCACTTTTTTTACAAAAATCTGGAAAATCAGCCACATAGTTTTCATCATCCCCCTGCACTGCCACAAACATCCCCCCACAATCATCAATGCACTGGGGAGCCACCTTTCTAAGGATACGTCCCTCTTCCATGCACTCCCGGGCGCTGTGCACATCATTGGACACATAGCGTGCCCCGCTGTGGAGAAGGCCATGGTTGCCACCGGATGCACCGGCATTGATATCTGCCTTTTCCACCAGGATTGAAGGAATCCCCCTCAGGGCCAAATCCCTTGCAATGCCGGTACCGGTTACTCCACCTCCGATGATTAATACGTCGGTTTCCACCTTGCCCTCCTCCATTGTTCCATGAGAATTTTAGTCAAGCAAACAATGATTTTCGTTCTTTGCCACCGGTAAACCTGGATGAGATACCAGATCTGCCCATGGTAGTTATTCACAATTGAACATGGTTAATATCAGGAATTAATTGGCTGTAAAAACAGCTCAAACAAACCCATTACATTACCATTTGGAACAGAGCTTTGGCAATATGATATTTTCATCTTCCAACATATATCTTCATTTGCCAACATGCAGCGATGGGGATCAGACAAATCAAGACTTACCGCCTGCATCCCAGGGAATCACAATGAACATATACAAGGATAATCTTATAGCCATTCGCCTTTGCCTGGGCAAGAAAATCAATTTTTGATTCATGGGAGAAAACCGTTTCAAAACAAAAGGAGGCTCCTTGTGAAACCAAGTCTTCTCTAATTTTAGCGGCCACAGTTGCAGCTTGATAGCTTAAACCTTCCGGATTCTCAGAATCTATATCCCTGGCTATCAGGTCTGCATTGACAAACTTGATGCCATATTTGGCAAGATACAGATTGTAGAATGTGGATTTTCCTGCGCCATTCCCACCAGCTAACACCCAAAGTTGTCTTAGATTCACCATTAAAGCGCCTTAAACACACCGTGTTCAAATGAACCGGTCTGTCTTTCTCTTGTGACAGCATTCACTCGATCAAGATAACCGGGGTGTTCAAAACTTGCCTCATAATATATCTTGGCAGAAGTTACATTTTTAGCAAGAAGCCCTTTGGTTCTGGCATCTTCGAGATCATTAAATATATCGTCTGAATCAACCGGAATCAATGAAGCAGGTGGGCTTACCTCTAATCTAATTATTTTTATCCCTTGAGACACGGCAATAGCATCTGCAATATTTAATTTAGAGGAAATGGCTTTGCCTAATTTTGCCCAGTACTCAAGCTGCTTGCTCTTTGATCTGTTCTGAATTCTGGCCTCGCGCTCTGCTTGAAAGGCCAAACCTTGGTCTATTCTTAAAGATACAGTGGACATAAGAACCTCCTATCGTATCCTATTCAAATTTCGGGGTAAAATTATGTAATGTTAATAAATTATTTTATAACTTGCTGTATTTACTGGGCCTAAAAATAAATTTTGGGGGTTAAACAGCGTTTACCCCGAAATTTGAATAGGATACCTCCTATCATAAAGTTATTCAGGATCGATACAATCAGCGTCTTAAGGATGCATTATGCCACAGAATATTCTTGGTTTAAGCTTATGTCAATAAAATTTATAAATTGACGACACTGCTAATTTTGTGGTTGATGAATACTATATTTGTATCTCAAAAAACCACAGGCATAATTCTCCCCAAGTATAAAGACTTCTGATTATAATAGCTATTCCCGATTAAAATCAGGACAATGTCTATAATAATTGATATTAGTGTTTTCAACTTCATGAAAGCATCTTGATAAATATTAAATAATATCAAACAGTTAAATTGTAATTGGGAATTGCTGTGATTATAATAGTTCGGGGTTGGTTCTAACGTCGGCCAATGGATACACGCCAGACAATCGAAATTAAATATTCTGTTTGATTTATCAAGATATTTTATTTTGCATCAATGGTGTGCTGGCTTAATGAAATCAATGGGTTATATGATGGGG
>Ga0208900_1000123_pt1 | contig 46916 bp, 45 predicted proteins | sample AntAceMetag02UKK_FD_184763 | JGI IMG/M metagenome (GOLD analysis project Ga0208900, IMG submission 184763) | Saline lake microbial communities from Ace Lake, Antarctica - Antarctic Ace Lake Metagenome 02UKK (SPAdes) (version 2) | ecosystem: Environmental > Aquatic > Non-marine Saline and... | reverse complement strand
TCCCAACCATCGAATAATTGAACATCCAAAACAAGATCTGAATCAAAAACAACAGTTATATAAAGATAGTCTTTTAACAACTTATATGATGGAAGATGGACAAAGATTTCAAGCGAACAAAGAGATAGAGAATCTGAGGTATACGCAACTGCCACCCCTTTGCTATTCCAACGACCGCCATAAAGCTTTGCTCCTTCTCCATCAAAGGCAGATTCTAAATGGTTTTCTTTCACGATCCGGTAAGTTATAATATCCATATTAAGAGAACACCCCATGTTCAATACGTCCTAACAGATTTTCAACTTCTCTTGCCCCTACCTCGGTCTTCGCATATTGGAGCGGAGATACATCCCCTAATCCATAGGCTTCTTCTTTTAACCACTTCCTTGCCATTTCAATACTGCCAAAAACATCAAGTGCTTTTTGATAAAGACGTTGTATTCTATAAAGTCTTTCAGATTCCTCGAAAGAAAATTTCCCCTTTTTTTTCCTTATGGCTAATGTGCTTTTGGGAACTCTAATATACATAGCCAGATCTTTGTCTGGTAATCCCAAACATTCCCCTATTTTTTTAAAATTGGATGTTGGCAGACCTTTTTCGATGGATTCAATCAATGTGGAAATATTTGTTTCGGATTCGAGTAATAGTTTTGTAGTCATTTTTTACCTCCTTTTAAGGTCTAATATTGGTATAATAATATTCCAATATTAGACCTTTGTCAATCGTCACCATTTAAAAAGATCCCTTGGAAAAGTTCACCCCTGGGTGAATGAACAGCAACCCTCAAAGAAATTGAAAAACATGCGATTGGGCAGGCGCTTGAAAAAAACGAATGGAAAAAAATGGCAACCGCCCGGAAACTTGGTATTGACAAGAATACCCTGCGCCGTAAAATCAAACGATTTGGAATATAAACTACACCGTCAGCTTTCTTCATTCGTTTATAGATTCAGAAGCTTTGCGCCTTGGAATATCCTTAAAATATAAACTGACTTTTCGGCAATCCGATAAACTATCCGATATTTTTTATGTATCAAATGACGGTAGTTAGTGCCAAAAAATTCATTTTCAGGTATCAATGGATTACGATCAGCAAAAGCCTCAAGTGAATATATTTTTTCTTCCAATTGAAGAATAAAATTTGCAGCATTGTGAATACTGTCATCTGCAATATAATAATAAATTTGTTCTAAATCATTTTGTGCTTGTTGAGTTAATTTGATCGGATATTTTTTTATCACGTTTAAATCCCTTGAAGAAGTCTCGGGTTTCCTTATATCGATCATTTTTTATATCTTCCTCTGCAGGCATGAGGAGCTTGAGCAGATTAAATGCACTTACAATCTTTTCATATTCTTTTGCAGCCAAAAGCACAGCTGCAGCTTTTCCATTAACTGTGAGAACAACAGGGCGTTTGGTTTTATTAATTTGTTCAAGTACCGAGTTAGTATTTCTCTTTAAATCTGTGATTGAACGAATATCCTCTGTTATGCTTAATGTCATTTTGTCACCTCATAAATAAAAACATCTAATTTGATGCTTTTAGTATGTATTATTTAACAACAAAAAATCAAGGTATTTTTTTAACAAATAGTTGACCGAGTCCGGGTAGTACGGGATATGCGGGTGATATCTTTAGTTGCTTATTCATATAATAGGGCAAGTTTGGGTCCCGGATGGGGTGAAATATCCCAGGGCTGAACCCAGAAGCGCACCCTTACAATGGCAGGGCCAGAAAAGTGCCCCCGTTCTTTTTCGTAAGCTCCCGCATCAAAATGGCAAATCGGCTGGTGGTGTGCTGTGAAAGAAAACCAACCCCGTGAATCTTTGCCAGGGGCTGCCTGGTTTGCCGTTTGTTCATTTTCGTGATGCCGTCAATCACCGGATCATAGGAGGAACCGGAATAATCATCACCAAAAACATAGATTGCCATTGACTGACCCGGTTTTGCATAGCGTTTCAATGCCGTTTCTATCCCTTCCACAGGGCTGGAGTTAGATGCATCGGCCCAACTGCCGAACACCCGCATCACACTTTTCCGCCGTTGAGGTGTGTCGGGAATCCAGCGACCGCTATACCCTGAAATAAGCGATTTCCCCATGTCGTTTAAAATCTGAAACCCAATCACTTTGGGATGGATACTCAAGGCATTGAGAATTTCTCGTGAGACGCGACCCCAGATAGATTGCATACTGCCGGATGTATCAACAATAAAAATGACATAATCACTGTCCACGGGAATGCCGCCCACCTCCTCATCACGAAGGGTGTTGGAGGTGGGCGGCGAAATAGAGACCCTGTCCAGGGTGGACTGCACCAGGGAAAGCCCTTGCAGATCACCCGCCAGTTCATTTTCCTCCCGTTCTCGGGTGGAAAGATTTTTTAAAAGGGTCTGGGCGGCATTTTCCAATTGATTGCTCGCTGCAAGCTGGGTGTCGTTATTTTTCTTTTGCTGATCGATTTTTTGGGCCAGGGTATCGATGCTGTTTTCCAGGGTCATCACCTGCCCCAAAAGCTTCTCCACCTCCATTACACTTGACGGAGAGGTGTTTTCAACTGTGTTGGAAATTAACACCAGCAGCACCACCGCTCCGAACCCGCAGGAGATGATATCCAAAAAGGATAGGTTAAATATATCAAAATCCTTTTTCTTTCTTTTCATGGCCAGTTCACCGCAGGACTTATCAAAAGTCCCCCTGATTGAGCAGCCCACCCCCAATATTCATTTACCGCATCGGGATCACCTTCAATGGGCAACAAAATCACATTAACTTTTACAGTGCCTAAACGCGTCTCCTTAAGGGTCTGTCGAAACAGCTTTACCCGGCATTCACCTGAAATTGTGGAGGATTTTCCCAGAAGAGAGCTACAGCCGGAAAAAGGATTTAGGTTTGCATAGCGGGATTCACCAACCGTGGGCAGCCCGTCGGTAATCACATAGAGGTCTGTGACCCCTTGCTCGGAAATGGCCTGCAGCCCTTTTTGCAGATTAGTGGCGCCCTGGGGGATAATCGCATCCAGCTCTTTATAAACAGCCCCAAGGGCTGCGGTGTTGAGTTTCATCCAGTTGGCCTTGCCAATTGATGTTGCAAAAGAATTGTAAGATATAACCGCCACCTGACTGGTTTTAGGGACACGGGCAAGAATCCAGTGCATAATTTTTTTTGTTCGAAGCCATTTAGGGCCCTGTTGCTTACCAGCAACAGACCCGTTTTTTCTTTTAATAATATCGATAAGCTTCTCATCGGTCATGGAAGCACTGGCGTCCAGAAGAACCGCAATACGGTCCCCTTGAATTTTCAGGCCCATGAGATAATTTTCTTCTCCCCCCATATCTTCTTCCACAAGGTCTTCTTTATGAGCAATGGGTCTTTTGGAAATATCATTTTTCAAAGCCGCCACCTGGGCTTTTTTCTGGGCAAGGCTCATTTTTTTTTCCAGAAGAGATTGCTCAAGCTGTGCAAGCCTATTGCGAAGCTGCGCCGTTGTATCTGCCCGGGAGTGTGCAATAACCTGCAATTGTGCAAGGGTCTGGTCAAGTTCCTCTTGGGTAAGTTCCAGCTGCTGCACCTCTTTTGCCAGAAGATCGGTTTCACTGGTTGAAGTAACCGCATCGTGCTTTACCAGCATAAATACCAGCACCACGGCCCCGAGACCGCAGGACATAATGTCAAGAAATGCAAGGTTGAACCCTTCTGACCTGCGGTGACGTCTCATACATTCACCAATTATTTGATCCGGGCAATAAGATACTGATCACAATAGGCCTGAATATCCACGAGCTGACCATCCTGAAGGCGCTGGAGCTGATGAAAAATAAACATCAAAAAAAGACTGATCAGCAGGGCCACAAGTGTAGAGTTAAAGGCAACCCCCAGGCTGTTGGTCATGCCAGCAATGTCCCCGGCAAGGGCTTTGTCTGCAAGGGAAAGTGCTTGACCGATACCCCGAACAGTCCCAATGAAACCAATGGAGGGAATTGCCCAGATAAGATAACGGATCATTGAATTTTCGGCATCCTGGCGAAGGGCAAGTGCCTCAATACGGCTTTCAATGGCGTCGGAAAGATTTTGTACATTCCCTGTCCCAGCATAACGCCACAAAGCTGCCCGCAGGGTCTGAACAAGGGGTGCCAGATTGCGGTCCGCTGAAAGCGCTGTATCAAGTTTTTTAATAATCGCTTCGGGCACAATCTTTTTGTCCCCTGTTTCTTCAATTGTTTCGTCCGCTGTTTCGTCCCCTGTCTCTTCAAGTGTTTCTCCAATCAGATCAACGGTAAAAAGATAATTATTTCGCAATATCACCAGACATTTGCTCAAAATGAGAAAACTGCCCCAAAGCATCAGAATAAAACAGATTTCCTGTTCATAATCCTTAAGGACAATCACCAGGTCCCGGGGAGCGGACAGGCCTGTAAGCCTTGCCGCCTCCAGCAGAATATCGGCTTGTGGACGAACGTAGCCGATGTAAACAAGGTGAACCAGGAGAATGGAAAGGATCAGGGCAATAAAATTTTTCACTATTTCCGACATATCAAATATCCACTGGAAAAGAGGTTGGAGAATTCAGGCTGATTGTCGGCAGCACCCCATAGACGGTTGCAACAGTGACAAAAAGAACAACCAGTACCAAAAGGAACACCAAAGGTCTCGCATGGATCATCCTGCTCACTTTATTCATTTTTTCCTCCATATAAATAACGTCCGATTCGAAATCCCAGATCATCACGGCCAGCGGTCAGTCCTTCCCGGAATGCTGGCCGCAAAGTGGTAATGGTACCCGAACGCCAATTGGCCCCCTTCACCACATGGACAACGCCTCGCTGTTCCCCCAAAGGGTTGCCCGCTATGCTCTCGCCCCTGGGCGGCAGGATGGAATAGACGTCGTGAACCCATTCACTGACATTGCCTGCCATATCATAAAGACCCGAGGGTTCTTTGTCAAAACTGCCCACAGGGGCAGCATTGGCATACCCATCCTTGTAATTGGGAACAAAAAATCTCACCTGGCCCTTGGCACTTTCGTCTGCCACATTGGCCGTTTTAGGCGGTATGACCCTGGCATCGCCCCAGGTAAAAAGGGTCTGTTCTGTCTTGCCGGACTTGCGGGCCAGCCACTCCCATTCACCCTCGCTAAGCAGCCGATAACCTTCTGTCCTAGGATCAAAACCTGTCACCTTTCCCCGTTCACTTCTGTAGAAGGGGCGAATTTTTTCCTTTGCACTCAGCCAGTTACAAAAGGCTGCCGCCTCTTGCCAGCTGACCGAAGTGACCGGCATATTGGCAGGGTTCGACGTTTTTTTCGGATCAAATGCTGCAAACTGGCTATTGGTGATTTCAAAAACACTTGCATAGAAAGGCTTTGTCAGGCTTATTTTTTTCTCAAACTCATTGGCCCGCTGACCTTTTTGGGATCGGGGTGCTCCCATGGTAAGGTGGTCTGAAACAATATACAATTTGAGTTTGATACCTGCACTATTGGTAAATTCCCGAGGCGCTTGCCTTAACCTGGCCTGGTATTCGGTGAAAAGGGATACCGATACTTTTTGAACCCCACCCCCTTTGGGTGTAACCCTTTTAACAACAGAACGATACCCGGGTTTTTTAAATGTAATTTCATGGACCACGGCTAAAAGGTCCGTGCTGACAGGACTTGTCCCAAAATCTTTGTTGTCAATGAGGACGGTTGCCGAAGGATGGGAAACGATCTCAACTCTTCCCATTTCAGGTTTCAGTTGAAAAACGACCTGCTTTTCCTGGCTGGCGGCCAGCCGTATGGTCCGGGTCTCAGAATAAAACCCCGGCTTCATATAGGTCAGACGATGTTTCAAAGTTGCATCCAGGACAAGGGGTTCTGATCTCTGGACGCCATTCACCAGCAGGATCCCGCCCTTGGGCACAAGACTGAGTCTTACCCGCCCTTTTTTAAGTTCAAGCTGATAATTACGGGTTACCCTTGGACTGACCCGGGTAATTGACAGCTGTTCAAGGATTTCAACATGATCGTCCAGCACCAGACGCACCCCATGGTTTCCCCCGGTCCTCGCAAGCTCTAATGGGGTTTGCCCAACCTTTTTAGTGTCAAGAAAAACCGTTGCCCCCAAAGGCTTGGACACAATGTTCAACAGTCCGTTAACAGCCGATAGGGTCTCGCGTAAGGCTGTTTGTTCCCCCCGTGCAATCTCAACGCTCACTTGTTTTAACTGGAAAAAAGGATTGTCGATAACAAACGTGTAACTTCCGGCATCAAGTTCTATATCAAGCCTGTCTGAAGGACCCATAACACGATTATTAATCCGCCATGATGTCCCGGCCCCAAGGGTGTCGGCACCTAAAAGTTCAACGGCCAGATGCCCGGGTAATTCAGATAATTCCAAAGAGAACACCTTGCCCAGATCGGCAGCATCAATGGCGGCACTTGCCACCTTAAAACCGGGTGAAACAACCGAAACAAACAGATCCCCGACAAAAGAGTAGGCCGTATCGCCCAGACAAAACCCCAGTCCCCGACCCACCCTGTACACGGCATTTTCTTGTGCATCCTTAGGGTTAATTTCAATACGGGTTCCCCGCAGGACAACAAAGAGCAGTGTCATCAGCAGGAGGGCTGAAACAAGTGTCCCCCCTGCAATAAGGTAGACTCTTTTTTGCTGGCGCTTTGCCTGATCCAGGGTTTTATTAAATGAGTTCATCGCAGATTACCCGCACACTGAAACTGTCCTGATCATAGGGAATAAGAGCCTGGACAAGTTTTGATTTAAACCCCTTTCGGGCCCCTTCAAAGGTATAATTCCCAGGTTTAAGCTGTATTTTTTTTTGAAAAACAACCCCCACCTTTCCAACACTGCGAACCAATACATAGGTTTGGTTATCGGAAATGACGGTGACGAGAACGGGTGTGTTGACCCGGGTCATCAGCTCACTTAATTGGCGGGCCTGTTTTTTTATGGCAAAACTGTAACCTGACGCTGTTTCAGCCTGGACCAATCTCTTTTCCGCTTCGTTGCGAACATCAGGATTGGATAACCGGTAGGGGTTCTTTAAATAACGGCCTAGGCTTTCAAAAAGCTCAATAAAATGGTCGGCCCGCTGCAGCCCCTCAGCCACTGTTTTATTTTCCGGTGCATCCTTTGCGGCTCTGGCAAAGTACATTTTGACCTTCTGCCAGTCATCTTGTCGGATTGCTTGTTCCGCCCGGCTCACAGCCTGTTCGACACGAACCGATTTTTCCAGGTCCAGCAATTGATCCATGAGCATTGAAAGCTCCGGCCGGTGGGGGTCAATTTTTTTGGCCTCCTGGTAATGGTATCTGGCCTTTTTGCCCTGTCCATCGTCAATATTAGCAAAGCCCGAAGAAATGTGCCGGTCAAATTTTTGGGATCGAATGAGCCCGGCCAGCACCCCCAATCGCTCCTTAACCCCTTCGTGTTCCGGGGCAGCACCCAAAAGCTGACCTAAAAAATCATATTCCTTCTCAAGATTATTTTCGGCCCGGGCAGCCCTTGCCCCATTTAAGAACACAAGGATCTGGGGAAGTTTTTCAATTTCCCGGGCCAGCGCCAATGCTGCCGGGGATTGGGGATGGACGGACAAGACCTTTTCAATATGACGCTTTGCCCCTTCATAGTGCTCTTCTGCCAGCAAGGAGCTGGCCTTCGCCAGATTTTCTTCAAAAATTTGATCTGCTTGGTTAACCATCTCCAGGGTTAAGTTTTCAAGCAGCAGGAGATGGTCCATGGCGATCCCGTACTCTCCATTGGCAAAGGTTGACATCAATTTTTCTTTAAGCGCGGTTATCTCAACAAGACCCTCTGGATTCCAGCCTTGGAGGTTGGACGCCTCCAGACGGGGTTCCAGTTCATTTTCATATTCCTTTAATCTTTCGATTAATTCTCCACGGATTTTTTCTGTGTCGTTTTCGACCAGCCTCTGTTTTGGCGGGTCAGCAACCGGCAATTTCTTCGGGAAAAAATCAAAGAAGGAAAGACCCGCCACCAATAGAGCGCAGAGACAAATGGTGACAAACAAACCGATCCCCAATTGCATTCTGCCCTTGGCAGTGCGCAGACGCGCCTGCTTAAGTTTATCTTCAATCACAATATCTCCCGGAGTTATAGCTGCACATCAGGTGTTTGCTCTTCCGCATAGATTTTTTTCAAAAATTCACGCCACTGGGCAAATTGTTCCCCTGCATCACCGGTCAGTTCAACACTTTGTTTTTCAAAGGCAATGACCCGGGGAGACAGCTCCATATCAATGGATTGACCCAGCTCATTGAGGGCGTCCCGGTGTACCTTTGCCTCCTCGCTGGTCTTAAAACTTTTTGAAAGCAGAGAAGCACCCGCAAGGCCCCCAAGGATCGCTCCCGCAGTACCAGCTGCACTGGCGCCGGTACTATTGGAATTTGATCCCGCCACCCCCGAAAGAACCGCCAGACCAATTAGAAGCGCCCCCCCTATAGCCTGGCCCGTACTTTTTCTCTTGGCTGCCCGGGCCGCCTGAGTCTCAAAAAGACTCTCCTCCTGCCACATCAGATAACTTTCATTCATCTGGTCAGAAAAAGAGGCGTAGTTGTCCTGGAGGCTGTCAATAAACAGCTGATCTCTCACCCGTATCGCCCTTACACGCACCAACATAGGGTCATTGTCACTGGGTTTGCTCACCAGAGAGAATATATTTCCCCGGGTTTCCATGTACGGCATAAAGGTCTCTTCAGAAAAATTGGTGCCAAACCTGAGGTCTGCAATGTATTGAAGGTCTGAAAGCTCCTGCAAAGAATGATCACTGAGCTCTTCAACAATTTTTGCAGCAGCTTTTTCAAACAAAGGGTCGTAGGGATCTATGCCCTTATTTCTTTGATCCCTGTGAAAGTCCGGGGAGACTTCATGTTCAAAGGATTTTTCCAGCCATCTTTTACCGCTTATATCCACCACCTCTATTTCCATGGCAGCCTCTTTCCCATTTGATGCTTCAATTCGGCCAAGAATATACAAATCACCCGTGGCGCTTCCATCCGGTGTTACCCGCACCGCACCGAATTTACCCGTGGCTTCCAAAGCTTCCTTCATCTTAAGGGCAAAACGGTTGGCCTCTGCCCTGCGCAATTCCGGCCAGACATCTTTAGCATCCTCCTCGGACATATCTTCAGGCAGACCCGGATCAAAAACAGGAATGATTACTTCGAGCAGGGGGCCGGGTGTCGCGGGTTGATTTTTTACCGCTTTTGAATAGGATTTTGAATAAGAAGAGGAAGGCAGAGGCCCCACCGTTGATGTGGTTCGATTATGGGTTGCACACCCTGAAAGGAAAAATGTAAGAATAACAAAAATAGTGATTATTTTTTTAAAAAGCATGGTGCCTCTCTGGTTGTTATTGGATGGGCAGACCTTTGTATTTTCTGTACTCGTTCCACAACTGCTCGCGTTTGACAAGATCTGTTTCGTTTTCAGCCGCATACCTGATCTGTGCGGCAAGGGCATCATCATTTTGAGCTGTTGGAATATCCTCCGGAAGCTTCCCGTTTGCTTGTTTAATCTTTCCACTGGTGTTGTTTCCACCGGTGTTGCCGGTAGCCTCTTTTGGGTTCTGCGAACCCTGCAAACCGCCCTGGGAAGCCGTCTCAATCCTTTCTGCAGAAGAATGTTTTTCGATAGCTTCCGTTCCCGACATTGCTGAACTTGCAGTAGACTCACCAGCCGAGGTGCCGCCTGTCTTGCCACTCGAATTTCCACTCGAATTTCCACTCGAATCTCCTGAGGCCCCCCCGGAGGAATCTCCAGAATCTGCCGTTGCCCCATCGCCATTGCTGACAGCCCCTTCCAAAGCGGCTGCCGCCTCCTTTGCGGCCCGGCACAATTCAAATTTATCCAGTGACTCTAAAAAAGCCTTGTCCATAAGACGAAGACGCTCTTCATGGGTCAAGCTATAATCGTCCACATAAAGAACCCTTACATCCGTACAATCGATACTGTCCCCGATACTGTCCTCTGCATGGGCCATGGGATTAAAAAAAACAAGCCATTGCCAACCTAAGCTGCAGACAGCAATGAGAACAAAGCGATTAAAAATTTTCAAAAGCAGCCTCCTTTTTCATATCTCGCCTAATGAGTTCTGCCGTTTCTTTCACCAAAGTTGCTTCGGATTTCGGGCTAAAACTCCCTATATTCTATCATTATATCACTAAGAAAAAAATATGTATTTGAAAGATATTTCAAATTGTTCTAATAATACCAAAGTTTTAACATGCGAATGTCCTTACACATTGAGAAAAACGAATTAAACGGTAAAAAACCATATGGATTTTGACTATTCCACATTAAAGGCTTTGAGAAAGAACCACCCGGCCTGGAAACTTCTGGCGGCAGATCACAGCCCCTTCATCGCCGCTTTTATCCAAGAGAGCTTTATTCTGCCCAACCGTCGGCACATGAGCCGGGCTGATCTTGCCTCGGCATTGGAGGATTACCTGTTTGTTCTTCGGGAAACAGAAGGAGAAGATGCCTTTCCCCGGAAGGCAGAAGCCTATCTTGATGACTGGTCCGGTGAGGAAAAGGGATGGCTTCGAAAATTTTATCCCCAGGGGTCAGACGAGGTGTATTACGATCTCATGCCTTCTGTTGAAAAGGCTGTAAACTGGCTTGAGAATCTGGTTCAAAGGCCATTCATCGGCACTGAATCCAGGCTAATGACTATTTTTGAGCTGCTGCGCCAGATGGTATCGGGCACAGAGATTAATGCCGCCGTAAGGATACAGGCGCTTGAACGACAGAAAAAGGATATTGAAACCGAACTTACGCGTGTCCGGGAGGGACGTCTGAGTGTCCTGGATGACACTGCCATCAAGGACCGTTTTTTACAAATCAACAAAACAGCACGGGAACTGCTGAGCGATTTCCGTGAGGTGGAATACAATTTCAGGAACCTGGATCAAAAGGTCCGGGAGCAGATTGCCCTTTGGGAAGGTAGCAAGGGTAAACTCCTTGAGGATTTTTTCGGTGAACGGGACATGATTTCCGAGTCTGACCAAGGAAAGAGTTTCAATGCTTTCTGGGATCTTTTAATGTCGCCAGCCAAACAGGAAGAGCTGTCCGATCTTCTGTACAAAGTGTTTGAGCTTGGAGCGGTCAAAGCCCTGTCTCCAGACATGCGCCTCAAACGAATTCATTACGACTGGCTGGAAGCAGGAGAACATACCCAGCGCACCGTCGCCAAACTGTCCGGACAGTTACGGCGTTACCTGGACGACCAGACCTTTCTTGAAAACAAACGGATCATGCAAGTGATTCAAAGTATTGAAAACCGTTCTGTTCAGGTAAGAGAGAACATGCCAAAAAATAATTTCATGACCATTGATGAATCCAGCCCAGGGATTTTCCTGCCCATGGAACGGCCGCTTTATAAAATACCGGTTAAACCCGTAATCAAAGAAACCGTGTTTTTAGGAGACGGGTCAAATATCCCATCGGACATGCTTTATGGGGCCGTGTTCGTCGACCGGATCAAATTAAAAGGAATTATCCGGAATGCCCTTCAGACAAAGGATCATGTGACGCTTGCCCAAATTCTCAACGACCATCCCCTGGAACAAGGTTTGGCTGAGCTGGTCACTTACCTGAGCCTGGCCGGAGATGATAATAAGGCCCAGTTTGATGACTCACAGCAGCACACGGCATCCTGGACCGATGACCACGGAATAACCCGCCAGGCACAATTTTCAGCAATAATTTTTAGCAGGTGAATAATGGATACAGCAGACCGTCACACAGACACTATATCAAAACCTTTGATCGCACTGATGAAAGGGGTGGTGTTCCGGGAAAATGATGAAAAACTCTGGCAGCAGCTTGAAGACAAGCAGATCCCGGTGCGGGATTATGTGCAGGCCCTGGGACTTGAGCTTGAGTTTGACCCTGCAGAAGGGTATGCCTGGCTGAAAACCTGCGAACCTGATGAAGGCGAAGACTCTTTGCCCAGGCTGGTGGGGCGCAGACAATTGTCTTATCCCGTAAGCCTGATCATTGCCCTTTTGAGAAAAAAACTGGCTGAAAGTGATTCATCAGGGGATGATACCCGTCTGATTTTATCGGTGGAAGATATCGCAGATATGGTCAAGGTGTTTTTCCCGTCCCATGGCAATGAAGCCCGTCTGCTGGACAGGATAAATACCCACCTGAATAAAATTGCGGACCTGGGATTTATCCGCCGCCTAAAAGGTCAAACGAACAAAATTGAAGTAATCCGTATTCTAAAAGCCTTTGTGGATGCCCAATGGCTCCATGAATTAGATGACCGGCTCAGGGAATACCATGAAAAAATGGTAACAGACTCAGACAATCAAGAGGAGGGCAGCTGATGGAAGAGCCACTCCTTGATTTCTCACCAGACGATGCCCTGGCCGGGTTTCGTCTCCACACCCTGGAGGTATACAACTGGGGAACCTTCCATAAAGAAGTCTGGCGCCTGGATCTCCAGAGCCGGAACGGTCTGCTGACCGGAGATATCGGTTCAGGAAAATCCACCCTGGTGGATGCGGTGACCACTCTGCTGGTCCCGGCTCATCGGGTGTCCTATAACAAAGCGGCCGGGGCTGACACACGGGAACGCAACCTGCGGTCCTATGTGCAGGGATATTACAAATCCGAAAGAAGTGATATCGGCCATGCCTCCAAATCCGTTGCCCTTAGAGACCACAATAGTTACTCCGTGATCCTTGGGGTGTTTAAGAACAAAGGATTTGTCCAGGATGTGACCCTGGCCCAGGTCTTCTGGACCCGGGAAAGTCAGGGCCAGCCCGAACGGTTTTACCTGACTGCGGACAGGGTCCTGTCCATCACGGATCATTTCAGTGACTTCGGTCCGGATATCAGTCGGCTCAAAAAACGACTGAAGAAAATATCCAAAGTCGAGATTTTTGAAACCTTCCCCAAATACGGGGCTGCCTTCAGAAGACGGTTCGGCATTGAAAATGAACAGGCCTTGGCCCTTTTCCACCAGACCGTTTCCATGAAATCCGTGGGCAATCTCACGGATTTTGTCAGAGAACACATGCTCGAAGCCTTTGATGTGGCTCCCCGCATAGAAACGCTCATTCACCATTTTGACGACCTGAACCGGGCCCATGATGCCGTACTCAAGGCCAAAAATCAGATCAACCGGCTGACACCCCTGGTCGGGGACTGCAAAAAACAGGCACTGCTAACCGTAGAAAAAGAAGAGCTGAGGGAGTGCCGAAATGCCCTGACCCCCTTTTTCTCCTTTCATAAAAGAATGTTGTTCAAAAAACGGATGAACCTCCTGGCAGACGAGCAGGAACGCCTGGACCGGAGAATCAATACCCTGGATATCAAAGGCCGGGAACTCATGGGGGAACGGGATGAATTAAAACAGGCCATTGCAGAAAACGGCGGCGACCGTCTCGAGCGTATCCGGGCGGATATAAACCGGTACAGCCGTGAAAGGGACAAACGCCGGAACCAGGCACAACGGTATGCAGACCTGGCCCGGGATTTATCCCTGGGAATCGTGAGTACACAGAATGATTTTGACCACAATGCCGGTCAGATACAGGAGCAGCAGCAGATTTTAAACAAGCGAGAGGCGGATATACAGAACAGGCGCACCGATACCGAGGTTGAATTCAGAAAGCTCAAATCCGTGTATGATGAGCTCGAACTCGAGTTGACCTCCCTGTCCGGACGAAAAAGCAATATCCATGCCCTCCAGATCCGTATCCGCAAGGATCTGTGTGCCCATCTTAAGCTGAATGAAAAAGATCTGCCTTTTGCCGGAGAACTGATACAGGTAAGACAAGAGGAGGAGGACTGGGAAGGCGCTGCTGAAAGGTTGCTTCACAATTTCGGTCTCTCTTTGCTGGTATGTGAAAATAATTACAAAGATGTGGCTGGCTGGGTGGATGCCACCCATCTGAGAGGCCGGCTGGTCTATTACCTGGTGCGGTTTACCAATAAACAAACAGATAAACAAACAGAATTTCATCTTCATCCTGCGTCCCTGGCGGAAAAGCTGTCAATAAAACCTGAATCCCCTTTTTATTCCTGGATTGAAAGAGAGCTGGCAAACCGATTTGACTATGCCTGCTGTACAGATATCCATCAGTTCCAAAGGGAACCCATGGCCGTGACAACATCCGGGCAGACAAAATCCAGCGGCAAACGCCATGAAAAAGATGACCGCAGGGATATCAAAGACAGATCCCATTATATTCTGGGCTGGACCAATGAAGCCAAAATCAGAGCCCTCACACGGCAAAACAAAGACCTGGAAAAAAAGATGCAGGCACTGGCAGCAACGCTTTCAAGCCTGGAAACACATAAAAAAACCGTCCAGGAAAAGATCACCAACCTGATCCGCCTGGGCGAGTTCAGGGACTTTTGTGATCTGGACTGGAAAACAATCACCCGGGATATCTCTCGTTTAGAAACAGAAAAAAATCAACTGGAGGCAGATTCCGATGTACTCAAAGCGCTGGGATGCCAGCTTGAAATCCTTGAAAAAAAGATTGATACCACGGAACAGGACCTGAAAAAGGTCCGGGATACCCGGTCTAAAAATGAAGAAAAACAAAACCAAACCCGCCTGGGAATCAAAAACTGTGAAGCGGACCTGCAAGACCGGGGCGATGAGGCCAAGCGGCTTCAATCGCTTTTTAAAAAACTGGAATCCATGCGGCACAAGGAACTAGCCAAGCATACCCTGACAATTGAATCTTGCAAGGGGCGGGAAGAAGAGCTGCGTAAAATCATCCAGGACCGCATGGAAAGCCTGGGCAAACGGATCAGCACCCTGGAAGAACGGATTGTAAAAACCATGCACGGGTTTCGCCGTGATTTTCCCCTGGAGACCCGTGAGGTGGATGATTCCGTCTCTTCCGGGCCGGAATACAAATCCATGCTTGAAACGCTTCAGACTGACAACCTGCCCCGGTTTGAAACCCGTTTCAAGCAATTGCTCAATGAAAACACCATCCGTGAGGTCGCCAACTTCCAATCCCAATTCCTCCGGGAGCGGGAAACCATCCGAGAACGTATTGAACGGATCAACCAGTCTCTGTCTGATATTGAATACAACCCCGGACGCTTCATTGTTCTTGAGGCCCAGATGAATCCGGATGTGGATATCCGGGATCTTCAGCAGCAACTTCGGGCCTGCACCGAAGGTTCCCTGACCGGATCAGACGAGGACCATTATTCTGAAAGCAAGTTCCTCCAGGTGCGGGCGTTGATCCAACGGTTCAGGGGCAGGGAAGGCATGAGCGATATTGACAAGAGATGGAGCAAAAAGGTCACCGACGTCCGCAATTGGTTCGTGTTTGCCGCATCTGAACGATGGCGGGAAGACCAGACCGAATACGAGCATTATACGGATTCGAGCGGAAAATCCGGAGGCCAAAAGGAAAAACTGGCCTATACGGTTCTGGCAGCCAGCCTGGCCTATCAATTTGGTCTGGAATGGGGCGCCATACGATCCCGGACCTTCCGGTTTGTGACCATAGACGAAGCATTTGGCAGAGGATCAGACGAATCCACCCGGTACAGCCTGGAATTGTTTAAAAAACTCAACCTCCAACTGCTCATTGTTACCCCTCTGCAAAAAATCCATATCATTGAACCCTATGTGAATGCCGTGGGCCTGGTATACAGCCAGGACGGCCGGATTTCACAACTTCGGAACATGAGCGTTGAGGAATACCGCAGCGAACGCAAGGAAAAAGAGAAATGACCTCTTGGACCCGGAACCCTGATATCCGAAAACGGCTTGAACGAAAATGGACCACAGGAGAAATCCTGGCACTCTGTGTCAGCGATCAGCCCTTTGAGCCCCTGCGCATTCCTGTAAAACACCCCACAGCCCGTGAACTCACCCACCAGTTTGATAAAGCCCGCACCTGGGTGGAGCATATGAAGGAGCATGCCGGAAAACAAAATAAAAAATCTTATTCTATTGAATGGCGGGAATTCACCCACCAGACCCTGGGCAAAAACAAACTCCCAAAGGCGGTTATTTTCCAGACCCTTGACCATATCCTGTCCTATCTTGGCAAAACAAAACAGGCAGAGCAGTATAAAACCCTTTTTAAAGAAATCACAGCCCCATACCCGGAACTTGCCGGACTGTTAATCCAGAAACCCCATGAGGTGTTGAAGCATGGCATTGTCTGGGAAAAACTTCTGGCCATTGTCTCGTATATGAAAAAAAATCCCTACCCCGGGATTTATCTTCGGCAGCTTGAGATTCCCGGAGTAGACACCAAATTCATTGAAACCCATAAATCTTGGCTTGTAAATCTGCTCACCTGCGTTCTTCCCCGGGATGCCGTTAAGGACCCGGCCAGAGGAGCAGCTGCATTTGAAAACCGATTCGGGTTTCGATCCAAACCTGCCCGAATAAGGTTCCGCACCCTTGATCCGGATTTTACCCTCATGGGCCTGTCAGACCTGGAAATACCGGAAAATGACTTTCGTCACCTGCCCATAACGCCTGATACTGTATTTATTGTGGAAAACGATATCAACGGCCTGGCGTTTCCGCCTTTTTCAAAGGCCCTGGTGATATTCGGGCTCGGATACGGCCTGTCCACCCTTTCCCAGGCCCGCTGGATGGCGGGCAAGCCCGTCTGGTACTGGGGAGATATTGACACCCACGGTTTTGCCATGCTGGATCAAGTCCGGCATTATTTCCCCCAAACCCGGTCCTTTCTCATGGATGAGGCCACACTTTTGTCCCACAAACCCCTCTGGGGCCATGAATCCTCTCCTGCAAACCGGGAGCTTCCCCTGCTGACAACAGATGAAGCCAGGGTCTATGATGCGCTGCGGCAAAATCTTCATGCCCCGAACCTGCGGCTGGAGCAGGAACGAATCAATTTTTCGCAGGTCTGCAAAGCGGTGGACCGTATCCGAAACTACCCGAGTTGAATCCGTATAATTAATTGTTCGGCCCCAAAAACACTTACCTGTTGACATAAGGCACACAATGTTATTATAAATTACCATTATGGATTATTATAAATGGGATTCCCAAAAGAATGAGACGCTTAAGGTTGATCGCGGTATCAGTTTTGAACAAATTGTGATGCATATTGAACGTGGCGATGTATTAGATATAGTTGCTCATCCTAACCAAGAAAAATATTCTGGTCAGCATATTATTGTCGTTGAAATTAATGAATACGCTTATATAGTACCGTTTGTAGAATCCTCAGAGGGTAATTTTTTTAAAACGATTATACCGAGTCGTAAAGCCACACGGGATTATTTAGGAGGAAAAATGAGCAAGATAAAACTTGATAAAGAAGAAAAAGATATTCTTGATTCATTCGAACATAATGAATGGAAACAAGTTAAAAATTTTAAGGCTGAAGTCAAAAAACATCAGGAATATGCGAGAAAAACCTTAAAGAAAGACAAAAGAGTTAATATTAGGATATCGGCAAAAGTCTTGGAAGAAATTCAGGCCCTTGCAGTTGAGAATGGAATTCCATATCAAACACTAATGACAAGTATCCTTCATCGATATGTACACGGTAGCCTTATTGATAAACCAAGGCCGAACAAAAAAATGCAGGGGACACAAAAAACTGCGCTCCTGATTTAAACGTTGGCCGGCAATAAAATAAAATAGGTGTGGCAGAATGAAGATAAAAAAATATATTACCGATCCTTTTCTTGAGAAAAGAATTGTCAATTATGATAAATGGCTAAGCAAAGGGCAAATTTCAGCATCTTCAAAAGTCATACCTGTTTCAGAGTCACTTAGCGCAAAACAATGGGTATTACCGACAGAGCAGGTTATGGAAATACTTACAAATGCGAATTCAGTTGCAGTGCAGGATTGTGAATGCAGAACCCATTATAAAAGATGTGACAAGCCCTTGGAGGTCTGTTTTCTTCTGAATAAAGTTGGAGATAAGTTCGTTTCAATAGGTAAAGCCCGTCATGTATCTTTAATTGAAGTTACTGATATTTTAAAGAAAGCTAACGAAAACGGTCTTATCCATCTTGCTTTATACATGCCTGACCACGAAATTTTCGCATTGTGTAGCTGCTGTTCTTGTTGTTGTCATGAATTACAAATAGTAAAGCTTACAGAACGAAAAGAGTTAATGGTCCACTCTGAATATGCAGCGGTTACAAATGCTGAGACTTGTATCCATTGTGGTGAATGTGTTGATAGATGCTTTTTTGATGCACGGGTTTTAAATGACAAACAGATGGAATACGATCTTGAAGCATGTCTTGGATGTGGACTTTGCGTTAAGGTTTGCCCTGTCGATGCAACAACAATGATATTAAGAGAAACAAAAACCGACTAAGAAAGTGGTGACAGCCCAACAAACCGCCGGAGCTGACCGGGGTTACTGAGCGGCTCTCGAAAGTTTCAGCTTTAACAAAAAATTTAATCATGCTGAGTGTGTCGGCATTAAGTCCCCGGCAGCTAAGCTCAGCCTTCAAAAATCAACTTATTTATGAATAAAGCTTCCTCTTGATATTTTTCAGCCAGGAATGTTATTTTTCAATTAAGTTGGTTTTATGATCATTCGTGAGGGATTTAGAAAATGATTTTTAAGCGTTTTATTGAATTTTTTCCGGAAATAGCCGAAAAGGAAACACGTCGAATCACACTTCGAAACGATCCGAAAATTCCGGATGGAGAATATGCCTTTGTAGATTCTTTTTGTGAGGATAAAGATTGCGATTGCCGACGTGTCTATTTTGACGTTCTCCAAATAGATCCAGATTATGAACCGATTTATGCCGCGACAATTTCCTATGGATGGGAAGATTTGGATTTTTATTTATCCTGGTCACCTTATACACCGTCAACAATGGCTGCAGCAATGAAGGGTCCCATCCTGCAACCGTCTCAAAAACAATCACTATACGCGGAACCATTTATAGAATTGTTTAAATCTAAATTTCTTATCGACCCAATGTATATTGACCGAATCAAACGGCATTATACCTTGTTCAAAGCAAAATTGGGGGGGAAGGCTATCAAAAAAATTTATAAGGAATATGATATATATGCCCCTTGTCCTTGCGGAAGCGGTAAAAAATTAAAGTTTTGCTGTTTGGCCTGAAATCTTATGTGGTTAAAATATTATCTATCCGATAAAAGATTTGATTTTCCGGGAGTCAACTTATACTTTAATTACCGCCCTGTAGAGAGTTTCTGCAAAATCAGGTAATTAATATATAAAAAACACAGCAACCGTTTATATTTTTGCACCCCTCAGAGCGTATACTTCAGAATAACACCTTTCTTAAAATAATTCTAAGCAATGTCAAGAGCGCTTTAAGGTGACCAGAATAATCATTGAGTAACATTGAGTCGTACAGATGGCAAAGCCTCTGCACTCTGACCTGACCATGAGGGCCAGGGTTCCCATTAGCATTCTCAAGAACCTGAGCCCGGTATTCTGTTACAACCCGTGAGATATCAATATCAACGATCTGTCTGGATTCATAGCCGACATCTTTATAAGCTCCTTCAGGAATGGTTGTTTTATCAACCGGTATCTTCTCGATAACATCAGGATCAGGAAATTTTTGCAGGGTCGTACCATTATGGCCCTTTTGTCCACCGGGTTGCTTCTCGTTGGTTTTCTTCTTTTTTTTCTTACGATTCGGATCTGTTGAGGGTGACTTGCTGCTGCTGTTGCTACTGTTGAGTCCCAATTGGTTCAGCAATAAAGTTACCAATACCAACAAAAGCTCTATGGAGCTTTTCAAGGCAGGTGATACACTCGAATCTTCAGCCAGCAATTTTCTGGTGTTCTCAATCGTCTTTTCAACATTTATTGCTTCTATCTTCATTCATTTCCTCAATATCAGTCTTTTTGAATGAAGATATTCATAACACAGGTTTTTGAGGTCGATTTTTTCGATCGACGTTGATTTTTAACTCAATTTTAAATTTTGGCTATGGTAAAATAGGGTGCTGAAAGCTTATCAATATTAGGTCCTTGAAACTTACTCAGAAAATCCATTTTGTCGCCAAAACCCTTGTCAAGTAAAAAATGAAATCCGGTGCATTTTTTTTGCTGAATAGTTACTGACTTTTTAGCATTTCTTTACAAATTTGAACATAGCTGTTACTGCTTTTCAAGCTGGAAATAATATGAAATAAAGAAGGTGGCCAACAATGCAACTGTTACCTTGTCCTTTCTGTGGAAAAGAACCGGGAATTGATAAATATAAGTTAAGAGGTGTTATGGTTTGGAATATTTGGTGCCCAAACGACGAGTGTTTTGTAACTGTTGAAACTAACGATTTTAAGTCTGAGGCAAAAGCCATCACTGTATGGAATACAAGGGGCTATCCCGATGGCTAAACTATCCCTTTATGATAAATATAGTATTGATGAAATAGCAGATGAATTCAATCTTTCAAAGAAGCTTACCAATGGCATACGTAAATATTTTGGAGAACCGCTTTCATTAGTTGAGTTGGCCCAAATTAAAAGAAAAGACTTTTACCCATGCAAGGGGCTTGGTTTAAAAAGTTGGATTGAATTTAGAGATGCAGTGGCAACCATTCAAATTCCCAATGAAGGTGTGAAACTAATTGAGAAATCAGGCCCGACAAAAATAATAGTTGAAATTGATTTTTCCAATCCATTTTCCAATATCATTAAGAAACTTTCAGATATCATCAAGGATGTGGGATGAACGAAACAAAGTTAATCGAAAAACTGAAATTGATAGAAGCTCTTTTTGCAGGAGCAACTACTGACGGTGAGAAGGATGCTGCCTTTAATGCTCTGCAAAGAATAAAAGAGCGTTTAAAAGAGCTTCATGAAATTGACCCTCCTGTTGAATATAAATTTACCATGTCGAACATGTGGTCAAGAAAATTATTTGTTGCACTTCTCAGAAGATATGATATCAAACCTTTTCGGTATTACCGGCAAAGGCATACAACTGTCATGGCAAAAGTATCAAAAACTTTTGTTGATGAAACTCTTTGGCCGGAGTTTGAAGAATTCGATAAAATTCTTGAGTCCTATCTGGATGATATTACAAATAAAGTGATTTCTGAAACTATTCATGCGGATAGTTCTGATGCCGAAGTAGTCAAACAATTATCCAAAAACTAAAAAAATGGTCATTTATGATGGAATTGTTTAATTCTTAAAATTCCCATAACCGAAAACTATGTAACAAGGGGAGCACCATAGGAAATTTGGGTTCCGGGGTACCGGACGTACCCATGCGGAGGTCCCCAATAAAGTGTTTTAAATTTTGCGTGGGAGGGCAGAAACAGAAAATGCGACGAAGGATAGTAGATATCCCCGCCGCATCGGTATTATTTTTAAAAACTGATTGTTGTATCTCAAGCCCTCCCTTACGGGATGACTCTTGATATATATCTACCCCTGGTCATTCCTGAAATTTTGCACCGCCATCATTCACCGGAGCTGGGGCCTGGATGTGGAGCTATGCCTAAGCAGCCACGTTCAATGATATTTCAACGTCTATCCCTATTTTTTCAAGCATTGACACCAGCATGTCAATAGTGAACAGGTCAATTTTTCCCCTCATAAGGTCGCTTATGCGGGGCTGGGTTACTCCCATTTTTAGGCTTGCGTCCTTCTGTGTTATGTCTTTTTCCTGGATGTATTTGCGAATCTCCAACATCAACTGACTTCTGATGAAAAGGTTTTTTGCGGTGCCAGAATCATCCTCCAGCGCATCAAATACATTCTTATATGGTGTGTTCATGATATATTCCTCCTTTCCTGCTGTAACTGTTTCAATCTTGCTTGGGCCAACGATATATCCTTTTTCGGGGTTTTCTGCGTCTTTTTCTGGAATGCGTGAAGCACATATACTGCTTCTGTGAACTTGGCAAGATAGATAATTCTAAACTCCCCGTTTTCATGTATCCTGACCTCTTTTACACCAGCCCCGATTGACGGCATCGGCTTCCAGTCAATCGGGTCCATACCCATCTGAACGGCCATTAATTCGTGCCCTGCCTTTCTTTTGGCATCTTCAGGAAAATTCCTGGTATCTTTCTGGGTTGTATATTTGAAAACAATGTGTTTCATGGGTAATAATATATAAGATTTTATATATTACTGTCAAGGCATTATACAAGATGTTGCATGAAATTTCCCGCCACCATCATTAACCTGAGTTGGATATCGTGGATGCCACCTGACTTATTATGTGCCGGTGGTATCCTTTTCGTGGGAGGATGACCCCGCCTTGTTTTTTGGGTTTTGGTCCTTGTGTCATGAGATTTCCTTATTTTTTCGATATGGTTTCGCGCATGGGGGCTTCCCACCAGGGGGATCCCAGTGTTTTAAAATCAACGGTCTGGCCTGCCATGGGGGTGGCAATGGTTACCCCGGATGCATTCGCTGCTGTTTTCAGCCGCGTCATTGGATCGTACCAGGGGTGAAGGGCCAGGTTAAAGGTTCCCCAGTGAATGGGATGAAGAATTTTGCCCCTAAGATCCTGATGGGCCTTTACCGTTTCTTCGGGATACATATGCACCCCATGCCATGAGGGATCATAGGCTCCGCATTCCATAAAGGTCATGTCAAAGGGGCCCAGGGCCTTACCGATGGTGGCAAAGCCGTTGAAATATCCGGAGTCTCCTGAGAAAAAAATCTTATGGGTCGGGGATTCAATTGCCCAGGAGGCCCAGAGGGTCTTATTCCTGTCCATCAGACCCCGACCGGAAAAATGCTGGGACGGGCAGGCGGTTACTTTCAACCCTTTGGCAGTCTCATGGGAATCCCACCAGTTCATGGCAATGATCTTCTCTTCGGGAACCCCCCAGGATTTCAAATGGGCATCCACGCCAAGGGGCACCATAAAAAGGCTTACTTTATCCCGTATCCTCTTTATGGTGAATTTATTCAAATGATCGTAGTGGTCATGGGAGATGATCACTAAATCAATGGTAGGAAGATCGTTTATATCCAAAGGGACTGGTCCGTTAAAGCGTTTGGGCCCTATAAGGGATACTTTTTGCTCAAACACCGGATCCAGAAGAATCCTGAACCCATCCATATTGATCATCAGTGAGGAATGCCCCAGCCAGGTACTGTTGAACGCACCTTTTTCACGGCGGCTGAAAGGCGTAAGATCGGTCTGTTGAACCGGCAACTTGACCTTGGGCGTCCGGTTTTTTCGTTCAAAGAGAAATTTTACACTGGTGGACAGGGTCTCACCAAGACCCATGGTCAGGGGATTGACATCGGTGTAGAATTTATTGTCCTTGTGGCCTGGCATGGGCAGGGTGTCCAGGGCATGGGCTGTGGTGGTCATGATGGCTCCTGTTAAGATCAAACTGAATAAAAGTCGCTTTAAGTGAATATTCATTTAATAATAGTATAAATTTTTTGGGTTATCGCCGGATAGCATCCCAGGCCAGGTTAAAGGCCGTTTCCATATTTTCCTGGCTCAAGTCAAAGTCCTTGCAATGACGGGGATTGGCCAGGGCCATGATGGGAAAGAAAATAAAGGCGGATAGAATATCAAAATTAACATCCTTTATAATCTTTAGTTCAATGCCCGTTAGGATGATCCGGATCACTGGTTCAAAATAGGCTTCGACCTCTTCCTTGTTCACCAGTTCACTGTAAGGGGAGTTGGAAAACTGCTCCATATACTGGAAATAGGCCGGATGTTCTGCCACAAAGGAGAATATATTGGCCCAGACCTGCTTTAAAATATCCCTGATGGGCTGGCTGGCGTCAAAGTTTTCCTGAACCGAAAGCCCCATGAGTTGCTTGATCCGGACATAAGTGGAGACCAGCAGTTCCTCTTTGTTCTTATGATAGACATAAATGGTGGCTGGAGAAACACTTGCCTGTTTGGCAATCTTGGAGACTGAACTTGACGCAAAGCCGATTTCATTGACCAGCTTTACCGTGGCCTCAAAAAGGGCATCCTGTTTTATTTCATCCTTGACTCTCATGGGATCTAAAATAAATGATCATTCAATTAAAGTCAAGGCACGGGTTGGAAATTTTTTCATAAAAATTTTCTACGCAGGTACCGAACAATATGGTAAGGTCTCCCAATCTTTACGAAAGCCGCACCTTTCCCTGATGCGGGCCCTGATCATGGAGGGCATGGCCCTATTTACCCTAAAACCATTGTCATTGTTGCTTATAAGCGATCACTATAAAAACACAAGCCTCCGGGTTGAATACCCGGTCAGAACTTACCCCTTATCGACAGCGTTCCGCCCTGGTAAGATTATAAACGACAACGCCTAAAATCGGATATTGGTCATCATGTTCTTTTTCAAGAAGAATATCATCGTATGACGGATTATCCGATTTAAAAACCCAGTGTTTTTCAGATTCTGAAATCCGTTTGATGGCCACTTCTCCAGCACTTAAGACTGAAAAATCGCCCATGATGACCAAAGAATAATTTTCCTGGCGATGGCGGTGGTATTCGCAGACAAGGTAATCGCCCTTCATAAGGGTCGGTTCCATGGAATTTCCGGCTGTGCGCACGATAAAACTGCGGTCATTACAATATTTTTCTGGAACCTCTATCCATTGCAAATCATCATCGACATTCTGCAGGTCGTCAATGTTAAACCCCCTGAACGGTTCTCCTGCTGCGATATCCCCCACCATGGGCAGGGCAGTTTTAAATCTTGCGGTTTTAAGATCTTTAAAATCAATAATTTTGATCTGTTCTGCTTCCAAAATTTTCGATTTGCTTACAAAATCTTCTTCCGGAATCTTCCATTTTTTTCTCAGTTCTGATTCGTCAATCAGTTTGCCCAAATTATCATAATAATCTATCAGGCTCTTGAAATAGGTGGTTTTCAGTCTGTCCAGATCTTTGGAATTATTTATCTGTGTCCATAAATTATTTGAAAAAGAGATATGATTCAGGTCTTTACAATGGTACATGAACCGTTTTCGTTCAAATTTTTCAAATGGGTTCTGTAGAAGGCTTCTTTTCATGGCAACCAGGTCATCTAATACCATCTCATTGCTGTAGGGGCAATTTTGCCTGTCTACTTCCAATCCCGCCTCAAGCCTGAACTTGTAAAAACTGACATATTCCTCAAACAATTGACCTAGGTTACACTCCCCGTTGTGATTGGCAACTTTGAGCATGGAAAGGAGCATCACCATTTTATAGGACATTGAAAAATCACCTTGATCAATGAATTCAAAAAAATCATCGTATTGGGTGGTCTCATCGTGACGTTTCAATTTAAGGTCTGAAATAAACCCATCAATTTGACCGGGTGCAAAATAATTTATTTTCTGGCGGCCCACGGGCACAGTTACTGCGGGCGTAATTTTTCCTTTGCGGACCCAGCTTTTCACGGTTCCTGTGGAAACAAACAATTCTCTGGCCAGTTGTTCATCGTTTATGTGATCCGGATATATATTTTCAAAGGTAAAAATATTGATATGCTCTATCGATCTTTCCTGTTCATACAGTCCGGCTAGAATAACTTCTTCTTTTGAAAAGGATTTACCGTTTTTATTCAGCACGTTTCCCCAGGGCAAATAGTGTTGAATTCCCAACAATGCATGTACCGACCATGGGCGGTTGCTGAACCCGCCAACACCGCCGTAGTTGTCAACAACATCAATTACATAAAGGGCCTCTTTTCCCGGATATTTCCTTGTCCCCCGCCCCAGTTGCTGGGTGTAAAGCACCTTTGACATGGTTGGGCGGGCTATGACAATGACAGATGTTTGGGGGGAGTCCCAGCCTTCATTTAAAAGGGAACAGGTTGTAAGAAACTGAATTTTCCCCTCCTGGTACTCTTTTGAATAATCTGCAATTAAAATTTCTGTCTTCCCGGTCCCTGTCGGTAAAACCACTAAAAAAGAAGCGTGTCCTTTGCTCCTTTCCTTTTGTATCCCTTCAAGAACATTTTCCTGGTGGCCAAATAGTTTGGATTTTCTCGAAACTGAAACCTTCTAGGAAAGCAAAAAATGATGTGAACGGCCAAAAAACAATTTCATCTCATCGGAAAAATTGTCTGTAAATTTCATGGCTTGCAGGGACCAGCGGAATACTTTTGCCCCATACGCCACCAGAGAATTCTGCTTGAGCAATTGCCCTTTGTATCAGCTTGCCCCAATAATCAGAGGATGATGAAAGCTTTCTCCGTTTTTTTCAACCGCAATATCAAAATCCTCCCGGCGAATATAATAATCCACCCACCTTGTACTGCCGTTGATATCAATAACAGGAAATTCCCGCTGGACACAATCCAGTTTCTCACGGCCGAAACAATCAATAAAGGCCTGTTCAAAATAGGCCTCAGGCAGTGTCGGATCAATCTCCTGTAGTTCCCTGTTGCCAACACTTACGCTTATTTTGTCTTCATTAAATTCACCCAGGAGGAGGCTAGCAAACAAGGCATCAGCCTCATCAAGTTCCCGGCTGTTATCCACTGTAAAACGAAAAAGACTGCTGTATCGATGCATCAGTGAATTCTGTTCTTTGGTATATTCCGTGTATTTATAGGGATAGCGGCCATCACAGATCCCATGGTCTAAAAGAACAGCAGCATGGGTTTTTTCGTTAACAAAAAGCCATCCCCTCAAGCTTGAACCCAACGGGCTGAACCCGAATTTTAAGAGTCTGTTTTCAGCAGGCTGGAGAAGGTCTTTATCAAATCCGGGATACTCTCGTGGGGGAAATTTCATATATTTATTCTGATTTTTCTGTCAGGCAGTTCATCCAGGCAATCCCCTTTCTTCCAAGCCCGTCTTCTGTTGTGCTGGACCGGATAAGTTCAAACCCGTATTTTCTGCAAATATCTAACCATTGTGCCTTGGTCATGATGGTAAACCGCCGTCCTTTTGCATCAAATTCATTTTTCTGGATATCATCTCTTTGAATGGGGACAGAAAAGAAAAAATTCCCTTTTGAAACCAGCAGGGAGTTAACTTGTTTTATTATCGTTTCAATCTGGGGTCGGGAAAAGTGCATCAACGCGGCTATGGAAAAAACCCCGTCAAATTTACCAAAACTGCCGGATAGTCCGTCAGGAAGTCGAATGGTATGGAGGCAACCGGATAATTCAGGGTGATAGTTCAATGCAGATTCAATCATCATGGCCGAGCCGTCAACAGCGATGACATTAAATCCTTGTTTCGTCATAAACGCAGCATCCCGCCCTGAACCGCATCCTAATTCCAGAAGATTGGCCGGCAATTTAAAAGAAGCGTTTAAAACCTTGTGCAAATTTGATACATCTGCAGATTCATACCGCTCTGCTATATTTTCCCCATTTTTTTGGTAGTATTTGAGTGTGGTTTGGTTCATGGCCTATTGTCATTTTTATCGGTTCAACATTGATCCACCTATTACAGAATTTTCACCTCAAGCGTGTATATTAAAAGGATAAAGAATGCAAACTATTTTAGATTAATTTGAAAGGTGAACATATCGTTCTAATCCTGAGGGCGATTTGGGATATACAATATTTATTTTATAATATTTAAAGCCCTGTTAAGGGGTGCTATTATATGAGGTGTTAATAGAATTACAACAATTAGAGGGATAGGATGAATACAAAATTTCCAGAAGATATTATTCCCATGGGTAATCTAAAAATCAATCCTGAAAAAATAATCAGACAAGTCCAGGAGTCTCATAGACCGGTTATTCTGACAAATAGAGGCCGGGGAGTGGCAGTGCCTCAGGCACTCAGTGACTTTGAATCAGGCGCTGAGGAGCGTATGTTTATGCGAGGGGTTCTTAAAGGAATGGTTGATCTCGCAGAGGGAAGAGAACGAAATCTTGATGATGCCAAAAGATATCTAAATATTGAATAATGTGTTCTCTCAATTAAAAACAACAGTTTCACATTCTGCACTCTCACGGAGCCCTGGCTACCATGACGGACCTTATAAAACTGGCTGGCCTCAGCGCCTTTGATGCTTACAAACTAGGCCGAAGGATCTGCAAAAAAAAGTGCTGAACTGGAAAAGGCGATGAGCCCACCACCGGACATCACCGCATAGAAAAGGACTCAATTATGGTACTGTTTTTTTGGGGAGGGGGAAAAAGCTTGATTGAAATGAGAAGCTGATAATAACATTTTCTCACCAAATTTATTACATGCTTTTACATATGGAACAAATCAAATAGACTTGTAATTTCAATTTATATACCGTCTATCGTTTCTAAAAGGCCTATCAACTCTTTTCGAATATTTGTAAAGTCATCAAAACTATATTCCGTATTATACCCATGGATTGACACGGTCCCTTTATCATCGTCATATACAGCTTTATTATGCGCAAACTGATTCCTAAGGTCCTGTTTTTCTTTTAAAGAGCCATTTTCCCCAAAGATTTGCTCATTATTTAAAATGCTATTCAGGCGCATCCTGACCGTATTAAACTCTACGTTGAGAGGTTTCTTTATCAACCCAGACAAAGTATCCGAGTTCATATTGCTTTTCTGTCGTTCAATATTTTCTATTCGTTTACCAAGCGCATCCTGAATTCTATTCACCTGATCTTTTTGAGTCTCTTTTGGTAAGGCTTCATATTTTTCTTTATAAAGTTCTCTTATCTTCAAATCGACCTTACTCATTTCATCTAAGATGACGCCTCTCATATTGTTAATATCGCAAATCCGTTTAATTTGGTCTTCGATTATGGGCCAGGCATCATCTAAAAAATTTGGGCGGTAAACAGGATAAACACCGTCCACTTTAGTCTCATATAAGACGGTTCTCAGATCTTCACTTGATTTTCCACTATAAAAAATCATATCTGTAAAAATTCTATTTCTTAATTCTCTGGCAATTACATTTCCAGTTTGATTATTCCCACCTAAATCATAATCAAAGAGGATCATATCATACGGGTTATAATGTGATAGCTTATTGCTCAACGTTTCCAATTCATTTTCAGATAAAGAATTTAACCGAGTAATTTCAAGTTTAAACCCATAAGTCTTCAGTCTATCGCCAATTCCCTCAATGTACGGTTCAACATACTCAAACTGATCTTCTATCCACAGAGCTTTGTATTTAATTTTCATTTTTTTACCATCCTGATTGTCAGACTCATACCACGTTTAGGTTGGACTTCTGAAAGTTTAATTTCACCACCCACGGATTCAATTTGATTTTTACAGAAATAAAGGCCTAAACCCGATCCATATGTTCGTGTAAAACCTTTTTCAAAAATTCGCTCTTTTTCTTCTATTTGCTTATCCAACCCCTTACCGTCATCCACTATGGTTATTTCGAGAATATTCATTTTAACGGATGAAGTAAAAAAGATATTAGAAGCCCTGGCTTTTTTTGAATTATTGATAAAATTTTCCAGAACCATTCCCATTTCAATTGGATTAAAACGTAGTGGAAAATCTTTATTATCCACATCTACATTGATTATAATCCGGGCATTGTATGATGGAGCTATTTTCCCAAGGTATTCAGCTATAAAAGAATTAAAGTCGGCATCCAACATACTTGAATCCAACCTAAAATTGGCTGTAGTCGCAAACCTTGATGTGGAAATAATTTTATCAGTGGTGTCAAGCAGCTCTACCAATAATTCCCGCAGCGCATCCCCTGTCATCTTTTCAAACCTGGTTGATGACTGGAGAATGTTTTGTAAGCTAACTCTGGAATGCGAAGCATAAATGATGATTTGATGTATGAACCCTTCTAATAGGTCTTTATCCCGACTGCTGCTTCCTGTTAAAAAAAGATTCCGCTTCTTTTCCTCTTTGTAAGCAACTTCTATTACATCCTTTTTCTTCGCAATAATCTCTGCTTCAGCCGTTGTCGTTTGGACCTTAGCTTCAGCCTCTAACCGTGCTTCCTTTTCTTTATCAGCAGCTATTAAAGCCTCATATTCGGCTTTTTTGGCTTTGAGAAAGGCCTTTTCGGCGATGGAAACCTGATTTATAAGCTTTTCATCATTTATGTTGGTGGCAATAGTCCTTAAATTATTTAGCGAAGGCTCAAACTCATTAGCTCTTTCATTTAAAATGGATACTAAATCATGATTAAAATCAATTATTTCTATATCCTTAGAGTTTGATAATTTTTCAATCAATTGAATAATTAAATGACGGTTGCTATCCAAAGACATCCGACTAAATTCACTATACTCTTTATCTAATTTATCTTTCCAGGTAACACCAACAACATAGGTTTCTAACTTTTTTATGCATTCTAAAAAACAGGCTGATAGTTGTATTGCAGATTCTGTTTGAATTAATCCCTGATTTCTACTTGAAGATTCTAAAAAATCTTTATCATCACCGTGAATCTTGACCAAACCGAGCAAATCCCTGGTACCGACATATGCAGCGTATTGCTCTTGTTTCCTAGTATCTAATCCCCAATAATCATTTCCTTCATCACCAACCGGATAAACTCGAAATCCATTTCGAATTAAAAAAACAGAACCATATTTTTTCACAGACAACCCCATCCGGCGTGAAAAAGTATATTTGGCAGATTTATTTAAATATGAGATTTCTGCATAGAACCCTGAATATTCAAGTTTTGGAAACCGTTTGCTAATATCTTCCTCAGTTTTAAATATAAAAACCCCTCGATCGATTAACTCAACTTGTAATCTATTGCCGGTAATTACTTTGGCTTTTAATACAGTGGTTTTATTTTTAAGAACTTTAAAAATTGTATTCTGTATCTTGCCATTTACTAAAATGGAGTCTCTATTTTTTGATATAGCTTTCCGTTCATCCAAAAAATCATTTTCAATTTCTCGGTCACAAATCAGACTTATTAAACCTGATTCTTCGACATCACTGACCGGATCAATCAACTTTTCCAATGATCTTTTTAGTCTGATTAATTTTTTCCTATCCCATAATTCTTCATCTCTTATACAACTTATTTCAAGGACAACACCACTGCTACTCATTGACAAATTTTCTGGCAAAACAAAAGATTTATATTCAGAATAATCTACATCAATCTCAACAAACTCTTTATTAGAATTTCCTTCAAAGCGGGTCCAATCGATATCAAGGCAATGAACTATTTTATTTGATTCTGTTTTTGCCTGAATTTTCAGCAAACTGCCCAACCGGTCACAAGAAAAACGACCAACCCCTTTATTACCAGCATAGGCTCTTTTAATATAATCTTCTGTCCCTTCTTTTTTAGCTGAGAAAGCAACAAACAACCACTTTTCGATAAGATCTTCCCGGCTCATCCCTTTACCATCATCAATAATATAAATTTTACTGTTGCCACCTTCATCAAAATCATAACGAATCGTTACATTCTTCGCTGAAGCATCAAACGAATTTTTGACAAGTTCAAAAATGGCGACAAAATCATCAGTAATTAAATCTCTGCCAATCACATTTTTTAGAGCGGAACTTATCCTGAATTGAAGTTTTTCAGACATCTGCCATTTCCTTTAAAGAAAAACCAGCGATTTCAGCAAAAAGAGGAGGGATAGCATTCCCGATCTGAGTATACCGAGGAGTTTGCTTAGTTCTCATTTTACCCCCGGTTGTATAACGGCCTTTAAACTCATACCAATCAGGAAATGACTGAATCCTTGCAAACTCTCTAACGGTAAATACCCTCGGTTCCTGATAATGGATATAATCGTCTGGCAAAGTGGTTAAGGTTGAAGTAGGTTCATCTCTTAATACTTTTTTGGTCCCACTTTTTCTGAGATTAAAATGGCGTTGATATTCCTTAGGACCCATTTTATTATCAATGGCATATTGAAAACGGTCTTTTATCTTTTGGGAATGGTTCACCAGACGGTGGCTATCCGGTATTGTGTGTTTATGTCTCCGGCATCGCAGATATCTCTGGTATGAAGAATTGGCCTTTGAATATAAACCAGATTTAAAATCTTTACTATCTGGGCATATTGCTGTTCCATGGACTTCCAGCAAATCGGAAATTGCGTCCTCTAAGGTAACTTCTGTCGAAAGGCCTTTTAATGACAAAAGCCGGTACCTATTTTTACGAATTTTGCTGAAAAAGGATTCAGCGATCTTCGCTGATGAGTCAAATTCCTTTTTAACACCGATTAAAATAAACCTGGTTCGTTTTTGAGGGATGCCAAATTCAGAAAAATCGATTAGCTTACCATGAACATGGTATCCAAGTTTATTAAGTTTATTGATTACATACTCAGAATAATTTTTCCCCTTCTCAGCATTGTTGCCAAAGCTCAAAGTAAAGCCTTTAACATTTTCAAAAAAAATAAAAGTAGGTTCGACTAAACTGACAAATTTGATATATGAATGAATCAAATGGTTTCTAAAATCGTCTTCTTTTCTTCTTCCTGCCAAAGAAAAACCCTGGCAAGGTGGTCCTCCTGCAATTAAATCAATAGTCCCTTTTAAGTTCCTCAGCTTGTCATTATGTTGTGATAAGACATGATCGATATTATGGCTTTTGATGGGTAACCATTTGGGCCAAGCAAAATGAGATCTTTTATCGATTAAATTATATTCTAATGTGCTGAAAGCATCCGGGCTTTTTTCTATTGCGAAAAGGCCCTTCCAACCTGCATTTGAGAGACCTAAAGATAAACCGCCGCATCCTGCGAACAAATCAATGTATGTGTGTTTTTTTTGCATTTTATCACTTTGTATAGAATGGTTTCAAAAGCATTTCAATGAATTATTTAGATTTTACTTAAAAACCCATTCATCTCTTGATAAGAAATCGCCAAGAATGACGTGTTTATGTAATGAAATATAAAAATGTTTTATTGAAATGTTCAGGATAAAATACACATTGATCATATTGAATCAGATCGTATACGCCTGGATTTATAAACAAATAATGAGAGTTATATATGGCTGATAATCTGAAAAATAGATTCAAACAAACCTTACAAATGAATACGGACAAGCCTCAGAACACCCCAAAAAATAGAATACCACTTTGAATATAAAAAATTGAAATATGCTCTTTATCAAACAAGGTATCATTGATGAACCTGTAAAAAGTCAGATCTTAACATTTTTTCAACCATAACCTACTAAAATAATAAATAACGATTTTGCCATTTTCCACTTTTTACGAGATCACCACCATTGGTTCTTGAAAAAAACATCGGCTTAATCGGCATAGAGTTCGGATAAATATAGAACAGTCAAACAAAAAATCTAATCGCAATCGATAAAAAATATCCATTTGGTATCATAAAAGTCCGGTTATCAAAAAGGTTTTGAAAAAGGTTTCCACTTGCCCCCGGTTAATTCCGGCTAAAATATCAATTATCAGGCTCGGAACTATTTAATTATACCCACTCTCTAATCTGGATATAAAATGAATTCGAATTGTCAGAGTTTGGCGCAGTGAAAGATTGCTGACCTTACCATAGGATCTTCGCTCTAATCCCTGCGCAGGGCAATGGGTTTTGAAAGGATTTCCGACCAGATAACGGCCTGCTGAAGCTGATTCACCGAGAACTTTGGCTGCCCAAAGACGGTTGTCAACGAAGGGGATTGAACAAAAACCTGTTTTTCTGGCTTTGGGGCAGGGCGCTCCTTCTCCTTTACCGGCATTACCCGATCTGCCGTAAATACAGGTGGTTCAGCCACCGGTGCAAGCTTCTCTTCAGGGAACTTTCCATGGATGTCTTGAAAATCCTCCTCCTCGGCCAATTGGTCCCAGATATTTTCCTGAGTTTCACGGGGCTGCTTTCCCTTTTCAGCCTCCTGCTCAAGATTTTCGGCATATTGCCGGATCTGTTCCCCCAGTTTCTCAAACAAGGACAATTTTTTGGCCTTCCCACCCGGGGTCGATGCCGGTGTTTTTTTATTGAACCGCTTTAAAATAGCCGGAAAGGCAAAAAATAAAATGATCAGTAAAAATGAAATGATTGAATCAAAATCCATGGCAGATCCTTAAAAATTATTCGATATGATCCGATGTAATCCAGGATCCCTGACAGAAAAAGGCCAGGGACCCTGGATCAATCTATTTAACCCGGTTATGGTTGTTGATCCGGTTCCGGAGTGGCGATCTTGTCTCTCATTTTGGTGTCTGCGGAAATATTCTGCATTTTATAATAATCCATGATGCCTAGGTTCCCGCTTCTGAAAGCCTCTGCCATGGCAAGAGGCACCTGGGCCTCTGCCTCCACAACCTTGGCCCGCATTTCCTGGACCCGGGCTCTCATTTCCTGTTCCTGGGCAAATGCCATGGCCCGTTTTTCCTCTGCCTTGGCCTGGGCTATTTTCTTGTCCGCCTCGGCCCGGTCGGTTTCAAGCTCAGCACCGATATTTTTGCCCACGTCTACGTCGGCGATATCAATGGACAAAATTTCATAGGCCGTTCCAGAGTCCAATCCCTTGGCAAGAACGGTCTTGGATATCATATCCGGATTTTCAAGCACTTCCTTGTGGGTAACGGCAGAACCGATGGTGGTGACAATTCCTTCCCCCACCCGGGCCAATATGGTCTCTTCTCCGGCCCCACCCACCAGGCGGTCAATATTGGCCCGAACCGTAACCCGGGAAAGGGCCTTGAGCTGGATCCCGTCCTTTGCCATGGCCGCCACCAACGGGGTTTCAATCACCTTGGGATTCACCGACATCTGAACGGCTTCCAGCACATCCCGACCTGCCAGGTCAATGGCAACCGCCCGGTTAAACCCGAGTTCGATATTGGCCTTGTCCGCTGCAATCAGCGCCTGGACCACCCGGGAGACATTTCCACCGGCAAGATAATGGGACTCCAGATCGTCCGTTGAAATGTCAATCCCGGCCTTGATGGCCATGATCTTGGACTCCACAATCAATTTGGCGGGGACTTTTCGAAACCGCATGAAAATAATATTGAGCAGGCCCACGCTTGCACCTGACACCAGGGCCTGGAGCCAGAGGCCAACGTAGGAAAAAATAAAATAAAATAGCACCAGACCGATGATACCGGCAATGATCAACAAAATATACATGATATCCATAAACGATTCTCCTTAATTTTTAATCTACATAGTTTCTTGATTCTGATCTATTATTTGTTTTTCAACTATTTTTTTCTCAACAATTATTTGATTACCAGTGACCCCGGTAACAATGATGGGGGTATTGGCTTCAATATACTCACCGTCTGTGACAACATCCAGGCGTTTGCCCTCAATCAAGGCAGTCCCGGACGGCCGAAGATCTGTAACCGCACTACCCTGTTTGTTAACATACGCTTTGGAATTTGTGGTCTGGGTGACCACTCCGTTTTGACTTGACAATCGGCTCTTCAGGCTCAGGGGGGACACCGCCAGAACCTTGAATCCCAGGATCAAAATTATCGGGATCGCTACAAGATCAAACCCGACAAATACCATACCACTAAAAGTTGAAATGGTGGTAAAAACAAGGTACAGGGAATAGGAAATGAGGCCAATGGCAATGGCCGCCAACAGGCCCAGGGACGGAATAAATATTTCAACCACGATCACCAGCAGCCCCAAAAATTGAAGGACCACGGGAAGTAAGTATAATTTCATGAATCTCCTTGGGTCGTTTCATCCTGCTGGATAATGACCCGGTTTTGTTCCACTGCCACCACCCGGACAGGGGTGTTGGCAGCGATAAACTCCCCCTGGGTAATGGCATCAATTTTTTTGTTGTTGATCAAAATTTTGCCCGAAGGCCTTAAGGCGCCCAGGGCCACCCCCATCTCCCCCGGCCTGACCTTGAGTGCCTGAAATGAGTCTGCATGGGAATCTTCCAGGGTGGCGGACAGATAGGGGCCTTTCACCAGGAGGGACAGTTTGGGCAGCACAAACCTCACCGCAAACAAGGATATCAGCAAAGAGCCCATAAACGAGCCCAGAACGAGCCCTATGTTCCGAAGCAGCAGCCGTCCCTCCCAGGGCAAAGAGGGATCCGGAATAACAAAGCCCTGGAAGGAAAGGACCAGGCCCCCCGCGATGACCACAAGCCCTGAGATACCTGCCACGCCAAATCCCGGCAGGATAAAGACCTCCACCCCCAGCAGTAAAAATCCGATTAAAAAGAGCAAAAATTCTGTATGACCTGCCAGGCCCACCAGGTATTGATTAAAAAAAACCAGCCCCAGACAGGTGATGCCGATAATACCCGGTAATCCAAAACCAGGGGCTTTGATTTCCGTGTAGAGGGCACCGATCCCCAGCAGCATGAGAACTGGTAAAAAGGGCTGAAGCATGCGAACCAGATTTTCAGACCAGGATTCATCCAGAAGTATCAATTCATAATCCTCATACCCCAGAAAGGCCAGGGCCTGGTCCAGATCCCCCACGCTCTGCTTTGAAAAGCCCAGATCAAAAGCCTCTTGATCATCCATGGTCAAAAGCTCTCCTGCGGCCACGATGGTCTTTTTTTGTGTCACCTGTTTCTTTTGATCTTCTGTCAGGTCATCATAGGACTGCTTGTCCATGTATTGCTGCTTTCCAGCGATGGTGATCCGGTAGACCTCCATATTCTTGGACACCATGGATTCAGCCAAAACTTCAGGATAATTATTTTTCTTTGCCAGGGAGCGAAACTGTGCCCTTAATACGGTCTGGGTCTTTTCCCCGGCCTCTTTCTGGCCCTCCTTGGACTGAATAATGGGGGCACAATCTCCGATCAGTGTATGTTCCTTCATCACCAGGGTGCTGGAAGCAAGGGCAATCAGGGCACCCGCTGAAATGGCTTTTTTTTCCACAAAGGCAATGGACTTTCCCTTGGGAATAGCTGAAATGGTGCCCACAATCTCAAAGGCGGAATCCACCCGTCCCCCAAAGGTGTCCATTTTAAAGAGAATCATGGCATCGGGTTCATTTTTGACCTGCTCTGTGGCCCGTTTGATATAGGCGGCCATTCCCGGTTCAACCATTCCTTCAACGGGAATCACATAGATCCTCTGGTTGTTTTGACCGGCTATCGCCCATCCGGGCAAACCCGTCAAAAAAAGGATCCCCCCTAAAAGAATACCTCCTATTCGGGGGAAACAAATTTTCAGGATAGCGCTTGTATTCATGTCTTTTCTTCGTTTTTGAATCTGTTTATTAAATTTTGGATTTCCACCAACGGACCCCAATTGACATACTATACCATGAAATTATCCAATTCAAAGTAAAATTCCCCCGGTTTTGTCAAAAAAGTATCAATTGCAGCAATTTTCAGTCCTCACCTCAGACAACCGACCGATGAAAGGATGGATTCGTGCTGTTCGAAATGCCCTGGGGATAGGTATGCGGCAGCTTGCAACCCGAATGGATGTGCATACCTCCCTAATTTCAAAAATAACGTCAGACGAGATTTCAGGGAATTTCACACTAAAAACCATGATCGACTAGGTGATGGCACCCATTATTTCCATATCAGAATTGCTGGTTCCCACAAATCCCGGTTGCTTTTTTTGAAAAAACAGGCTAATTTTCTTTATTGCGCAGGAACAATGGTATTGATGCGTTTGAACTTAAAAGGGGTTTATTCGTCTATGATACTTAGGACTAGGATACTTAAAACTAGGATATTTAAGATTATGATGCTTCCGATTCCAAGGCCCCTATTTACTGGAAGGTTCTTTTCCTCATTTTTCATCCTCGGGTTTGTAGGGTTAATGCTGTGTTCCGGTTGTTCCGTCAAGTCAGATATGATGATCCATTTGTCTGATACCATTGTAAACAATGATGATTTGTCCCTGGTTGAAGCAGGGGCTCCGGCCTATCTGCTCATGATCGACAGCCTGATAAGTGAAGACCCTTCTTCCAAGGAGATGCTGTCCACAGCCGCCCAATTATATACCGCCTATGCAGATGTTTTTGTGACCGATGCACACCGATCCCGTAAAATGGTGAACAAGGCCTTTCATTATGCAGACCAGGCCATGTGTATCGCCAACAAGGATGCCTGTGGATTGAAGGACAAGCCCTTTGAAAAATTTGATACCATCATCACGGGTATGGACAAGGCGGATTTACCCTACCTTTTTACCCTGGGCGCTTCCTGGGCCAGCTGGATCATGGCCAATACAAATGATTTCAATGCCCTGGCAGACATTTCCCGAATTGAAGCCATCATGGGCAAGGTTGTTTTGCTGGATGAATCTTATAAAGAGGGGGCGGCATTTCTATATCTGGGTACCCTGGCCACTTTCCTGCCGCCGGCCCTGGGGGGAAGACCGAAAGAGGGCAAACGCTATTTTGAACGCGCCATTGAATTATCCCAGGGCAAGAACCTCATGGTCAAGGTGATATTTGCCAAGCTCTATGCACGAATGATATTTGACAGAGGCCTGCATGACAGACTGCTCACAGAGGTGGTGGGAACCAATCCTGTCGTACTCGGGTACACCCTTGTAAATACCTATGCACAAAAACAGGCCAGACAATTGCTGGAGGATGCGGATGATTATTTTTAATTTCCCGGACAGTCCATTGAATCCATGATTTTGGAGAAACAGATGACCTTTATCAAACAATTTACCCTGGTATCGTTACTCGTATTATCGGGTTTTGCAACCGGATACGCCGCCACCTTTAAAATTGCCACCATCTCCCCCGAAGGTTCCATGTGGATGGAACAAATGCGCCAGGGTGCTCGAGAGGTCGCCACGGAAACCCAAAACCGGGTAAAATTTAAATTTTATCCCGGCGGCGTCATGGGAAATGACAAGGCCGTACTTCGGAAAATTCGAATCGGTCAGCTCCAGGGCGGCGCGGTTGTGGCGGGAAGTCTGTCCGCTTATTTCCCGGCAAACCAGATCTATTCCCAGCCCATGAAATTTACAAATCTGGACGAGGTGGATTATGTCCGGAAGCACATGGACTCCTTCATTGTTGACGGGCTGAACAAGGCCGGTTTTGTCACCTTTGGGATTGCCGGCGGGGGATTTGCCTATATCATGTCCAAGGAACCCATTCGAACCGTCCAGGACCTTCAACGAAGGAAGGTTTGGATTCCGGACAATGACAAGCTTTCCCAGGACGCGGTGGCCGCTTTTGGCGTCGCCCCCATTCCCCTGCCCATAGCAGACGTTCGAACCAGCCTGCAATCAGGTCTTATTGACACGGTGGCCACCTCTCCCGTGGGGGCCATTGTACTCCAATGGCACACCCAAATTAAATATGTTACCAATATCCCCTTGCTTTATCTCCATGCGGTCCTGGCCATCGACAAAAAAAAATTTTTAGCCATTTCCCCCCAGGACCAGGAAATCGTCACCCGTCACATGACCCATGCCTTCAATCAAATTGGTCTTCAAAACAGACAAGATGACGGCAAGGCCATTGCGGCATTAAAAAAACAGGGAATTGAATTTATCACCCCGGAGGAATCGGTTCGAGAGGAATGGCGTAAAACAGCCGGGGAGGCATCACAAAAAATGGTGGAATCGGGAACTCTGCCCCAGGATGTTGCGGATCAACTGGACAGCCTTTTAGAGGAATTCCACGCCAAAGGATCCACTGGAACCCATGACCAATAAAACAGCGGTTTTCCCCAGGGTTGTCCGTCTGGTTCAAAAAATGGAAGACGCTATTTTGATCGGTCTGTTGCTGACGATGATCACCCTGGCGGTCCTCCAGATTTTTTTAAGAAATTTCTTTGATTCCGGGATTATATGGGGGGATTCCCTGGTCCGGATTCTGGTACTCTGGATCGGTCTCATCGGTGCCATGGTCGCCAGCAGGACCGATAACCACATCAGTATTGACATCCTTTCCCGGTATCTGCCCACCCGGATCAAACGGTTTTCAAGTCTTGCCACCCATGTGTTCACCGTAGTGGTAACCGCTCTCATGGCCTGGTTTAGCCTGGCTTTTGTGCGAATGGAAATGGGGGAGAACCTGATCGCCTTTGCCAATGTGCCGGCCTGGGTCTGCGAAAGCATCATCCCCATTGCCTTTGCCGTGATCAGTCTTCGGTACGCTTTGTTTTCAATACGGCTCTTTGTTCAATTGGTGACCCAAAAACCATGATCTATCTGTTTATCGGCATACTCATCCTCATCGCCCTTTTCGGGGCCCCCTTGTTCACGGTGATCATTGCGGCGGCCATGGCCGGATTCTACATGGCCCAAATTGATCTGTCCGTCATGGCCATTGAATTGTACCGGATTGCCGATACCCCTATTTTACTGGCCCTTCCCCTATTTACCTTTGCTGGCTATATCCTGGGAGAAAGCAATACCTCCCAGCGCCTGGTCCGGCTGACCCAGGCCTTTCTAGGATGGATGCCCGGTGGTCTTGCCATCGTGGCGTTCGTGGTTTGCGCCCTTTTTACCGCCTTTACCGGCGCATCGGGCGTGACCATCGTCGCCATGGGCGCCTTGTTGTACCCCGCCCTGAAACAGGCCGGATACCAGGATAATTTCAGCCTGGGCCTTGTCACCACTTCTGGCAGTCTGGGTCTGCTGCTGCCCCCCTCCCTTCCCTTGATTTTATATGGGATCATTGCCCAGCAGATGGGGGGCGGTGTTGAGATCTCCATTGAGGATCTGTTCATCGCCGGTATTTTTCCGGCCCTTCTCATGATTTTTATGCTCTCTTTATGGAGCATCTGGGTCAACAAAAAAAATCCCATCCCCCTGATAAAATTTTCCTGGAAAAATGCCTTTACCGCCATCCGGGAAGCGGCATGGGAAATTCCGTTGCCTGTTTTTGTGTTTGTCGGGATCTATTCAGGCTATTTTGCCGTGTCCGAAGCGGCTGCGGTCACGGCCATGTACGTGCTGGTGGTGGAAGTGTTTATTTACAGGGAAATCAAATTATCCCAGCTGGCCACTATTATCCGGGAATCCATGGTCATGGTGGGGGGGATATTACTGATTCTCGGGGTTTCTCTGGCCCTCACCAATTTTCTCATTGACGCCGAAATCCCCATGAAGTTGTTTGCCCTTTGCCAGGCCTTTGTGAGCAGCAAGCTGGTTTTTTTGATTTTACTGAACATTTTTTTGCTGATCCTGGGGGCCATGCTGGATATTTTTTCGGCCATCATCATCATGGTGCCGCTGATGCTGCCCGTGGCACTGGAATACGGGGTCCATCCAGTGCACCTGGGGATTATTTTTCTGGCCAATATGCAAATAGGATATTTTACACCGCCAGTGGGCATGAATCTGTTCATTGCCAGCTACCGGTTCAACAAACCCATTGTGGACATCTACCGGGCCACCATCCCCTTTATGCTGGTGCTTTTATTGTCGGTCCTGATCATCACCTATTGGCCTAGTTTAACCCTGTTTCTAATAATATAGGTCTTTTTATGGGTTGGTTAAACAAAAAGCAAATTCCTATCCTTCACATTCTTATTGACACAGAGAGCTATAACCGGTATGCCTCCTGTAGATTTCAAACCTGTCAAACATTGGAGAATCCTTGCAACGATTAAGGGAACAGAACGCGACCCAAAAGCTGCTGGATCTGATTCGTGGAGACCGACCTTTAGAGAATTCGACAACTCCTGAAAATACCGGATCCCAGGATCCGTTGCCCAAACAACAGGGTAAGGCGCTCTCCTTTGGCTTCCCGGCAAAGCATCTGAACCTGGGTGTATTCATCAACCAGACCCATATTATCCTGGCCCTGACCACTGACAGGGGACCGGCCCTGAAAAAGGTACTGATCCAATGGCAGACCATACCTATTCCTGAAGGTCAGTCCCCTGGCACCCATGATTTTCCAGGAATCTTAAACCGCTGTATCGGCCAATTCCTGGGAGGGGAAAAAAAGGTGCCTGTCTGGTGCGCCCTGGACTCTGCCCTTCTCAAACTCAAACAACTCACCATCCCGGATCTGCCGACATCGAAAATCGCCAATGCAGCCTTCTGGGGCCTTAAAAAAGAGGCAGGGTTTAATGAGAATCTAGAAATCCTGGACTTCGAGGTTCGGGACAAGGTCATGGTTGACGGCATACAAAAAAAACAAATCCTGGCATACAGTGTCCCAAAGACCGACGTGACAAAACTTAAAAAGACCTTTTCCAGGGCCGGTTTTCCATTGACGGGTATCACTGCCATCCCCTTTGCCATGCAGAATTTCGTCCGCACCGGCCAGATCCCGTCGGATCACGATTATTTTGCCCTTGTCAATATCAGTTGGGACAACTCGGAAGTTTTCTGTTTCTCAAAGGCCGGGATCATCCTGGTTCGCAGCCTGCGTACCGGATCCCTGAATCTGGTGGAAGACCTGGATATTCCAAAAGATGCAGATCCCATTGACTTTCTCTCGACCATGAACAACCCTGATATTAAAGCCTATCCGGGCATGCAGGAGCCTGCAGAACGCCTGATCAGCAAGATCTTCCGGACCGGAGACTATTGTGCCCAGAATTATACGGGCAATACCCCACTGCAGCACTATACCTTTTACGGGCACTTTGACCAATGCACCCCGTTCATGAACCAGGTTGCAGCCATGATCCAGGCACCCGTCACCACATTTAAGCCGGAACAGGACAGCCTGCCCTCGGGGATGGAGGCAGGACTGCCGAGGAATGCCGAGAAGCGGAATCAGGTTCTGACCGCCTTTGCCATAGCGCTCTCTGACAACAGGACCACCCCCAATTTTCTATATACATTTTCAGACCGGGAAAGGGCAGCCAAAGAGCGCAAAATAACCCTGGCCACAGTGGCCCTGGGCCTGATTCTTCTGGCCGGTGCAGGGGCAGCCCACCTTTACCTGAACACGTCCATTGCAAAGAGCAGGGCAACGCTCGCAACAATCCGCCAGGAGCAGACCCAATTCGGGCAAGGGGTTTCAGAGGCATCCATTTCCAGAGCCATTGACCTGGTCCAAATAAAGACCCGGGTTACCCGGAACTATGTGCGAAGCTACCTTCCCCTGGCAGTAGTCAGTGAAATCTGCCGCCATACCCCCGGGCATATTAAACTGAGCGGTCTGACCTACACCCGGAAACCCGGGAAAAAAGAGGCGGATGCTGAAAAAAAACAGCTCACCCTTAAGGGCCGGGTAACTGCCCATCCCTATTCCCTGGATGCCAGCCTGGGCAATTACATTATCACCCTGTCGGAATCACCTGTGTTCGGTGATATTGAAATCCAGAACAAGAAAGTTTCAGGCAAATCCGGTACCGAGGATGAGGCCATTCTGACATTCACAGCTATTCTGGAGGTGATATGACTCCGACTGGAAAAACACCCCGGATTCCTCAGCTCACTCTCCTGGTCGGTGCTGGAATTTTTCTGATCATAGGCCTCTATGGTATATTCTATCTCTACCCGGCTCACCGGGCTCTGGGATATGTACAACAGCAGATTGCCACTGAAACCGTCAACCTGGATCGATTAAAGACCCTGTTTCCGGTCCAGGCCAGGGCCAAAGCCCTTGAGAAAATCCGATTTAATGGTGGCCTGCCCTTTCCGGAAAGAGTGGAGATGCCCAGAAAATCGCTGACCTCTCTTCCTGAACAATTCTCAGCTGCAGCCCATAGACATGGAATGATTCTCCTAGGCAATAATTTTGACATCAATGGAATGGACGAGGGGTCCCAATTTCTCTCCTTCACCCTGGCGTTGAGTGGGAAACTTAAGAATTTCAGACGATTTCTCATTGATTTAATCACCTATGCCTCATTTGATTCGGTCTCAGCCCTTGAGATCAGTGCAGGCAAAGGGGAAACCAAAGCCATTACCCTGACACTGAACATCAGAATTGAAAAGGCCGGGACATGAGCAAACGGGAAAAATTCATACTCCTCCTGACCCTTGCTATTGTCCTTTACGGGCTGCTGGACTTTCTGATATTATCCAGAGGAACCGGAGACCCACACCTTGCGGAAAAAAGCCAAACTGCGAAGGATTTTTCTACCGGGGCCATGGCCAAAATCTCTGGGATTGAAATCCAGGATAAAAAAAGCAATTGGCAGGCATGGACAAGCCGGATTGAATCGGACTGGGATCAGGATCCCTTTGCCCGGTATACCCGGCCCAAGAAGGAAAAAAAAGCCACACGGATTTCATCCGGCGCAGGTCTTGTTTTCTCCGGATATATGCGGATGGGAAAAGAAGCCTTTGCCATCATCAACGGTATGGAGTATAAAATAGGTGAAACTATAGAACCCCAGGGATTTCTTGTAAAAAAAATAACCTCCACTAAGGTGGTATTACAGCGAAAATCAGAACATATTGTTCTGTATTTGAAAGAAGAGTAAATATGATAAAACGACTCTGTTTGATCTGTTTTTTGATAGGGCTTGCCATGGTATGGGGCTGCGTCGGGAAAAATAACGAGAAAGAACCTGAGTCTACCGCCCAGCCAACGCGCCTGGAAATCTTAGCGGAAAAAGCGATTTCCATCACCCCGATTCCTGACCCTGACCGCCATGACGATGATACCGTAATTGAGGACGAGATACCAGTGAAGCCAGCTGAATCCCAACCTTCTGGCGGCTCCCTTTCAACACCACCGGTTGAAACCATACGAGAGTTGCCCGACATGCCCGTAACCATGAAAATGCATGACATCTCGCTGCCGGTTCTCCTCAGGACCCTGGCCCGTGCGGCAGACCTGGACATCATGCTCACTGACAATATCAAGGGACAGACCAAGATCGCCATAACAAATATCCCATGGAACCAGGCATTCCAGGGGATTCTGGACACATTCGGCCTGTCCTATGAATGGTCCGGCGATATTCTGCGGGTGGTCAGTGTTGCGGACCTGGAAAAAAAGCAGGCCCTCATGGAGGCCCGGCAGAACTATGAAAAGGCCCGAAACACCCATACACTTGCCCTCATGGCTCAGGAACAGACCAAGGCAAAGCTTGAGCCCCTGGTTACAAAGATCGTAAAAATTGACTATGCCGATCTCAAATCCCTTCAGAAAAACCTGATCCAATACCTTTCCCTGGGAGATGAAACAAAAAGAGCTAACGGCGCAGCTACTGCAGAATCAGAGGATCCGGATGACGGGCAGAATTTTTCAGGCAATATAATGATGGATGAGTATTCAAACTCTTTGATCATCCATGCCACCCGGTCTGAGATCAAAAAGGTGATGCCCATTATCCGGGGTCTGGACCTGCCCACCCGCCAGGTTCTGATTGAGGCCCATATAGTTGAGGCTGAAGCCAATACCGGCAAAGCACTGGGAGTCCAGTGGGGGGGGCTGGGGACCCAAAATACCGGTAACGGTAAAAGCGTTTCCGTGGGGGGCAGTATGACGCAATTTGGTAATACACTGGACGAGGGGTATACCCCCACAGACGGCAATATTGTCGACCTTCCTACTGCAGCAGCGGCAACGGGTGCAGGAATGACCCTGGGGGTAATGGCCCAGAAGGTGGGAAGTTACGTACTATACACCCAATTAATGGCTCTGGAAGAGGAAGGAAAGCTCCATATCCTATCAAAACCCTCCATAACGACCCTTGATCACCGCAAGGCCGTTATCAAGAGCGGCAGGGAAATCCCCTACCAGACCGTTGTCGATAACGAGATCAGTATTGAATGGAAAGAGGCGGTGATCAAACTGGAAGTCACCCCCCACATTGTCAATGACAAGATCGTCCGCCTTGAGATCATTACCCACAAGGATGAACTCGACTTTGAGAATGATGTGGACGGCAACCCCATTGTAATCACCAAGAATGCCGAAACCAATGTCATGCTCTTTGACGGGCAAACAACGGTGATCGGCGGGCTGAACAAGGAGAAAAAAAGCGGCCAGGAAAGCGGGGTGCCGGGCCTGAGGAAAGTTCCGGGCCTGGGATGGCTTTTTAAAAGCATTGGCAACAGCTATGAAATGGAAGAGTTGCTGATCTTTATCACCCCCAGGATTTTAGAAGGGGTCACAGAACTTCCTTAAATTTCTTTAACTGAAACGTGGAAACCCAGACAAGACAATGGCCTATTACAGCTTATTAGATTTTCAGAACGAGCCTTTTTCCAACACCCCGGATCCCCGGCTCTTTTACCATTCCTGCCAGCACCTGGAAATCCTCCAGAAGCTTGAGATTTCTATCCGCCTTAAACGGGGGCTGAGTCTGGTCATGGGAGATGTGGGCACCGGAAAAACCACCCTCAGCCGTCAGCTGATCAGGAAAATCCAGGAGGATGAGACAGTGGACCACCACCTGATCCTGGACCCCGGTTTTGACTCTGCCAGGGACTTTTTAGCCCATCTGAATCAATTGTTCACCGGCCAGGCACCGGAAAATTCGAAAAACGAAACCCAACTAAAGGAAAGAATTAAAAACCATCTTTTTGCCAGGTCTGTGGATGAGGGGACCAATACGGTATTGCTCATTGACGAAGGTCAGAAGGCATCCCTGCCAATCCTGGAAGCCTTAAGGGAGCTGCTCAATTTCGAAACAAACGATGAAAAACTATTACAGATTATCATCTTTGCCCAGAATGAATTTGCCCATCTTCTGGAAGGGTTTGAAAATTTTAAGGATCGGATAAACTTTCAATACAGCCTGGCTTCCCTGGATTTTAAAGAATCCAAAGGCCTGATCCAATACCGGCTCAACCAATCCTTTGCCCCTGGAAAGGCAAGGACTCTTTTTACAGAACCGGCCTATTGGGCCATCCACAACTATACCAAGGGATCGCCCAGAAAAACGATCAACCTTTGCCACCAGGTGATCCTGGCCATGATTATCCGAAAAAAGAAAAAGGCAGGATTCTTCCTGGTCCAATCCTGTAAAAAAAAAAGAGCTGTCGCAGATGCAAGTAAAACTGCTTCCCAGGCCAGACGCTTTGCTCTTGGAGGATTGATAATTACGGCTCTGGTTTTAGGCTTCTATGCCAGGCTAAACCATGGACCGCAGATGAAAATCTTCGGGGCCATGCCCGAAACAATGGCCTTGCTTGTAGAACAAAAAGTTCCTGAAAAGGTATCCTATTTAAATTAAGGGGGCTCCCGATTAACAAATATATACGATATGGAATCACGAGTACCTTGGATGCGAAAAAAGTATTTTATAAAGAGTTGAAAAGTAGCTTCAAAGTTTCAAGTGCTGT
>Ga0208900_1000120_pt1 | contig 47675 bp, 32 predicted proteins | sample AntAceMetag02UKK_FD_184763 | JGI IMG/M metagenome (GOLD analysis project Ga0208900, IMG submission 184763) | Saline lake microbial communities from Ace Lake, Antarctica - Antarctic Ace Lake Metagenome 02UKK (SPAdes) (version 2) | ecosystem: Environmental > Aquatic > Non-marine Saline and... | reverse complement strand
TATTATTGGTAGAAAACACTACTTCATCAGTGGCAACTCCATTACACAGTTGTTGATCATCAGTTTCATTTACCTGGCCTGTGGGATTGACCGTGATAGTAAATGTCTCAGCAACACCAGTACATGTTATGTCATCTACTGTTTTTGGAGTTACAGAAATATTAGCAACAAGTGGACTTGTTCCAGTATTCGTTGCGGTAAAAGCAGGTAACTCTGAAGCAGAGGTCTCACCAGCAGCAAGACCTATTACTATATTATCATTAGTCCAGTCATATGTTACTGTGCCAGGTGTGCCCGTAAAAGTGTATGCAACAACAGCATCTCCATCACAATATACCGCATTATTAATATTATCTATAGTTGGGGTTGGATTAACGGTAATTTTAATTTCGTTTGAAATAGAATCGCACTCGCTGGTGCCAAAAAAAGATGTTGCAACCCTTCGGTACCAGGTATCTACCGAAAGTGCACCCGGTTGGTAAGTTGTATCTATAGCACCAACTATTGTATCAAAAGTAGTTCCGTTGATACTATTGAACCATTGTAGGGTAATAGTATCTCCATCAGCCGTTGCATCAACAGGGGCTGTAAGTTCGGCTGGAGGATCGCCTTCGCATATCGTTTGATCGGCAGCTATTAATCCGCCGTTAACATTGTTTACTATTACTTTTATTGGATTGGAAGTAGTGGTATTACAATCGCTACCGGGTGAAGTGATCACCACCCGGAAGCTGGAATCCTGAGTAAGTACCGGGGTGGTGTAGCTGCTATTGGTAGAATCACCGGGGGCATTTACCCAGACAGTACCATTAAATATTTCCCATTGATAGAAAAGATTGGGTGCTCCCCCACTGGCCGAAACGGAGAGATTCGCGGTTTCGTTGCGACATATTGTGTCGCCTATGGGTTGTGGTTCAATGGTAGGATCGCTTTTAACACGGATGGAAGCTGTATCGGAAACCAGGCTGTCGCAAGCTGGATTACTATTTATATACATGATCCCACGGTAATAATAAGTACCTGTGCTTGGAAATCCCGAAGCCAACATATCGGGTGAGGCTGTATCGGAATAACTAACCCCTGAGGGAACTCCGCTTCTAACAGTATCCCAATCCATTGCGGCAGGATTTCCGGTAGGACTATATTGCCACATAAAACTTACATCCGCTGTTCCATGCACAGTATCTATTGATAAGGTATGCTCACCATGAATACAAATTTCTTCGGAATCAGGACCGGATTTAATTTCGGGCATCACAATTTCAACCGTATCCGAGGTCATGGTGTTACAATTAAAACCTGATTCTCCATTTGTTATCTGAACCCGATAAAAATATGTTTCGGTAAGCGTATCAGAAGTAATGTAATACGAAAGTGTATCATAAACGCTTGGCTGAGTTTTAACATCAAGCCAGGAAGTAGTACTATTTATCGAACGCTGCCAGGTGTAGGAGTATGTTCCTACCCCACCGGTAACATGTACACTTAAGGAATCGGATGACTCTTTACATATTGTTGAATCCGTAGGTTGAATCACAATCACGGGATCGGGTACTACCAGAACTGAATCTTCTACACCATCGTCCAGATTACATCCATCACCTGTTGGTTCATAATGCGAGCGGTAATAAAAGATACCTGTTCCAGATGGGTAATCCGGGCTGGTAACCGTCGTGCCTCCCGGCTGTCCGGGCAATGTATTCCGCAACCATGATATTGTTCCGCCAAGACCATCCTGAATAGTAGCACTGAAGGTAACCTGCCCGCCATCGCAAACCGAATCCTGATCGACAGTGTTGGTTGCCCAGGAAGGATCATCAACCGTAGTTACATGCACACATCGTGAAGTTTCAGGATCGCAAATTGCTTCCACATCGGAAACAATAACCTGGTAATAATGATCTCCTGTTGCCAGGGCCGGGGTTTGAAAGGAGGGGTTAGTTTCCCCAACAGTATCGCGCCATACACCAGCACAATTATTATTACTAATCTGCCATTGGTAGGAATAGCTCCCCGATCCGCCGGAAGGTGTAACTGTTAAAGTAGGTGTAGCACCGTTACATACGGTAATATCGTTGGGGCCGCTGGAGGAAACTGCAGTCCTATTTAATATAGTAACCTGATCGGTAGTTGAGCTACAGGCGGCACCATTCTTAGTTCTCCATTGAAAAACATAAGTACCGGGCACAGTACCCGTGATGGTTGTATGGGGATCGTATTGATCGGTGATGACAGGATCGTTGGGCCCGCTAACCCTGGTCCACTTGCCTTCGCCAACAAAGGCAGCACCAGTATCGGCAGCCATAGTAAAAGTGTTTGCATTGCAAAGGGTCTGGTCATTGCCTGCATCGGCAGTAGTGGGTACTTCCCAAAGGAAAATTAACATATTATCAGTTTTATCGCAAGCTGTGCCTCCGGTAGTATGCGTCCATGCCAGTTTATATATCGAAGGGCTTCCCGGTTCGAGGTCGGAGATGGTAGCAGTAGGTGAAGTGTTATCGTCAAATGATGGATCGTCAGCACCGGAAGGTTTTGAAACTACTGTCCAAAAACCGGTAACACCTGCAACAATGGTGTCATTCCCGGCAAGGGTTGCACTGCCAGTACCCGAAACATTGCACAAAATCTGGTCGGGGCCAGCCAGTGCCTGGCTGGGGATGGCGGTAATTTCCACCTCAACATCTTCGGTACTTGACGTACAATTGCCATTTGAAACCGTCCAGCGGAAAGTGTAACTGTCTGGTGTTGTAGGAACACCTACCACCGGGCTATTGATGGAATCGGGGTAAAGGATCGTTAGGGCCGGCGTACCAATTTGAGTCCACTTTCCGGTACCAATGGTTGGTGCAGTAGCATGAAGCACCACATCTTCGTAAAGGCATATCGCCGTATCGTTCATGGCCTGCGCCGTGGAGGGGTAATCATATATTACTACCACCACCGTATCTTCGGAAGAACAATGCGCGGTTGCGGTTTGCCATTTAAACACATAGGCCTGCTCCCTTTTTAAACCGGTAATAGTGGTATTGTAGGCTGTATCATAAGTAATAACCTCCGTAGTAACAGCTGGGCTTACCTGGGTCCATACTCCTGAGCCGATGAGTGCGGTGTCGGCAGCCATAGTTACTACTGTATCGTAACACAGTTCCTGATTGGAGCCAGCTTCAGCAGGAGTAGGTGTTTGATACACTGTTACAGCAACCGTATCTCTTGTAGTATCGCAGGCAGGGCCATTAAAAATAAACCACTCGAAAACATAAACCGCCGAATCGCCAGTGCTTTGAGGGCCAAGATTGGTGATTGTGGTGTTATATAATATTTCAGAATTAATCACTGGTGGAGGAGCATTGCCAGTTGTGGAAACAAATTTCCAGTTTCCCACACCATACTCTGGGTCATTGGCCTCCATGGTGATTGAGGTTGCACAGGTAAGATCCTGATCGTCTCCTGCATCAGCAGTAGAAGGTTCTTTATAATTTTGGATGCGTACCTGGTCGGCATTGGAGCAAGCTCCAACTTCTACAGTCCATTCAAATACATATACGCCGGATGTATCGATATCGGGAGTAAAAACCGCTTTTGCATCCGTAGCATCCGCCGAAAAGGTTCCATCAGACGGGCCAAATAACAGGCTCCAATAATATGTTCCCGAAGTGACTGAATCGGCATCTAACTGGAAGGTGGCTGAATCGCACAAGGCCTGATCGGGGCCGGCATTAGCTAAATCCGGGTTACCCCATAGCGATACGCTCATAGTATCGCGGGTAACACATTTATCTTCATCGCCATAAACGGCATATTCAAATTTATACGTTCCACTCTTAATCGGCGACGAAAAAGTTGCACTTGCACTGTTGGGTGCTATCGAATCGATGGTTACCGGACTGTTACCACTTACAGAATCCACCATTGTCCACACGCCACTGCTGCCTATCGTTCCCACCAGGCTTACGATAGAAACCGAATCGCAATAATTCTGGTTGGCACCTGCATAGGCAGCTTTTATTACATCCACCTGCACTGTATCGCGACTGGGAGGAGCGCAATATGGCCCTCCCGTAACGGACCACTCAAACTGGTAAGTTCCGGTTATCAGGCTATTGATTTCGGTGTTCGCCGAATCGGGCTCCACAATATTGGCAGAGTTGGGGCCGCTTACCTGCACCCAATACCCCACGCCTGAATCGGGGACTGCCGCCGTCATGGTTACCGCATCTACGGCACATAATGTCGTATCGGGGCCGGCATAGGCAGATGATGGGGCTTCGTTGGAAACAAAAATTTTCATGGTGTCGGCAGATGAGCAGGCCCCATTTTGAATGGTCCAGATAAAACTGTAAGTTCCATCTATTAAGTTAGTAACATCCGTATTATAGGAATTTGTGTCGCTCAATATATATCCACCATTTCCAAAATTCAAAGTCCAGGTTCCTGTGCCTTTTGTAGGGTTATTGGCATCCATACGCGTACTATCTCCACATAGGGTAATATCCGGGCCGGCATTGGCAACAGTAACCGGTGTATCGATGGTGATCATTACGGTATCTTTAGTGGGGAGACATGCACAGTCACCGCACGAAGTCACCCATTCAAAAAGATAAATGCCATCATCATCCATGCCGGTAACAGTAGTATTGTAGGCAGTATCATAAGTGATGGGGGGAGGGGGGGGGTGAGCCGGGATAACTCACTACTGTCCATTTTCCATCGAAAGGATCAGCGTCATTGCCGGCCAGGGTAACCTGAGTAATTTCAGGTGGCCAGCACTGATCCGGGCCTGCATCGGCTTGCACAGGAGCGATATCATCACTCACAGTGATATATAAGGAGTCCTTAGCATTACCACAGCCATTCTTGATATTCCAGTAAAGCTTGTAAGGACTATCGGCCTCGGTTAAACCCGTTAGCGTAGCCTTTCGATTCAGGGTATCCGAAAAAACAATACCCGCAGTTTCAGGTTCAATCGTCCAAAAGCCAATTTCAAATTTATAGAGCGGTTTTTCAGCATTAAGATGAACAAGCCCACCAGTACAGATGGTTTGGTCAGAACCGGCATCCACCGGTTCCGGGATACTGTCAGACACCACTACACGCATATCATCAAAATTGGGTTCGCAGTTCGGCCCACCTGTAATTAACCATCTAAAAACGTAAGTGCCTGGAGTCAGGTCGTAAACATTTAAGCTGGGGTCATGAATATTATCTTCGGTGTAGGCAGGACCGGGGGCACTCACTACCGACCAGGTACCCTGGCCCATAAGGGGTACATTACCGGCAATTACGGTAGTGTCGATTTGACAATCCAAAATCTGGTCGGTACCAGCATTAGATTCTTCGGGAGTATGTGAAGTAATAACAAATATCTGATCGCTAGCCTCACTACAGCCAAAACCCTCAGGTGCCATTCTGCGAAACTGAATTTTATAAACACCTGTCCCGGTCAAGCCAATAATAGTTGCCGGAGAAGCACTTACATTAAACCAGGTGCCGGGAAAGCTAATGGTATCATTGTCAATTACTGTTAATGGCCCACTAAGCACACGGACCTGGGTAACATTGGTACCACCGGTTGCGGTGTAAGGTATAACTGCAACCGATTCTTCACAGCCCAAGATAGCCGAGGCAGCCACATCCATGGTTGCCGGGTCGTAAAACGAAACGCTTTGAGAGGCAGAGCTGGAGCATTCGGTAGTATCGTTGGTAATGGTGTAGGAAAAAGAATAGCTATTGCCGGCAGTAGGAGTAAAGCCTGTTACAGTAGTCGTTGGGCTATTGGGGGTAACAATGTTAATACTTGGGTCGATCCCGTAATAACTCCATTCCATGGTTTCGTTAACAAAGCCGGGGGTGTTGGCTGTTAGCACTACCGAAGTCCTGCCATCGCAAAAGCGCAAAACATTACCACCGCTAATACCGGCCTGGGTTACATCTGCCGTAGCTGGCGGAACCACGATAATCGCGGTATCAGTACCCGTAGCACAGGGGCCGCTTACATTCCAGACAAGTTTATAAGTACCTTCGATAAGATTGGATATCCCCGAAGTATTGCTATGCACATTAGAAATTGAAGGCAGCGAGGGGCCCGAAATAACCGACCAGGTTCCCTGTTGCCCATCGGTGCCATTGCCACCATAGCTCCCGTTCAATCCGGCAGAAGTGGTGGTTGAATAACAATGGGAGGGCTTGATGGTATCGCCAACGATTACCGGCGTTACACCACCCCGGTTGGTAATACTTACCACATCCGATGAAGAACAACCGCTTACCGTATTTTGGATAGTCCACAGCAGGTTGCTTGTTCCACCAGCGGTAGGAGATATAGTAAGTGAAGATGTTGGGCTATTCGGATCATCAATGCTTATCCCGTTACCACCGCCTTGCCAATACCCAACCTCATTGGGCCCTGTTGGAGTATTTGCCGAAAGGCTTGCAGCATCACCACCGCAATAAGTAGCATCGGGGCCGGCATCGGGAACGGTTACGCCATTTACGGTACGGTTTACATCCTGATACACCAGGCTGCCATCTTCGCATGTGGTAGAAAGACGAAAGGTGTAAACGTAGCCGCCCACAAAGTTAACCACACTTGTATTGAGACTATTCGGTGAAACAATAGTTGCTGTTGGCCCGTCTATCTGTTGCCATAAAACTACAGCAGCACTGTCGCCATCGAAAATTCCGGTGGCATTTCCATATAAAGGCATTGGATCACTCTCGCAAAGGGTAGCATCCACCCCCGCATTCACCGAGCAGTTTTGACTTTTTACGCCATTTGAATAAAAAAATAAAAGTGAAAACAACAGCCCAATCATCCATACCTTTCCGAGTGATGGAAAATTAATAGGCATTGTGCGAAAAGCTTTAGTTTTAAAGCTGCTTCTGATATTATGTAACAATTTTTTCATATATACGAATTTTATTGTTTCCTTGTTTCCTTTTAATCTTGTAATATATTGAATATCTATTTTTTGTTAAGGGGGGTTAAAGATGCCTATCCATTGTAATTGGTCTTTAAACAAAATGATACTAAATACTCTTCTTTGCCATTCTTTAAAAGCAAAAATACAATTTAATTTTTAACTTATTAATTTTTATTAACAATTACCATGACAAAATAACATTACGCCGTTTTATTTCTATCCTAATTGAAGTTTTTTTATGTTCATTCTCTTTCATTCAACAAAACTCCCCAACTTAAATACCAAAAAACTATTTTAAACTTAAATCACCCAACTAACTCCCCCAATAATCATGCATTAATAAAACTTTCATATTTAATAATGTTATTATTTAAATATCTCTTTCCATTTTTAATGCTAAACATCCTATTTGAATTATTCTCAAATAATTGATCGTGAATCTTATATAACCATATATATTAAAGTAACGCTATTGGGATATTCCCCTAATTTTTACCCCTTCTAAATAAGAACGTTTCATTTAAACTACTCAAATTCCCGATTTTGAGCAATACCAATCCCAAAATGGAATAATCTTGTATTAAATAGGGTTTACTGAAAAATACACAACCATACATTATAAAAGTTCTAACTTTCATACAGTATAGTTTTGGTTAATAATTCAATATTTTATCAAAATACATAATGTATATAATTGTCTGCAAAATTACACTACATTTTATACATTTAAAAATTAAATAGGTTAGCAATATGTTAACATTAGGTACTACCACGAATTTAATGGAAGATTAAAAATTTTGATAATTTAACTAATTGAGTAAATGCTTAAATGATTAAATGTTGAGCGTTGCGAAATCCCGCTTTTGCGGGGCTTCAATGCGAGAATATGCAAATTAGAATTATAAATGGTAATATGTCAAAACTTTACGCATTTCAATTATTCAAGCATTCTTGCATTGACTCATTTACGCATTACATACAGTTATTCATGAAACAACTGATAAATATTTTCACCCATTAAAATAACAGTAGAACCAATTATTCAGGATAGTTAGGTCTTGGATCCTTCGTATATTAGTACATTTATGTGGGTTCGATAATAAATGCCCATTTGTGATTTATCAAAATGAAACGATAAACTCAGTAAGGTTGGCATTGCGGTCGAGGTCTAATTTTTTACGTAAGCGGTACCGGCTAATTTCAACACCACGTGTTGAAATATTCATTAGTGTTGCAATTTCCTTGCTCGAAATATTGAGCCGCAGATAGGCGCACAGTTTCAACTCACGTGGAGTTAGGTCGGGGAATTCTGCTTTGAGCCGGGTTAAAAATTCTTCATGTACATTTTCGAAATGACTTTCAAAAACTTCCCAATGGCCTTCATGATCTATATCACGGTTTATTTTACGAATGAGTGAGCTGATTAGGTTCTTGTTTAAATCGTCTTTAATTTCGTGAGAGAGCTTTTGCAGGTCTTTCCTGATTTTAATCAAGGATTTATTGGTCTGGATCATCTGCATGGTTGAGTTGGCCAATTCCTTGTCCTTCTGTTTCATTTCGGCCCTAAGCTTTTCATTTCGCAGTTTCACAACCTCCTTCTCTGATTTTAAAGCCTCATTCTGCAATTGTTTCTCTCGCGATACAAATAAACGTTTTTGGCGTTCTTCTTCCTTACTTTTTGATCTATTTATTCGCCGCCTGACGTGAACAACCATTAAAAGAATCCATAGCAAAAACAAAAATGCATAGAGCATAAAGGCCCACCAACTCAAATACCAGGGAGGTAAAATCAAGAAGTTATATCTTGCTTGTTGGGTTTCAACTCCGTAAGCATTTTTTGCTTTAAGATGAAAAACATATTCCCCACGGTGCAGGTTTGTAAATTCGCGCCGGGTTTGTGTACTCCAACTGGTCCATTCTTCATCATAACCTTCGAGATAGGAAGAAAACTGAATTTTGCCAGGATTTTCGAAATCGTTTGCCGAGTAGCTAAACTGAAGTGCATTGGACCTGAACGGGATTGCAGGGCCTTGAACCTTTTTTATTTGATTTGTCCCCCATGATATTATTGAATCGTTGTGCGAAAGTGTTACATTTCGAATAAAGGATTGAAACTCCTGCTGATAATTTTTGGGGTAATTGGTTTTGTAGTGGACAAAACCATTATGTATCCCAAAGAAAACATTCTCCCGGTCTAAAGGATAAACAAATTGAAACCCATTGATAAAACTTCCGCTAAGTTGCTTGAAGGGAAGGCTAACATCCACAAGGTTCCCATCCTCCTGCCGACGATAAACACCTGAACTGTTACCGGCAAAATACCAATAATTGCCCGACTGATCTACTGTTAAAACATCAACCTTTTCGTTACCAAACAATGAATTAAATTCGCTTGAGGAGACAAACGCATCCGTCCGGGCATCATACTCATAAATTCCTTCTTCGCTTGTAAATACCGGTTTGTATTCAAACTGAAATACATTAATTGCCCTGATGTTGGCCATGCTATCCAATGAACAATAAAATTTAAAATTTACCACGCTGTCTAAATTTTCGTTCAGGAAAATATGATACAGCCCTTTGTAGCCATGGCTCATCCAAATATTTTGCTTGCCCCCGTTTACAATAAACCTTGAGGACTCGTTGAACCCGGCAATCTTAGTCCCCTTCTGCCACACACCATTTTTCCGGGTAAATAACACCAAACCCGAGTATGTCCCACCAATTATATAATCTTCAAATCCTTCGGGCTTCAAATAGGCCCACCCTCCCTGAATGTCTGAAATCTTTTTGGCAACACCATCATCAATAAGGAATGTGCCAAGGTTGTGCCCACAAAACAGTTCGCCGTCAATTTCCTGTAATTTCCAGACTTGTCCACCGGTATTTTCGACCTGGGAAAAAACCTGATCAACGCCACCATTACGCAGTTCATCCCAGTTTTTAATAAAGACCCCCCTGTTGGTCCCAAGATAAAGATTACCCCGGTGCAATTGTGCAGCATATCCTGAACTCAAGCCGTTGTCTTGGGTAAAATAGGTTAAAGGTGAATTGATTTCGATATAATCAATCCCATTGTCGAGGCCAAGCCACAAATTATCAAACTGATCGGTTTGCATGCTCAACACAGTATTATTTTGCAAGCCACCTGCCTGGTTGATGTGCTGAATAATATTTCCATTTAAGTCGCATATCAGCAATCCATCCTGGATGGTACCAAAAGCATATTGCTGTTCACAGAGAGAAGTTGCACAATATACCTGGTTCTTTTTCAGAAAATCCCCTGCAGGATTGTTCCACGGACTAAGCCTGAGCCCATCAAATTCATAAACCCCTTTGCTATCGGTGGCAATTAACATGTTGTTTCCCAATTGCAGCATACCACTCACGATGGTCCCCAACAAGGGATTTAGGGCGGGCACCTTTACCAGGTTATTGTTCACCAACCTGAAAAAACCTTCCTTTAAATCGTTAATGTAGAGTTCACCATTCACTAAAAACGAAAGGTGGAATTCGCCTGGGGCAGGAATTACTTCGATTTTTTCACCATCGTAAATCATCAATTGATCAAAGGATTGAAATACGATGCCCTGCAATAACTCGTGGATTCGCCACACCTCATCGAAATCGCGAAGATGAGCGGGCAACAATTGAAGCAAGGGGTGAAAAGCAAGGTATCCGATTGAGTCAGCCTGGAAATAGCCAATTTCATTAAAAGCACCAGTATAAATCCTACCATCATCCGATACAACTACACTGCGTGCAACGGCAGCCGATGGCAAGCTAAAAGTTGTCCAACTTGCACCATCAAACTCCACAAGGCCATCGTTGTTTGCAAAATAAGCAAAGCCATCGGGCACTATATCAACCATCCACGATTGTGGGCCGGCATTGTAAACATTTTGTGGATAATTCCGTACGAAAGGAGTTCCAATGGTTTTTACTTCTGCGCACAAATTTGCATGAATGCCAAACAATGCAATGAAACATACCATTAAAACCGACCAAATGAAACATCTATTTTTATTACCCATGATACCATAAAAAGCAATGATTGGTAAAAGTAAGAAAAAGCTTTGGTTTTTTACTTCAAAATGGCATGGGAAATTTGTTGTTGGCATTTTTTTTACACAAAAAAGAATTTCCTCCCCTTTTTCAGATAATCTTTTATACTTTTCTTTATCAATTATTTATTTGTATATATAATTTACAGCAGACCCATCATTACTGGCAGATATGAAAAGAACCCCACAAAAGAAAGCGGGCACTATCTAAACTTCTTTCATTTGGCCTTTAGCTGCCTTGACAAAATCGCGATACGACTTTAACAGGTTAACCGTTTGCAGGGTCAGGTTTTTATATTCCGACAACAAGCCAAGGAACAACATGCTGTTTCGTGTTCCAACTTCATTGGCTTTAATTCGCTTCACCTGCTTTTTCCTGCTGGCATCAATAAACGTCAATATGTTTTGCTGTTCTTCCAATGCTTCCTCCATCTGTAGAAAACGTCCGTCTTTTATTGATTGGATGCTGCGTCCGGTAAATACCCGTATCATACTCACAAGTTCTTTGAGTTCTACAGCCTGAACCTGCAATAAAGCCTTGTGGTTATTGTCAACATGGTCGAGGCTTGGCTTGTGAATGAAGGAAACGCTGTGGGCCATTTCGCGCAGGTAATCCATACTTTGAACATAAAACTGGCCTGTTTCGATAGAACTCTCGTCAAGTTTTGAAATAGTCTCGCTAATACTGTCTTTCAGCGCCTTTGCATTTTTATTTATTTTATCAACTTCGCGTTGGGTTTTTCTGAGTTGCTTTAGATCCTCATTGGTTAAACCTTCGGTTGACTCAAATAATATTTCAGAAATCCTATTCAATGATTTAACAACACTCCCTGAACATTTTTGGATGATTTTTTCACCCGTCATAGTTTCATCTTCTTCTGCTTCATCAGCATCTTCAACTGCTGTTCTTTTTTTATGGATGATGTGTGATCGGTAAACAAAGAAAACGGCGAGCGCAATCAGGATAATTATTGCAACAAAACCTCCGAATTTGATGGCCAGTGCAACCAGGAAAGCTACAGTAAATGCTGAAAACGCGGTAAAGAACCAACCACCAATTACCGATACCACCCCCGTTATGCGATAAACGGCACTATCGCGGCCCCATGCCTTATCGCTCAATGAAGTTCCCATGGCCACCATAAAAGTTACATAAGTGGTGGACAATGGAAGCTTTAAAGATGTAGCAAAGGAGATTAATATACTTGCTACTACCAGGTTTACCGAAGCCCGGATCATATCAAAATAGGGGGCCTCAGCACCGAGGGCCTTTTGCTGTTTTTGGTATTCGGTCTGGTCGAATTGCTTTTCGATCTTGTTGCGGATCACTGCAGGCAGAAGTTTACCGGCACCCGTTGAAAAATTACTTGCCCCACGGACCATTGAACGGGCTAAACCTGTTGACCCAAAACGCTCATATCCGGCATCCTGCCGTGCAAGGTTGATTTCTGTTTTTGTAACCGACTTTGCTTTTTTAGATGTCCATAAAGTAATAACCATAATTAAACCTGCAATTAAAAGGAACAAGGTTGGTGTGGCAACTTTTTCATTTAGGTCAGACATCACAAACACATCAGGATCGGCACCCGGATTTGCCATAAAGGAAACATAAGATTCATATCCCGCCAGGGGAACACCGATAAAGTTCACAAGGTCGTTGCCAGCAAATGCCATGGCAAGTGCAAAAGTCCCGATAAAAACAATAAACTTAAGGATGTTCAATTTTGTGATCATCGAAATTAACTGAAGCAAAACAGTCCATCCAACAAAACTAATCCCGATTATAACTAAGGAGTTATTGGCAATAAAATCTTTGGTTTCATCCGACATAAAAGATGCCCCTTTTGCACCTTTAATCAAAATAAAGTAGGTAATAGCCGTAATTGCTATCCCACCCCATATGGCACCAAAATACTTAAGGTTTCTTTTATAGTTAAACGAAAACAACAAGCGGGCAATGTATTGAACAATGGCCCCCACAGTAAATGCAATGACCACCGAGAGCAGAATTCCTGAAATAATAGCCAGGGCCTTCCCCGTGTTTATGTACTCACTAATGTCGAGTGCATTAGGATCGTTTAAAACTTTCAGCATCGAGATAGCCACAGCAGCACCCAGCAGTTCAAATACAATCGAAACCGTGGTTGATGTTGGCATACCAAAAGTATTAAAGGTATCCAACAGGATTACATCAGTGATCATCACCGCAAGGAAAACGATCATGATTTCTGCAAAAAAGAAATTTTGTGGATAGAAAATCCCCTTTCTGGCCACCTCCATCATACCGCTCGAAAAGGTTGCCCCCACAATAATTCCAAGAGCGGCAATGGTCATGATTACTTTTAGCGGAGCTACTTTGGAACCGATAGCAGAGTTTAAAAAATTTACTGCATCATTACTTACCCCAACCACAAGGTCGGATACAGCAAGTACTACCAGTACGATTACAATAATGAGATAAATAGTTTCCATGTTATACTTTTTTATAAATAGTCAGCAAAAGTATATATTAGCTGTTTTTTAATAGGAGACAACTTATTAAGATACGATTAAATTTATGTTAACTAAATGTTACGTGCCTTCCGGATGACAATCTTCAAGTTATTATTATTCAGAAATTTATTGTTTAATGATGCCTTCCCTGCTTAATAGTGACCATCCTAACAACCAATCGAAGTTTTTAAAAGCACCCTGATAGTTTACTGTTTCCAGCCATGGATTATCCGGAGGGGCAATTTCGCCACTAAAACTATCAGAAGGAAAGGGATTGTAAACACCATTTTCTATAATCAAACCCGGATTTTCAACCTGATTGCTTGCTTCGTGAAAATATGCATGCCACTCGGCAATTAATTCTCCTCCAGGGTCATCACCGGAAATGGTAAATATCGATTCGGGTGTATCGAAAGCCACGCTGTAATATGTATTGTTTGAAATCTGCAAATTCCCATTTTGCCATTGCTGAAAACTATTGACTGATTCGCTATTGTATTCCACTTTCACTCCCCATTGTTGGTCAATAAAAATTGAATTCCTAAACACTCCTGCAGCGTTTACTTTAAAGCCCATTAGTCCGGCTGGTGCTTCCTGCCCACGTCCAAAGGCGGTAAGATTGTGTATTACGGGCATTGTATATGGTTTTGAGGAAGGATGACTTGGACTGCCGTCAAGCTCCGCGATTAGATTTCCTGTTTCAGAATTCTGGATGGCAAGCCAGAATTGGCCACTTCCCTGGTAACCCATGTCAAAATCAAATGCATCATCACCGCAAAAGGCCACGGCCAGGTACTTGCAATTTACATTTCCACCAAAAAATTCGACCCCGTCATCAGCATTTGAAATAATTTCAACATGATCAATCACTGTACCGCTGCCAACACCACCCAGGGTGAGGCCGTTAATTTCATTTCCCTCGCCAATGTTAGTACCTCCGTGCCGAATAGACACGTATTGCAATATGCCTGCATCATTGTTCGGATCGTCCCCGCCAAAAACACCCCTGGGTTCTGTTATCGGGATTCCCTCAATGATGGCTTCGTTGCCCGAAATATTTAAAGGTGCGTTACCAAGCAGAATAACTCCACCCCATAACCCGCGGCTTTCAAGGGGAATGCTTCCTTCAAGGTCATCGCCCTCAACCGTAAAAATGATAGGTTTTTCAGCTGTGCCCTGGGCAATTATTCTTCCCCCACGGGCAACGATAAGGGCACTTGCATTTTCGGCTTGCCCGGTTCTTGCCCGAACCACAGTTCCCGGTTCAATGGTTAAAGTTTGTCCATCATTAACAAACACGAACCCTTCGATAATATAACTCTGATCCGCGTACCAGGTTACAGTTCCTGTTCCCTGGCCATTATCGGTGATGGTTTCATCTGTTTCTACCAGGTAATCACTCTTTCGGCACGAGCTACATACCAATGCCAAAAGTATAACGATCGAAAATAAATGTTTAAAGTTTACCATACCCTGAATTCAAAATTAAGAAATATAAACGCGAGATTAGATTCGTTTGCTGCATAGGGATACCAATCCTGGTAATTCAATGCTATTTTCACCTTACTTATTGGACGGTATTGGATTCCCACGATGACTGAACTTCCGTCTGTAGCCAGGTCCCACGGAACATCCTCACCCTCCAGAATATTAGAAGTAACAAAATCATAACGACCAAATATCTGAAACTTTTCGTTAAAATCCCATGAGGCATAAGTTGACATTACCTTTTTGTCGTTGTTATCTTCAAACTTGTAATTATCAGTAAAATCATACTCGAAACCAATATTGAACTTGTCTTTGATTTGGTAACCAATAAATGTAACAATAAACGTCTGGGTTATCCCTTTTGTAATCACATCACCATAAACTCTGAGCACAAGTCCTTTCCATGGCCGGATGGTTGTACCTAAACCAACCTTAAAGGATTCGTCGGTTTGCAGGTTTGAATAACCTTCGCCATTCATCATGGTGAGGTCAAATTTCGCAACATCGTTCAGTTTAAAATCAATCGAAGCCCCAAGGTCAGCACTCGAAGCCATCCTTTGTGCATCTGTAACTGTTTTTTCAATATATCGATGACCCCAAATAGTCTCTTGCAGCTTAAATTGTTGAAGGGGTATAATACCGAACTTTGCCTGGAATTTACCTTTTTTATATTGCAGGTATGCATTTTTAAAATAAGCAAAACGCCTTAACAGTGAAAACTCAGAAACATCATCAGGGCTACCTATGTCGATGACAATTTTCGAACTGAATTCATTGTTCATTTTAAACTCATAGCCCAAATAAGCACGCTTGATCTCGAATCCGGCAGGGTTATTACCCTGGTTGATACCGGTGTGAAAGTTAGCATATACCAACCCAATGGGTTGGCCGTTGGCAAAAGGATTCTTTTTTTCTTCATCCTGTGCTTTTCCCATCATGCCAGTAAAAACCAGAAAAATCAACAAGAAGACAGTCAGTACTTTATTCCTCATATGTGTAGATTTAAATTCGTTACGCAGAGATAATTTTTGGTCTTAATTGGTAAGGGTTAATTTGATGTAAAACAGTAATTTAGGATGAATATAAATTTGTGGCACTTCAAGAGATTAACACTAACTTAACATAATGGTAAACTTGCCTTAATGAGAATCGAGGGTGGCTGGGTATATCTTTGTAGCATCAAATTAAAAACAGATAATTATGAAAAAGACATTTTTTTCTTTCGCGATAGTTTTGGTAGCAATTTTTGGATTAAAAATTGCCATGGCCTCAAATTTTTTAAATAACCCACCCAAAGCTGATGCTGCCATATCAGGAGAAGTTCTTGACTTAGCCACCGGAGAATCATTAGCAGGTGTAACCGTAAAAATTGAAGGAACGGATATTGAAACCTTTACCGACTTTGATGGTAATTTTGAGTTTGAAAGTATTATGCCCGGCGATTACAACCTGGTATTCTCGTTCATTTCATACAACAACAGCCTCGTCGAAGATTTGAAGGTAAATCCAAGCGAAACAAAAAGCTTAAAAGTAAAATTGAAAGAATCTCTATAAAAGTTTTTGGTTGATAAATTATTTAAGCAGTCCATTTATGGGTTGCTTTTTTTGTGCCCTACCAACAAGGTTTTCTTATGAGGCCTCCAAAGATCAGGTTTCTCATTTAGGAAAATGGCAGAATAAAATAACAATGATGCTTTCTTAGCAAAAACCTGGAAGAGGTCTCGACTAATAACAATCGTTGTGTATAAAGTCAACCCAATAAATTACAACTTTGTCATTCCAACCGCCCCGCCAGTTCTGCCACCGTTTAGCTTCGGCGAAGCACCTGCCTGCACGTAGCCGTTTCGGCATGGGCAGGGCGGGCAGGAATCTAAAAATTTCATTCGGTTAGTAATCTATTTTTATAATAAAAAAAAGGAGAACTCCTGTTATTGAGCCCTCCTTGGTTTCTTTATCGAATTTTTTAGATAAACTAATCGTTCAGGATCAATACTCTCTCTCCCCTGTTAATTTCCCATCTTTATCCCACATCAGCCAGGTGCCTGCTTTCTTGCCTTCATTGTAATGCATTTCATACCTCATCACGCCCTTGTCATCCCAGACGTACCACAGGCCATGTTTTTTGTCATCCTTATAATTTGCTTCGGCAGTTTTAATCCCTTGCTCGTTCCAGTTGATCCACAGGCCGTCCTTCAGGCTGTTAACATACGACCGTTGTTCTTTCATTTTACCGTTTTCCCAGTAATACGTTGCCAGGCCTTCTACAAGCCCGTCTTTAATGGCCTGTTTTAATTCAATGCTGCCATTATCGTAATACCTGGTATCTGTTCCGGTATATAACATCCCGTTCTTGTAGTAACTGCCATCAATAAATTCGAGTGACTGGCTGTACATCACAATGGAGGATAAAATAAACAGGAAAATAAAAATCAACTTCTTCATAAATTATGCTTGTTAATTACATCGTCAAATTTACATATTTCTGGAATACCCATCTATAGATTCTCAGCAGGAATACACAATTACCAAATATTGAACCCAAAACGTACAGTGAATTTTGTCCCTGGCGACAGGCGGCTAAAATATTGGTCGGAAGCTTCGTAGGATTTATAAACTGCTTCTTTTTTGTCGTTCAGGATATTGTCAATTTTAAACCCCAACTGCATCCTGTTGTTTTTTCCAAAACTTTTGTTCGCGTTAAAATTCAGACTGTGGAAGGGAACGGTGTAAATGTCGGGCCTGTCGGCTATACCTACAAGAAATAATGTTTGGCCCTGTACAAAGTAATACAGGCCGGCTTCAAGATTTTGCCAGAATCCTTTTTCCCCGCCATTGTACGAAATTCCTGCATTGATAAGATATGGGGCCTGACCGGACATATCCCTGTAATCATCAACAGTTTGACCTGTACGTGCATTATCTTCCCGGGATTGCAATTCTGTTGAGCTTAATTCAACCTGTGATTTTGCGACTGTAATATTGGCGTTGAATGAAAAGTTTCGGGCATATGCACCCATGAAATCAAGATTTTTCCTGAGTTCCAATTCTATCCCATAAACCTGCCCATCGCCTACATTCCTGGGTTGAAATGCCCCTACCAATGTAAAATACTGCACAAGTTCAATCGGGTTATCAAAGTATTTATAAAATCCACTTAAGGAAATGGTTTGTCCTCCCGGCTGGTAATATTCCCAGCGCAAATCAATATTTTGTATGTATGTACTTTCCAGGTTTCCATCCCAGTATTCGATCCCCTCAACATCATTCGCATCCCTGAACAAACCGCCCACGAATGTACGGCCTGTAACCGGGTCGAAGATTTCAGCAAACGAAAGCTCTTTGAATGAAGGCCTGGCAATGGTTTTGGTGTATGACATGCGCAGGTTTTGATTTTCGGTGAGGCTGTAGATAAAGTTTATTGATGGAAAGAAATCGACCGCATCGAGCACTATTGCATTATCCAGAACAATAGTGCCCAGCTGATCCTGGCCGGTATAACGTTGAGTAAAACTTTCCATACGCACACCCAGGATGGTTTTCATACGGTTAAACGGGCTAAATTCGGTTGAAATATACCCTGCCCCCATCATGGAGTTGGCGTTAAACTGGTTTGGGTTGGTGGGCTCAAACCGTGCTTCATAGGTAGTTCCGCGGCTCACACTTCCCTGGTATGGCCATAGGTTTTCGGGGTAGAACAATTCATTCGGGTCACCGGTTAGGGGTATATTCCTGATATTTATTGCATAACTACGGATAATGAAGTCGCGCTCTCTGTATGTATAAGCACCACCAAATTGTAGTTTGGCTTTTTCACCCCGTACCATATACTCCTTATTGACGTGGGCTACCCCGGCGTAATTCACCTCTTCAAGCTCCCTCCAGATGCGTTCAGGAAAACCCGATTCAGTACCGATTACCAGGTTGCCTTCTTCAGTTACAACGTAACGTGTGAAGCGAATATCAGGATCGTTTATCTTCGAAAGCGTTGGAGAAAGTTTCCATTCAAGATCCCATTTACTACCCAGCACATGTTTCCCATTCAAGAGTATATTTGTAAGCGATCGCTGGCCATATTCAAGGTTATTCTGGTAGCCTTTAAACTCAGTTCCCTGGTTGGTTTTGTTATAATCAAAAACACCGGCTTTGGATTCGCCATTTTGCAGGTGCAGGAAGTTAAGGCGGTATTTCGAATTTTTAGTTTTTATAGCTAGCCCTGCCATACCACTAATTAAAACGTAATTTACCCCAATATCCCCTTGCTGCAACTCCCGTGCTTCCATTTCGAAAACACCAGGGTCGCTGGATAAGCCGTAGCGGCCAAATTCAGCATCCTCGAAGTAATCGGTATAATTTTTATAGGATATTGCAGCATTGTAACCCCAACTTACCTTTTCCTTGTTGATCTGGTTACCCGCTGAAGCATCGATACTAAAATCCATAAAACTTTTCTGCTTCATGGCAGCCATGGTGGGATTAAAACCTTCAAGGATTTCACGAAACCTTGTGCCATCGGGCCCATCAGGATTTACAACTGCTTCGGAATAGAATGGAATATTTTCAGTGGCCGGGATGGCTCGTGTTCCGTCGTCGTAACCAAGCCAGTCAGTTTTTCCTCCGTCATAGGTCAGGTAATCGCTATTGAAGTGCATGGAAGGAATGTAACCCAGGCTGGCCGACACTTTTGCTTTTTTCTCTTCAGGAAAATCTTTAGTTTCGATATTCACCACTCCCCCGGTAAAATCGGCAGGGAGGTCGGCGGTAAAGGATTTTATCACGATAATGTTATCAATAACGCTTGTGGGGAATATATCCATCTGTAGTGAATTCCGGTCGGGATCAAGGCCTGGAATATCCATTCCATTTAGAACGGTTTTGGTATATCTGTCGCCCAGGCCGCGAACAAACACGTATTTTCCTTCTTGAATAGAAACCCCGGGAATCCTTCTCACAGATTCCGCTGCATCCGAATCGCCAATTTTCCTCAGGTTTGCTGCAGAAATCCCATCAATTACATTGGCCGATTTTTTTTTCATCGATAGCATGGCGGTTTCTGTATTCCGCACTGCTTTTGCAGAGATTACAACCACATCGAGTTCAACGTTCGCTTCTTTCAAGCGAATGTTGTCAAAAAGTGCCGTTTTTCCACCCTCTACATGCACTCCTTCAATATTTATTGTTTCGTAAGAAATGAAGGAAACACGCACATTGTAAGTACTTGCAGGTATAGTTATGCTGAATTTCCCGTCAAAATCTGTTATCGCCCCCAAGGTAGTTCCTTCAACAAAAACTGTTACACCTGGTAAGCTTTCCGAGCTAACATCATCAAATACAGTTCCCCTGATATAGCCATTTTGTGCTATCGTTACCAAGGAGCTTAAAAAAAAGATTGATAACAAAAAGCTGGTTCTGATTAAATTCATGTCTCCCAAATTATTGTGATTCTTTCATCAACATGATGAAAAAAAACTCGCAGGCACAATGAGGCTTGCGAGTTGAAATAAAAAGTAATTAATGACTGACAATTAAAAACCACTAAGATTTCCTGATACACCGGCCCATGACCAGTTCATGAATTTTGATGCATCAGCACCAACTGTATTGGCTCCCTCGTCGACTACCGTTACAAATGCATCTGATCCTCCTTTAAAGAAATCAGTAACACTTGTGCCATCAGGTAACGTGGCTTGAAAAGCCTGGAATATGCAGGGATATTCTGTTGGAATCTCATCAAAATCCTGGCCTTCACTAAGTCCAAAGAAGTAAATATCCATCATGTCAACATCGGAATTAGCATCAAGGTCTACCAAACCCTGGGCATCGCCGGCATAGGCTGTTCCGTTCTTAATAGTGTGTTTTGCAACCATTGCACCTTCCGGTCCATCAAGCTCAAAACATTCGTCGCCCGGATTGATAATGATAAAATTGTCGAGCATACCACCCCACGACTGGTCAGTATCGATGGCGTCGTCACCGGTATTCCAAATGATTGCGTTTTTCACGTTTACCGTACCACCAAACCATTCGATTCCATCGTCCTGGTTTGCAACGATCTCAACATTTTCGATTACTGTTTCGGAACCAACACCGCCAAGTGTAAGGCCGTTGATTTCGTTTCCTTCACCTATATTGGCTCCACCATGTCGGATGGAAATATATTTGATAACTCCTGAATTGTCGTTAGCTACATCACCACCATAAAGGCCATTCTGATCTGAAGGAGGAATACCTTCAATCTGTACAGAAGAGGCATCCGCTGAAATAGGTGCATTGCCACATACTATTAGTCCACCCCAGAGGCCATTCAGGGTTGGGTCAAGATTAGGACTTTCGATTTGCCCTGGTATAATTTCGTCGGCAACAGATGTGAAAATAATAGGGGACGACTCGTTTCCTTCGGCCATAATTTTTCCGCCACGTGCAATTAATAGTGCCGTTGCGTTTGCTCCGGTTCCGGCCTCACCTTTAATAATTGCACCCGGCTGGATGGTCAGGGTAACACCTGAAACCACTGCAATACGACTTTGGAGGATATAAATAGTACCAGTTTCCCAGATAGTGTTTTCGGTAATATTACCACCAACTTCAACAACCGGAATTTGATCAGCAACATTTATTACGCCTGTCGCATCATCACTTTGATCACCGTTATCAGTTACCGTAACTTTAACCGATGCAGCACCTTCGCCTGCATCTGCCGTAAATGTTACTACAAGATTACCACTGGTGTTACCTGCAGTGCCATTAGTTTTTACAACTGCACTTCCATTACTGGCTTCAATTGCAGAGGATTTAAAACCTGCAGTAGCTGTATAAGTAAAGGTAAGGTCGATCGACCCATCAAGTTCAACTCCCTGGTTGGTGGGAGCAGTAACTTTGGGGCCTTGCACTGTTGTATCATCATCTTTATTACATCCTGCTAAAATAGCACCCATTAATGCTAAAATTAATACCAGAGTTTTCAGATTAATTTTTTCCATCATTTGTTAAGTGTTTTAAATTTTAATTAAAATGTGAATAATTTTCTTCATTGAAATTTGCTGCAAAGGTGGGCGATTGCAACATGCCGGGAATTAAGTGAAATTTAAGTAAGTGTTAAGCTTAGGTTAAGGGCTTAACAGTTATTTAACCTAAACATTAGATTAGGTTAACAATAGGTGGGAAAATGGTTTTAATTTACTAAGTTTGTACAAACTTTACAACAATGGATTCTCTTCATTTAGACATAAATAAAAGATACACCTATGCTGATTACCTGTTGTGGTTTGACGACAAAAGGCGGGAATTGTTAGATGGGTTTATTCATATGATGACACCAGCACCAGCCAGGAAACACCAGGATATTTCGGGGAAATTGTTTTATTTGTTCTATGACAAATTATTGAAGACTAAATCCGATTGCAAAGTTTATGCAGCTCCCTTTGATGTTAGGTTACCAATGACGGAAGGGAAATTGGAAGAGAAAGATATCTACACCGTTGTACAGCCTGACATTACAGTTGTATGCGACCTAGCTAAATTGGATGATAAAGGTTGCATTGGTGCGCCCGACCTGATAGTTGAAATTGTATCGCCTTCAACTTTAAAAAAAGACATTAAGGATAAGTTTATCCTCTACGAAAAAGCTGGTGTTAAAGAGTATTGGATTATAAACCCAAATGATGAAAACGTAAGTGTCTTTGTCCTTGACAGTTCAGGTAAATATGAGTTTAAAGGAATTTATGCAGAAGATATGGTGGTTAAAGTTAGTATTTTTGATGATTTCAAAATTTGCTTGAAAGACCTTTTCTGATTGAAATTTAATATTGCAAACCTTCCAGGTTTTAAAAACCTGGAAGGTTTTGTGTTTTCTTTTTAACTTGTTCTCCCCTGACTAGTCACATTTTGGTTTCGGTTTTTCAAAGCAAGCAGTGATATTATCAGTTATTTGAAAAGTCTATGGGAAGTTCTTGTAAGTAGATTTATCTCTTTTCCCAAAATACAAAAACCAAACAATACCATTTTCAAGAGAAATTCCAACTCGATAATCACCTAGTTTTATTCTGTAAAACCCTGAATGCCCTTTCATAGGTGTAAGATTTGGAATTTCTTCGAGAGATTGTGCAAAAGCGACTTTGTTGATTATTGCTAAAAGGCGATTTTTTAGGGTCTTATCTTTAAGTTTATAAACTGTTTTTTCAAACTGTTTTGAAATATCATACTCCATGATTATTCACTTAAAAACTCTATCACTTTCTTTTTGTTCCCCTTTCCGGTTTTTCGAGATTTTTTCATTTCCTCGACCAACCATGCCTCTTCTGAAATTTCATCATGTACAACCACCGATTTATATTGCCTAGATAAGTTTCGGGCTATTTCGATAAGACTTGCACCAATTTTGGTATCTTTGTTTACTGTAATATTCACTGTTGCCATGACCACATATATTGTTAAAATGCAAACTTACAAAAATTTACACAACCCCTGAAATATGCCAATTCACATAAACATACTTTACAGTAGCCCAATAAAGACAGGCTACAAGGTAAGCCTAACAGGTGGGGTGTTAAATCTGTATTTTACTTTTGCGTTCCACTTTTTTTGTTTTCCTCTTTAACTCTGCTTTCATCAGAATATCATTTTCGTAAAGATAGATTTCTTCCCGCACGTGCGGGATTGCACTCCATCGAAATGACAAAGCTCATGACTGTCAGGTAGGGAAAGGGAAAGCGGGTGCGGAGCACCCGCTTTCCCTTTCCCCCAATCCAATAAACTACAACTTTGTCATTTCGACCGAAGGGAGAAATCTCTTTATGAAAAACCTGGAAGGTTTTTTCTATTCTATTTAAACGCCTTCTCCAACAGCCCGTCACCTTTCAGCGTCAGCCTATCGAAATAAGAAGGAACTTCTTTTCCCATCAAACGATCCACGTAAAGTTTAGCGAGGTACTGCCCTAACATAAAGCCCTGTCCGCGCAAGCCAATGAATAGCCCGGCATCAGGATCGACGATCATGCGTGGTTCAACAGAATATTTTGCGAAAATAGCCATGTTCAATAAATAAAAGTAACTTCGTGTATTAATTAAAAGAAGAAAAATTGAAGATTTATCTTGATAATTGTACTTTTAACAGGCCTTTCGACAAGCAGTCATCAATTCGAATCAGAATTGAGTCGGAAGCAAAACTCTTCGTCCAACAGAGGATAAAAATGGGAGAACTTCAATTGGTTTGGTCATACATTTTGGATTATGAAAATAATCAAAACCCATTTCAAGAAAGAAGAATGGCCATCAGTAGGTGGAAGCATTATCTCGTTGTGGATATTGAAGAATCTGATTCGTTATTAGAAATTGCAAAAACTATTATGAATAGCGGGATTAAGGCAAAAGATGCACTTCATATAGCCTCTGCAATAGAAGGCGGTGCAGAATATTTTATAACAACAGATGATGGAATATTGAAGAAAGCCGAGCGTTATAATAACATTGTAATAATTAATCCAACTGAATTTGTAAAAATACTTGACGTATAATGTACACCGATACAGAAATTAAAACAGTTGGCCTTGAGGCCTTGATCGCTAAATTGGGAGAAGTTGAGGCGGAAAGATTCATTAGTCTTATCATTCGCGAACCATTCGATTATACCAAATGGCAAAAAGACCTTTGGAATGATAAATCAGTGGATGAAATAAGCTACCTTGCAATGAAAAACAGAGAGTAAAAACAGCTTTTAAGAAAGCTAAATATAAACAATCATACTATAAACCTAACAGGTTTCAAAAACCTGTTAGGTAAGGTGTTTTCTACTTAAACGCCTTCTCCAACAGCCCATCACCTTTCAGTGTCAGTCTGTCGAAATATTCTGGAACTTCTTTTCCCATCAAGCGATCGACATAAAGTTTAGCGAGATATTGCCCTAACATAAATCCTTGTCCGCGGAGACCAATAAAAAGACCTGCATCAGGATCGACGATCATGCGCGGCTCAACATAATAACCAGCCCAGATGGCCTGGAAACCTACCGAAGAAAGCTCGGGCAGCCAATCCACAAATATCTCGGAAACGATCTCAAGGAAGTCTTTTGAATTAATTTTAAGGTTTTTATCGGTTTCCATGGGATCGATAGCAGGTGAAGCACAACCAATAATCTGGCCGGTTTCGGCAAGTTGCTGTCCATAAACAGCCGTAAATCCCTTATACTTTCTGCGGTCGATCATCATTGGCAATGGGATACCATTGTTACCCATAAATGGGAGGCGACGGCTAATAAATGCCTGGTGTTTCACCGGGTAGAGGCCGGTTTCGTGACCTAACTTTTTGGCAAACTGGTTGCCCTGCGGACCCAGGGCATTAATGAAATATTGTGTCTCGTATTCGATGTATTCTTTGTCGTGGGTTTTCACCAAAATAATAAATTTCCCATTTTCTTTACGAACATCAATCAGTTCGCAATCTTCCTGCGAAACACCACCCTTGTCAATCCCAAGCTGACGGATCAGATCAACTACTTTACCGGGAGTTGCCTGCCAGCAATTGTGTGTGATCAATGCAGACTGATATGTTTTGAGATTTGGATTGAAAAACGGTGTAATCCTATTCCTGAAATCCTTTGGCCCGATCATCTCGGAATCCGACCAGGCCATGGAAGCTTCCAGGGCTTTGTACATTGCGTCATCATGTGCAAAAGTTACATAGTCGATAGTGCGGAAATCGATGTTATGGATATTTTGTAGTTCCCTGAAAATGTCAAGGTTTTTGCTTGCAATATCCGACAACTCATGCAAACTAAAATTAGGTCGTCCTCCGGCAATATTACGCCATGATGCACCACGGCCATAGTTGATCAGTAGGGGTTTCATTCCTTCCTCAGCAAGGTAACGGAACAGTGCACTTCCGCCAATACCACCACCGGCAACCAGTGATTTCACATTGATCCTTTTGGGTGACGTGCCATTTATTTGGGTAATGATCTTTTCGTGAACCTTCTTTGGGTATAGCTCACCCATCGATACCTGGTTTGAGAGTGGGCCTCGTGGTGTGGGTTCGCCAACAATTGAAATTCCTGTTCCGGCAAGGGTTTGCTTCAAACGTTTGATACAACGTTTTCCACGACAGGCCCCCATTCCAAGGCGGGTGGTGTGCTTCACTTCATCCACCGAAATAAATTTACGGTCGCCCACGACATCCATGATCTCATCCAATTTTACATCATCACAGTGGCAAATATAGGTTTCGGAATTGATTTCGCCGACATTGGGTTTCAGCTCAACCTCTTCAGGATAACTATCCTTTACAATAAAGCCGCGCACATTCATCAAATCCTCACCATGGACATCCAATGATTTTACCCGTGCAACGTTTGTTTTGTTGGGCTTCTTCAGGATTTTCTCTATAATTCCCTCACCCAATTTTTTACCATCATTGTCAACCAGGAATACTTCAGCCTTTTCTGCTGCTTCATATTCGATGGGCAGGAAGAGCCAGTCTTTTTTCAGGTTGTAACCAAAAATAGCCAGTCCCGGACATTGATACACGCATTGCATACAACCAATACATTTATCAAAATCAAGTTGGGGAACGGTGCTGGTTGAAGTTTTTGTGATGGCTCCGTGTGGGCACGAAAACTCACAGGGATTGCAGGCAAAGCCATACAAACAATCGATAAGCACAAAAGGCTTTTCATTCATCCGCACTTTTGTGGGCAAATGTGGCCCTTCGATTACGCGTGTTGGGTGCTGCTGCGAGTCGATGTATTCTTTTGAAACGGCAAGGTAGTCGTCGTACTTAAAATGAACGCCCATATCTTCGAGTATCTCGAAAGCAACTTGCTGTCCACGCAATACGGCACTGGTCCCTTCACCAATACGAATAGCATCACCGGCACCATAAACATTCCGGCCAAACAATTCTTTACCTTTAATTAGCAATTGGTCGTCGGCAACAAGACCAGTGCAAATATTAATGGCATCAATACCGTCGATTACATGTTCAGTTCCCGGGATGGGTTTGAAGTTTTCACAATCGGCAACCACAGCACCCACAATGCCTGTATTGTCTTTATTTGGTATTGCTTTGAGCAAAATCTTGGAAGTCATAATCGGGATACCCAAACGCCTCACCCTATTGGCCTGAACAGGAAACCCTCCCTCATGTGCTTGAGCTTCAACTATAGCTTTTACTTTAGCACCACCCTGCATTAACTGGTAGGATGTAAGATATCCAATGTTTCCGGCACCAACAGTCAGTACATTTTTACCTAACAAGGTCAACTCGTTGTTCATCATTTTTTGAACTACGGCAGCAGTAAAAACGCCGGGGAGATCGTCATTCTCAAAAGTGGGCATAAAGGGAACAGCTCCAGAAGCTACCACAAGGAATTCGGCATCGACATAATAAATCTCTTCGGTGCTGATATTTTTTACAGCAAGACGTTTCCCATCCAGGATATCCCAGACCGAAGAATCAAGAAAAATACCTGTGTGGTCTTCCCCGGCAAGGGTTTCGGCAATATCAAAACCACGCATGCCACCAAATTTTTTCTCTTTCTCGAAAAAGAAAAACTGGTGCGTCTGCATCAGGAATTGCCCGCCAATTTTGTCGTTATTATCGATGACAATATTATGGATGCCATGTTTGTTCAATTCCTCGCGACAAGCCAAGCCAGCAGGACCAGCACCAACAATTGCCACTTGGGTTTTAAAAACATTTACCGGCTTTTCAGGATTGATCTGTTCCTGCACAGGAGTGTAGTCCTTTGGAATTTCTTTAATTTCATGCACACCATCTACCTTGGTGATACAAATCCTTTTGATCTTTCCATCAACCAGCATTTCGCAGGCACCACATTTACCTATGCCACATTCAAGCGAGCGGTTTCGGTCGCGTAAACTATGACTGTGCACCGGAAATCCGGCCTGGTGCAAAGCCGCAGCTATGGTAAATCCTTTTTCACCTTCAACAATTTGACCGTTGAATTTAAATTTTACCTTTTCAACCTGAGGTATATCGAGTATTGGATGTGCATTTATTTTATACATAATCGTCCGGGTATTGTAGTTAGAGTAGTTCCGTTATAATTTCCTGTTAAAATATTAACAGCAAAAATATTGTAATTCATTTTACGCAATGAAAGAAACGGAATTAAGTATGAAAATGTAAGGGGAAGGGTTAGCGGAGCAGTTAATGCGCCTCCAACCAGTTACTGCCTGTATTCATGTCCACCACTACCGGCACCTCCAATTTGATGGCATTTTTCATTCCTTCTTCCACCAATGGTTTCAATATTTCCAACTCATCTTTATGGGCATCAAACACCAATTCATCATGCACCTGCATGATCATTTTGGACTTCAATTTTCTCGCTGACATTTCATTAAAAATATTGATCATGGCAATTTTAATCATGTCGGCAGATGAACCCTGAATGGGCGCATTGATAGCGTTGCGTTCGGCAAAGCTTCGGATGGTGTGGTTACTAGAATTGATATCCCTCAAATAACGGCGGCGGCCCATCATGGTTTCTACAAAACCATGTTCGCGTGCAAACAGGATGTTTTGATCCATATATTTTTTTACTCCGGGATACTGGGCGAAATATTGTTCGATAATATCCTTGGCCTCATAGCGGGGAATGTTCAATCGCTCTGAAAGCCCAAAAGCTGAAATGCCGTAAACAATCCCAAAATTCACGGTCTTGGCATTTCGGCGCAAATCTTTAGTAACATCATCCACACCAACGCCATATACTCTTGCTGCCGTTGCAGTGTGAATATCTATCCCATTGATGAAGGCTTCCATCATCGCTTCGTCCTGACTCAATTCGGCGATGATACGCAATTCTATTTGAGAATAGTCAGCAGCCAATAAAGTATAATCCTCGTTACGGGGAATGAAAGCTTTGCGGATTTCGCGGCCCTTTTCGGTACGAATGGGAATATTTTGCAGGTTCGGATTATTGGAACTCAGCCTGCCCGTTGCAGCTACTGCCTGGTTGTAGTTGGTGTGCAACCTTCCATCGCGCGGATTGATAAGCGCAGGCAAGGCGTCAACATAAGTAGATTTAAGCTTGGTGAGTGAGCGGTAATCCAGAATTTTAGCAACGATAGGATGTTTGTTTTCGAGGCGGCTCAAAACATCTTCACCCGTTGAATATTGTTTGGTCTTGGTCCGTTTGGGTTTATCGGTTATCACAAGTTTTTCGAAAAGGATAATCCCCAGTTGTTTGGGCGAACCAATATTAAAAACCTCGCCGGCCATTTCATGGATCTCTTTCTCCACAACAGCTATCTCTCCCTCAAGTTGTTTGGAAGATTCTTTCAGTGCTTCAGTGTCGAGCTTAACTCCTTCGGCTTCCATTGCCCCAAGTACCGGAACCAGTGGAACTTCAATTTCATCAAACAACTTCCGCACCTTGCTTTCGTCGAGCATGGGCTCCAGCTTTTCGCGCAATTGCAAAGTGATATCGGCATCTTCAGCAGCGTAATTCACCACATCATCTAGCTTGAATTGTTGCACCTGGCGCATATCTAATTGCTTGCCGCCTTTTTTTTCGGTCAACTCATCATAGCTAATGGGTTTGTAATTCAAGAATTTTTCTGCCAGAAAATCCATGTTGTGCCTTTGGTCGGGCTCTACCAAATAATGGGCAAGCATGGTGTCGAACAATTTCCCTTTTACTTCCACATCGTACCATTTCAAAATGGAAATGTCAAACTTGAGGTTTTGGCCGGTCTTTTCGATATTGCTGTCCTCAAACACTTCTTTAAACTCCGAGACTATTTCTGTGGCTTCATTGTAGTTGTCCGGTAAGGGAAGGTAACAAGCCTCTCCAGCCTTTATTGAAAAAGACATCCCCACCATTTCCGAATTGTTGGCATCGATGCCGGTAGTTTCGGTATCAAAACAAAATGTTTTGTTGTTTTCTATCTCCGATATTAGCTTCTTTCTCTTATCTTCAGTATCGATGAGATAATAATTGTGCTTTGTATTTTCGATGGTTTTTAAGCTTTCGAACTCCACCCCTGCCTGACTGAACATATCCTGTTGCCCTGTTGGGGCAACTTCAACTACCGGGCCTACAGACAAGCCTTTTTCATGATAATAACTAAACACCCTGTTGCCAAAAGTTTTGAACTCCAACTCGGTGAACAATTCCCTGAGTGCATCCATATTTGGTTCGCTCAATTTCAATTTATCCGGATCAAAGGGAATGGGAACATCCAGCACGATAGTGGCAAGTCCCTTCGATTCAAGGCCCTGGGCAGCAAACTCCTTCACATTTTCGGCCATCTTCCCTTTCAACTTGTCAACGTTGGCAATCACCCCTTCAACACTTCCGTATGCACCAACCAACTCTTTGGCACGTTTCTCACCAATGCCAGGAATGCCCGGGATATTATCGGAGGCATCGCCCCATAAACCCAAAATATCAATTACCTGCTCAGGCCGCTGGACGCTGAATTTTTCGCAAATCTCTTTTACACCCAATATTTCAGCTTTATTGCCAAAACGTGCTGGTTTGTACATGAAAATATTTTCGCTAATGAGCTGGCCAAAATCTTTGTCGGGGGTCATCATATAGGTGGTGAAATCATCCTTTTCGGCCTGCTTTGCCAAAGTCCCAATCACATCGTCAGCTTCGTAGCCCTCCACAAAAAGCAAGGGAATATTAAAGCCCTCAATCAATCTATAAATGTAAGGGATTGCTTTGGAGATATCTTCGGGCATGGCCTGCCGGTTGGCTTTGTATTCGGCAAAACCTTCGTGGCGAAAAGTTGGGGCCTGGGTGTCGGTAGCCACGCCCAAATGCGTGGGCTGTTCGCTACGGATAAGTTCAAACAAAGTATTTGCAAAACCTACAATGGCTGAAGTATTTAACCCTTTTGAGTTGACTTGGGGATTTTTATTCAGCGCATAAAAGGCCCTGTAGATAAGTGCCATTGCATCGAGGAGGAAGAGTTTCTTTTGTTTGGGCATAATTAAATTGAGTTTGCAACAAAAGTAGGTAAAAGAAAAGAGTTTGAAATGGGGAGAAGTCACCCTGTAAATTCCTCTTGAGATTTGAATTCTGGAAATGGGGTGGCGCTAGTCTGTGACGAGTACAATGGCAAAATTGTAGGTAAAAGGCACGCGATACATTCTCACACTACCTAATCCGGTCAATTTAATCAACCCAAGCCTAATTTATTTCTATTCTTAATAGGTTTTTACAGCCATCATTGTTTGCTGATAAAGTAAAATAATATTACATCCATCATGCTTATCCGTCTAAATACAGTTTCTTATACAATCACATTCACACTTAATGGCTTATATTGTGCAGCACTTGCTAAGTGTAAAATATTTTGAAATGAAAATGAGCCTTCATGATGCAGTACTAGACGGATTTTAAGCTTGGTTTATTTGATTAGTATTTTATACCAAATTTGTATTCAAGCGATATTTGATATTTATGTTTCATAGAAATTGAATTATTTTTTCTAATATTGATGTTCAAAAAAAACAAATTTACTCCAACCCAAAATTTATATGAAAAAATTCTTGCTTTTCGCAATCGGAATTATTTTTACACTCCTACCATTTAAGGCAAAACCACAACAAGTAATTGCTACATCCGGCGGATATTACGAAGGCAATAACATCTCGCTAAGTTGGACTCTGGGCGAACCTGTTGTCGAAACCTTCACAAGCGGCAATATTGTACTTACACAGGGTTTTCAGCAGCCGTACAATTTTTACCTTCAGCAAATCCTGAATATTCCGGCAGGATGGAGTGGCGTGTCAACTTATCTCGACCCGCTCAACAAAGGTGTTGAAAGTATTTTCGCCCCATATGAAAATGATCTGGTTATCCTGGCTTCGATGAGCGATTTTTATTACCCGGCGCAAAACATCAACAACATCGGTAATTGGAATATTAACACCGGTTACAAAATCAAAGCAGAAAATGAATTTGATCTTACACTCACCGGATCACGTATCGAAAACGCTACGGTTAATCTGGCCGAAGGCTGGAACCTGATACCCGTGCTGAGTTCATGTGTTGCAGATGTGGAAAGCTTGTTTGCAGGTGTTGAATTATTACAAATAGTTAAAGAGGTTGCCGGGCCTAATCTCTACTGGCCGCAGTATGGCATCAATACCCTTGAAACCCTGTATCCAGGCAAAGCCTATTTTGCTGCAAGCGAAGACGCCGCTTCAATCACTTTTCCGGCATGTTCAAAATCTGCAACTGCCGGGCATAAACAAGGTAAACCTGAGAATACAACACCCTGGCAAGATGTGCACTACACTGCTTCCTCACATGTCATTGCCTTTCCTGCAAAGGTTATTGCAGGATCGGGGATTAAAACCGGAGACATTGTTGGGGCTTTTACAGCTGAAGAATTTTGCGCCGGACGTTTGGAAATTACAAGCATGAATATCAATGCTGCCATAACTGCATTTGCTCAAGATGATGTTACAGCCCTCAAAGACGGTTTTGAAGATGGGGAAATGCTACAATTCAAAGTTTACCGACCTGACCAAGATCAGGAATTTGATCTCGATGTTAAATTTGATCCTGCATTACCCAATACCGGCATTTTTGCCATACATGGGTTGTCTGCAGTAAAAAGCCTTAAATTACTAGCCTTAGATTTACAGGAATTATCAAGTCTTTCAATTGAGGTTTATCCCAATCCATCCAAAGGTGTTTTCAATATAAACCTAAACCGGTGGCCGAATAAGCTTCAAATACAAATCACAGATGTTCGCGGCAACATAATAAAAGTAATACAACCAAGAGAACAATTCTCTGGCTCTGTATATACCATTGATCTTTCGGGCAATCCCAGAGGAGTTTATTTTTTGAAGTTGCTTGATGAGGGACTGGTTGGGATAAAGAAAATAGTAATCAACTAACCAATCGCTTGAGATATTGAGTATAGATGAAATGAATAATCGATGATACCATAAACCCATGGTATCCCATTAAAAAAACGACACAGAAAACGAGAAATAATAAAATCATTAAACCAAATCACTTTATGAAAAAATTTACCCTTCTCTTAACAACAATTCTGATGAGCTTTATGATGCTGGCTCAAACTCCACAGGGTATCAACTACCAAACCGTAATCCGTGATGGTGATGGGAACATCCTGGCCGATACGGAAATCTCGCTGCAAATGACCGTTCGCTCCGGTGCGCCCGGTGGCGAAGCGGTTTATACCGAAAACCACGATATAACCACCAACGCCTTTGGCCTGGTAAACCTTGTGATTGGCAATGGCACTCCCCAAACCGGAACTTTTGGTGAGATTGATTGGAGCGCAGGCGACAAATATTTAGAAACCGCCCATGACCTTGCCGGTGGCGGTGATTTCATTATTTTGGGGGTAACACAGTTTTTGAGTGTGCCTTATGCACTGTTTGCCGAAAAAGTTGCGGGAAGCGTTGCAGCCAACATTTACCCTCCAACAGTGGTTGCTACTGATGCCAGTGATATTGAACCTTTTGCTGCCACAATCAATGGCATTGTAAACGCCGAAGGTTTTAGTTCCGAGGTAATTTTTCAATGGGGTACTACAACAGCTTATGGCAATACTGAAACCGCTATCCAAAGCCCTGTTACCGGCGCTGCTGATGTGATGGTAAACGCGACCTTAAGCAATTTACAATATGCTACTACCTATCATTACCGCATCCGCGCTGCCAATGCCGTAAATGTAAGCTACAGTGATGATATGTTGTTTACCACTGAAATATCGACCCCAGAACTAACAACAAATGCCATTACAAATATTACTTTTAATTCAGTAACAAGTGGTGGTAATATTGCGGCCGATGGTGGTTCACCTGTTATAGCCCGTGGTGTGGTCTGGAGTACCAATCCCAATCCAACGCTGGACGATGATTTTACAGATGATGGAAATGGGACAGGTTCTTTTACCTCCGAAATTACAGGATTGGACTTCAATACTACTTATTATATATGTGCTTATGCGACCAACATTGTTGGCACTACTTATGGTAATGAAATAATCTTTTTAGCTGGTATTGGCGCACCTTATCAGGGCGGCATCATTGCATACATATTACAAACCGGCGACCCGGGTTATATTGAAGGTGAAACGCACGGTATTATTGCCGCAGCCACCGACCAGAGCACCGACGCTGGTTGGGGTTGTAACTATACCGAAATTCCTGGTGCTGACGGAACTGCGCTGGGAACGGGGAGCCAAAACACACTGGATATTGTGGCAGGTTGCAGCACTGCTGACATAGCCGCAAGAATTTGCAACGATTTGGAATTAAATGGTTACACTGACTGGTATCTGCCCAGCATAGACGAACTAAATAAACTTTACCTGAGCAAAACACTCATTGGCGGTTTTGAGTCTGCATACTATTGGAGTTCTTCAGAGTACGCTAGCATGTACGCGTGGGCACAGTACTTTGACGATGGTGGTGATCAGTGGACCCTCCAGAAGTCCGCCAACCGCTATGTTCGGGCTGTTAGGGCATTTAGTATTGATGCAGCCTTCAACTGCGGCGATATCTTTACCGACACCCGCGATGACCAGCCATACGAAACCGTGCAAATTGGTGACCAGTGCTGGATGGCCAAAAATCTGGCATATCTGCCTGAGGTAAGCCCCTCATCGCAGGGTAGTCTTACTGACCCCTATTATTATGTTTATAATTACCAGGGCACCAATGTTGCCGAAGCCAAAGCTACTGAGAATTACCAAAATTACGGTACGCTATACAACTGGCCGGCATCACTTACTGCTTGCCCCCCCGATTGGCATTTACCCGCCGATGCGGAGTGGTCTGTATTAACCACTTATCTGGGAGGTGAAAGCGTTGCCGGCGGAAAAATGAAAAGTACTCGTACAGCGCCGGATCCGCACCCCCGTTGGGACAGCCCAAATACAGGTGCAACTAACAGCAGCGGCTTTACAGGTCTTCCTGGCGGCCTCCGTAGTGACGATGCACTTTACGATTTGGGCTCAGATGGTAACTTCTGGTGTTCCTCTAATGTCACGGGCCGCTACCTGAAACATATCAGTGCCTATTCAAGTATTAGCTACACTTCTAGTAATGTTGGCTTTTCTGTACGTTGTTTGAGGGATTAATGACTATTTTACTATTGCCGGTTTGCTGCCTGCAAAAACTGTTTTTAATGGGAGTTTTTTTTGTTTGTGGAGTGGGGTGTCTTCTGTTGACGACCTTAAAGTCGTCGCAAGAAGTCACCAGCAAAAGCAACACTGCTGAAACACCAATAACAAAAACCAGTAGCTTTGTATAAAATGATTCCTCCGTATTTTTTTTGTGGGAAATGGCTCCAAAGTCACCCCGTGAATTCCTCAGGGCGAATGTTCAAATCTTCAAAATGATGTCTGGGGTGATCTTGAGATTGTTTAATATTAGGGTGCGCTTCACCAATCTCACCAATTCTTTTTAAATATCAGAAATGGGGTAGCGCTCGTCTGTGACGGGTGCAATTATGACATGGCTAATGAATTGCACGCGATGCAATCGCGCGCCACCAACATGAAGGATTTTAAAAGATCTGAACAAAGCCACAATTACCACACAAAAACCTTCTCCACAAATCTCTTCCCCTCTTCTAAACCCACCTTCAAAAAATAAACACCAGCAGGTAGTTGGCTGACATCTATTGTTGTTTTATCTTGATTCAGCACACCACTGTCAACCTGATTCCCCTTTAAATCACAAATTGAAAAGCTTCCATCAAAAACTTGTTTTCCCTCAAGACTGACGGTAATTATTTTATCAGCAGGATTGGGATAAACTAAAAGGCCACTTAATTCATCAATTTCATTGGAAATACCTGTCATCTCAGGTGAAACTATTTCGGCGATGTAGGGAAAATTACCTGTTCCACCGGGATAAGCCAAGGTAAGATCGTTGCTAAAATTAAGGTCACCGGAAAAAACTTGTGCCACAAAAATATCATCTCCCCGGTTGGCAATTTGGCCGGAGTAGTGAGAAGATGCACCGTCAATTGCTTTTTCGGCAAGCACATTCAAGTCATGGTCGAAAAGCATCACTTCGTGGCTATCGGAATTAAAGCTGTTTTTTGTGAATAGAGCCACCATTGAAGGGGTAGCAACCATATCAGGATAAGGTGCAATGGCAGTTGTAAAGAAAGGAGCCTCAACCTCAGTTAATAGTTGCCCTTCAAAATCGAATTTCTTTATCAGGTTGACAACGGTAAAAGGAACCCTGAGTACATCCTGGTAAGAAAAGATTCCGGCTTCATTGACTACAACACGTCCATCACGGTTATTGATTGTAGTGTCCTCTGAAATCCAGCTTGCCACCAGATTTTCATCAAGGGCCAGCACAAAAACAGAATGCTCGACCGGTGGTTGCACAATTTCAATAGTATCGATGGTAACGCTGGTCTGTCCGTTATATCCACCATTAATATAAACCCTGTCATCATAATAGGCAATGTCGATGGCAAGTGTATTGTTTGGTGACAGAAGCTTTGAATTAAGCATGTTCCCATCTTCATCAATGATTATAATCAAATCGCCGAGGTTGGATTGGTTACGAATATGCAAGGCGATAGTCCCGGTATTCCCAACGGAAATATTTGAATATACACCATATTTTGTTTCATCGGTGAAATGCCACAGGTAGTCCCCTGCCCCATCAATCATTATCGCGAACATAAAATAAGGGCCTGAACCATATTCTACATCCCGGTAAGCAAATGGACCATCTGATTGCCCGATAATCAATATATTGTTTCCTACTGTTGCCATATCGCCAACAATGATAGCACCAGTTAAATAGTCTGTCCATAAAACATTGCCAGCCTGATTGGTCTTTTGTATATAAGCAGTTCCCTTATATGGAACACTTGCCGGTGCGTTGTGCACTCCTGCGATGATAATATTTCCATCAGCATCAACAGAAAGTGCCGCAACTTCGTTGCAGTTATTAATTTCGTAGGATTTAGCCCAGGAAAATTGCTGGCTGTAAACTGAAATTGAAAGGGTGAGCAAAAGAATAAAAGTAAAAACTTGTTTCATAGCTTTGATATTTGAATTACCAAATTATCTAAAAGCGAAACAATGGATTAAACAAATTGTTCAACTTGCGTAAAAGTCACCCCGTGAATCATGCTAAGGCAAAACACATTCCTTTAAACCTTTTGTGCTTCAGCTCAGAACAATTCACGCGGTGACTTCCGTACCAAGATGATAGTCACCCTGTGAGTTATTTTTGCCAAAGACCGATTTGCTGGAATATTATACTTCTCTCTTGAGAAACCCACAGGGTGACTGTTTCATAACGAGTCACGGAGTGACTTCTACAATCGGGATGACTTTCTACCTGATATCACCCAACTTTACACTCCAAACCCTAAGCGTATCAGCACCAAACACCTTTTCTTCTTTTATCAAAAAAATATCCACATTTCTATTAATAACATTTAATATTTCCCCTATTTGGGAAGGGACGTTAACATTTTGTAAAAAACTCAGGCTTCCAATATAACTGGTTTCATTGGTGCGTTGAAGTGGCCGCCTCACCTGGATTGTCCCAACTGAAAAATTAGGAAATGACAATTCATTTTTCAAACCCTTTTTAACCAGCTTTTGAATATTTAATTTCTGTGACTGCTTATCACCGGGTTGACTGAGTTGTATATTTATATTTTCAGATAAGAAGGTGTTTTGTATCATCTCGCCTGCTTTAAGCCTAAAAGACATATCAAGTGATATGTCGGCAAGAATGTTAAGATAATCGACAAAATCAGAAAATTTTTGTTTGGCTGTAGATTCGTATGCAAATAAGGAGGTTTTTGATAAATAAGCAGTTTCAAATTCTGCACGAATATCTTTTCTGGCTTCGGTCAGCATACTCTCTTCATACATCGCCTGAGCCTCTTCATCCACGCACGATGGTGCGTAAATTGCGAATAGCACAAGCATAAGAATTGATATTTTCAGATACTTTGTCATTTATTTCTTCTGATTAACCCTAAACCTCAAAACCATAATTTTATCATCCTTGAATTTTGTGTCCAGAATTTCAATGTGTTTTAAACTTCCGCTTGGCATGGTTAATTTATTAATAAACTCTTCTTTGTTATAAATTTCCATCCCGGGAGCGTTTGCATCATTCAACACCTGGTAAATGATGGCACCATCATAGATGATTTCCCCAAGGTATTTCCGTCTTTTTTGCCAGTCATCCACATTCATCACCGAAAAGTAATGGATAATCAGTGCGTAATCGTCAGCGTGAAGACTTATTTTTTGGTCGGTGTCAAAATTTTTCAATGTGCGGATAATCGTGTCAGTTTTATAGTACGGTGCACTGATGACCATTTTTAGAGCACGTTCATCCGTTTTCAAATTAATATTTCCACCTTCATCGCTTAAATAATTTTTAGGGGATTCATTATCAGATAAAACCTGAACCTCTATCTTACTACCAGTAATATTTTCTTTGGTATGTGCATCGTAGAAACTCAAACGATACTCCTGTGTACTGAAAATCTTGAAAATTAAAAACAGTGTTGCCATCACCAATATTAAAAGTACAGGCATAATTATAAATATCCGATTCCCTTTTGGAGCTTTTATTTCGGTGCTTTTCTGAATGCTGTTTTTAAATACAAACTCATCCCAATTGGCATAACCTACATATTTGCTAAGCAGGTTCAAAATATCAATCCTGGGCAGCGACTTACCTTCGGACTTGATATGATTGTAAAACCACTTTTCGCTGATATGTGCATTTACTTTTATCAACAGCTCTTCCTGGAAATCGGTAATCTCCTGCCCCTTCCAATCGGAAATTGATGTATTGATACCCGGATATGACTTTTGCATGGTGGCCACGATATTTTGCTTTAGCAACTCAAAATGATATTTATTGTCGTTGTGCAAAATTGGGTGATTATTTAAATTTTTAATGGTAAAACCCTTGTAAAACAATTTGCAAAAGATTTACAAGGGCAATTCAAGCCATCCACCGGCCACCGGAGTAATTTTATCCCTGCAAATCGAATTAAAAACAAATATAGGAAATTAATCCAACTCAACATTTCGAGTATGAACGACGTAATTAAATAATTAATTAAAAAAGGAAACCATGGAAAAGCAAAGCAAAATTCCAACGATTTACGGTTACGCAGTTTGCCTGGTTGCCGTAATTACAGTAATCATCTCTGTTGCCTCATTCGTTAACGCTGTTATCGATCTTGGCGACCCCTTGTATGCCGAGCGGAATTATAACAAAACTCCCAGCCTGGCATCATTCGATAATTATAAAATGGACATCTACTCAGCATCCGAAAAGGAAAGCGCCTTTAATCCTGATGATGCAACCTTGCATGCTATGTATGAAGCAGCAAAAGCCGACAAAATCCATTCGGTGAAACATCGGGCAAACCGTACCATGATAGTCAACGGATTACTCATCATCCTTTGTGTAGTCATTTTTACTTTCCACTGGCGATGGATGAGAAGGCTTTCAAAAGCAGGGGCTTAAAAATGGAGAAGGAAGGGTTGCAAACCCCGACAAAGGAGGGGATGGCGACCCTTCAACCTGGGTTAGGGTTTCCATCCCTTCCCGTTGGTCAGGGATTTAAACCCATTTCTATCAATGGTAACTATTTGTAAAGTTGTTGAAATGGAAACGAATAAAAAGACCTTCCAGGTTTCTCATCTATGAACATGACAGACCTTTAAAACAATGAAGTCTTATTAGCAAAAAACCTGGAAGGTCTCCACAAATAAGGTCAAACACAAAACTAAAACACTTATTACTAATCATCAAAAATACAACACCATGAAAACACTAAAAATTATTCTATCAACAATCGCTATCATGCTATCATTTAGCCTGATTGGCCAAAACATCGAGCTATCATTTACGGGTGATAATAACGGACAACCTATCGTGCTTGATAGCGTTTTAGTTAAAAATATAAACCAGGGTGGTGAGGTAATGCTATATTCTCCTGACCTGACAATTGTACTTGTCCTCACCGGAATCAATGATGCTATCAACGAAGCCAATCCTACTTTTAGCTTAAGCCAAAACTACCCCAATCCATTCACCAATCAAACTTCGGTGCAACTTCATGTGCCCGGGACAAACCTGGTAAAACTGGTGGTTTCAAACCTGCTGGGGCAAACCCTACTTACTTCAAACAAAGTGATTGACGCAGGGACTCACAGCTTTTCATTCACTCCCGGAAAGGAAAAATGCTATTTCCTGACGGCAAGTTGCGGAGGCCATACCAAGACCATAAAAATGCTTTGTAATCCTGGCAAAACAGGGCAAAATGTTAGTTTGAGCCACGCAGGCCAAACCGTTCCTTTCCCATCCTATAAATCCCTTCAATTGCTGGGCGAACTTCCATTTGAACTGGGTGATGAGCTTCTGATGATTGGCTACTCTGAAATGGGTGAATCGGGCATGGTACAATCCCCAAAAATGAGCCAGGAATATATTATGCAATTCGCAACCAACATTCCTTGTCCGGGCGCTGAAACAGTTGTATGGGATGAACAGACCTACAATACCATTCAGATTTTCGGGCAGTGCTGGATAAAGGAAAATATGAATGTTGGTATAATGATCACCTCAGGCCTGCCCCAAACGAATAACGATACCATCGAAAAATACTGCTTTGAAAATAACGAAGACCTCTGTGATCTTTTAGGTGGATTATACAAATGGAATGAAATGATGCAATATGCCAACGAAACGGCCGGGCAGGGAATTTGTCCGGATGGATGGCATGTTCCTGATGACCTCAATTGGCAAATACTTGAAGGGGCCGTAGACAGCGAATATGGTATTGGAGACCTTGTTTGGGAAAACAACGCTTGGAGAGGCAGCGATGCAGGTGGATCTCTGAAACAAACGGGGACTACACTCTGGGTATCCCCAAATACCGGGGCTACTGATGCTTTTGGTTTTAAGGCGCTACCGGCAGGATATTTTGTTCAGAATGCCTTTTGGGGAGGAGGCTATAAAGCATATTTCTGGAGTTCACAATATCCACAAAAGTATTTCCGCAACATGGATTATAACCAGAGTAATATTCGTAGGAATTTGGGTGATTATCAGACATCTTTTTCGGTGAGATGCATTAAAGATTAGCTTTTAATTATCATCTGAATTAACAAACAATAAAAACGTAAATCATGAAAATAAAAAACGTAAATCAAAAATTCAGTCTGGTACCAATGGGTATCATTTTCACATTTATTTTTGCAGGTATCGTTTCATGCACAGGTCAGAAAACTGATGATGCAGTGTTTGCAGCTTACGAGCTGAGGATAAATGGTCATGCTGATTCAGCGCAGATATTGCTTCAACAAATTGTAAATGAAAATCCCGATAATGCTCAAGCCTGGTATGAGTTGTGCCGCACCACCCAACAATTGGGAATGGCCAATCCAAGAGAAATTAAGGAAGCACTGGATGAAGCATTAATCTGTATTGATAAAGCTGTTGAACTTGACCCCGAAAGCACTTTGTATCTTTCGTACAAAGGCAAAATAGAAACCCTGCACTTTTACATGGGTTTACAAATGGGCGACGAAAATGCAGCAACCTACCTTGACAAATTTGAGAAAACTTACAATTCGGTTTTTCAAATGGATCCTTCTTACACCGAGGACAAGTTGACCCTGGTAGAGTTTTTTGGTGGCCTGCCTCCCGATATGGGTGGCGATGCCGATAAAGCGGAGAAATATGCCAAAGAACTTGAAGCGATTGATGAAATTGCTGGTGCAAAGGCCCGCGAGTTGCTCATGCCCGAAGACGCCGACTATGTTGCCTTTTGGGAAGAAATAGTTAAGGAGAACCCCGAAAATGCAGATGCACTACAGGCCCTGAGCCGTGTTTGTTTATTTATGGAAAACATCGACCAAGCCACCAATTACTATCAAAAAGCCATCGACCTTGACTCTTCAAAAAATGCCCTCTATCTTGATTTGGGCAGGTATTACATGATAGGGGCCATGCGCGACCCATCTATTTTAGATTCTGTAGCTCCCATGATTGATGTACAGTTTAAAAGATTTCTTAACTTTACACCAGAACCCATACGGCCGATGAAGGCCTGGACATACAGCACCTTGTCGATGATAAACCGTCGCCTTGAAAACCAGGAAAAGGCTGAAAAGTTTTTGGCAAAGGCCAATGAATTGGATCCATTTCGCTCATTCGCATCAGCCAAGCCCGGCAAGGCAATTTACTGTTCACCTGATGAAGTTGTACATGAACAGAGGTACTATCTTTCACCATTCTAATAAACCACTTTCCTGCTTCAGCAGGGGACTTAAATTATAATGTTATGAAAAAGCTTAGTTTACTAATTGCAATTGTTTTCTGCTGCGCAATGGCAGAGGCTCAGGACCAATCAGCAACAACTTATCAACGCGACACAATCTGGTTAAAAACGGGTATGACCGTTCCATGTCAGATCATTGAAGATTCGACAAACAACGAATATGTTTATGTGAATTTTGTGAGCGATCCTGATAAAACAATTAAAGAGACCCGCTTCTCATGGAAACAGATAAAAACTATACACCGACAATCAGAACCCTATATTCCGCTTTTCTCAACATATAGGATTGAACTAGAAGATGGTACCACGCTAATTGGAATGTTATTATCTGAAACAGATACAGAAATAGAACTTCAATTGGAAGGTGTTGGCCAATTGACTGTCAACCGTGATAATATTAAAAGTATGACACAACTGGGAGTTTCCGGCTATGTGAAAAAATCATTGTGGTTTAAAAATCCCCACGCTACCCGGCATCTATTTGCCCCTACAGCAATCCCATTGATGAAAGGAGAAGGGTATTATCAAAACATTTATATCATTGGCAATATGTTTAATTATGGCATATTGGATAATCTTTCCATTGGAGCCGGCTTTGATTTTGTAACCATGTTTGCCAGCACAGGTGATGGTTGGAACCCTATGCTCAACTTTAACATTAAATCTGGGTTTCAGGTTTCCGATAAATTTCATGCTGGCGCAGGAGCAATGTATTTAACTATGCCAGGCGAGTTTTCGGCAGGCATAGGTTATGGGATTGGAACTTTTGGAAACTACAACAGTAATATGAGCCTTGGACTGGGCTGGGGATTTGTTGATGATACATTTGAACAGAAACCCTTTATCATGGTCGGTGGAATGGCCCGGCTATCGGAGAAACTATGGTTTGTATCAGAAAACTGGATTGCCCCGGTTGATGATAACAACTACTACACTGTTGTTTCGTACGGGATAAGGTTTGCTGCAAATAGAATTGCAGTTGACCTTGCATTTATAAACAGCAAAGACATTTTTGATGTCATTTTAATTGGATTTCCTTTTGTGGATTTTGTAATAAAGTTGGGGAAAGAGTAATCTTATGTATTTGTCTCTATAATATCAAACTCATTTGTACAGAAAGGATAAAAACATGAAAAAATCAACTCGTGTAATTTATTGGGTACCAAGAATTCTTTGCATCCTGGCCATATTATTTATCAGTCTATTCGCACTGGATTAGTTTAGCCCCTATATTTTCACACATAACTGCATTTGGACCACTCTATTTGGATGAACCTCAGTATAATCCTTGCTATTACTTTCCCTTTTGTAGTGGTGGGCATTCTTTTTCTCTGGAGTCATAATAGACGATCCCAAGAAAAGTCGTATTTTTGGTAAACATTTATGAAAAACAAAATTTAAAATGGAGGAAAGCAAAATGATTGAGCATGTTCACAAGCACATTACATCGGAGTTGCAGCAAAATACCCGCACCGATATTATCTTTATCCTTACAGCCATTCTACTCAATCTCATCACCCTGGCGGTGAATTCCGGCATGTCGGAAAACTCTCGGACCGACAATGCCACACTTATTGTAATGTTTGTTTTTGTTTGTCTGATAGTTCTTGTAAACCTGGTTGTGGTTTTCGGGTTGATGAAGGGAAAGCAAACCAGGGAAAAACTGCTGGCAGGGCTAATACAGATGTATAAAGACAAAGATGTTGACAAATACTACGACATGTCGCTGCTTGGAAATTACAACCTGAGGTACAACCTTTTTATCATGGTGGTGATTTTCACAGGTGTCATCGCAGCTGTTGTCCCATTTATTTTGAGATAGGCAGGCGAAAAGACAGATAACTCACAAAAGATATTCCAAGCAGTTGCACTTCAAGGATTTCTCCCAATTGCAATTCAATTTGGTCAGGTAAACTATTTGCATTACTTTTATACTTTATTGATAATCATACGTTATTGTATTACTGATTTTTCTAATTCAGTACTGAAACAACCCAAATACCAGCAAACTAATAAAAGCTACCATGAGTAAAAAAAGCAGAATGGCTTTAGATAAAAAGCAAATAACTTTTAAAACCCCGGATTTATCGAAGATGCAAGAAGTGATCATTGATGTAAGAACAAGGATTTATATAGACCCAGGTGCTGATCCGGAAGAGGCACGCGAGCGTTACCTTGCCCGACTTGAAGCCAGATAATGAAGCTTTGCTTTCTGAGACTTTAGGTTAAAACTCAAACCCACTTATTTCAAATTAGAAGAGAACCTTTCTTAATAATTGCAGCAAAAGCAAGTTTGTTTGGAGAATGATAATCTTCCGAACTATGCAACAAGTAAAGCTCCTCTTAGAATCCTAACCTCATATTATCAGGGAATTTATTAACCGAAACTTTAAGTTCAGGTAAAGTTTAGTACTTTTATATTAAATTTCATTTGAAACGATAAATTTTTATGCTCGATTTCCTCAAAAAACCGTATCCGTTTAACGATGATTTAAAGCACAATACCAAAGTTATCTTTTTCATCAGCACCGGGGTATTTGCGTTTTTATTTCTTTTTCAACCGCTGCAGATCGATGCACTGGCCACACGCGATAAGTACTTCCTTGTCATCGGAATGGGTGTTATTACTTTTTTGTCCTTAAGCCTTAACCTGTTGATCCTTCCCAGCCTTTTTCCTAAAATACTCAACGGGTTGTCATGGAATGTGAAGAAAGAAATCTTTTGGGATATATGGATTCTTTTTACTGTAAGCCTCGGATATTTTCTTTATTACAAAGCCTTAGGTGTAATGGAATTTGGGTTTGATATGATTATCAAATTGATACTTATAGCCATTGTCCCAATATCGGTACTCATCACCTTTAACCGAAACCGCCTACTGCGGACACACCTAAAATCGGCCAATGAACTGAATAAAAAACTGCAGGAAAACAAAATGCACCCTGATAAACTTGTGCATTTTGAGTCGGACTACCAAAAAGACAATCTGTCTATCAAGGCAAACCTTATCCTTTTAATACGCTCGGCCAACAATTACATCGAAATATTTTGGAAGGAAGGATCGTCCGTAAAAAGTCAGATGGTAAGATATAGCCTGACTAAAGCTGAAGAAATATTGAAAGACCAAAAGTTTATTTTTAAGTGTCACCGGTCATATGTTGCCAACATCAAACACATCGATAAAATCGAAGGCAGTTCCCAAGGCTATCGATTGTTCTTCGAAAACGTGGAATTCCCGGTACCTGTATCCAAAAATTATACTGAAAAGCTGAGGGAATTGATCTGATCCCAACCCCTTGTTGTGATTTTTAACCCCTGTATTTGAGATTTTCGCCCCTAAAAGGTCATTTTAAAACTATTTGATCCGCCTTCATCCCTATTCTACATTTATCAAGCTTCACCACCCTATTTTTGCCCTTCAAATAAAAACATGAATATGCAATCATTACATATTGGAGACCTCAAAGTAAAACTACCTATTGTACAAGGAGGAATGGGTGTGGCAGTTTCATTATCAGGTTTGGCAGCAGCTGTGGCCAACGAAGGTGGAATTGGGGTAATATCGGCAGCAGCCATTGGCATGACCGACCCAAACTATATGAAAAAATTCCATGAAGCCAATAAACGGGCCCTCAGATCTGAGATCAGGAAAGCCAGGAGCATGACCAATGGCGTTTTAGGTGTAAACATAATGATGGCATTAACTGACCATGAAGAGTTGATTAAAGTTGCTATCGAAGAAAAGATTGATGTCATCTTTATTGGAGCCGGACTACCTCTAAAAATCCCTCAAATTATTACCGACGCCGGACTTGATGGGCACAACACCAAGATTGTCCCAAAAGTATCTTCGGCTAAAGCAGCCAACTTGATTTTTCGCTACTGGGCAAATAAATACAAATCCATTCCTGATGCCGTTGTGGTAGAAGGACCAATGGCCGGCGGGCATCTGGGTTTTAAGAAAGAAAATCTGGATGAAGACCGAGTTCCTCTTAGCCAGCTTGTTGAAGAAACTGTAGCCGCTATTCGTCCATATGAAATAGCTTTCGGGAAAACCTTGCCTGTAATTGCCGGAGGGGGCATACATAGTGGCAAAGATATGTATGATATTATGAAAGCCGGTGCCAGTGCAGTTAAAATTGGGACCCGCTTTGTAACGACCCATGAATGTGATGCTTCAATCGAATATAAAGAAAGCTACCTGAATGCAAACCCTGAAGATGTTGTGATCATTGATAGCCCAGTGGGATTACCCGGACGTGTAGTGAAAAACGATTTCGTCCAGCAAATCCAGGACGGTCAGGCCAAACCCTTTAAATGTCCCTGGAAGTGCCTTTCGGGCTGTAATTTTAGAGAAGCCCCATACTGTATAGCAAAGGCCTTGTATAACTCAGCAACCGGCAACATGAAAGAAGGTTTTGCTTTTGCCGGCGCAAATGCCTGGATGGCAACTGAAATTAATCATGTTTCGGATGTGATGGACGACCTGGTTGCCGGGTATAAACGTGAATCCCGCTTTAAACAGTTTATGGCTGTCCGCCCTTCAAAAGCATACATGCAGCAAAATATTGCAGTGTAGCAAGAAAAGCGTTTTGAGTTTTACGTTGCACATTTCCTATTCTGGGTTTTGAGAGATAAGACTTGGAAGATGTGGTGTTAAATCTGTATTTCACTTCTTCGTACCATTTATTTTATTTTCCTCTTTAACTCTCCTTTCATCAGATTATCATTTTCATAAAGATAGATTTCTCAGTCGCTGCGCTCCATCGAAATGACAAAGCTCATGAATGTCATGTAGGGATAGGGAAAGCGGGCGCTCTGCGCCCGCTTTCCCTATCCCCCAGACCAATAAACTACAACTTTGTCATTTCGACCGAAGGGAGAAATCTATCTACAAAAACCCTTGAAAAAACAGAAGATAAGGAACGAAAAGACGTTTTTTTTTACAAATCTTAATAACCAGATAAACAGAAAGATACAATTTACAGAAAATCAATATTTAACACCCCACCTTCCAGACCTTCGAAATTATTTGGAATTTGAGTTGAATATTCGATGTTCACAGTTAATCGCCTCGCCGACATTGCCTGGCTAATAGAAAAATGTGAATCGTGTAATAATACTAATAACATCTAACTTTTAACCCAACGGGCAACAAACCAATTCCCTTTTTACACCCCCTGCCTATCCAATAAAAAAATTATTTTTGCAGGAAAATAATAATCCTATGAAAATCTAAACACAAATCCTTGCAATCAAGTAATGTTTCTTGTTCCATCATTTTTATTATGATATTTCATTTTATCTTTATCAAAAATTTGGAGGGGTATAATGACAAAAAAGGCCTTAATAACATCAGCTTCAAAAGCAAGCACAACCGTCGGT